>Ga0272447_1000047_pt1 | contig 83242 bp, 74 predicted proteins | sample YNPCB0133_FD_194589 | JGI IMG/M metagenome (GOLD analysis project Ga0272447, IMG submission 194589) | Hot spring microbial mat communities from Yellowstone National Park, WY, United States - YNP-CB-013-3 | ecosystem: Environmental > Aquatic > Thermal springs > Hot (42-90C) > Sediment | place...
AGTGCGGCACGAACACGGTGACCTTCGCCGGATGCTTGCGCAGCGCACTGGCGATCTGTTCGGCGGCCAGCACCAATCCGCCTGGGGTGTGAAGCACCAGGTCGATTGGAACGTCCCTGTCGGTCATCTTGATCGCCCGCAGCACGGCTTCCGAGTCGTCGATGTCGATGTAGCGCACCAGCGGAAATCCGAGCAGGCTGAGCGTTTCCTGCCGGTGGATCAGCACGATGACGCGACTCTGCCGTTGTTGTTCGATTCGTTCGAGCAACCGCAGGCGTCCGGTCTCCAGCATTTTCTGACGGATGACCGGTTGCAGTGATGAGATAATGAGAAAGATCCAGAATAGCCCTATCAGATCCACGTGCAACCTCCACAATCACCAGGGCCAATACTCGTCTGCATAGACTCGTCGCTGGTAGCGACGCTGAATGAACAGCCCGACAAGCGCAATGCCGGCGACGAATCCGCCAGCGTGCGCCCACCACGCCACACCGCCAAACCCCTGCGCACCGATGATGATCGCCAGCGTCCCATTCAGCAACTGAGAAAGGAACCAGACGCCCAGGTAGATAACTGCGGGAATTTCCACAAACCAGGGCAGGAAGAAAATCGGGATCAGCGTGATTACCCGTGCTGTGGGGTAGAGAACCAGGTAAGCGCCAAGCACCCCGCTGATAGCGCCACTCGCGCCGATGGTCGGAATGGGCGAATCAGGATTGAAAAAGACGTGGGTCAGGGCGGCGATCAACCCGCAGATGATATAGAATGTGAGATAGCGCCCGCCACCCATCCGATCCTCAACATTGTCGCCAAAGATGAAGAGCGCCAGCATATTGCTCAGCAGATGCGACCATCCCCCATGGAGAAACATTGATGAGAAGAGGGTCGCAATCTGGTCGGGTCCTGGATTCGCCAGCAGACGCGCTGGCACAACGCCGAACGTTGCAACCAGCCATTCGGCGTCCGTTCCGAGCGCAACTTCGATCAGGAAGAATGCAACATTTGCGATGATGAGCATCCAGTTGACAAACGGAAACGAGCGCGAATGAATAGTGTCATAGAGAGGGATCATGGGCGTATCTCAGAGAGAAATAATAAGTCGAGACGCATGTATCATTCCCGCGTCTCGACCCACTCTGCTTCGATCCAGACGGATGTGCGCTCGACACGATGGCGTTCCGACAGTTCCATCCTGAGTTGCGCGACTTCGTTTTGCAGAGCAACCAGGCGACGGCGCATCTGGAGGATGACATCGACAGCCTCGTGGGAGAGACCGAGCGTGTCGATCAGGCGACGCACCCGTCGCAACTCGCGCAGGTCGGTTTCGGTTGGTTCCGGTAGTGTCCCGATCAGCCCCAGATCGATCAGTTCCTGAATCACCTCAACCGGCAGACCTGTCTGTGCTGCCAGCGTCTCAGGATTGATACGGCGGATCAGCATATGATTGCTCCTGATACAACACGTGCGACTCCAATCTCAGCGCGTCCCGATGCTCAAGAGCGCCCACAATAGCACGGCGCCGATCAGGATGGCGGTCAGCGTCACCGTCCATGTTATTGCAACGGACTGTTGTGGTGTCAATCGTCGTGGCATGTCGGTCACCCTTTTTTTTTGCCACCCCGTTCTCGCACAAGAGAGCGAATAGTCTCGACATCAGCATCGCTGAGTGTGTCGGGCAGCACCAGTTTTACCCGCACGAACAGGTCGCCGCGCTCAGAGGGATGTTCGAGGCGCGGCATCCCCTTTCCGCGCAGGCGGAACACCTGATCCGCCTGCGTGCGTGGCGGTATCTTGAGCATCACCGATCCATCGATCGTCGGAACGCGCACCTCGCCGCCAGCAATCGCAGTAAAGCAATCCAGCGGCACGGTGGTTGTCAGATCGTCGCCATCGCGCTCAAACTGCGCATGGGGCAGGACGTTGATCAGCAAATAGAGATCACCGGGCGGTCCGCCAGCAATACCGGGTCGTCCCTGACCTGCAAGGCGCACCCGGGTGCCGGTGCGGGCGCCAACCGGGATTTTCGCCTCGATGCGTCGGTTACCGACCTGGAGCGAGCGCGTTGTGCCGTGAAACGCCTCTTCGAGCGAAATATCGACCGGGAACTCGATGTCGCGTCCCCGTTGCGGACCTCGCGGCGCCGCCGTGCGCGGTTGACCGAAGATCGAGCCGAAAAAGTCCGAAAACGGACTTTCGCTTCCGAAGAGATCTTCCAGGTCCTCCGGCGATACTGTGTAGGTATACACCGTCTGACCGGGGGCGGTCTGCCATGGACCCCAGTCGAACTCGCCGACGCCGCCACGCTGCTGCCAGCGCTGGTACTGCTCACGCAACTGGTCGTATTTGCGCCGACGTTCTGGATCACTGAGCGCTTCGTAGGCTTCGTTGATCTCTTTGAAACGCTCTTCCGCCCGCCGATCGCCAGGATTGACGTCGGGATGGTACTGGCGCGCGAGTTTGCGGTATGCCTTCTTGATAGTTTGTTCGTCGGCATCAGGAGAGATGCCGAGCACGGCGTAATAATCTTTGAAATCCATAGGATGATCTACTTATTGATTATGAACGTGGAGCATTATACCCGATTGTGTGGGTGTAGATTATGATAAGGAATAGATGCATTTGAATCGAAAGGATACTGTTATGCGCATCGTATCGCTTCTTCCTTCAGCAACGGAAATCGTCTGCGCTCTGGGGCTGGCGGATATGCTGGCAGGTGTGTCGCACGAATGCGATTACCCGCCTGATGTCGTTGCCGATCTCCCACGGGTGACGTCTTCCGCCATTCCACATGGGCTGACAAGCGCCGAAATTGATCGAGTGGTCAGCGCGCGGCTAGCGCGCGGCGAGAGTCTCTACCTGCTCGACGAATCGCTCCTTGCTGAATTGCAGCCCGACCTGGTGATTACGCAGGAGTTGTGTGATGTGTGCGCCGTGTCGTTTGCCGATGTCTGCTCGCTAGCAGCGCGGCTGCCGGGCAACCCGCGCATTGTCTCGCTGGCGCCGCCGAACCTGGACGGCATCTTCAACGATGTGCTGACAATCGCTGAAGCAGTTGGGATGCCGGAACGCGGCAGGCGTCTCAACGAGCGTTTGCGCCAGCGACTGGATCGCGTTCGCCGCGCTGTCGCCGGTCAACCGCGCCCCGGCGTGGTGGCGCTCGAGTGGCTCGACCCACCGTTTGTCGGTGGGCATTGGGTGCCGGAGATGATCGATCTAGCGGGAGGGCGCGACCTGCTGGGACGCGCCGGGGAACGGTCGTTTCGAGTGTGCTGGGAGGACGTGATTGATGCACAACCTGACGTGATTCTGCTCATTCCCTGTGGTTACTCCGCCGAAGCTGCGCAGCAGGAGTGGGATAGGCTGCCGCGTCCGCCGGGCTGGTTCGACATCCCCGCAGCGCGCACCGGTCGGGTGTATGCGCTCGATGCGAATGGTTACTGCTCACGCCCGGCGCCGCGTGTGGTGGAAGGGATCGAACATCTGGCGCGTCTGCTGCATCCGACATGTTTTGTGCAGGAAGGAGATGAGCGATGAGCGCCGCTGACCGTGCCGAAACGCGCATGGTGTTCCCCGTTTTTCCGGTCGATACCAACCACTACCGCACCCTGTTCGGCGGCAAAGCGGTTGCCTGGATCGATCAGGCAGCGTTCATCTGTGCGACGCGCTGGTGTCGGCGCAAAGTGGTCACAGTGCGCATCAGTGAGGTAAACTTTCACCATCCGATCCGTGAGGGGTCGATTGTTGAAGTGATCGCTCGTCTGGTGCGCACTGGACGAAGTTCGATGCACGTTGCGGTTGATGTCTGGTGGGAGCCGATGGATTATGAAGAACGGGTGCTGGCGTGCCAGGCGACGTGCGTGCTGGTCGCGCTCGATGACAACAATCGTCCGGTCGCTGTGCCGCCGCTCACGGAGACAATGTCGTGACGGTCATGATCGTTCATGATGCCCTTGGGCGTCGTCTTGACGTGAAGCATCCGCCGCAGCGGATTGTGTCGCTCGTGCCAAGCCTGACCGAGTGGCTATTCACCATCGGTCTGGGTGCGCGTGTGGTTGCCGTGACCGACTACTGTATCGAACCGGCGGCGGCACTTGCTGGCGTACCACGCATTCGCGGCACGAAGAATCCCGACCGGGCGCGGATCGTTGCGCTGCAACCCGATCTGGTGATCGCCGATCAGGAAGAGAACCGGGCACGTGATGTGCAGGCATTGACTGCAGCCGGGATTCCGGTGTATGTCATTGCGATCCGCAGTGTCGCCGATGTGCCGGTGCAGTTCGAGCAGCTTGCTGCCGTGTTGGGGGCAACTGATCAGGCAGCGCCGGGTCTTGCGGCGTTGCGCCAGGCGCTGAACACAACGGATCAGCGCCCAGTGCGGCGGATTCCGACGCTCGCCTTCATCTGGCGCGACCCGTGGATGGCAGTAGGCGCGGAGACCTATGCAGGCGATCTGTTGGAACGGTGCGGTGCGGAGAATCTGGGACGCCGCCTGCCGGGGCGATACCCGCGCGCTCCGCTGGAAGCATTTATGCACCTGCAACCGGAGGTCATTCTGCTGCCGGATGAGCCGTATACGTTCAGCCAGCGTGATCTCGACGTATTTGAGGTATATCGTGACGTTCCAGCAGTTCGCAACGGGCGTGTGCTGCTGTGCAACGGTATGGCGCTGACCTGGCCTGGTTTGCGCGCCCTTGCGGCATTGCGCGACTTTGCTGCCCTGATCAATCCTGACACACGCGGTTGCGATGCGCCGGATTGACGCCTTCAGCCAGACCGGCTCAACCGTGAAACATCGTCTTGCCGCTCCGGTCTTTGGGATCGGGCGGCAACCCCAGATAACGCTGCCGCAGATCGTCCCACAGCGCCAAGCGCGACCAGTCGGGTTGCTTGAGGAAGCGCATATCGTCAGACAGAAACGGGTTGGGCAGGAAGATATAGATCTGGTTTTCGTCTTTGCCGTTGAAAAGGCGGAATCCCCAGCTCCCCACTGTGCCGTCAGGGTTGAGCCGACGGTAAAACTCGGCGCGTGCGGTGCGACGGTGGCGCGCGAGTTCCGGATCGACTGGCTTGTTTTTGCTGCCTTTGTGCTCGCCGATGCAAATGTGGAAGTGCCACGTGCCAAAGTCGACGGTCAGGTAGCCATCGAGCATGCCGATCTTTGTTGGTGGCGCTGTGGCTTTGATCTCGAACACTGATCCCTGGATGAGCGGACCGAAGCGGATTTTGTCCCAGTGATCGCGGAAGAGTTCAGTCATCAGCGTCACCAGGGTCTCTTCTTTCGGTTCCAGCGGAAAGATTTCGAGTGTTCCGTTGCCAGGCTCTTCGACGATCCGCGGCTCACGTGCGGCAATCATACGCTTCTCCTTACAACCGTGATACGGGAATGCCTGAAGCAGTCCCGCGTATAATCCAGCGTTGACCGATGAGGAAGATGAGAAGCAACGGTGCAAGAGCGATAACCGTGCCTGCCATAAGTAGATTCCACTGCACACCGTACTGGCTCTGAAACATGCTCAACCCCAGCGGTAGAGTGCGCATCTCTATTGAACTTGTCACAATCAGAGGCCATAGGAAACTATTCCATTGCCCAAGGAAGCTGAAGATAGCGAACGTCACCAGTCCTGGCGTACTTAAGGGCATTATGATACGCCACCAAATCCAGATTGAGGAAGCACCATCGAGTTGGGCTGCTTCATCAAGTTCGATGGGAATAGTACGGAAATGCTGGCGTAGCAAGAATGTTCCAAATGCAGAGAAGACGCCAGGGACGATAAGTGCCTGATAGGTATCGTACCAGCCAAATGCGCGGATAATGAGAAATGACGGTATAAGGGTGACCTGTCCCGGTATCATCAACGTTGCCAGATAGAGCATGAACAGTTGATCACGTCCCCAGAAACGCATTCGTGCAAAGGCAAACGCTGCAAGTGATGCTATCATCACCTCAAGTGTTGTTGCGCAGATGGCAACGAAAAGACTATTTACATAGAAGCGCCCAAAGGGGACGATGCTGATAACCTGGCGGTAGTTTTCCCATACAGGTGGGTCGGGTATCCAGACGATAGGATAAGTGAATATTTGTCCTGGCGCTTTGAGCGAGGTACTTAGCGTCCAGGCAAAAGGCATTATCATAAAGATGCCCCCCACTGCCAGGAGCATCCAAATAACCAATTGCCATAGCGGCGGGAAACGTTTTGGTATGGAAAAGGATAATAGCATCAGCGTTCACCAGTTTCATAGTATACCCAACGGCGCTGCAGATGCCACTGAATGATCGTAAAGACGAAAACAGCGGCAAACAGCACCCAGGCGACGGCTGAGGCACGTCCCATGCGAAAGAACTCAAAGGCACTCTGGTAGATGTATTGGACGATGGTCATTGTTGCATAGCCGGGACCTCCACGCGTGAGAATGAACGATTCACCAAACAGTTGAAAAGCACCGATACAGAGGATGATAAAGACGAAGAATGTCGTTGAGCTGATCATTGGCAATGTAATCGTCCAAAAGCGATGCCAGACGTTCGCGCCGTCGATAGCGGCTGCCTCGTACAGCTCTTTAGGAATGGATTGAAGGGCAGCTAGAAAAACGATAGCGCTAAAGCCAATGTTTTTCCAGAGTGTTAGAATAATAACAGCCACTTTTGCCCATCCAGGGTGATTTAACCAATCTGGCGGGGTTATGGGTATACTCCACCGTTCAACCAGATTCCAGACTACAGAGCTCAAGATACCGTAATTTCGGTCGAATATAAACTGGAACATGATTGCTGCAGCGACAATCGTAGTAATAACCGGCATATAGTAGACAACACGAAAAACACTGTTTCCGCGCAACCTTAGGTTGAGTGCAAGAGCAAGCATAATACTGCAAGCCATTTGGATTGGGACGATGCTAACAAGAAAAATCAAAGTATTCCAAGAGACCTCTCGAAAAATAATATCTCGCGTAAACAATGCAGCATAATTATCGAAGCCAACAAAACGTGGTTTTCCGATCATGTTCCAATCAAATAGACTAATTACAAGTGAAAAGATAACCGGAAACGCGGTAAAGACAACCAATCCAGCCAGGCTGGGAAGTACAAATAGGTATCCATCCCACTGCTGATCAGGTCGCCAGCGGAATAATGTCCGCTGGCGCCCCGGTAAAGATAATGATCTGGTACGTTTTGACAATTTCTGTGTCACCAGCGTATCCAGCCTATGAGCGTGGGTAGCTATTGGTGACGCGGCGCATTCCGGTCACCTTGGACGAGTCCAGCCTATGAGCGTGGGTAGCCATTTTGCTTCAGGAACTCGTTGACCCGCCGACATATTTCAGGAACTGTCTGTTCCACACTTGCTTGACCACTCCATATCAGCTGGAGGTTCGGCTCGATGATCAGGTCATTCAGTTCGCCGAATTCAGGAAAGTCTCCAAAGGTGAAAAGACTTACGTTACGTGCTTCAACGACGAACGCCTGACGATTACGTGGTGCTGCATCGACCTGGAGAAAACTCGGTGATTGCGCTACTGATCGAAGAGCCGGGAATATTTCTCCGCGCTTTGTGTAAATATCTATGCCACCGTTGGCGCTTTGCAGCCACTTGAGAAATGTCCAGGCCTCTTCTTTATGTTTGCTAGCGCTGCTCATTACCCATCGCGCTCCACCCGAATTGTTCACTCGACGACCTCCTTCAGGAATTGGGATCGGCGCTACATCGAAATTCATTCCGGCTGCACCGAAGGTCGGTGCACGCGAAGCATTCTGGACGATCATGGCTACTTGCTTTTGTGTGAAGGCGCCCGCATCTCCACCAATTTGCTGGAGAGTTGCCGGACGCATCGCTGCGTTGGCATTCAGCAAATCGGCGTAGAAATTGAGGGCGCGCAGTGACTCAGGAGTGTCGAGTGTACATCGTGAGGGGTTACGTGGATCGTCAAGATAGGCGCCACCGCTTTGCGCCAGCAGCATTCCCCACTTGCCCGTCTCCATACCGATGCCGTACCGGACAATGCGCCCGCTTGCTTCGATGATCGAGAGTTTTTTCGCCGCTTCAGCCCAGTTGTTCCACGTCCATGTTTCGTCCGGGTAAGGGATGCCCGCTTCATCGAAGAGGTCCTTATTGTAGTATAGCAGGCGCAGGTCGAGATCACGCTGCAACCCATAAATCCCACCGTTAATTGTTGCACGTTCGATGAGAGCAGGCCAGTAGTCGTTGAGATCATAGCCGCTCCGCTCGATCCAGGGCGTCAAATTTTCTAGGACTCCCTCGCTGGCATACTGATTGAAGTCCTGACCTAAAAACATAACATCCGGCAGCGCTGAGAGATCGCCGCTGGCTACAATCGTTTTGAGCTTGGTGTGATAGCCCTCCCATGGTGTATGTTCGATGACAATCTTGATCGAAGGGTGCGCCTGCATAAATGCATCGGCGACTGCCTGATGACTTGCCAGTTCTTCAGGACTACCCCACACTGACCAGCGCAATGTGACGCCCTGTGAAGGCGCAGTTGCATTTGGAGTTGCCGGAGACTGGGTCGCAGACGGACTGCTGCATGCCGCTACCAGCAGCAGAAGGATGAGTGCAAACAGAGCGAATGATCGTTGTTGCATGTGGAAATCCTTTCTTCTCTCATGAGTATACATTACCTCTCGATCCGACGCACCAGCGCGACCAGATCGCGCAGTGTTCGGACATGTTGCGGTGCGTCGCCGTTCATCCGCACTTCCCAACACGGTTGACGCCCGTCGCCGGTGACTGCAATGCACAATCCGACCGGCTCATCAGGGGTAACCGCTGCATAGCCGGCACGTTCGAGGGCGCGGGCCGTCCACTCGCGCGTCACCCCATCGCCTATCAGCGCGATGCGACGCTGGGTTGGCGGGTGGATGCGGAAGTGACCCTGATGACTGTCGAAACTGATCCCCTCAGCGGCAAAGGTTGCCTCGAATGCTCCGCCGAGCACCAGGTCTTCCGGCGCGCCGACATGCACGACGCCGCCAGGTGCCATGAGCCAGAGGAGATCAGCACTTCGCAGCGCCAGGTCGAGATCGTGGGTCGAAAGGATCATTGCCCGCTGTGTTTCGTGCGCTAGGCGACGCAGCAGGCGCATGATCTCAACCCGTCGCAGCAGATCGAGGAAGGCCGTCGGCTCATCAAGCACCATCACTAGCGGTTCCTGCGCCAGGGCACGCGCCACCATCACCCGTTGCCGTTCGCCGTCGCTCAGTTCGTGCACCGGTCGCCCGGCCAGGTTGACCGCATCGACCGCTTCAAGCGCTCGCCGCACGACTTCCTCATCGCGTGGCGTCAGGCGTCCGGTCCAGTCGGTATGCGGGTGACGCCCTAGGGCAACCAGGGCATAGACGGTCAGTTGCCCGACCTCGACGCGCTCGGTCAGCACCACGCTCACGCGCCGGGCAATCTCGCGGGCGCTCAGCGTGGAGAGATCGACGCCATCGAGCCATACCCGTCCATCCAGCGGCGGTTGCATCCCCACCAGCGTGCGCAGTAGGGTCGATTTTCCCACGCCATTGGGACCCAACAAGCAGACCACTTCACCCGCGTGGAGGGTCAGATTCAGGTTGCTGGCAACGATCCGTCGTGGGCCACGGCGTGGTGCATAGCCAATACTCAGGTGTTCGGTCGCGAGAATCGCTGTGCTCATACACTAAATGTTCCTCGCGTAACTTCGCGCCGCAGCATGATCCAGACGACCGTCGGCGCGCCGATGAGTGCAGTGATGGCATTCAGCGGCAGCATAACACTCATTCCTGGTGCCTGCGCGAACAGGTCTGCGATCAGCGCAGTCGTCGCACCGACCAGAATGCATGCGGGGATCAGCACTCGGTGATCGGCGCTGCGTAGCAGCCCCCGGCAGAGGTGCGGAATGGCGATTCCAAGAAAGGCGATCGGTCCGCAGAATGCGGTCACAGCCCCGGCGAGCAGGGCGCTGCTGGCGACAATGCCGGTCCGTGCCCGTCGGATGTCCACCCCCAGGCTGCGAGCGTATGCTTCGCCAAGCAGGAGCGCGTTGAGCGACTTCGTCAGGATGAGTGCCAGCAATAGCCCAACGCCTACGGCGGGCGCAAGCACATGCATCCGACTCCAGGTGACCCCGCCGAAACTGCCGAAACTCCACGCGATATACGCCTGGATGCGTTCCGCAATGCTAAAGTAGAGCAACAGGCTGACAATCGCGCCGGTGATGTAGCCGATCATCAATCCCAGAATAAGGAGCGTCACACTGTTCTGCACCCGCTGCGCTAGTGTCAGCACTAGCGCCAGCACTGCACCGGCGCCAATGCTTGCGGCGGCTGCCAGACTCAGATTGCCGATCAGACCGGTGACCGCGAGCAGGGTGGTGTTGGCGACGCCAACGCTCAACACCACCAGCGCGACCCCCAGGCTGGCACCGGAACTGACGCCAAGAACGAATGGATCTGCCAGCGGGTTGCGGAACAGGGTCTGCATCTGCAACCCGCTGACGCCGAGTGCTGCGCCAGCCAGCGCCGCCGTCAACGCCTTCGGTAAGCGAAAATCGTAGATGATGGTTGTCCAGCTGGCGCGCTCAGCCTGCCCGCCGAGCAGGATTGTCAGCACCTGTTCCAGAGGAATGCGCACCGACCCGAAACTCAGATTGAGCAGGAATGCCAGGATCATAACGCCGAACATCACTGCCAGCGCCAGCGGACGCAACCCCAAACGGGGCCAGGACGCAATGGATGTCGGCATAGCCGGTTCCCGGAACGTATCTGTTATGCTGCGTTTCTGTGCCATCTTCAATATCTGTCTCAACGCGGCTCTGTCTCGTCGGTGCACAATCGGTGGAAGATATTCTCCTCGACAGGTCTGTTCTGTTCTAGATGCTCGTGCACAATCCGTTCGAGCACTGCTTCATCGACGTGGTGGTACCAGATGCCATCAGGGTAAACGACAGCGATCGGACCGCCGGAGCAGACACCCAGGCAGGGTGTCGTGCCCCGTTTGACCCGGTACGGATTCTCATAGCGCCCCAGCGAACCGAGCAGGCGCGCCAGATGCGTGTACAGATGGGTTGCTCGCCCCTGCGGATCGCAGAAGCGTCCGGTGCAGATGAAGATGTGGCGCGCATACCGGTTCATATGGGGCTTCTGCATGCGATCCTCTACGGTGTCAGTTGCTGATAGAAGTACAACTCGTGATCCGGCAACAGTTCTGGATGGAAAATCTTGATAAGGTCTGCCAGCACCAGGTGCGGGTTTGTCACGCCGGTTTCCCAGTAGTCGTTGCCGCCATGTTCGTTGAGGCGCTTGTTGTTGTTGAAAACATTGCCCTTCTGGAAGGCAGCGAACCTGGTGAGCCGCTCATCTGCCGCCTTGATCTCGGACAGACTCTTCCATGAGCCTGGATTCAGCCAGAAGTCGGCATTGCGAGCACGCTCGAACACCTCTTCAAAACTCAGTGGTTGGCTCCCGGTTGAGGTGTCATCTGCCCAGAGGTAGTTCGCACCGGCGTCAGCCAGCAGTTGGGCAACGTAGCTTCTGCCTCCCGGCATATACCACGTTCCCTGGAACGGTGCGTTGCCGAACACTGTTGGTCTGATTGCAACGTTGCGCGCTTTTGCCGCCATTTCTTTGTAACGACCGGCAATCGTGTTGTAGACTCTGGTTGCCTGCGCTTCGCGGTTGAAGAAGGCTGCTGTGAACTTGATCCACTCGGCGCGTCCCAGGGGCGACGTTTCCATATACTCGCTGTTCAGCACAACCTTCAGGTTGGCTTCGAGCAATTTGGGGTGGGCGTCATACTCTGGGTTGCCGACGCCATAGGTCATAATCAGGTCTGGCTGAAGGTCAAGCGCCTGTTCGACGTTGACCTGCCCGCCACTGCCGATCTCGACGAGTTCGCCAGCTTCGATCTTCTTGCGTACATCGGGATTGTTGATGTACAGGAAACTATCAACGCCGACCAGTTTATCGAGCACGCCAAGTTCGCTGAGATGCGGCAACTGTGTGGTGGACATCGCAACGATGCTGTTCACCGGCACCTCGATTATCAGCGCATCACCGGTATCTGGGGGCGGGGGTGTGCCGCATTGCACCAGGACATAGCGAAACTGTACATCGGCGTTGCGCCAGGGGTTGAGCACGGTAATAACTTTGTAGTTGTTGAAGTACTCGATTGTCCAGCCAACCGAATCGCTCAGAGTGACTTTTTCTGGGAAGTAATCGATCGCTGGATCGTAGTCGGTGACGCATCCTTCGGTCAGATTTGCGGTCGGCGCTTCCGGCGCCGCAACGGTTGGCGCTGCTGTGGGCTCAGCCGTTGGTGCAACGGTTGGTGCGATGGTTGGCGCGCTCGTCGGCACCTGAAGTGCACCTGTTGGTGTCGGCGCTGCGCTTTGCTGACCGCCGCACGCGATTAACGCCGTCACCAGCAGCAAGAGAGGTATCCAGCGGGATACTCGTCGCATATGTTTCCTCCACGCAGGTTTCAGCAAACCGGTTCTACCGTCCGCCGATGGATACGGAAGACGCGGGCAGTGTCCGGGAACGTGCTCATCTGCGATCCCGGCGCTCATCTCGTGAGGCGTTGCGATCTGACACACCGATCAGCCGCCAGAGCCACGCGCATCTGGCATGCTCGTGGTGCAACTGTTCCACCAGCGTCCAGGCATACGATGTGGGCAGCCATCCGAGCAGCGCCAGGTCCTGTTCGATCCGCAGCAGGCGTTCCTGGCAGTGTGCGAGTTCGCGGTGCAGGTCATCGTCGTCGTTATCACTCATAGGCGTATGAAACCTCCGCTTGTGCGGCACAGACGGCGTTTCGCACAGGCATTGTTCCATCGCCCGCCAACAAACTGCCCCGGTCTCTTCCGAGAACCGGGGCAACATGACCTGCCCGCTGTGTAGAGAAGGGGGGTCAGTCATGTTCTCCTCCTTGGCTCGAGAAGGGTCGAACACATTCAGCATCGCGGCAGGCATCCTGGCTTCCGGTGATTGTCACCGGTTACAGTTGCGGCACAGCGCTGGACTTGCACCAGCTTCCACCTTTACGCCCTGGCATCCGGGCCTACGGGTCACCGCGACGGTATTCACTTGGTAGGAGTACTGAGATAATAGCACATCTTCATCAGGCGTGCAAGTGAGGAGGATAGGTAAGAGTTCACATTTGTTATAGGAGCGAGGGCAGGGTGGGTTCAAAACAGTGTCAGTTGCTCGCCGTCATCGATTGCGCTGTCCCACGGCAGCGGCGGTACGCCGGGTGCGCTTTCAAGGCGGCGTTGCAGTGCGCGACAGAGGAGCGGCGACTCGCGTTCTACGGGACAGTGCATGAAAAAGAAGACAGTCGTGCCTTCCGCGATCCACGTGCGCAATCGCGCCGCCCATTCGTTGAGCAGCGGATCGTTCCGTGCCACATCGGGATGACCGATGTAGCGTATCAGGGTGAATGATGCGCTTCGGAGCGGGTGCAGCGGCACATCCGGCTTGTTGTCGCGTGCGCGGCGTAGGTCTTCATCTGCGCCGGGCAACGGTCCCAGGTCGAGCGGGCGCACATCCATCAACACCCTCCCGACGCCGTGACGTTCCAGCAACGCCATGAGCGCCGCTTCTTCCTGGGGGGTATACCAGTCACTGTGGCGCACTTCAATAGCCAGCGGGATGGTGGGAGGCCACGCTTGCAACCACGCGGCGAGATCGTCAATCTGACAAGGTGAATAGCCGGGCGGAAGTTGCAGGAAAAACGGTCCCAGTCGCTCGCCGAGCGGCGCCATGCGTTGCACAAACACCTCTGTCTCGCGCATCCGTGCCATCAGTGGTCCCTGGTGACTGATATCGCGTGGGAGTTTGAAGCAGAACCGGAACGATGGTGGTGTTTCCTCCGCCCAGCGCCGTACTGTCTCGGCAGACGGTATGGCGTAAAAGGTGGTATTCCCTTCAACAGTGGTCAGGCGTCGGCTGTAGAGACGCAGATAGTCGGTGCTGCGCGCATTGCGGGGAAAGAGAACACCGCTCCAGGATGGGTGCGCCCAGACTGCGCAGCCGAGATAGAACCGTGGTTGGTCGCCGGCGGACGTCATGCCTCACCATCCTGGCGGTGTCTGGCGATGCCATTGCGTTGCACTCTCGAAAGCCCTGCCCGCGCGCAGCACCCGTGCTTCGTTCCAGGGCGCGGCGACGATCTGCAACCCGACCGGCAATCCTGCAGCGCTTAGACCGCACGGCAGCGAGAGCGCAGGGAGACCGGCGAGATTGAACGGCGCAGTGCAGCGGGTCAACTGACGCGCCGCTTCGATTGAATCCAGCCCTTCGATGACCGGCGCAGTGATCGGTGTGGCAGGCGTCAACAATAGATCGAACTGATCGAAGAGGCGCTCCAGACGTCGGCGCCATTCGCTCTGAAAGCGACGCGCCAGAACATACTCAGTCGAGGTGAACTGCGCGCCTCGTTCCATGCGCGCCAGTACATCGGCGCCGAACCGGTGCGGGTAATCGCGCAGACGGTCGCGGTGGAATGCAGCTGCATCGCTTGTCGTCATCAGCGCGTTCATTTGCGCTGCTTCACGCCCCTGGCTGAGATCAACCGCTTCGACGTGGGCGCCTAGTTCCTCGAAAACGGTTGCCGCGCGACGAATGGCGGAAATAACTTCCGGATCAGCTTCACTGAAGTGTGCATCGGTTGCCAGGGCGATACGCCATCCGGTCACACCTGCATCGATCGTTGCAAGCAGATTATCAACCGGCAGCGCGACGCTCACTGGATCCTCCGGGTCATATCCGGCAATTGCCTGGAGCAGCAGTGCGGCATCGGTCACTGTACGCGCCATCGGACCAGCGTGGTCGAGGTTCCAGCTCAGCGGAATAACCCCTTGCAGGCTTACCCGCCCAAAGGTTGGCTTAAGACCAACAATGCCGCAGAGAGACGCTGGAATACGGATGCTGCCGCCGGTATCGCTGCCCAGTGCGCCCATGCAGAGACCGGCTGCCAGCGCGGCAGCGGCGCCGCCAGACGAACCGCCGGTGATGCGTGATGGGTCCCAGGGGTTGCGTGAGGGACCGTAGTGTGGGTTAATGTTAGTCACTCCCAGCGCCCACTCGTGCATGTTCAATTTACCGAGGAGCACCGCGCCTGCCTGGTAGAGCAGCGTTACAGCGCGGGCATCGGTGTCGGGGATGCGGTCAGCGAAGAATGTCGAGCCAGCAGTGGTGCGAATGCCGGCAGTATCGTACAGATCTTTCAGCGCAATTGGGATGCCGTGTAACGGACCACGCCGAACGCCGCGGGTCAGTTCAGCATCGGCAGCGCGCGCCTGTGCGAGTGCATGGTCAGAGGTGATGGTGATAAAACTGTTGAGGCGGGCGTCATGGGCGTCAATCCGACGCAAGTGCGCTTCAGTCAATTCGACTGCGGTGATCTCACGCCGCGCTAGCAGATCGGCGGCTTCGGCGATTGTCAGATATGTGAGATTGGACATGGCAGACGTTCCTCCTGTCCCTGCTGTGGCTGTATTCCCATCGAGTAGGTGTTGACCGACCTATGCCTCATCAGGATGCTATCACCTTCAACCATGCTTCCAGTTGTCGAGTCTGCTCATCGGTTGGCGCCTCGACCGGTGCGATCGTGAGGGTATCGGGCGGCGCTTCGGCAAGTTGCAGTGGGATGTGAAGGAGATCGTCGCGCCGAAACAGGCTGAACACAACTGTCTGTCCTGGTCGTCGCTCCGCTATCCGCGCCTTGAGACGCTCTTCATCAATTCGGACACCATCGAGCGCAATCAGTTCGTCGCCAGCGTAGATCCCGGCGGCTTCGCCGGGTCCGCCCGCCAGGACGACCGATACTTTGAGGCGACCATGCTCGGTCTTGAGGCGCAACCCGTGCCATGCTGGCGGATGATCATTCTCTTTTTCAAGCGCATGTCCCCACACGAGGTGCAATCCAACTGTTTCGAAGGCGCGTGCATAATCGAGTTCGCCTGTGCCGGACACCGCGTGCGCCAGGAATGCCCGGTACGCGCCGTCCTCCGCGCCAGCGACAGTTTCGACTGCGCGGCAGAAGCCGTCATTGTCATCGAAACCGGGGCGCTTCACCCGATTGCCACTATAGAGGTCGTGCACGTGGTCGTCCGCGTATTCCGCATAGAGATAGCGCATCACATCGTCGAGCGAACGCGCGCCGCCAGTGCGCCGTCGGATTTCCAGATCGAGCAGGAGCGCAACCAGGCTGCCTTTCAGGTAGTACGAGACGCTGCTGTTAGGTCCATTTTCATCGGGGCGGTAGAACTTGATCCAGGCGTCGAAACTGCTCTCTTCGAGCGACTGCAACGTACGTCCCGGCTGACTCTGCAACAGTTTGATGTCGTCGGCGATCATTTCGAGATAGCGTTCGCGGCTGATCAACCCGGCGCGCAGCAGGATCAGCTGATCGTAGTAACTAGTGATGCCCTCTATCACCCATAACTGACGGGTGTAGTTTTCGCGGGTGTAGTCGAACGGTCCCAGCGGTACAGGACGAATGCGCTTGGCATTCCAGACGTGGAAGAACTCATGGGCGATGAGCGCCAGGAACTTTTCATACGAACGTGCAGGACGGAATCCCCAGCGATCAACAATACAGGAAACACTGTTGCGATGTTCCAGCCCGCCGTACCCACCATCGACCAGGTGGACGATGAAGACGTAGCGGGAGTACGGCAGACGACCAAACATAGCGCGTGTGGTTTTAACGATGGTGCATATATCGGTCAGTATCCGCTGCTCGTCTTCATTGCCGTGTCCCCAGAGCGCAATGTCGTGTGGAATGCCATCCACCTCGAACGTCAGCACGCGGTGCGTGCCACACTCGAACGGTGAGTCGGCCAGTTCGTCGTAATCGTGAGCGTGGAATGTGACCCATCCATCGTTTTGCTCCGACGCAGGTGCGAGACCAGTCGTTATTCGCCATCCAGGAGGAATCTGAACATGAACCAGGCATGGTTCGTGGGCGTGACCGCAGCGATACATGAAGATGTTAGAAGGATTGAAATAGCCATGCGTGTTGTCGAGGTGACTGGTGCGGACGCTCAACTCGAACGCATAGACCTGATAGGTGACCCGGATGCGTCGAGCGGTGCCGTTTTCGATGCGCCAGGTGGTTTTGTCGATCTTTCGCCAAGGCAATGGTATGCCGTGCTCGTCGGTTGCGACGAATGATTGCACATGGCGCGCATAATCGCGGATCAGGTACGACCCCGGTGTCCAGGCAGGCAGCGCCAGATCGAGCGTTGGTTCTTCGATAGAATGGATATCCAACGCCACATCATACAGGTGCGTGTTGGGGCGCAGCATCGAGATGAAATATATCATCGCCTTCACTACAAAAATTCACTACAGAGGTGGTGGAGACGCGGGGTCTTGCGCGTTTTCTCTTTGCATTCTCCGCCACCTGGTGGCGCGTTGAATGGTTGCACCGCAGAGAGGAGCAGAGAGCGCAGGCTTGCATTATACCAGGTGCTGAGACTGCAGAGTTTTCATTATGGTACCTCTGCGTGCTCTGCGTCTTAGCAGCGAGGCGATCTCAATTATCTATGGATAGCCACTCTACTCCTGTGATGTCGGTGGCACAGGAGCAATATCATCATCACGCGCAATCGTGCACTCAGACGGTTTCAGACGGTATACGGGGCGAACAGGCGCACGAACAACCGCTCAAACTGTGGTGAGTCAGCATCGATCCGCTCGTAGAGATCGACGACCCGCGCAGCCTGATCGCGACGACGCCACATTTCGCGCGCGAAGCGATCGTCGATATTGCATTCCGTACGCAGGAAAGCATAAAACTGCTTCAGGGACGTACAGAGTTCGCGCGCTCCACGCGGCGAACTGTTGGCAACACGACGAGGGTAGAAGAAGAATAGGCATTCATCAAGTGTCGCATAGTTGCCTTCGGCGAGCGTCTTTGCATAGTAGCTGGCCAGGAAATCGGCATAGATCCACAGATCACCAGTGCGACTGGCAGCAGTTGCCTCACTTTTGCCCTGCGCCAGAAGGAACGCATAGAAACGCTCCATCAACTCGTGGCTGGCAGCCAGCGCCTCATCGCCGGGTGTTGGCCAGTCGTCGCCCTCATCGTCCCATGCATCGCTTTCATCGTCCCATTCCTCATCGAGCGGCGATATATCATCGTCGGAAATCGCTTCCAGTTCGGGCGGTCCGCCGTTGAAATCGGAGATGGTCGTATCCGAAGCGACATACGGCACAAGCGTTGCGAACAGGTACGGATGATCAGGGAGCATGCGGTGAAAACGCGCCGCCAGAATAATATTCTGGATCTCTTCATTGCTCTGGGCGTGGCGCAGACGCTCGATCTCGTCGGGGCTGAGCGCCGTTACCAGGCGACGGGCAGCAGCGAGCAGTTCAGGGCGTTTGGCGATCAATTCGCGCAGATTGTCGATTATCGGCAGTTCGTCGTCATCGATGCCCACGTCTGCAAAGAGTGCATCGTCCTCGTCGAGCACGTCCCACTCACTCTGATCGTACTCGCCGTTGCGCAGTCGTTCCTCGATCTGCGCGGTATAATCTTGGAGGGCGTTGATCGGATCTGGCTGAATGACCGTTGTTTCGCCGGTGCGTGTATCGAAGACCACCTGCGCCGTCGACGCGCGCGGCGCAACGCCATTCCAGATCTCCTGCGCTGCCGCTTCGCGGCGACTCTCCAGCATATCGCGTTGCAGGGCATCGATTGCTGCTAGCAGTTCGGCGTCGTGCACTTCCCAGGACTGTTGCTCCTGGGTGTCAAAGAGATCAAGCAGCGAATGATGCGTCCGATCACTGAGGAACAGACCGTTGATCAGACGCAGCCGATGATCGCTCAGCACCAGGTCCTGCCAGGGTCGTCCCGCGTATGTTGTGCGCCACGATGCTCGGGCATAGACCGGCAGCACAGCTTCGGCGGCGCTGATCGGGAGCGACCGGCTGGACAGGACACGAGTAGCGATCCCTTCAAGCAGTTCCTGTTCCTGACGGCGCGCCTCAATCGAATGGACGGCTGAGTATGGCTCACGTTGAAAACGGAGCGTCAGCGGCAATGTCTGCTCAATCGTCACCAGGATCGTGTCGCCGTCGAACATCTGTTGCATCCAGTCGCCGATATTGATCGCTGGCTGTTCCATCGGACCGAACGGATCATCGATCCGGGTAATGGCATCAAATTGAAACCGGATTGGCGATCCCCCAGCGTCGATCAGCACAAAGTCGGTGCGGTTGAGCGGAACGAACGGGATCAACCGTGTGCGCAGCAGCAGGCCAGTCGCCATTTCGTGCGGATCCGGCGCAACCCGGAATCGCAATCCGGTCAATGCGATGCGCAGGGGTAACAATTTGCCCTCACCGAGCCGCACCCAACCGACCTCGCTCGCATGGAAGCGGAGACGTTCACGAATGCTGGCGAAAGGATCACGTGCCTGGCTTGGGCGCCGGTGCAACACACGTTCATAGATTTCACGTTCAGCGACGACATCGTCGTATTCCTCAGCCAGTTCCATAAGAATGCTAGCGATGGTCGGTTCGCGCTGCGCCATAGTCGAAATGCTCCTAATTGTGCAGTTTTCTGGTAGCAATTATAGCACAGCGAGGGGAGACAGTGGATGAAGGTTGAATGTTGAAAAGTGTGGATCGTTTCCTGGCACCTGGCTCGCACCCCCTGTCCCGGTTCGCTTGACAGTCTGCGCCATCACGGGTATAGTAACCCTGTCAACAATCCGCGACACCGGCAACTGATATGCTTGCAGCACCCCACACGACGATAACCGCGACGATGACCCCGACCACTATGATTGGGGCGATTCGTCGTGGGAGGGTTTCCGGGCGCTGACAGCTGGATTGCGATGGACGCCCCCTCCTGCACCAGGATGGGGGCTTTTCTATTTACAGACGGAGGAAGGCATGCTGTTCGAACGCTATGGCGCATTTCTGCCATTGACCAGGCAAACTCCGCGTCTCAGCCTTGGCGAGGGCGACACGCCGCTGATCGCTGCACCCCGCCTGGCGCGCTCCATCGGCGTGCGTGAGTTGTACCTGAAGTACGAAGGCGCCAACCCGACCGGATCGTTCAAAGATCGCGGGATGGTAGTGGCGGTTGCCAAGGCCATCGAAGCTGGCGCCACCTCGGTCATCTGCGCTTCGACCGGAAATACCTCGGCAAGCGCAGCAGCATATGCGGCGCATGCCGGTATCGAGTCCATCGTTGTGGTACCTGCCGGAAAGATTGCCCTGGGGAAACTGGCGCAGGCGTTAATGTATGGCGCGCGGTTGCTGGTGATCGAGGGAAACTTTGATGAAGCGCTGCGCATTGTGCGCGATCTGGCGCAGCAGTTTCCAGTGACGCTAGTTAACTCCGTTAATCCGCACCGCCTCGAAGGGCAGGCGACCGCAGCCTACGAGATCTGTGATGCGCTGGGAGGTCCGCCTGATGCACTCTGTCTGCCGGTTGGCAATGCAGGCAACATCACTGCGTACTGGATGGGATTCCGCAGGTATTACGAAGCAGGGAGGATCAACCGCCTGCCGAAGATGTTTGGCTTTCAAGCAGAGGGTGCGGCGCCGATTGTGCGCGGCGCTCCGGTGGAACGTCCTGAGACGGTTGCGACCGCGATCCGAATCGGCAATCCAGCGAGCTGGTGTTACGCGCTCGACGCGCGTGATCAGTCGGGAGGATTGATCGACGCCGTCAGCGATGAGCAGATCTTGCAGAGCTGGCGCGACCTGGCGCGACTGGAGGGAGTATTTGCGGAACCGGCATCGGCGGCTGGCGTCGCTGGGTTGCGCAAAGTGGTCGCCGAGGGGCGCGCCGATCCGGATGCATGCTACGTGGCAGTGCTGACCGGTCATGGATTGAAGGATCCCGGACTGGCAGTAGAGCAATTCGACTCACCGCGGCCAGTGCCGGCAGATATGAACGCTATTCTTCGATGGTTGGGCTGGTAACGCAAGGAGGGTTCGCAATGCCTTTGCTGGTGATGAAGTTTGGTGGCACCTCGGTTGGTGATGCTGCTGCGATCCAGGCAGTGGCTGCAATCACCGAAGCGCAACGTGCTGCCTGGGGGCGTGTAGTGCTGGTAGTCTCCGCAATGAGTGGTGTGACCGATATGCTGATCCGCGGCGCGACAACTGCTGCATCCGGCGATAAGCACACATTTCGCGATCTGGATCGGATGCTGCGCGAAAAGCATGCCGCTGCGCTGGCGGAACTTGTGCCTGACGATCAGGAGCGCGCTGCTATTAACGATCAGATTGCACGCCTGATTGACGAATTCAGCATCCTGTGTCACAGCGTCGCAGTTCTCGGTGAACTGTCTCCGCGTGCGATTGATGCAATTTCGAGTCTTGGCGAGCGTATGAGTGTGCGGGTAGTGGCTGCAGCACTACGGGCGCGCGGTATCCCTGCCGAAGCACTTGATGCTTCCGAATTCATCGTGACGACTGCACACTTCGGCGATGCACGCCCGTTGCAGGAAGTGACACGCGAACGAACCCGCGCCCGGATCCTGCCGCTGCTCGACAGTGGCATTGTGCCGGTCATTACTGGTTTTATTGGTGCAACCGAGCAGGGGGTAACGACCACACTGGGGCGCGGCGGCAGCGATTACAGCGGCGCAATCATCGGCGCAGCGCTCGACGCTGACGAGGTCGATATCTATACCGACGTTGATGGTGTGATGACCACCGACCCGCGTCTGGCACCCGATGCCCGCGTGATACCAGTTCTCTCGTATGCCGAGATGGGAGAACTGGCATATTTTGGTGCGAAGGTGCTGCATCCGCGCACTATTCGCCCGATTGTCGAACGCGGTATTCCGCTGCGTGTTCGCAATACCTTCAACCCATCTCACCCTGGTACGCTGGTTGTTCAGGAGGTTGAACCGAACGGTCAGACAGTTAAAGCCGTCACTGCCATCCGCAATCTGAGTCTCGTCACTGTTGAAGGACGCGGCATGATCGGCGTTCCTGGCGTTGCTGCACGCACCTTTAGCGCCGTTGCCAGTGTTGGCGCGAATGTGCTCATGATCTCACAGGCGTCGTCGGAACAGAGTATCTGCTTTGTTGTGCCGTCCAACACTGTTGCCCAGGTCACCTACGCGCTTGAGCACAACCTGGCGATGGAACTGGCGCGCCGCGATATTGATCGGATCTGGGCGCGTGAGAATGTCGCGATTGTGACTGCAGTTGGCGCAGGTATGCGCGACACGCCGGGGGTTGCGGCGCGCGTCTTTGGCGCACTCGCCGACAGTCATATCAACGTGATCGCTATCGCGCAAGGATCATCTGAATGTTCGATCAGCACCGTCGTCGCTGCGGCAGACTGCGATGCTGCCGTGCGCGCTATGCATCGCCTGACGAGGGTATGAAGCCTAATGGGAGGGATCACAGGTATGATTCACAAGCGATTACCGGTTGCTATTCTCGGCGCCACAGGCGCCGTTGGTCAGCGGATGGTACAACTCCTGGCGGATCACCCGTGGTTCGAGATAGCTGTATTGACTGGTTCGGACCGGACGATTGGGCATCCCTACGGCGGAGTGGTGCGCTGGATACTCGATACGCCGATCCCGGAACGGGCAGCGAAAATGATCGTTCAGCCAACTGAAATAGTGGCTGATGTTGCGATTGCGCTGTCGGCGCTGCCAACAGATGTGGCGCGTGAGGCGGAGCCGCTCTGGGCAGCACGCACTGCTGTCTGCTCGAATGCATCCGCCTACCGCACAGTCGCTGATGTGCCGCTGATCATCCCAGAGGTCAATCCTGATCAACTGGCGCTGATTGAACGTCAACGTGCCGAACGTGGCTGGCAGGGATGCCTGGTGACCAACCCAAACTGTGCAACGATCAGCGCTGTGATGCCGCTGAAGCCGCTCCACGATGCGTTTGGTTTGCAGAAGGTGCACATCAGTACACTCCAGGCAGTGTCTGGCGCCGGGTATCCCGGCGTGGCGTCGCTCGACATTATCGACAATATCATCCCGAATATCGCCGATGGCGGCGAGGAGGCGAAGATTGAGTCCGAGCCGCGCAAATTGCTTGGCAGAGTTGTGGAAGGTCGGGTTATCGAAGCGCAGATCGCCATCAGCGCACAGGTGACTCGTGTTCCGATCATTGATGGCCATACAGCGCTGATCGCGGCATCATTTGCACAGAAACCATCGCCGGAAGAGGCGCTAGCAGTGCTGGAAGGGTTCACGCCACCTGAGATTGTGCGTCACCTGCCAAGTTCGCCAGAACAAGCGCTCATCGTTCACCGCGCCAGCGACCGTCCACAACCCCGTCGTGACCGTGACGCCGGGCGCGGCATGAGCGCCAGCGTCGGGCGGGTGCGTGCCTGCCCGGTACTGGATGTGCGCATGGTTGCGCTGTCGCACAATACCATCCGCGGCGCGGCTGGCGGCGCTATTCTCAACGCCGAGTTGCTCGTCGCAAGCGGCATTGTGTCGTGAGCGGGGTTCATATCAAATCTTGATCGATCAGGATGTATTCCTGCCAGGGCAACCCATGATTGTTCTGGAATGTTCCTGGCGCGCTGAAACCGTTCGCGTCCCTGCGCTGCCTGGATGCGCGGGTATCTTGGGAGCGCGGGCATCCTGCCGGCACACAACAATGCGCCCCATCACGGGAGCGCGAGCAATTCTGCCTTCAACTGCCCCGCGAGGACGTCCCGTCCTCGCCTTTACAGGGGGAGGTTTTTTGAGAGGCGCCTGCGTTCCTTCTCTCTTTTTAGGCTTCAGGACGCCCAAACTCCCCCTTCTCCCATTGTGGGAGAGGGGGGTTGGGGGAAAGAGGGGCAAAAGCGCAAGGGAATGCAAAAGAACGCGCATATGAGGATTTCATTATCACGTTCAATCGCTGCCAGTACTTCCTCGTGATCCATCAGATACTCCTTCGGTAGCATCGGCAGCGTGATTACGGGGATTGTATCATACACATGCTGCGTTTTCCGGGCAGTGTTATACGGCGTGGTCGCGCTTGTCTGGCTGGTGGTGGCAGAACATGCACATTCATTGCCGGTCTATCTTCCCATGTGTTGAGGGGACAGTTCTATCCACCCGCAAAACCTCAGGAGGCGCCGATGGGTGGTGATATCTGGAGCGAGTGGCTATTGCACTGGCGTTTCGGCAGCGATGCACGGCGCATGCGGAGGGTTCTGGATTTTTTTTGCGACCGATGCGGGATAAGGTGTTGCACAACGCGCGCCTTGCCTAAGGCGAAACTGTGCTCGACGTCGGGTGCAGCGATGGGTTGATCGGGTTTGACGCGCTGGAAAAGATTGCATCTGGGATGGTCATTCTGAGCGACATTTCGCAGGACTTGCTCGAATACGTGCAGTCGCTGGCGCGCGACATGGGGCTGCTGGATCGCTGCCAGTTCGTGCGTGCTCCAGCAGAGGATCTCTCGCCGCTGGACAATGCCTCAGTGGACGTGGTCGCCCTACGTTCGGTCCTGATCTACGTTTCGGCAAAGCAACAGTCGTTTCGAGAGTTCTATCGAGTGCTCAAGCCTAGTGGACGACTGTCTATCTTAGAGCCAATCAACCGGTTCGGCACTGACCTCTTTGATCAACCACAGCGATTCGCCGGGTACGATGTGACGCCGGTGATCGACATCGCTCAGAAGATCAAGGCAGTCTATCGTCAGTTGCAGCCAGTTGACAGCGATCCAATGCTGAATTTCGATGAGCGTAATCTCATTACGTATGTGGAACAGGCAGGGTTCGGGGAGATCCATCTCGAGTTACAGGTGGACATCGTTCCTCCTGAAGATAACGACTGGCATGCCTTCATCGGTACAGCTGGCAACCCCAACATTCCGACCATTGAAGAAGCAATGCAGTGGGTGCTGAGGCTCGATGAGATGGAAAGGTTTATTGCCTGTTTGCGCCCTCTCGTCGGGTCGCGGCAGGGCATCCATCGGCGTGCGGTAGCGTACCTGTGGGCAGTGAAGTAAGGTGCGTGTTCACATTTCTCCTGGAAGCAAGGGCATCTTGCCCCCGTAGACGCAGCGAGGACGTCCCGCTCTCGCCCCCAGGCGCGTGTGTTAACCCAGGTGTGAACAGGTACGAAGTAAGGAACAGCAGAAAAATAGATGTTCCCATCGGGAACTCTGCCAATCTTGTTCGTTGCGGCTCGTGTAGCGATTGGCGTCGCTCACGACCTGGGTGTGCGGGGTTGGCGTCTACCGCAGCAGCACTCGACCCAGAATCCGCTGCCCGCGTGCCATGGTTGTGCCGAGTTCCGGTACACGCAGCAGAGCAGCGATACCGGCGTAGACTATCCCTCCAAGCGCCGTCACGCCTGTCAGCCATGCCAGGAGCGGGAGGAAATCGCCGGGCCAATGGTAGGTGTCGCCAGGGGCGACAAAGGGCAGAACCGCATACGAGGAGCGGTGCAATAGCGTGAGGGTGAGAACGCATGCCAGGGTCGCCAAGATCATCGCACCAGTTGCCCGGAAGAAGTCGCGCTCCAGTCCGTCTAGCCGTCGTCCAAGTAGTGCCAGGAGCAGCATGGCTTCAAACAGGTTCGCCAGGCTAAACGCCAGGCCCAATCCACCTAGCCCCATCCCCAGCTCCAGAAACGACCATCCCAGGCTGATGTTGAACGCCACTGCTCCAATACCGACGATCACTGGTGTGCGGGTATCCTGCATCGCAAAAAAGGCGCGCACCACGATTTCGGCAGCGGCGAACCCGGCAAGTCCCAGAGCATACATCGCCAGCGCCTCAGCTGTCAATGCTGCCGATGTAGCGTCGAAAGCGCCGCGCTGATAGAGTGCGCGCAGCACAGGGAGCGCCAGGACGCCAAGGATCGCCGATGCAGGAAGCGCCAGGAAGAGCACGGCGCGCACTCCGCCGAGCGCCGTCGCACGCAGCGTCGCCCGGTCGCCCGCAGCATGCTGACGCGCCATATCGGGAAAGATAACTGTTGCCAGGCTCAATGCAATCAATCCGTGCGGCAACATCATTAATTGTAGCGCATATGCGTTAGCCGCCAGGGCTGCGCTGCCCAGCGTTGATGCCAGACTGACAATTGCGATCATGTTGACCTGCCAGGCGGACTGCCCGAATATGCGCGGCCCAAGCAGTCGCAGCATCTGTCCGACTCCTTCGGCGTGGAAGAACGACAGGAATGGCATGCGCATGGAGTGAGCATCGGAAGGCTGCCGTCCGATCCGATACGTTGCTCCGACAGCGCGCAACCCCGGCAGTTGCACCAGCAGAAAGAGCGCCGCGCCGATATTCACCCCCCACACCAGACCATAGATGCCGAACCACGGTCCAAGCAGCGCGCCGCCAATGATCCCCAGGTTGTACAGGTTCGATCCGATAGCGGGTAACGCAAAGCGATTGAACGATTCGAGCGTCGCTTTGGCGAGACCACCGATTCCAAGCAGGAGCGGCTGGATCAACATCAGGCGCAGGACGTCTACGGTAAGCGCGCGCTCTGCCGCATCCAGTCCGCGCCCAACGGTCAATGCCACCAGCGGTGCGGCACATATCCACACTGCAGTGCATGCTGCAACCAGCGCCAGCAATGTCAGGTTGAGCACTGCCGATGCCAGGCGCCAGGCATTGCAGCGTTGCTCTAGCGCTGCAGAAAAGACCGGGATGAACGCTGATCCTAACGCGCCTCCGGCAACCACCAGGTAGATCAGGTCGAGAATGCCGAACGAAGCGCGAAATGCAGCCAGTTCAGGGCTGGTGCCGAACTGATTCGAGATCAATACATCGCGTGCCAGACCAAGCACCCGGCTTACCAGGTAGCCAGTCGCAACGATCATGGTGTTCAGGAGTGCGCGTGAGTGTTTCACGGGAGAACTGAGAACCGAGGATAGGCTATTTGCGCAGATTGTCGCTTCCTGGTATAATCACAGACTAGCATGAGCGGCGCACTGGCAGCCGCTCTCATTATGAGCAGCATGCACAGTATGAGGGAGAGTTCGAGTCTTGGCAAACACAAAGTCTGCTGAAAAGCGCATTCGGGCGAATGCACGCCGCGCGTTGCGCAACAAGATGTACCGCTCGCGGGTCAAGACGGCGATCAAGAAGGCGGAACGTGCGATCCTCGCAGGCACGCCCGATGCAGAACTGGTGCGTAAGGCGATGAGCCTGCTGGACCGTGCTGCGGTCAAGGGGATCATCCATAAGAACAACGCTGCGCGCCGCAAGTCGCGCCTGGCAAAGAAATTCGCCAAGGCAATAGCTGCATCTTCATCCTGAAGCGTTTCAGGAGCACATTTCAGCAACGATCAACTCAAGTCCGGCTTCAATCTCTGCGCGTCCAGTCTTTGATGCGTGGTCAAGTTCGAGCAGGCGTCGGTGCAACTGACGCAGATCAGCATCACTGAATCCGCGTACCTGCTCGATTGCTTTCTGCACGACAAACGGTTTCTGCCCCAACTGCGCCGCGATGTCGTCGGGATGCATGCGCTGTGCCGCAAGATCTTTGACTCCCAGCAGGATGCGCACCTGCCGCGCCATCATGAACAGAATATACTGCGCCGCTTGACCGTCATCGAACAGGCGGCGCAGACTGCTGAGCGCTGCACTGCGGCGGCGGGCGCTCAGGTCGTCGATGAAGGCGAACAGATTCTGCTCTTGCGTATCGGCAACCAGCAGATCGACCTCGCGGACGGTGATGCGCCCGCCACGCCCGACAAAACTTGCCAGTTTGGCGAGTTCGTTGACCAGTAATCGCCCGTCATTGCCTGCCAGCAGGGTCAGCCGTTGCGCTGCGTCTCTGTCGAGCGAAACGCCGAGCGACTGCGCGCGTTCACGCAACCAGTTTAACAGTGCAGCGCCTTCGCGTGGCAGGCACTCGCGGACGCTGGCGTGTTTCTTCAGGAAGGTGAAGAGCGCGCTACGTCGATCCACATCTTCGCTTTCTAGGAAGACCAGGTCGCAGAAATCCGGTACACGCTCCAGGTATGCGCGCAATTCATCACGCTCTCTTCCAGCTTTTTGGTGTTTCAGCAGATCATAGACGATCACTAATCGCCGGTCAGCGAGGAACGGCATCGCTTCACAGGCGTTCACCAGGTCATCGAGTGTCGTTCGCCGTCCATCGAGTGTGGTCACATTCAGATCAGCGACTTCGGCAGGCACACGCGCCTTTAGTGTCGCCAGCGCCTCACTGCGCGCATATTCGTCTGGACCGTAGATGAGAAATAGCATAGCGCAGAACTTAAGCCCCACCGCCGGCGTGAAGCGGATAGGTTTCGAACCTGCACAAGGCAGGTGGGTGCCGGCCCGTGGGTATCTGCGGCCCGCCGCATAGCCCACTCTGTCGGAGCACGACTCCCTTTGAAACTGTGTTGGCTCGAAACAACACACCACTCCCGACCGGGGTAGGGTTACGCTGATCGTACCACCATACTGCGTTTCTGGCAACTCTGATTCCGGTTGCAGAAGTTGCATCTTCATTTAGCCCGATGTGTTGTGGGAGTCGACAACGGCGCTGCCCGGTGGTACGAGTACATCACACGCGACACGTAGATCATCGCTCAATGTCATCTCCAAACACTGGCAGCGCTTCTTCCGGTTGCGCAAGGGTACGCACACTGAAGATTCGGTGCCGTAATGCCGGGTTGATCCCTGACCCACAGCAGAGCAAGTTGCGCAGGTGTGAGACCATGCTCGCTCGCAAGCGTAGCAAAGGCGCGACCGAATCTCTATGCCGCGTGCGGTAACACGTTCGGCATAGATGCCGCCGCGCAGGGCAACGCGCGAGTCAGGCAGAGGCGCAGCAATATCGGTGTAGCGCCCCGCCAGCATTCCCTGAGCCAGCAGTGCTCACGGAATAACGGCCAGACCATCCGTCTGACATGGCGGCAACAGTTCATTTTCGATGCGTCGATCAAGCAGGTTGTAAGCGTGGTTGCTCCGAGACATAGCGTACATACCCCTTCAACTCGCTTACCATTAGCGCTTCCATTACTCGCCAGGCGGGGTGGGTTGAACACCCGACATAGCGCACCTTCCCCTGACGTGCCAGGTCGGTCAGCGATGCCGGGGTCTCTTCGACCAGTGTGGCGGGATTGGGGCGATGGAGTAATATGATTCGGTCTGCGGGCAGCGGAGGCTGTCTTCACAGGCGCACATCAGGTGCAGGCGCGAATTGCCACGATCATTGGGTCCGGGTCCGACGTGAAATGTCCCTTGGTGGCAAGGAACACGCGGTTGCGCTTTCCACCCATGCCGGGGCGCACCCGATAATGCGTTCACTCTCTCCATTGCTGTAACTGTTGGCGGTGTCGAACATAATAATTGATCCCAGCGTCGAGGGTGCGGTCAACAATGTGCGGCGCTTCCGCTTCGTCAGTTGGATTGCCGAAGTTCATTGCGCCGATGCACAACGGTGCCACGCGCACGCCAGTGCGACCAAACAGACGGTACTCCATCGTTTTCTGATCCGCTGCTCGCTGATCAAAGCCTGAGTAGATGAGCAGTTCTCATATGCGTTAACTCTCGTCTGGGTCTACCGTGTCGCACGAGACGACCGCTTCTAGCGGAGTGTAGACTGACCGCAATTTTTTTGTCATCGCGTGGGGCACGCCATTCCCATGAGCGTTCAACCTCTTCCAACAGGTTCAACCTTTGTGAAAACTGCTGATCTCGTGCAACGGCTCCGCTTTGATCGGCGGAGCGTTCGCGCGCATCCGATAGTCAATGTGCTAGAGAGAAGGCGTTGGGTTGTCAATCGTTCAGGTTGATGCCGATCCTCTTCCCAGTGTGATGCACAGCGTTATGATACAATATGAAGAGGACAGTTTTCTCATGAGACGACGTTCGGGCGTTTCACAGAGTGTTTGCCGCCAGAGCGCGCCAGGATAGACGACGGCTGCCTGAAGGAAGAAGAAGGAGGCTGTGATGACGGCCATTGTACCAGATCATCAGGCTATGCCGAAAGCGCCTCATACGCCGCCACTATGGGCGGATGTAGATCGCGCGCTCGCTGATCTGTACGTCCGAAAAGACTCTTGGATTCAGGTAAGCCTCAGCGAGCGTATCGACCTGCTCGCTACCTTGCGTCGCTCCCTTGCGGAAGCTGAGGATCGCTGGATTACAATAAGTCTGGAGTCCAAGGGATTGGCGCCAGGGGGGTATGGTGAGAGCGAAGAACGTACCTGGTTTACGATCCTGACCCGCGCCCTGCGGTTGATCCATCAGGCGCTGATCGACGTGCGCGATCATGGGCGTCCGCGTCTTCCTGGTAATTTGACGACCCGATCAAATGGGCAGGTGGTAGCGCCAGTGCTGCCTGCCAGCCGTTATGACTCAGCACTCTTCCCCCGAATGACCGGCGAGGTCTGGATCGAACCGGGTATGACTGTCGAGGAAGTAGTGCAGCGTCAGGCGGAGATCTACCGAAATCCGCCGGGGTGTGGGCGTGTTGCGCTGATATTGAATGCCAGCCTGTCTTCTTTCCTGCCGGTGACCGATGTGCTGCACAAACTGTTTATTGACGGTGATGTGGTGGCGCTGAAGCTGCATTCGACCTGTGCCTCGCTGGCGTCGCTCTTTGAGGAGGTCTTTCGCCCGCTGTTCGATCAGGGTGTTGTCCGGCTAATCTACGGCGATAAGGACCTCGATACGTATCTCTGCACTCACGAATTGGTCGATACCATCCACTTTAGCGGTGCCGATGCTGCCTTCGACACACTGATCTTTGGTGCAGGACAGGAAGGCGTTGAACGTCGCGTGCGGCGTGAACCAGTGCTGGCAAAACCGTTCAGCGGCGAGGCTGGCAACATAACGCCCGTGCTGGTCGTGCCGGGTCCGTGGAGCGATGACGATCTGTACCAGCACGCGACTCTTCTGGTGCGTGCGTTTGTGTGGAATGCAGCGTCTGTTTCTGCCGCTCCGCGCCTGATCGTGCAGCACCGTGGATGGCGACGGCGTGACTCATTTCTGGCTTCGTTCGAACAGGTGCTGGCGCGTATTCCCACCCGGCAGGCGCCGTTCCCCGAAGCGCGGCGACAGCTCGATGCGCTCCTGAATGCCCACACTCGCGCGCATCGTATCGGGCAGGCGAATCTTGATCACCTGCCCTGGACGGTTATTCCCGACCTCGATCCTTCGTCGCTCGACGCGGACTGCTTTGTGCGCACGATGTTCTGCCCGACTATTGGTGAACTTGCGCTCGATGCAAAGGACGTAGCGACGTTCATCGACGCAGCAGTTGAGTTTCTTAATCGGCAGGTTCTGGGAGCAGTGGCGGCGACGATCCTCATCCATCCGCGCACATTGCGTGAACGCCGGGTGCGCACGGCATTCGAACGAGCATTGAACAATTTGCAGTACGGCACGATTACGATCAATGCCGTAGCGCAGCAGGCGGTGCTAGCAGGTGTGCTGCCATGGGGCGCATTCCCGATTGCGAATAGCGAAAGGCGGTATGGCGGCAAAATGGCGAACCCTCTGATGCTCCCCAACCCGCAAAAGTCGATACTGCGCGGTCCCTTCAGCATTCCCCAACTGTTTCTCTCGATCGAACCGCAACGCAACATTGAACTGTGCAAGGCGATCACCCGACTCGAACAGGCGCCATCGCCGTGGCGTCTAGCTCAACTGGTGCGTCTAGCGTTGCGGCGGTAACCGGCATGCGCCTTTGCCCCTCATCCTCCAACCCCCTTCTCCCACAAGGAAAGAAGGGGGAAGGTCTGGTCGTCCTGATGCCTGAAGCGGGAGATGAGACGCAGGGGTGCGCTTGCCCTCCCATACCCGCTGACCTCCTGCTTCCGTAAGGAGTAAGGGTGAGACTAGTTGTCCTGATGCCTGAAGCGAGAGAGAACTGACGACTATGCCACCAGGCGAAGGCATCGGCAAAGAACTGATCGTTCGGCTGCAACCGTGCCACGCGTTCAGGATCGGCGCCGATGGCCGGATCGTCAGGATTGACGAGAAACTTGCCCTATGCCCCGACAAAATAGATCTCGGCGCGATCTGGAACAGCCACCAGGGCGCGCCCGGCAGAATTAACCAGATACTCGCCAAGATTTTCTGTCCATCCCTCGGCAACCGTCCCAACGATAGCGACGAATCGGTGCGAAACAGATCGGCTGCCTGATCGGGGTCAACCGCCACCGCAATCGAGTCGAAGATGCATGCATGATCACACCTAGGTACGCGATCTGATGATTCAATGACCCAGGGTATAAAATTCATCATTAGGACGTAGCGCGCTCATATTTGCCAGCCGGTTGCTCATCGCAAAGAAGGCGGCAATTGCGCCGATCTCCCAGATATCCTCCTGCGTGAAGCCGTGATCGTACAACGGTTGCCAGTCCGACTCGTCAATTCGGGCCGAGTCCAGCGCTACTTTTAGCGCATACTCGATCATGGCGCGTTGACGCGGCGTGATCTCGGCGCGCCGATAATTGGCTGCAATCTGTGTAGCAAGCCGCGGGTTCTTGCTGCGAATTCTGAGGATGGCGCCATGCGCGACCACGCAGTAGAGACAGTCGTTCGCAGCCGAAGTCGCCACCACAATCATCTCTTTTTCAGCTTTAGAAAGATTAGAGGGTCGTTCCATCAATGCATCGTGGTACGCGAAGAAGGCGCGAAACTCATCGGGACGATGAGCCAGAGCGAGAAACACATTAGGAACGAAGCCAGTCTTTTCGGCAACCTTCTCGATCCGCTCACGAATATCCTGCGGTAGATCATCGAGCCGCTCAGGAATGGGGAAGCGACTGACAGGGGGTTGGTTGTCGCTCATAAGAAACTCCTGTTCTGCATGTCCAATCGCAGCGCATGACCGTCGCCAGGTCTGGTTCAGTATGGCTTGCGCTTCATCTACACGCATGAGTTACGCAGGTGAGTGCGCATTTCTTCACATGCCATCATCATAGCATTCTGGCAAGAGTCCGTCCAGCCATCTCCCTCCCCATTTGCCTGCAAAAAAGCGGGGCGCCAGTGCGACCCGGCGCCGCGCTCTCCTGCCCGGTAATCACGGAGCGCCGTTGATCCTTGACACGCGTAGCACTGTCACCTATAATGCGTTGTGGGATTTAGGTATAACAAAATTATCTTTTTGGAGAATTTGAATTATGGGGAAACTGAAGACACACGCCACTATCTGGATCATGCTGGCGGCCGCTCTACTCGTCGGATGCACACAACCCGCAATCGGCGGCGACGATCTTGCCACCCGTCGGATCCGTGTTGTTGCGACGACGGGCATAGTTGGCGATCTGGTGCGCAATGTTGGCGGCGATCGGGTCGAGGTCGTCACCCTGATGGGACCGGGCGTCGATCCACATCTCTACAAGGCAAGCGCCGATGATGTGGTGCAGTTGCAGCGGGCGGATATCATCTTTTATAACGGTCTCCATCTCGAAGCTGCGATGGGTGAGGTGCTTGAACGAATGCAGAGTCGGAGCCGGACGATCGCAGTGACCGGTGGCATCCCGCGTGAGGCGTTGCTTCCGTCAGACGAGTACGATAACCAGTTCGATCCCCATGTCTGGTTCGATGTCATGCTATGGCGTCAGACCGTGGAGTATGTGCGCGATGTGTTGATCGATCTTGATCCATCGCATGCGTCGATCTATCGAACAAATGCCGAATCCTACGGGCGCCAGCTTGATGAGTTGCACGCCTATGTGCAGAGTCAGGCGGCGCTTGTTCCCGAAGATCAGCGCGTACTAGTGACCGCACACGATGCCTTCCGTTATTTTGGACGCGCCTATGGGTTTGAGGTGCACGGATTGCAGGGCATCAGCACAGTGATCGAGGCTGGCGCCGCCGATGTTCAGAAGCTTGCCGACTTTATTGTAACACGGCGCATCCCTGCCATATTCGTCGAGACATCTGTATCGCAACGGACGATGGCGGCAGTGCAATCCGCAGTGCGTGCGCGCGGGTTTGAGGTGCGTATCGGCGGGGAACTTTTCTCCGATGCGCTCGGCGACCCCGGTACGCCAGAGGGTGAATACATCGGTATGGTGCGACATAATATCGATACTATTGTTACATCGTTGCGGGGCGAAGGTTGAAGGGGGGAAACGTATATGAAAACGGAGCAGCCTGCGATCCAAGTGACCGATCTGACGGTTGCGTATCGTGATAAGCCGGTGCTGTGGGATATTGATCTGACGATCCCTGGCGGCGTGCTGATGGGGATTATCGGACCGAACGGCGCTGGCAAAACGACATTGATGAAAGCGATTCTGGGTTTGGTGCGGCCTTCCGCCGGGCAGGTGTTGGTCTATGGCAAGCCGTATGCCCAACAGCGAAGGCTGGTTGCGTATGTGCCACAGCGGAACAGCGTGGACTGGGATTTTCCAACCAGTGTGCTCGATGTGGTGGTGATGGGGCGGTATGGTGCGCTGGGTTGGTTTCGGCGTCCGGGGAAGCGTGAGCGTGAACAGGCGCTCGACGCGCTGGCGCGCGTCGGTATGCAGGATTTTGCCAGCCGCCAGATCGGTCAGCTTTCTGGCGGGCAGCAACAGCGCGTCTTTCTGGCGCGAGCGCTAGTGCAGGATGCGCAGGTATATCTCATGGACGAACCGCTGCAGGGGGTCGATGCCACCACTGAGCGAACCATTCTTCGCATTCTGCACGACTTGCGCGCGACCGGTAAAACGGTAGTGGTTGTGCACCACGACCTTCAAACGGTCAGTGAGTATTTTGACCAGGTCGCGCTGCTGAATGTACGTCTCGTCGCCAGTGGTCCGGTGGCAGAGGTATTCAACGCCGCGACGCTGCGCGCCACGTATGGCGGACAGATCGCATTTCTCGAGGGGCGTGATCCCGGACGTTCTGCGCCTGAACCGCGCGCCGGAATTGCTGTGTCGTAGACAGGAAGATAGCAATGCTCAGCAATCTGTTGTTCGACTATACCCTTCGCACCGTTGCGCTCGGTTCCGGAATCATGGGTGTTGTGAGCGGTGTGCTGGGTGCGTTCGCCGTGCTACGGCGGCAAAGTTTGCTCGGCGATGCGATGTCGCACGCAGCGCTGCCTGGAATTGTGCTCGCGTTCATCATAACCGGAAGCAAGGAGCCGCTGGTGCTTATGATCGGTGCAGCGGTCGCTGGTTGGATTGGTGCGCTGTTCGTCATGGCGATCATCTCCACTACCCGTATCAAGCAGGATGGTGCACTGGGGTTGATCCTGGCAACGTTCTTTGGGTTCGGGTTAGTGTTGTTGACGTGGGTGCAAGCCCGGCCCGATGCAGCGCAGGCTGGTCTCGACAGGTATCTTTTTGGTCAGGCGGCAACCCTGCTTGAGCGCGACGTTGCAGCAATGGCTGCGATTGGTGGAGCAGCTTTGCTGGTACTAGCGCTTTTCTGGAAGGAATGCGCGATCCTGTCGTTTGATCCCGATTTTGCCAGAAGTATGGGTTTGCCGGTGCATTTGCTCAGCGTTCTGCTGACATCACTGCTGGTAGCTGCAATCAGCATCGGCTTACAGGCAGTCGGCGTCGTGCTCATGAGTGCACTGATCGTTGCTCCGGCAGTTGCAGCGCGTCAGTGGACTGATCGACTCGGTGTGATGGTCGTGCTTTCCGGCGTGTTTGGCGCCGTCGCCGGGGTTGGCGGAGTGGTGCTGAGTGGCGCTGCTGCTCGTCTCCCCACCGGACCGGTGATTGTTGTGTGCATCAGTGCACTGGCACTAATCTCGTTATTGTTCGCGCCGCGCCGCGGGCTGGTGTGGAACTGGTTTCGAGTTAATCGCCCGGTTGCACGGCAGGGTGCATGACCTGGATGGTCGATTGATCTGGAATGGCAGTGTTGCCTATGGAACTGTTCACCGAAATTATCCTCATCGCAATCGTAACTGCAGTCGCCTGTGCATTGCCCGGAGTCTTCCTGGTGCTGCGCCGTATGGCGATGATCAGCGATGCCATTACCCACACGGTTCTGCTGGGTATCGTGCTGGCATTCTTCGTTGTGCGGGACATAACCTCGCCGGTTCTGGTCGTCGCTGCAGCAGGCGCCGGTGTGGCGACGGTGGTGCTGACCGAACTGTTGAGTCGGTCGAACCGGGTGCGCGAAGATGCTGCGATTGGATTGGTCTTTCCGCTGCTGTTCAGTATTGCTGTTATCCTGATAGCGCAGTATGCAGGCCGTATTCATCTCGATGTCGACGCCGTACTGCTTGGCGAACTTGCGTTTGCACCGCTGGATCGGTTTGAGTTCGCCGGAAACGATCTTGGTCCGCGGTCGCTCTGGCTGATGAGCGGTATCCTGATGGTATCGTTGGCGCTCCTGATCACATTCTACAAGGAGTTGAAACTGGCAACTTTCGATGCAGCGCTGGCAGCTGCTTTTGGATTTGCACCAGCGGCTTTGCATTATGGTCTGATGAGTGTTGTATCGCTGACGGCAGTAGGCGCGTTCAATGCCGTCGGTTCGGTGCTGGTCGTAGCGTTGATGGTTGCACCGCCGGCTGCCGCCTATCTGTTAACTGATCGTTTGCCGCATATGCTGGCGTTAAGCGCTCTGTTTGGCGCACTGGCGGCAATCCTGGGGTGTTGGGTGGCATTCGCGCTCAATGCATCGATTGCTGGTGCGATGGCGGTTATGACAGGACTGATCTTCTGTCTGGCATGGATGTTTGCCCCGCAGCGCGGTCTGCTGGCGCAGGTAGTGTGGCGTGTCCGTCAGCGATGGGAGTTTGCTCAGGCGATGCTTGCAGTGCATCTGCTGCACCACCAGGCGACGGTGCAGGCGGTGGTTGAGTGTCAAGCTGCGCATCTCAGTGAACATCTGAACTGGCCACCTGCATTTACGGAACAGGTGGTTCGTCGTGCTGAACAGCGCGGTTTGCTAGTGCAGCAGAATGGTATGCTCACGTTGACCGATCAGGGTCGGCGTTTCGTGGCAACGATCCTGGGAGGAGATGAGCTGTAACAGCTTTGCAGGAGACTTATGGTATGATTCTTGCATGCTCTTATCGCTACGTAAGATCTGGTTTCTTCCCGCAACGCTGGTGCTGATCGTGTTCGTATGCGGCGCTGCTGGCGTACTCGCCGTCAAACGCGAGCTGGCAAAGCATCGTACGGACCTGCTGGAAGCCCGTGCACGCTGGAGCGGTCGCCCGTTTGATGCGTACCTGATGCGGTTGCGTGATCGCGGGTGCCGGATGGAGGTCGAAGTGCGCTCTGAGCGTGTGATCAAAACGCGCTACGCCGCGCGTCCGTGTGAGCAACCGCCGGTTGCTGTGCGCGACCTGTTCGATCTCGTTGGGCGTCACGGTACAGTGCGTCGCACATGCGTCTCACGTGGTTGCGCCTGCGACGATGTGCTCTCGGTGCGCGCCGAATATCATCCTACCCTTGGCTACCCGCAGACGCTCGAAATCACTCTGACTCCCACCCCAAACTGGCGCCATGCCGACTTCTGGCGCGCCGTATGGATTACCCGCAGCTTCGACACCTGTAATGACCTGCCGGTTGGAAGCCGGGTGCTGCTGGTAACGTCGCTGACGCCGCTCCCCTAAGCGCTATCAGGTATACCGCACTGCCATTCGCTTCGCCCCTATGCCGGGGCTGCGTGAAGATCCGGCTACTACCGGATCTTCTTCCCTGGTCATCTTTTTTCACAATGCTGCGCCTGATCAATCTACACTTTCGATGTGGAAGCCCAACATTGCTTCGGGACAGGTGCCCTGCCATACTGCGGGATTCGTATTATCATGGTCACTAGCGATTATGGTCTGACGGCAGAAAGCATCGCCCGGCGCATTGGCATTATCCGCGAGGCGCAACCCCGGATTGTCACCGGCGCTGAACTGGACAGCATGGATGAAGCGGCGCTGCGCGACGCGCTGATGGGTGAAGTCATCTTCGCACGTGTTGCGCCGGAACACAAACTGTGCCAATATCAAAAAAGTTCGCCACCTACATCTTCATCAGCAAACCCCCGAGGCGGTTCCATTCGTGCTGCTTGCCTTCAGCGGCGGGCGCATCCCGATTGCGCTGATTGTAATGCACATTCTGTCGGTTGATCTGGGAACCGATGAAGAAATGTCGCCTGGCGATATGATGACGCTGCTCAAGCTCCGCCGTGGGCGCTATTCGCTGGTGGAGGAGGACATCGCCGCCGATTCGTCAGTCGTGGGGCGCACCATCGCCGATCTCGATCTGCCAGAGGAGTGCGTGATCGTCGCCATCATCCGGCGCGGTCATCTGATTCTGCCCCACGGAGATACCATGCTGCAGACCGGCGATGGCGTGCTGGCGTTGACATCGACGGAGCGGTTGCAGCGGCTGGCTGAGATTCTGGGGAAAAGCACCCGCCCGTTCAGGGATTGAGTGAGAGCGACGAGCATGTGACAGGAAACATGTAATAATTGAGGAAGCGATGATGCACGCAGAAACGACCCTCCGGCGCACCGGCAACGAGTGGCATACCATGCCGCCGGGCGACGTCGTAGCTTATTTTGGGAGCGATGAGCACTTCGGATTGACCGCCTCCGAAGCGGAAGAGCATCTGAAGCGATATGGACCAAACGTGATCACTGCAAGACGCGGCAAAAGTCCGCTGGTCCGCTTCCTGCTTCAGTTTCATAACCCGCTGCTCTACATCCTGTTGATCGCCAGCCTGATCACCTTCATACTCAAGGATCCGATCGATGCTGCGATCATTTTTAGTGTGGTGCTGGTCAACGTCATTCTTGGCTACATTCAGGAAAGCCGCGCCGAAAAGGCGATCGAAGCGCTGGCGCGTACCATGACCATGGAAGCGACCGTCGTGCGTGATGGGAAGACCATCCGCATCCCGGCGGCATCACTCGTCCCTGGAGATCTGGTCCTGTTGCAGAGTGGCGATAAGGTTCCCGCCGATATGCGCCTCATCCGCACCCGCGACCTGCAGATCGCCGAAGCAGCGCTCACCGGTGAGTCAGCGCCGGTCGAGAAGCACGCGCATGCGGTGCTTGATCCAGATACGACGCTGGCAGACCGGGTCACAATGGCGTATGCTTCGACGCTCGTCACCTACGGACAGGGGGCAGGAATCGTTGTTGCGACTGGCGATGCAACCGAAGTGGGGCGCATTTCGCGTCTGATTGCGACCGCGCACGATCTCCAGACCCCGCTGACGCGCAAGATCGCGCACTTCAGTCGTTGGTTGCTGTATGTCATTCTCGGTCTGGCGGCAGTGACATTTCTGATCGGTACGTTCCGACGTCAGCCACTCCTTGATACGCTCATGGCCGCGATTGCACTTGCCGTCAGCGCCATTCCTGAAGGGCTTCCAGCTGCTGTCACCGTGACCCTGGCTATTGGCGTCACCCGTATGGCGCGGCGCAGGGCGATCATTCGCAAACTGCCAGCCGTCGAGACCCTGGGAAGCACGACGGTCATCTGTTCCGACAAAACCGGCACGCTGACGCAGAACCAGATGACAGTGCAACGCATCGTGGCGGGCGGCGAGCGATATGAAACGACCGGGACCGGGTATCAGCCCGATGGTGAGATTCGGCGCAACGGCGATCCGGTTGATCTGACATCGCATATTGCGCTTGCGGAATGTCTGCGCGCTGGTCTCCTGTGCAACGATAGCGAACTGATCGAGAAGGACGGGCGATGGGATGTGCGCGGCGATCCGACCGAAGGGGCGTTGATTACTGCGGCGCGTAAAGCGGGCATTGACCGCGCCGATAACCTGCCGCCACGCCTCGACGCCATTCCCTTCGAGTCGCAACACCAGTACATGGCGACGCTGCACGACGCCGGTCCCGACCAGGAGCGTATCGTCTACATGAAGGGATCGGTGGAAGCCGTCCTGTCGCGCTGTAACGCGATGCTCGACGCTTCCGGGCGGCGTGTGTCCTGCGATGCCGACGCAGTCAACCGTGCCGTCGATGAGATGGCGGCAGAGGGGTTGCGGGTGCTGGCGTTCGCGCGGGGGTGTCTGCCGCCGGGGACTGATGCCCTGCGCCACGAGGATGTCGCCGGGGGTCTGACATTCCTGGGGTTGCAGGGGATGGTCGATCCGCCGCGTCCTGAAGCGATCACGGCTGTGCAAGCCTGCCAGCAGGCGGGCATTCGTGTGAAAATGATCACCGGCGATCATGCGCTGACCGCTGCCGCCATCGCCGGGCAGATTGGACTCAACGGCGGGCGCAGACCATCCGTGTTGACCGGTCGTGACATCGAGCATCTGTCAGATGAAGCCTTCGCCGAGGCCGCTGATCGAACGACTGTTTTTGCGCGGGTCACGCCAGAACAAAAGTTGCGTCTGGTTAAGGCGCTCCAATCCCGCGGTCACATCGTCGCTATGACCGGCGATGGCGTGAATGATGCTCCCGCGCTGAAACAGGCGGACATCGGCGTCGCCATGGGACTTGCTGGCACCGACGTCGCACGCGAAGCGGCGGATATGGTGCTGACCGACGACAACTTCGCCACCATCGAGGCGGCAGTCGAAGAGGGTCGCGGCGTCTTCGACAACCTGACCAAAATCATCGCCTGGACGCTGCCAACCAACATAGGCGGAGGGCTGGTTATTCTAACCGCCGTCCTGCTCGGAACGGCGTTGCCGGTTCTCCCTGCCCAAATCTTGTGGATCAACACGGTGACGGTCGCTGCATTGGGTCTGGTGCTGGCAGCGGAAGGCAAAGAGCCAGGCATTATGCAGCGCCCGCCGCGCAAACCGGATGCGCCGATTCTGGATGCCACCCTGATCTGGCGCATTCTGGCGGTTGGCGTGCTGATTCTGATTGGTGCATTTGGGCTCTTCGAGTGGGAGCTGCAATCCGGCGCCAGCTTTGCCGAAGCCCGTACTGTGGCGGTGAATGTCATCGTCATGATCGAGGCTCTCTACCTGCTCAACTGCCGTTCGCTCACCCTCTCGATGTTTCAGATCGGCGTCTTCAGCAACCGCTGGTTGTTTGTCGGCATGGGGATCATGATTCCTCTGCAACTGGGGTTCACCTATCTGCCGTGGATGAACCAGATTTTGAACAGTGCGCCGATCAGCCTGGAAGCCTGGGGCCGCATTCTGAGCATCGCGGTGGTTGGCTATGGGCTGATCGAACTTGAAAAGTGGGTGCGCCGCCAGTACGCTGGCAGACGGGTCGCCATACCTGGCTAACGCCTGACACACAGACGCAAGCCGACGAGTGCGGGGATGACGCGGGGCAGGCGCACGTCAGGAAGCGAAAAACCGAATCGCTCTACAGCATTTCTTTCTCAGATACATTGACATGGTTGAGTCCACTGCAAAAAGGGTAGGTCACCGGCAGAGACGCAGCGTTCGCAGAGGCGACTTCCGTATCGCGCCACGCACACGTATGCTTCGCCGTACATCCATCGTGGTTCGTTTTTGTGACTCTCTGTGCGCTCGGTGTCTCAGCAGTGCGTTTTTATGGTTCATATCTGCCGTGTCGCACGAGACGCCCGCTTCCGGCGGAGAGTAGACCGAAAATTTATTTCGGTCATCGCATGGGGCGCGCCATTCCCAGGAGTGTTCAACCTCGTCCAACAGGTTCAACCTTTGTGAGAACTGCTCTAAAATTTGTCTTTGCGAAGATGAAGTCCTTCCCTTCCCGCCTGCACCCTGCAACCTGTCCGTCTCAGGTACAATATGTGGTGTGTGGGTCTATGAGTCTATGTCGCAAGATGGTTCACTTCCTTCGCAGGTTTGCACAACCGCCGCACTTCGATGATGAAGAGCAAACGCGCATCGCACAGACGCAGCATCTCCTGCTCGTCGTCTGTCTGACGATTGCGCTGTTTGCCGCCGGAGCCAACGCGTTACTCCAGCGACCCATTCCAACCACTGCCCTTCTGTCATGCAGCGGAGTCTTGTTCATTTCCTTTCTGTTGCTCCAAACACGTCGGGTGCGTCTGTCGATTATCGTCCTTTTGGGGACGATCATCATGCTCACTGCCTCATTGCAGTTCATCGGTCACGGTGCGCACGATACGGTCACCAGTCTCTACGCCACGATGATCGTCATCGGCAGCCTGCTCCTTGACCGGCGGTCATTCATTGGACTGGTTGTGGCGACGCTGCTGGTGATTGCGGGGATTGTGACCGCCGAAGCGCGCGGATTAACCAGATCTCCCTATGAGGGTGATTTCGGCGACTGGTTCGATCTTGCGCTCATTCTGGGTTTGACGGCATTCACGTCACGGTTGCTGAGCGAGAGTCTGGAGCGCAGCCGCGCCCGCGCCCGCGCCAATGAACAGGCGCTGGCGCAACAGACGGAAGCGTTGCGCCTCTCCGAGGAGCGTTATCGCATTCTGGCAGCCAACCTGCCCGATAGCGCCGTGCTGATCTTCGATCACAATCTGCGCTACGTGCTCGCCGACGGACCGGAACTCGCTGCAACCGGGTATCTCAAGGAGAAGATTGAGGGCCGCACCCTCTATGAGGTCGTTTCATCCTCGTTTGCGGAACAGGTCGAAGGCAACATCCGCGCCGTCTTGAGCGGCAGGCGCTTTTCGGCGGAGTTGCCGTTCAGGGATCGCATTTACGTATGCCACTATATCCCGCTGATCGATGACTGTGGCGCGGTGAAGTACGCCATGGTTCTGTTGCATAATGTCACTGCGCAACGTCAGGCGGAGGCTAATCTGCGAGCAAGCGAGGCGCAACTGCGCATGCTCGCCGAGAATATGGGCGATGCGATCATGCAACTGGATTCGCATCTCAATGTTGTGTATGTCAGCCCTTCAGTGCGGCGCGTCCTCGAATGTGAGCCGGAAGATGTTGCCGGGAAACATATAGCGGCGCTTGTGTCCCCTGACGATGCGCCCGCCGTGGCGACAGCCATTGAAGAAGCGCGAGAGTCAGGAGCTTCTGCCATCCGGGTTGAGTATCGTTTTCGTAATAGTCAACAGATGTGCATCTGGCTCGAATCCGAAATTCGTCTGCTCTATGATGCGCAGCAACGGTTTGAAGGCGCCATCCTCAGCACCCGTGACGTTACCCGGCGCAAAGAGGTCGAGGCGGAACGAGAGCGCCTGATCGCCGAGCTTGAGCAAAAGAACGCCGAACTCGAACGTTTCACCTACACCGTATCACACGACCTGAAAAGTCCTCTGATCACCATTCAGGGGTTCCTCGGCTATCTGGAGCAGGACATTCGGAACGGCGACACCGACCGGGCATTGAGCGACATCCGGCGTATCAGCGCAGCGGCGCGCCGGATGGAGCATTTGCTGAGGGATCTGCTGGAACTGTCGCGCATCGGGCGGGTCAGCGCTGAACCGCAAACCGTACCGTTCAACATGATTGTGCAGGACGCGCTTGAACTGATCGCCGGCAGAATTGCAGAGCGACAGGCACGGATTACGGTTGCGCCGGATATGCCAGCAGTGTATGGCGATCGACGGCGTCTGGCGGAGGTGGTGCAGAACCTGGTTGATAATGCGATTAAGTTCTGCGATAATCAGACCGTGCCAGAGATCGAGATCGGTGTGCATGCCGTGTCGGATAACGACGTCGTCTTCTTTGTGCGTGACAATGGTGTGGGCATCGACCCAAGGTACCACGATCAGATCTTTGGTCTGTTCAACAAACTCGATCCGCAGAGTGAAGGAACAGGTGTCGGCTTAACGATTGTGCGGCGGATCACCGAAGTGCATGGCGGGCGTGTCTGGGTCGAGTCGGCTGGGCGGGGCGCTGGCGCAACCTTCTTTTTCTCGCTTCCCACAACCCATACACAGCAGCACGGAGTGGGTCATGACCGACAGCGCATTCAGAGTATTGCTGGTGGAAGATAACGATGACCATGCCGAATTAATCCGGCGAATCCTGGGCGAGCATCAGCGAGCGCCGCAGATTGTGCATATTAGCGACGGTGAGAGCGCTCTCGATTACCTGTATCGTCGCGGAACCTGGAACGACCCCGATCAAAGCCCCCGCCCCCATGTGATTCTGCTCGATCTGCGGCTGCCGCGCGTCGATGGTCTCGAAGTGCTGACCAGCATCAAGCAGTCGTCAGAACTGCGCCACATCCCTGTGATCGTTCTAACTTCTTCATCAGCGGATAGCGATGTGTCGCGCGCCTACAACGCCTATGCCAACAGTTATCTCGTCAAGCCGTTCGGTTTTGAGGAGTTCCGGAGTCTTATGCGTGACGTCGGTGTGTATTGGCTGACCCACAACAAACTTGCCGTCGTCTGAGGAGTCTGGTGTGGATGCAGCTGAGCGGATCAGTCTGCTCCTCATCGAGGATGATGAGTCGCATGTTGTGCTGATCGAGCGCGCCTTCGAGGCATGGCAATCATTGTTCGATCTGTCGGTTGTGCACACGTTGCAGGAGGCATACGCGCTGCTCTCCAGCGATTCGTCAGACTTTGATCTGATCGTGTGTGATTGGCGATTGCCCGACGGCGAAGGGTTGGAGCTGCTCACCTTCAACCGTGCGCTGCCGGTCATTCTGATGACCGGGTATGGCGATGAACGGGTGGCAGTCGAAGCGATCCGTTCCGGCGCGCTCGATTATATCGTGAAGAGCGATGCCGCATTTGCCGATCTGCCCCATGTGGCGCAGCGTGCTATCCGGCAGTGGCGGGCGATCCAGGCGCAACGTCGCGCCGAACAGGAGTTGCGCGAAATTGAGGCGCGCTACCGCCTCATTACCGAGAACACCTCTGACCTGATCGCCATTCTTGACGACCAGCATCGCTTCCAGTACATCAGCCCTTCGGTCACGACGCTGTTGGGCCGTACCCCAGAAGAGTTGATTGGACAGGATGCATTCTTCCTCATCCATCCTGATGACCTTCCGTCCAGCAACGAATACTGGCGCGCCATGCTCCAGCGCACTTGCGCTACTGCGACGTTTCGCTATCGTCATGCCAGCGGCGCCTGGCGCTGGATCGAATGTAATGTCAGGGCGGTCGAGCAGGGCGACCGATTGACGGCGATTATTGTAGGGCGCGATATTACCGAACGCCGTGAACTGGAAGAACGTTTACTCCAGATCCAGAAAATGGATGCGCTCGGTCGGCTGTCAGGCGGCATTGCGCATGATTTCAACAACATGCTGGCAGTGATTGCCGGTTGCGTTGAACTGGCACGTCAACTGATTCCTGATGACCACCCGGCGACCGGAGAACTGATCGAAATCCAGCACGCGACTGAGCGCGCAACGGCGCTAACCCGCCAGTTACTCGCATTTGCACATCGACAACGATTTGAGCCACGCTGCATTGATCTGAACGGGCTTATTCTCGACATGCAAAAACTCCTGCGTCGCCTGATCCGCGAGAATATCACCCTGCACACGCACCTTGCCCCTGATCTCTGGCTCGTGCGCGCCGACCCCGGTCAAATTGAGCAGGTGCTGGTCAATCTAGCGATCAACGCTCGTGATGCGATGGTCGATGGCGGTGTGTTGACGATTACAACCGAAAATGTTGTGATCAATGATGCGTTCGACAGTCGCCATCCTTCGCTTAACTTGGGTATGTATGTCCGGTTGACGGTCAGTGACACCGGCGTCGGCATGGACGAAGAAACGCGTCGGCGCGCCTTCGAGCCGTTCTTTACTACGAAGAAACCCGGCGAGGGAACAGGTCTTGGTCTGGCGACCTGCTACGGCATTGTTGTCCAGCACGGCGGCGCCATCGAACTGACGAGCGAACCGGGATGCGGCACAACGGTCGTTATCTATCTGCCGCGCGCCTATCCCTCCGAAGAGACAGTCGCCCCGGAGACTGGCGATCACGCTGAACTCAAAGGTTCGGAAACGATCCTGCTGGTCGAGGATGATCCGGCAGTGCGCACGCTGACGGCGCGTGTGCTGCGCACCCATGGGTATACCGTTCTGGAAGCGGGTGACGGCTATGAGGCACTGACGCTCGCTGGTGAACGTCCGATCCATTTGCTCTTGAGTGACCACGTTATTCCGCATATGAGCGGTGAGTCGCTGGCACTCCATCTGACCAGTCTGATCCCGCAGATGAAGGTGCTCTTTATGAGCGGGTATGTCGTTGAGCTGCGCCCCAATGACCAGGCGCTTCAGGAAGCGCCCGTTCTTCAGAAGCCATTTACTCCAACTGCGCTCCTTCAGAGGGTTCGCGCTGTCCTGGATTCGTGAAAGTAAAAACTGCACATTTTCCTCGGTTTGGGCTTGTCCGTTTTAGCACTTCGATCTACAATAATCGCCCCTGATCACAGTGTCGCTCCAGAGCGTGCGTTCGGAACGGGAGGGTTACTGTCAGCGCAGAATGCCAGAGCGCTGGGGCAATGTTCCACGATCAGGGGATGGGTTGTCCCGATTGCTGTGATACCCGCATACGTACATATTCTGACGGAAGACTGCCTGTTGCCTGGAGCGACCGCCAACAGTTCATCCATACACGACGTGTATCCTGACGTACCGGGTGCTCACAGAACGCAGAGATACAGTTCTTCCATCAATCGGAAAGGAGGTGCACTAACGGTCACTGCTTCGCACAATCCTCGCTTCGCATACTTCGGGTTCTCGCGGTTCATGAAGGAGATACAGACAATGACTCGCCGATTCTTTGCACTCTTTACGCTCCTGCTCTCAATTGCTACGCTGATTGCAGCATGCGGCGGCGCTCCAACACCCACCGCCCCGACCACTGCACCGACAGGGCAACCGACAACTGCGCCGGAAGGCAAAAAATTTATCATCGGCATCTCCAACCCGTTCATCAGTAAGTAGTGAATACCGCACCCAGATGATCCAGTCGTTGATCGAGGTCAACAAAGAGTACATGGAGCGGGGTATCACTAACGAATTAGTGATCGAAAGCGCTGATACCGATGTCGCTGGTCAGATCCAGCAGTTGCGGAATCTGATCAACAAGGGCGTTGATGCCATCCTGGTGAATCCCAGCGATGTCAACGGTCTCAACGACACTCTTCAGGAAGCCATCAACAAGGGGATCATCGTCATTTCCGTCGATCAGGAACTCAACACCCCCGTCGTCTACAACGTCGGCATTGACCAGAAGGAGTGGGCGAAGATCTCCGCCCGCTGGCTGGCGGAGAAGTTGGGTGGTCAGGGAAATTGTGCTGATTGAAGGCTTACCCGGGCACCCGACGAACGTAGCGCGCATGGAAGGGGTTGAGGAAGTGCTCAAGGAGTATCCGGGCATCAAGGTATTGGGGCGTGAGACCGGGAAGTGGGACGAGGCGACCGGTCAGCAGGTCATGTCGAACTTCTGGCGTCTTTCCCTAATCTCGACGGCTACTGGACGCAGGATGGTATGGCAATCGGCGCGATGCAGGCAGTAATGGCGGCGAACCCGCCGAAATGGCCTGTTCTGGTTGGCGAAGGACGCTGCCAGTTCTTGCAGTTGTGGGATCAGCGCTTGAAGGAAGATCCCAACTTCGAGACGATTGCTGTTGCCAATCCGCCTGGTGTCTCGCCGACCGGTCTGCGGATCGCCGTCAATATGCTGATGGGTAAGCAGGTGGATAAGAGTAAACTGGGCGGTACGAACGGGTTGTCGTTCGTCATTCCGGTGCCGGTGATTGTGACAAAGGACAACTTCCAGGAAGTCTTCATATGGCAGACACCTCTTTGCCATCGGCACGAATCGGACTACGGCACGTCTCTCCGGTATTCGCGTTACTGCTATAGTCATCGGAACATACGCCCTCTCCGGGATGCTCGCCGGGCTTGGTGGCTTTCTGGTGGTCGGGAATACTGGTGTTGTCCACATTTGCACTGGCGATCCCTTTCTCTTTCCTTCGATCGCAGCGGTCGCTGTCGGCAGCACATTGCTGACCGGCGGCAAAGGAAGTTATTTCGGCACAACGGCGGGAGCGCTGGTGCTGACCCTGATCACTAGCCTGTTGACGACCATGCAAATGCCAGAGTTCGGTGCGACGTATAGTATTAGGTGCGACATTGCTGGTCATGATCTCGATCTACGGGCGTTGGCGCGGTTTTCGGGAGTAATTTGACACTGTTTTATAAATCAATTTGACAGAACGCCATGCTTGACAATGCGCTGTCAAACCTTTATCATACGCGCAACGTGGTATCAGCAACAGGAGAGTAGTGGATCAATGCGACGGATTGGTGGAAGCTCGCTGGTCAATGCAATTCTGCTCGCGCTTGTGGTTCTGGCCGCATGTGGGCGTCCGGAAGTTCCCCTGACCGGTTCCGTACTCGATGCATACACTGGCAAACCAGTGGTCGCAACGCTGAATATTGGCGACGTTCAGGTCACCACCGATGCGAATGGCGTCTATCGGATCGACCGCTGGGGCGCGCGTGATGTTATTCGCGTCGTTGCCAGCGGCTACGAACCGCTTGAAATCAACCTTGCTTCGCTGCCACAACTGGAACGCCCTGAACCCCCGGCAGTCACTCTCGATCCGATTACAATTCGCCCAAATACGCTGAGCGGCGTGATCACCGATCTGTACGCACGCACACCGGTTGCGGGTGCCGTGGTGCAGGTATCCGAGGCAATCAGCACCACCACTGATAGGGACGGGCGGTATACGCTGGTCGGCGTTCCTGAAATGTTCCGCATTTCTATAACTGCTGACGGATATGCACCGCTTGTGAGTGACGTGGCGCGTTCAACATTGTTTGATACGGCGCTCCGTCCCGATACGCTGCGCGGAACGGTTACTGACAGGTATTCCGGTCAACCAGTTGCTGGGGCGAATGTTATCTTGGGCGATCTGAGAACGACAACCGATAGCAATGGGCAGTATACGCTGCGAGGCGTTCCAGAAAAAGGGACAGTCACCATCAGTGCGAAGGGGTATGCCAGTCTTGACCAACCTGTCGAACACACAACGACGCTCGACGTCGCCTTGCGTCCTGATACGCTTGCCGGGGTGCTGATCGACGCGCGCACGAAACAACCAATCCGCAATGCAACAGTGATTGCAACAGTCAATCTCCAGAGCAGCAATGTGGCGATGACGCGGATCGATAATAGTTCCGATGGCGCGTTCGTTCTGGAGGGTATCCCCGAACAGGGGTATATTCAGGTGCTGGCGCCAGGGTATCGCAAAGCGATTATCGAATTGCGCCCTGGTAGCGTGCCTTCGACGATCGAACTCGAACCGTTCTACTCGAAGGCAATTTACATTACCGCAGCTGTTGCATCGCGCTGGAGCCTGTTGACGAAGTATTTCGACATCATCGATGCGACTGAACTGAACGCAATCGTGATCGATATCAAATCGGACCTGCGCAACGACCTGGGACTGGTATACTACGACTCGCAGGTGCCGATTGTGCGGGAGTTGGGGACGTTCAAGCCCTATATGGATCTGCGCAAAATCCTTGATGAAGCGAAACGTCGCGGCATCTACACTATTGCGCGCGTCCATATCTTCAGTCACGATAATGTGCTCGCCGAGGCAAAACCGGAGTGGGCAGCGAAAGACCGCACAACCGGCGGGATCTTCTACGATTATCCTGCTCCAGGCATCCGCTACGCCTGGCTCGACCCATGGAACGAGAACGTCTGGGATTACAATATTCAACTGTCGGTCGAGGCTGCGCTGCTTGGATTCGATGAGATCCAGTATGACTACATTCGCTTCCCATCGCTGGAGTTTTCTCCCACCGATAAAGATCGATTGCTGCTGTCGCGCGAAGGAACTCCTGAAGAGCGCTGGGCGAATATTACCGAGGTGCTCAGGCGCTCACATCGCGCCATCAACGGTGCTGGCGCCTTCTTTTCGGTTGATGTATTCGGCTATACCTCTTTTGGTCCATCGCAATTGCTAGGACAGAATCTGAGTATGATGGCTGAGCACACCGATTACATCAGTCCGATGATCTATCCTTCGCACTTCAATCCAGGTGAGTTCGGCTTCGACAATCCGGCGAAGTATCCCTATGAGGTCATCCAGAAATCTATGGCCGCAGCGCTCAGGCAGGTCGAAGGGAAGCGTGCGCTGCTTCGCCCCTGGTTGCAGGATTTTACGCTAATCTGGGTGCCAAAGGAGATGATCGTCGAGTATACGCCAAAAGAAGTTCGAGCGCAAATCCGCGCTGTCGAGGAGTTCGACGCCAGCGCTGGCTGGATCCTATACGACTCGACTAACGTTTATCACGTAGAAGCGTTGAAGCCAGCGGAGTAGGAATGGCGCATGTTCATCCCCTAGCCCCTGAGGAGACACTATGCACCGCCTGGTTGTTGCGGCTTTGCTGCTCGGGTCTTTGATCGCCGTTGATCCGCCACAAGCGCTGGCTCAGGCGCCGGTGCGGTCTGGGCAGATTGTGTTCAGCACCCAGGCAGATTGGCAGCGTGGCACACGCACCGATGTTCAGATTATTGCTAATGCTGATGGCGAGTTACGTTTGACTGCTAGCGCAACGCGCGGAACGTTCATCTCTGAACCGATTTCACTAACGATGACCCTGAATGCGGTTGGCGCCATCTGGCACGCGGACATTCCGCCTGGAACAAACCTGACCCTCGACATTCGCGGCGGACCTGCTCCCGATCAACTGGGACTGTGGCAACCGCTGGTTGCTGGCGAACTACGTGCCAGGACGCTGCCGGATGCTTTTGCAACTGAGGATGTGCGCCCGCTGCCGCTGGATACACGCGTCCTGCAATTCCGTGTGACGCTGAGCAGCACGGTCGCAAATGCTTCACCAGTGCTGAGCGACATCAGTATCAGTTACTTCGATGCCAGCGCCGGTCCACCGCGCGCAACCGATGCAGTCGCAGCGATTGGCGGTCCAGCGACTCTGACATCACCGCCAAAGGTGTTTCCGCGCACCTCGTGGGCAGGCGGCAATCCGCGCACATACCGCGGAACACGGTCTGCGCCCCAAGGGATCGTGCTGCACCAGATCGGCGCGGATGCACTCGACAATCCCTTGCCGTTCCTGCGTGCGCTCGCTACGTACCACGAACAGACGCTTGGGCTGAACGATACGATTTATCACTACATCATCGGGCGCGATGGTTCCATTTTTGAAGGACGCAGCGGCGGACCGACCGTTTCCGTCGCTGACGTAAGCGGTGGTGCGGCGGTGCATATTGCGCTGATCGGAGAGGGATCGCCGCCGACTGCACAACTCGATGCGCTGCGCACACTGCTGGCATGGCTCTGCGAGGCATATCGCATCGACCCGACTGGTCAGCGGATCGTGGTGCTGAATGGCGTTGGCGCGGTGGGACCGGCAATCGCCGCTCACAGCGATCTGGCGCCGAATGCTGGCGATCCTTCCAGCGCGCTTCGTGATGGGTTGCCCCAGATCCGGCGCACGGTCAGTGCTGCGATTGTTCGTTCGCGCTGGTTCTTCGCGGAAGGGAACCCGCGTGACTATGAAGAACGCCTGGCGGTGCTCAATCCTGGGGATGAACCTGTAAATGTGCGTTTTATTATTGTGCGTCAACCCCGCGCCGAAGTCATCCGTGACGTGACCATTGATCCCGGCGCACGTGCTAATCTGGTCGTCAATGAGATCTTCAACGATACTCCTGATGCTCCAGCAATCATCGAAGCAAACGCGCCGGTGATTGCCGAACGCTTCATGAATTTCGGCGCCGACCTGAGTGTGCAACCAGGGGTCGTGCGCCCGTCGCGCGTCTGGTACTTCGCGGAAGGGTCGACTGAGGGAGACAAGCGCACGTTTCTGGTGCTGTTCAATCCGCAGTCTGATTCGGTTGGTGCGCGCGTGCTGTTGATGACGGACGATGGTACGACGTTTATCTATCCGCCATTCGATAGCGAACCGATCACGCTGGCGCCGCGACAGCGCACCGTTGTGGTGATGGGTGACCTGCTGCCGGACCGATCGTTCGGTATGCGCGTCACTGCTACCCAACCAATTGTTGCCGAACGCACGATGATCTTCGGACCCGGCAGCACACTCACCAGTGGCGGGATGCACACATCGCCGGGAGTGGCTGAACTTTCGCGTGAATGGCACTTTGCCGAAGGAACCACGGCGCCACCGTTTCGAATGTCGCTGCTGGTGGTGAATCCAAACGGCGATCGGGCGAACATAACGGTGCGCTTCCTGACTCCCGATGGCACCTCACTTGCGCGACGCTATGCGATCCCGCCGCTAGCGCGCCTCGCAATCGATGTCAACGAGGTTGTGCCGGAACTGGGTGTCGCCACAATAATCATCGCCGACCGCCCCATTGCCGCGGAACGGGCGCTCTACTGGCGGAGTGGGGCAGCAGGGACGGCTGGACCGGGCGCGATGGCGCCAGCGTACTCCTGGCGCTTTGCCGATGGGCGCACGAGCGGCGACTACCAGCAGTACCTGTTGATTAGCAATCCTTCACGGCGTCAGGCACGCATTGATGTCAACTTCATTCTGGCGAACGGTTCTCGCGCCAGTCGTTCCCTGGTGATGCCTGCCGGTTCACGGTATACGATGGCAGTTCATGAACTGTATCCCGACCAGACGACTATTTCAACGATGGTACGCGCGACCCAACCAATTGTCGTTGAACGCTCAATCTATGCTGGCGCTCCGGCTTCCGCCAGCAATCGCGGCGGTGAAACATCGCTCGGTGTACCGGGTGATTGATGTGCGAGATCGTGTATCATGACCAACGCTTCCGAGTCGGCGTCCTCCAGTTCGTCGCCCTCTCCCCAGCCGGTGCGCTGGAGCGGCGGCGGTTTTTTGACACGGTTGCTGGCAGCCTTCCTGGTTATTCTAATTACGACCACTATCACACTGCTGGCAACCGGCGCCACGCTGATCTGGCTCGGCTTTACCCCTGCCATGCCGGTGGAGATCGATGCGGCGCGGGTGCGGGTGGCGACGCTCGAGGCGTACAATGCGACTATTGTGAGCCGCGCCGACGCACTGGCGACAGAGGTCGCCGATCTTGCCCGCCGCGCCAGTGACGATCGTGAGGCGCTCAGCGATATGCGGATCGTGATCGATGATGTGAAGACAGTGCGCGAACAGGTGCGCGAGCAGTTGACCGCAGTCGTCGCTCAGAATGCCACACTCGTCGCCGATGCGCGCGCCAGTCGCGATCAAGTGGCTGTATTCGCAACCGCAGAAGCGGGACGCGTAGCATTGCTCCAGGAACTCGACCGACGATCGCAGCGGATCGAGCGTTTTCTCCAGCGCCTGAGCGATATTGCTGGCGATGCGGCGCTAGATCTGCAGCGCCCTTCCCCTGTTGCGCCGATTGTTGCACCAACAGCAGCTGTTCCGGTCGAGCCGACGGTCAATCCGACGTTCACTGCCACGATAACGCCTGAAGCGCCAGGCTTCAGCACACCGGTCGTTGCTGCAACCGATACGCCCCTTCCAGCAACCGTGGTGTCGACAGCAACGCCAACAACGCGAATACCACCGATAGCGCCGTGAGTCTGCTGCGCCTCTCCGCCGTTGCAGCAAGGGTGACGTTTATCCGGAAAAAGCGTCCGATGGCGCGGTTGTTGATCGTATGCGTCCTGTTCATCTGTATCTGAGTTGCAGATTGGCAGGTGACGTGGTACCATCGCCGCTGGTGCGTCTGGACACAATTTGAGGAAGAACTATGCAATTGTCTTTTGCTGTACGTGCGGCAATCGTCATCATTGCGCTCGTCCTGATCGTTGCGCCTGCCGCCGCCGCTCCGCCTCATATTCCTGCTGCCTTCGAGCGCGGGACGATCACACGGCGCCCCTATGTAGTGATGATCGATAACCATCCAAATGCCTATCCGCAGACCGGTCTCGACAAGGCAGCAGTAGTGTTCGAGGCGCTCGCCGAAGGTGGGATTACCCGCTTTATGGCAGTGTACATCCCCGGCGTTTCGCCCGATGTTCCGTCGATCGGTCCGGTGCGCAGTGCACGGCTCTATTTCGTGCGCTGGGCAATGGGCATGAATGGCATGTATGTTCACGCTGGCGGCGCGCCTGATGCCCTCAAACGGGTGCGCGAAGCACAGGAGATCATCGATGTGGATGCGCTGGCGCGCTCTGGCGGCGCCTACTTTACCCGTGTTCGCACTCGCAAAGCGCCGCACAACCTCTACACCAGCACGGCACGCCTCGATCAGGCAGCTGCACGATTCGGCAATGCCGAGATCAATAACCCGGAGTTGGGCTTCCTGATCAAAGCCGAAGCGCCGCCAGAACAGCGTCCGGCAGTGCAGGAACTTGGATACTACTTCATCTATCGCCAGGACAGCGTCGGTTGGGTGTATGACCCTGCCAACAACGTTTATCTGCGCCTGCGACGCGGGAAACCGGCGGTCGATGCTGCAACCGATCAGCAATTGCGCGCCAGCAATGTGGTGGTGATCGAGGTGCAGGAACGCCCGATCCCCGGCGATCCGAAAGGACGCATCCAGCAGGATGTTATCGGCAGCGGTCCAGGGTTCCTGTTTCAAGATGGCGTAGCGCGGGAAATCACCTGGCGTAAGGAGTCAGAAGCCGCGCCGCTGCGCTTCTACCTTGCCGACGGCAGCGAAGCGGCGATGAATCCCGGTCAGGTGTGGATTGCGGCAGTACCGAAACTTGGCAACCTGACCGTCAGGTGATTGTGAAGTAACTGTTCACATTTCTCCTGGGAGCGAGGACATCTTGCCCTCGTAGACGCGATGAGGACAGGACACTCTCACTCCCAGGCGCGTGTGTAACCCCAGGTGTGAGCACTTGCAGCGTGAAGAGCGTTTGACCAATCCGCTCGTACTATAATAATACTGGTCCGCTGTGCAATGGATCAGAAGACTGTTACATTTTTAGCGTACTGCTTGCGGCAAGCCCTGGATTATACGATACGGCCTGCTTTCATGCTTAGCAGGCTGCTGAGAAATACCTGAAGGGACTGCTCGCTTTCACTGGTCAGCCGTTTCCGCTCACGCATAACCTTGAGAAGCTTGAGCGCCGCTGTGCCACGCTCAACCCGGCACCGGATTTCGCGGGGCTTGATCTGACGCAGTTGACCCCCTACGCTGTCCAGTTGCGCTATGACCCTGAATTCTGGCTAGATCAGTCCACTGCTACCGAGGCGATAAAGATGGCTGAGCAGGTTCGCGCAGCCGTGCTGGCTGTTTTGCCACAGGCTGTGCACCCGCAGAGAACAAACGCCTGCAGGAATGTCACTATAGCATGCAGGCGAAGATCGGGACGACCGACTGCTTATAGCAGTTCTCGGATACGTTGACCCCTGTCCGTGTCTGCCATGTCGCACGAGACGCACGTTTTCAGCATAGTGTAGACCGAAATTTATTTCGGTCATCACGTGAGGCGCGCGATTCTGGGAATGTTCAACCTCGTTCACTAGGTTCAGCCTTTGATTGACATGATCTGGAAGCACTGCTCCTCAGCGCGCCGCTGCTGGCATCGACGGCGGCTTTTCGCCGGTTGTTAGCAGGCGGATGGCGTAGAACAGTTGATTGTCGGCACAGGTGGTCGCTCCAGGCGGCGGTTGCCGGTCGCCGATGCACGGCGCCTGCGTGGTCGGGTCTTCGGCGTAGGGAATGACATACTGCGGCATGATGCCGATCTTGTCGATCTCAGTGCGCGCCGGGGTCAACCAGTGGGCAAAGGTGATGCGCGCGCTGCTCCCATCGCTCAGGTTGTAGATGTTCTGCACCGACCCTTTACCAAAGGTTTTTTCGCCGATCAGCGTCACATTCGGGCGACTGTCGCGCAGCGCCCCGGCGACAATTTCGCTGGCGCTGGCGGAACCGCCGTTGATCAGCACCACGATGGGAAGATCATACGCGCGAATGTCACCGCTGACGGTGCGGATTTCGGTCAACTCTCCTTTGCTGTTCTGCTCGTAGAGCGCCACCCCGTCGTACAGTCGCCCTAATACGGCGCGCGCCTGATCCAGGTAGCCGCCGGGATTGTTGCGCAAGTCAAGGACGATCCCCTTCGGCGCCTGCGGCAGCAGTTCGCGCAGCGCCTGATCGAATTCGGGAACGGTGTTGGCTTTGAATTCGATGATGCGGATATAGGCGACGCCGCCATCGACGAGTTGCGCTTCGACTCCGGGAACCACGATGTCGGCGCGAATCAGCGTGATATCGAACTCCTGATCGCCCGGTTGCCGCCGGATGGTCAGGCGTACCTGCGTGCCAGCCTGCCCGCGGATTTTCGCTGCTACTTTGACCGCCGCTTCGTGAATGTCGAGACCGGCGATCATTGGCGCTACCGGCTCGCCATCAATCGCAACGATCTCATCGTCTTGTCGAAGACCGGCTGCGTCGGCAGGCGCGCCTTTGATCGGCTTGTAGAGGTAGGCGCGTCCGTCGGTGATCCGCAGGTAGGTTCCGATGCCCCCCATGCGTCCCTGCATGTGCTCATTCGTCTGTGAAGCCAGTTCCGGTTCCTGGTAGACGGTGTACGGATCATCGAGCGATCCCAGCATGCCGCTGATAGCGCCGCGGATCATGCGCGTGTGGTTGATCTTGTCACGCCGGTAGAACTCGGCTTCAACCAGATTCCACACCTCCCAGAAGACGCGAAACTGCTGCCGCAGCGATGGCGGCGTCTCCTGGTTGGCGACCAGTCCGGGACCAATCGCTGGAACAAGTCGGGTGAGCGAGATGCTGTCGGCGAAGATTGTAGCGCTTACCCAACCACTAATGAACCCGACGGTCAACAGAACCAGCGCGGCGGCAAGACGACGAATCACAAGACGAAAGGCGGACATAGCGAAGCTCCTGAACGGGCGGTGCATCGAGGCAGAAGCAGGTCACTCGTGCGTGTCGAACTCGTACATGATGATCGCGGTCGCGGCAATTGGCGCAGTCTCGGCGCGAAGTGTGCGTGGACCGAGTGATACGCTCATGATACCATGGCGCCCGGCGCAGCGGCGTTCATCGTCAGTCAATCCGCCCTCCGGTCCGCTGAAGAGCGCAAGCGACGTCGGCAGCGTATGCTGTTGCAGGGTGCGCAGGGCACGTGCGAGGGGCATTGCGTCTGTTCCTTCCCACAGGAGCAGCGCTGGATCGGACGAATCCCGTCGGGCGCAGGCTTCGGCAAATGGGATCGCTGGTGTAAGGCGTGGCAGTCTGCCGCGGCGCGACTGCTCGGCAGCCTCGCGAATGATCCGGCGCCAGCGGGTCAGTTTGCGTTCGTCGGGATCGATGTCGATACTGCGAGCACAGGCCGTCGGAACGAATGTTGCCACTCCAAGTTCGACCCCTTTTTGCAGCGCCCACTCGAAACGTTCGGTTCGGATGAGTGGCAGGTAGATTGTCAGATTGATGCACGGTTCGCCGCCAGCTGCTTCGCGCGCCTCGATTGTACCGTTCACCGTGCCGCGCCGATCAACGGTTTCCAGCGATACGGTATATTGCCATCCCTCGCCATCGAGCAGGATAATCCGATCGCCACGATTGAGCCGTAACACATCTGCCAGTTGATGCCCTAGCTCCGGATCGAACAGGCGCGCCTTCCCGCCGTCGAACGCAGACGGATCGACGAAAAAACGGTAGGTATTGCTGCGAAGCGTATCACGCTGACGGCGGGGCATATGACGGCTTGCAATGAACCAGCGCTACCCAGTCGCCTTCCTGATGGCGTGTGACCGGTTCAAGACCGGCAGCGGCATACGCAGCGACAACCTCGGATTCGCGTTCGGCGATAATGCCGGAGCTGATCAGGATGCCGCCTGGACGCAGCGCGGCGACGCAATCGGGAGCGATTGCAACAAGCACCCTTGCGATGATGTTGGCAACAATCAGGTCAAATGGCAATGCTACATCGGGTGGGAGCGAGTTCGGAAGTAGCGCCAACGACTCGGTGTTTGACGTCTCCTGATCACTCCTGCCAGTTGTCGGTTGCAACCAGTGCCCGAACGCCGCCCCGCGTCCCAGGCTTCCCTGAGCAGCAATGACAACATCCGCCACATTGTTCAGCGCTACATTTGCCCATGTCGCTTCAACTGCAATCGGGTCGGTGTCGAGCGCCAGCACCCTGGCAGCGCCCAGGCGCGCCGCTGCAATGGCAAGAATACCGGAGCCGCACCCCAGATCGAGTGCAGTGATACCCGGCGCAACATACTGCTCCAGAGCGCGCAGGCACAACTGTGTCGTCGGATGGAGTCCGGTTCCAAACGCCATACCGGGATCGATACGCACAACCAGATCATTGTGTTGCGGCTGGTAGTCCAGCCACGACGGCACGACCACAATGCGCTCACCGATCCGCTGGATGGTGTAGTACTGCTTCCAGGCGTTCGCCCAGTCTTCCTCCTGAATCTGCTGGATCTGCAACTGACCGACAGGACGGATCATTCCAAGCAGCCACAATCCCTGCTCGATGCGCGCACGCGCCTCTTCGGCAGACTCATCGAGTGCCAGGTAGGTGCGTACCGTAACCGGGCGTATCGGATCGTACTGGTACTCCGGACCGTCATCGCCGGGAATGATCGGCGGCTCGACGACAACGCCGCCGTTGTAGCCATAGTGCGCCAGCAACTCACTGACTGACTCGACCGCTTCAGCATCACACGTAACTGAAAGTTCCAGCCAGTTCATACGTGTCGCTTATCTACCGTCTTCCAACGGGTACCCTGCGGCGTATCCTCGAGCGTGATTCCCAGATCCGACAGGCGGTTGCGCACCATATCGGCAAGAGCGAACTGCTTTGCCTTGCGCAGTTCGCTGCGCACCTCAATCAGGAGATCGATAAACGGCGCTGCCTGCTGGATGTTCGGTTGCTGTGGTGTCAGGGTCAACCCCAGCACACCGGTCAGCTCACGGAATGTCGCCTGTGCCTCAGCGAACGGCGCCCCGCCGACGCCCGCGTCGCGCGCAGTATTGATCGCGCGCACTAGATCGAAGAGCGCTGCCAGTGCGCTAGCCGTGTTGAAATCGTCATCCATTGCAGCAATGAACCGTTCGCGTGTGGTTCGCGTGGTTGCCAGCAGCACATCGACTGCTGGCCCTGCTTCGATCGTCCCGATGGGCGGTTCGAGGGCGGAACGCAATCGCACCAGTTTGCGCTCCTGATCAGCGGCAATCTCTTCGCCAAACGCCAGCGGACTACGGTACGAACTTGAGAGCACCGTTAAACGAAGCACATCGGGGTGGTACTGCGCCAGAAACTCACGGATTGTCACGACATTGCCGAGTGATTTCGACATCTTCTCCAGTTTATACGTGCCGTCCGCCAGACGGGTCTGAATCTGGAGCATACCGTTGTGCATCCAGTAGCGCGCGAATGGCTTACCGGTCAGGCTTTCGGTTTGCGCAATTTCGTTCTCGTGGTGTGGAAAGATCAGGTCAGCACCGCCGCCGTGGATATCGATCTGTTCACCGAGATGCGCCAGGTTCATTGCCGAGCACTCGATATGCCATCCAGGGCGCCCCGGTCCCCAAGGGCTATCCCAGAATGGCTCCCCCGGTTTCGCTGCCTTCCACAACGCGAAGTCCGCAGGGTTTTCTTTGCGCTCATCGACGCTGATACGATTACCGGCAATCATATCGTCGAGACTGCGCCGCGAAAGTTTGCCGTAATCTGGAACGGTCGCAACACGAAAATAGACATCGCCATCGACCACGTATGCGTGCCCGGTTTCGATCAGGCGGGTGATGAACTGCTGGATCTCTGGCATCGTTTCCGTTGCACGCGGGTAGATATGGGCACGTTTGACATTCAGCGCTTCGAGGTCTTCAAGAAACTCAGCGATGTACGACTCGGCGAGTTCTTTCGGATCACGCCCGAGTTCCCGGGCGCGATTGATGATTTTATCGTCCACGTCGGTAAAATTGACCACATGCCGAACGGAATAGCCGCGATATTCCAGGTAGCGCCGCACTACATCGAAGACAATTGCCGACATCGCATGCCCGATATGCGCCCGATCATAAACCGTCACCCCACAGACGTACATTTTGACCACACCGGGTTCAAGCGTTTCAAACGGTTCCAGAGTGCGGGTGAGCGTGTTATAGATACGAATGCTCATAGATACTATATCCCATCACCAGCTACATAGCCGTGCTCACTCATGATGCCGTTGCCATTTGTATCGCCAAGGGCAGACCAGCACTGTCCTAGCAGTGCATCATTTTCGACATGGTGAGAGAGATGATGATTGGTGGCAATTTCGAGTTCGGTTAGGCGCTCTTCGAGTTCCAGCACCTTCGCGCGCAGGCTGCGCAGCATTTCGCCTTCGGGATCAGGCAGGTGCTCAACGCGGCGCGTTTCACCAGTTTGTGGGTCGCGCTGCGCGACAATGCGTGCCGGAACGCCGACAGCAGTTGTATGAGGAGGAACATCCTTCACCACCACGGCGCCACCGCCGATGCGTGCCCCCTCACCAATGGTGATTGCACCGAGCACAATTGCTCCAACGCCGATCACAACGTTGTCGCGCACCGTCGGATGGCGTTTGCCGCGTTGTTTGCCGGTGCCGCCAAGCGTTACGCCCTGATAGAGAGTCACCCAGTCGCCGATCTCTGTCGTTTCGCCAATCACCACACCCATGCCGTGGTCGATAAAGAAGCCGCGACCGATGACCGCGCCAGGGTGGATTTCAATGCCAGTGAGGAAGCGACTGATCTGAGAAATCAGGCGTGGGATGAAGGGAACCTGGCGACGCCAGAGCGCATGTGCCAGTCGATGCAGCAGAATGGCGTGCAATCCGGGGTAGAGCAGCACTTCCGCCAGGTTGCGTGCTGCCGGATCATTGCGAAAGATCGCGCGAATATCGTCACGTATAATGCAGAGCAGGTTATCTTTCTGTCTGGACATACAAAACCTCCCGTTCGACGGTCAATCGAAGCGCGTCATGCAAACCAGGGGCGTCATTCAAACACAATGACGCCCCTAGAGACAGATACAGGTCTGCACAACGGACCCGACCGACTGGCGGCGGGAGGTAGGGGGAAGGATAGAGAAACGCCCACCTTCAGGGCGCATATGGGTCAGATCACGATTCACTGCTGCTCGTCTCGCTCTTCTCACTCTTCGACGAGCCATCGCCACCGATGCTCGCGCTGTCACTCTTGCGGCTATCGGTAATGTACCAGCCTGAACCTTTGAAGACGATGCCCACTGGCTGGAAGACCCGGCGCACCGAGCCTTCTTTGCCACAGCGACAAACCCGCAACGGCTCGTCCTTGAACGACTGGAACTGTTCGAATTGTGCACCGCAAGCGTCACAGGCATACACGTAGGTAGGCATAATCGTCACGACCTCCTAATAGTGAGTGATGAGTCAGGCGCTGAATGATAGATATATCAGGCCCTTCTATTGTAGCCGATCTGATGGCAATGATCAAACGGTCAAACGTAGGAGTTTCATTAGAGAACGACGCCCGTTACGAGAGCGAGGGCATCTTGCCCTCGGCTGCCTCGCGAAATCGGGATGCCCTCGCTCCATAGCAAACATCGCAGACGCACCAGTATGCCGCACGGCGTATCCTATCAGATTTGATGTGAGAGGGCGCGTTTCAGCAGTATACCGAACGCTGGAGGATCACACTGGCGAATAGCAACGTTGGGTGTGCCACGCCACGCAGCACAGGAGCGCAGTGTTGTTGCCAGCGCGGTCGCCAGCTCCTCGTTGGGATGTACGCCCGGTTCCAGGAAGAGCGCCTTGACCTTGAACACGCCATCTTTCCAATGCGCTTTTGGATCAAGCCGCCCAATCAACGCGCCCCGATGCAGGATGGGCAATGTGAAATAGCCATAGCGTCGTTTGGGCGCAGGTATATAACACTCGATTTCGATAATCGAATCCGAAAAGTTCCAGCGCGCGTCGCCGGTCCCATACCACAGGATCGAACGGCGAGAGCAGCGTCGTCACCGTCGATTCGATTGCGCCATCGGCGGCTGCCTGAGCCAGCGGCAGATTGCCCGGATGAACGTAGACCGGATCGCGCCGTCCTTTGACACGAGCAGTTGCGAGTGCGCCATTTGCTGCCAGTGCAGCGGCGATGCGCGCCGTTTCTGCCCTGTTCAGGCGAAAGTAGTCTGCCAGCTGGCGTGCTGGCGCCGCACCAAGCGCCTGTGCTGCTGTGAGGATCAGTGTGCGCTGCACTGTCTCGACATCGGGCCTACGGGCATCATCCCATTCAGGCAGAACTCGCTCACGCAGGTCGTAAACGCGCTGAAAGTTCTCTCGCCAGTCAATCATCAGATCACCGACAATGAAGAGCATTTCTAGCGCCATCTTTTCGATCTTCCAGTTCCACCATCCTCCCCTTGCGTCGTCAGCGCGAACGAAGTCTGCTGAGCGAACCGGTCCGTTGTTACGAATGTCGTTGATCAGCGCAGCAGCAATCGATTGATGCTCGTGCAAACACTTGTGCGCACAAGCATCGCTGCGCGTGCGCCCCGCCAACATGAGTGATCAGTAGATCAGGTAATCGTCAATCGGCAGAAAGCACGCTTCGTGCGACCAGTACTCAAAGATCGCTCGCTCCGCCAGCAGATCGGTCAACCAGCGCGGATCATACGCTCCCAGGCGACTCCACAGCACCAGGTATGGGCTGCGCGCGACCGCGTGGATGGTGTCGATCTGCAATGCACCCGTCCGCCAGATGGTTTGCAGGAGGTCATCTCAGGTTGCCGTGCGCTGCGGCGGTTGATTAAGCCCCTGTGATGCCAGCAGCACTGCATGGAGTGCAGCGGGCGTCAGTGTGAGCGACATATGACACTCCGAACGGACGTGCGCAACTCTGTGCAGGTATGATACGTCGGACCATTGTCTCGTGCAATACGGATAAGGAGTGCGGTATGTCCTCAATGAGTCTGTTTGGTGATGTTGAGCATATCAACACCCATACCCATCTGGAAGGCGAGCGTTTTACAGCAGTGTTCGGTAGTCTCACTGTTGATCTGACACGCCAGCGGCTGGCACCCGGCGGTTATGCCATCGGCGCCTATGCATTGTTTGGTCAGATCACGATCCGCGTCCCCAACGGCATCCACGTGGATGGCAGCGCGGTAATGGGACAGACGGGGTATGAGTGGCGTTCAGGAGACAACGAACTGTACTCTCTTGTCAGGTTGCCGGAGATCGAATTCGAGACGGCACCGGTGCAGTTGCGGATTACTGCTCTCGCAATGTTTGGTAGGGTGAAGATTGTGCGGGTTGTAACTGGGGAGAGAACTGCACTGGCACTTTCTGTTGGATCATTGCCCGAAATGTCTGGCAACGCTGGATCGTATGAGGGTGAAACTCGACAAATTGCCAGCCTATGATAGGCTCCTAGAATCACTACTCCGTTGTTTCGAACACCGATTCGTCGATATTGAGCAGCGCCTGATTGCCCAGCCGATTGACGAGTGCCTGGTATGTCTCGCGCCGCATCCGGCGATAGACCTCGCGGGCAATGCGGAGATCGAGCACAGCAGTGCGCCGTCGCCGTTCACTTTCGGCGACATCGTGAATCGCGGATTCGAGCGCAGCGCACGATTGAGCAATTTCGGCCAGGCGTTGCTCGGCAAATGGCAGGGTCGCGGCTTCGAGTGAAAGAACAGCATGCAGGCGGCGCATATCTTCGAGCAGTTCCGCTGGAGTGCTATCGGCTTCGGCGCCGCCGCGTGAGATCAGGCGGATGGTCGGCGTTTCGGCAGTGCCGTAATGCTGCACAATCTGACGTAGCGTCTGCTTGTACAGACGACGCGCTGCTATTTCGCATGTCCAGCGGCGCGCCAATGCAGCGCGCCAGGCGGCAATGGCGTCTTCGCTGGCGTGATAACTGGTCGTCATCTGATGGTGGGTTGTACGATGCGCAGCGAGCAATGACTCGATCTCCGGCACATCTTTGTGGTGACGTTCGAGAATAGCGATCAGTCTGGCTGAGTCAGCGATTGCATCACTGGGAGAGGGAAGAGTTGTCATACCTCAGACTCCTGTCCAGCACCTTCCGTACCATCATACCCTGCCCCTCCGGAACGGTCTATAGTACGTGCGTCCCGTCCGACAATGGGAGTCTTTCTCAGTGCCGCATTGGACTTTTGGGTATCCTCGTTGCACATCTGCGCCCGATCTATTGCGCGCATCACACTTCAACGACGTGCTAGTATTATACGCGAAAAGACGATACATTTGGTTGATATAGTGTGATTTGATGACATTTTGTTCATCAAAGGCGGAGAGCACGTTCGTTCTACCTGTGTGGTAGGCGTCACTCATCGCTGCGCAGCACGTCGAAGTCGAGCGGATTGCGGTTCACCCCGTTTTCCCACACCTCGTAGTGCAGATGCGGTCCGCTTGACATGCCGGTTGATCCGACATACCCGATTACCTGACCGCGCACTACCGGTTGACCATCGACGACGGCATACGAATCGAGATGCGCATACGCTGTCTTGTACCGCTTATTCTCAATCGCCAGATAGTTGCCACCGGGCCAGGTATTCGGTTTCACCCGCGCAATACCATCGTGAGTGGCATACACTGGCGCATGCCATGTTCCCTGCGGGTCTGCTTTGCCATCACCGTCGCTATCAATAGCCAGGTCGATCCCACCCCAGACACTTGTGGGGGCGTGTGATCCGACCCCATACCCCTGCGTGACCACCGTGCGTCGGTCGCGCAACGGGTTGCCTGAAGGTCGTTCGGCAGCAGGTTGAGCGGCAAACATAGCTCTTGTTGACTGCTGCGCACCGCGACTGACACCCTTCGTTGGGCCGTCCCAGCGACTCAGCAATGGCAGTGGTGGTTGCGTTTGCTGGACCAGAATGTCAAGCCCAATTAGCGCCAGGATCAGCAGGAGAATCTGTGTCCGACTCAGACCCATTATCGTGCTCGCGATGCGCGCCATTCGGCAACCAGACGGTTGACAGTATCGATGTATACTGGAACATTATTTTCAACCGCTGGCGCATAAATCGGGACGATCTCCTCAACAGTGTGAATGCCGCGCCACTCCACATACTCGACGGCAATCAGGCGATACCAGTCTGCGATCCCTTCCTCCCAACTCGCATAGTCGCGGAATCGCCCGTAACACCTCTTATACCCGGCGCAGATGATATTCCCGATGTTGTGCGTTGTGCTACCATCAGGTTTGCGCCCGGCCCATCCGGGGGCAGTTCCCGCACCCGACTCATGGATGAAAAACGCCAGGGCGTATGCCGGATCAATGCCATACTTGACGCCGAGTTCGACCCAGGTTGAGCCAGTACCAGCTGCTGGTGATTGCCACTCAGCGAGGATGCGGTCGATCTGCTGGGCTGAAATGCTGGGCGGACCAAGTACCGAGTGCTGACCTTCGGGTGCTGGCGGATGATTGGTGAACACGTTCGTCAGGGTCGTCTGGAGGCGTCCTAAGCATCCAGGCGCCAGGCAGATCCGCGGCGTCCCGGTTTCGCGCCAGAACAGGAACAGGACGACGAGACTGACCAGGCAGACGGCGATGAGTAGCCAGTGGAAATCCCACGATCGGGCGGTTCGCCGTGTCCCACCTACTCGTCCCCCTGCTTGCAAGAGAGTTCGGGAGAGCGGTCGCGCTGCAATCAACTCTGCCAGCAACAGATCGCGTTCAAGTTCGGAGTCGCGGTCGGGCAGTGGTACAAGCAGTGCGTCGTCGAGCGGTGCCACAAACGACGGGATAGATGGCAGACGTTCCTGAACATCGACGCGACGTTCTCTAAGGCGGCGTTGCCCGATGTCCGGCAAATGGTCATCGAACGGATCGCGAAACCTCGCCAGCGGATTCGGGCGGCGTTCCGGCAGGCGAAGGTCGTTATGCTGCACTGATCGCCGCTTGCAGTGCGGCGAACGGCAATCAGCACAAAGGTCAGACTCTGCATCAATATTGTTCATGGACGAAAGGTTTTTGTAAGGCGCGCCTGTTCTTCAGGCGTCGGCAGGCGGAAAAAACCGTCGCGGTTCAGATAGACAATCCGCTCACGACGAATATCGAGCAGCAGGTCGGGCAGCGCATCACCATCGACATCCTGAATACTAATGGTGACCGGCGTCAGATGCTCATTGGCGCCAAACAGGTACGGACCGATGATAGAGCGCACCTGCGACGGATCACCGCCGGGCAGTTCCAGCACAACCACCTGCCGGTTAAGATTGATTGCAATCAAATGCGTCGGTTGACCAGCATCTTCGCCGTGACCGACGAACGCTTGAACGTGCATCGTGCGCGGATAGCCGTAGCGTATATCGTCGATCATTGTCGTGATCCGCTCAAGTGCGGCACCGATCAGAGCGTAGATTGCCAGGGCGCCAAGTATCAGCGCCGTTCCGTAGAGTGCGGCGTATGCAATGCGCTGCATCCGGTGGTTGCGGCTCCAGGCGCGACGCCCCGCGCGAATAGCCCGACTCGTGACAGCCATAATAGACCTCCTCACCTGTTCAAGCAATGGCGGGATTCTGACTCCTGCAATTGACGCCAGGTTAAGCGCAGGCGATTGATCTCCGCGTTCGTTATGTGATTGAGGTGAGGACATTATAGTCGAACACTCGTTCTAAATCAAGGTGTTTCTACCATCTGGCCCTGCTGTTCGTGCGCCAGCGCCGGGTGGAGATGCGTCGACGCGAGCCATGCTTCGATGGCAGCAACTGGCAAGACCCCGCGTTCAGTTACAATGCCCGACAGCAGTTCGAGCGGTGTCACATCGAAATAGCGGTTGCGAATATGCACGTTGGGCGGTGCTTCCGCCCAGATCTCGCTGCGGGGGCGATCGAGTTGTTCAAGGGGACGAAAACCGGGCAGCACGAACTTCTCGCTACCGCAGAGCGCGTAGAACCCGACCCCCTTTGCGTGCGCCGCCAGCGCCATACCGTAAGTGCCGACTTTGTTGACCAATCCCTGGGTACTGAGCATATCGGCGCCCACGATCACCAGTTGCGCCTGTGCGATATGGGCTGGCAATTCAGCGTCGATCACCAGTTGGGTAGGAATCCCGTACTCCGCCAGGATTGCTGCCGTCTGACGACCTTCGAGGATCGGGCGCGACTCGCCGCACACGACGCGGAAGCGGCGCCCTGCACGTTGTGCATGACGCAGCGCGTGTTGCACAGTAGTACTGTACGACAGGGTAACGATGGTAATACCATCCGAAATCAGTGTCAACGCACCCTCAGCGACGTGCAGCGCGTGCTGGCGCAACTGATGCTTGAAACCTTCCGCAACCTCCACAACGGCGCGGATCAAGTCTTGCAGCGACTGCGGCTCTTCAATCGCCCACAGAACTCGATTAACCAGATTGACCAGCGGCGCCATCACTGGTTGTGCGTGGATGAGCGACCATCCAAAGTCGCGCAGGTCGCGGCGGAATTCCTGTGGCGACGATGCTCGGCTGGCTTCCGCACGACGGATCATCAGATCGGCGGCCTGTTCGGCAATCTGAGCGGCGCCCTGACGGTTATCGACGGCTATTGCTGCAACTGGCTCCACGACCTCGATCCCCTCTATAGTACGACTGGATATAGTGTGTCTTCCATGTTTCATTATCGCACACTTGAATCGTTTGTGTGCAGCGGGTGAAACAGAGCGGCGGAAATGACAGGGCAGGAGTATCGTGCACTGTTGATCGGCGCCATTCAGGGCGCAGGTAGATGATCCGCCGACTGGGGCGCAAGGCATGCCTTCACCAGCGCTTCAAGACGTTCAATAGAAAACGGTTTGGCGATGTAGGGATTGCCGGTCTGCGCGAGGCGCGCCTGCGTCGATGCGCTGATTGTGTCGCCCGTGATGAAGATGATACGCTGTGCCAGGTGTGGGTTATGATCCCTGATATGCTGGTATAGTTCGAAGCCGGTCATACCGGGCATTTTGATATCGGTCAAAATCAGGTCGAACGATTGGCGCGCAATTGCAGCGAGCGCAGCTTCACCGCTGGCAACCGTAGTCGGGCGATGACCGAGATCGGTGAGCAGCCGCGCCAGTAATGCGCTGACCGCCTCTTCATCGTCAACCACCAGAATCGCAGCACCGCCGTTCGACTCTTCGGGAAGAGGTTCTTCTTCGGTAGACGCGGGTTCTGAGTCAATGGACGTTGTCGTCGGTAGCGCATGGATATCGTTGAGCGGCAGTTCAACGTACATCGTCGTTCCGACGCCAACCTCGCTTTCCGCCCAGATGCGACCGTGATGCTCCTGAACAATGCCGAAGCAGATCGACAATCCTAATCCGGTTCCCTGTCCGATCGGCTTGGTTGTAAAGAACGGATCGAAGATCCGATTCAGGTTGCGTGGCGGAATACCAATGCCAGTATCGCTCACGGCGACACGGATGCAGGTTTCCTCGCGACCGCCCTCGCTGATGCGTCGCTCAACTGAAGTACGCAGCGTGAGTGTTCCCTTACTGCCGCGCTCGATCATTGCCTGGTGCGCATTGTTGATCAGGTTAAGGAAGACCTGCTGCAACTGATGCGGGTCTGCCACCGTTTGTGGCAGGTTGGGGTCGAAATCGGTGACGACCGTAATGTTATCGACACGCAGTTGATAAGCGCGCAGGGTGAGGGTACTTTGCAGCACCTGGTTGATATCAACGGGCACACGCTGCGGCTTATGTTCGCGGGCAAACATCAAGAGGTTCTGCACGATACGCGCCGCGCGTTCTGCCTGAGTGTTGATGTGCTGCAGATCCTCGCGGATCGCTGGCGGCAGGCTGGTATCGCGCAACATCAGTTGAGTATAACCGCTGATACTGGTCAGCGGATTGTTGACCTCGTGTGCGACGCCAGCAACCAGTTGACCGATGGCGGAGAGTTTCTCCGATCTGATAAGTTGTTCCTCGAGACGGCGGCGCTCGGTCAGATCGCGGGCAATGCAGTGGATCGCTTCAACACCATCGCCATCGCGGATCAACCGCGCGCTGACTTCAAGTACGGCAATCTCTTCATCGTGGCGCCGGATCTGCAACTCAAACGGCGGAACACTCTGCCCCCGCAGCACATCGTTGAACAGACGCTCTGCATAGGTCCAGGTATCGCTGAAGCTCACCTCGCGCAACGGACGACCGATCAGATCGTTTTGAGCATACCCGGTGATAGCCGGGGCGACTTTGTTGATGCTGCGCAGGTTGAACTGTCGGTCGAGGGTAAAGATCAGGTCATTGGCATTGTCGAACAAGTCACGGTAGCGTGCTTCGCTCTGTTTGACCTGCTGATAGAGGCGTGCGTTCTCGATCGCAATCGCGGCATAATCGGCAAGCGCGGACAGCAGGTATTGATCATTATCGCTGAAGGTGCGTTCCGATTGCTGGTTATCGACAGCGAGAACGCCGATCACCTGATTGCCAACCATCAGCGGCACCTGAAGAATTGCGCGCACCAGGAAGCCGGTGATGACTTTCAACTGTGCGCCAGCGACAGCTCTATCCAGGCGGATCGGTCTTCCGGTACGAATCACCTGACCGGCCAGGCTATCGTCAATTGGCATGCGCATTTTTTGGGCACGCTGTTCACCAAGATTCTTCGCTGCGCGCAGGTAGAGTTCGTTGGCATGCGGATCGCGCAGCAGCAGAAAACCCTCCTCGGCGCGCGTGATGTAAACGCCAGCTTCGACGATACGCACCAGCAATTCTTCGAGATCAAGCAGTGAACTAACCGATTTGCCGATCGAGTAGAGGACGGTCAGTTCCTGCACGCGCTGCCGCAAGTTACGGGTGAGTTGCTCTTTTTCACGCTTGAGACGCCGTTCGCGCAGCGCCTGATTGATCGCTGCCTGCGCTTCGGTCTCGCTGAATGGCTTGATCAGGTAGTTGCGCGCTCCCAGACGAAACGCTTCCACTGCGATCGCTTCCGATCCGTGCGCTGTCATAAGGATAACGGGCACGTCATACCCTTCCTGGGCAATCAGGCGCAACAGGTCGAGGCCGCTGATGTCCGGAAGTTGAAGATCGAGGAGAATGAGATCAGGAGTGCGTTGACGAAGGCAGTTCAGCCCCTGACGTCCGGTGTACGCAATCGTTGAAGCATAACCAAGCTCCGGCAATACATGGTCAGCAAGCAGAGAACAGATTTGCTTGCTGTCATCGATGATCAGAATTTCTTCCATCGGTCAACCATCGATCACGTATCGCGGAGGCGGCCTGCAATGTATACTCTTGAACATTATACTGCATACGCAGTTCTACGCCAACTTGCAACGACGCTTTTACTACCGGTGATCAAGACTAAGCAGTTTCTTATGCTGGTCTAACATTGTGTTTATATCGAGAGCGCATACTTTACGCTAAAGCATAGCATAGGAGGTCGCTCTATGGAGCGTGGAACAAAATTTGCTCTGATCTTTGGCGCAGTTGCAACGCTGCTGATCGGTGCGCTGATTGGCGCGCTAGCAGGCGGCAGCGTTGCCTGGTACGTGACGCAGCAGCAGATAGAGCGTATCGCAGCGCAGCCGACGAGTCCTGCGACCGTTCCGGTATCGATGCCAGCGCCCACGGTCGCTCCCACTAATGCGACGGCACCAGCACCAACGATTGCACCAGCGCCAACCATTGCTCCGGTTGCGCGAGCATCCGCCTCGCCGGTGGTCGAGGCTGTCCAGAAGGTGTCGCCAGCAGTTGTCACAATTGTCAATACGTTGGCATCTGGCGCGCGAGCATCACCGTTGCTTGGCGATCTGCCGTTTCCGTTTCCGGATCAGCCAGGTGGTTCGGTGCGTCGTGGGAGCGGTTCAGGGGTCATCATTAGCGCCGATGGCTACATTCTTACAAACAATCATGTGATCGAGGGGTACCGTTCGCTTTCGGTGATCTTCTATGATGGTTCACGCCGCGACGCGAAACTGATCGGCGCTGATCCGTTGATGGACCTGGCAGTCGTCAAGGTTGATGGTCCGGTGCCGGGAGTTGCAGTGCTGGGCGACTCCGATGCGTTGCAACCCGGCGAAACAGTGATTGCGATCGGTAGCCCGCTGGGTGATTTCCGCAACACCGTAACCGTCGGCGTGGTGAGTGCGCTGAACCGTTCACTTGGCGGCAATGCGCCCGAAGGGTTGATCCAGACTGACGCGGCGATCAATAGCGGAAACAGTGGCGGTCCGTTGATCAATCTGCGGGGTGAAGTGGTTGGCATCAACACCCTTGTCGTGCGCGGCGGCGGGTTAGGGGCAGCGCCTGCTGAAGGGCTTGGCTTTGCAGTGCCAAGTGCGATTGCAAAGCGGGTGAGTGAGCAGTTGATTGCGAACGGCAAGGTTGTGTATCCTTTCCTTGGCGTGCGCTTCGGTACTATCGATGCAATGCTGGCGCTCGATAATAATCTGCCGGTCAATGCTGGTGCATTGATCGCGTCCGTCGAGCCGGGTGGACCGGCAGCACGCGCGGGTCTGCGCAGAGGTGACATTGTGACAAAGGTCAACGGTAAGCCAATCGGCCCAGGACAATCGCTGCGCGCGTTGTTGCTAGAGTACAAGCCGGGCGATGTCGTGACGCTCGAGGTGCTGCGCGATGGTGATCAACTGTCGCTTGACGTAACGCTCGGCACGCGACCGGAGGCGTGAGTGTTGGGATCTTATGTTCGGCGTAGCGTGGTCGCCACCTCGAACGGATCAACCGTGACGCAGCCAGTAGCGAACAGTTCCATCGCTCCCCAGTCATTACGAACACTCAGCGCCGGTCCACGGTCGGCGAGGCGCGCAATGACTGGCATGCGACTCCACGCCCCGGTCGCATCGGTCAAGGGTGGTAGCGCAATTCCAACGTTGAAAGCGCGCACACCCTGGCAGTCGATCATTGTTCGCAGCGTTGGGTAGATCAGTGCTGTCAGACGTTCGACGAGGGAGGGCGACGATGATGAGTATGATAGCAGGGCAATGACTTCACGGTTGCGCAGTGGTGTCAGATGGACGAACATCTGATCATCGGGCGTATCGGCAATCAGCAGTTCCAGGCTGGCATGGGTCATCACCAGATCGTCGAAGTAGCGTTCGACGCCACCGTACTGAAGCGCGGCGCGCCGCCAGAGTTCCGGACGGGTGTAGTGCATCTCGCGCGCTAGTGACATTTGCATGTGTCCATGGGCAATGGTGGCGCCGCTGCGCGGCAGGCAGTTCCAGGTGATCATCGGGTAGATAGCCTGGGGATCGTGTCGGTGAGCCATTTCGAGCCAGCGCAGCGCAACATCCAGGTAATCGGCGAACTGATCGCGGTTGAATCGGAGGGGATGCGGTTCATCGAAGATTACCAGCCCGTGCCAGCCATCGTATTTGGCGATGTTCGACGCGCTAATACAGAAGCGACCACGGATGCGTCCAAACACGTCGGCGCTGGTAGCATCGAGTGGGTGCGCGAAGAAGTTGAGGTGGTTCAACTCGGCAGTAATCCAGGCCTGCAGTTCCTCGTCACTCGCCACTGCTCCTGCTGGTCGCAGGGCGCGCAGCGGGTTGAAGAGCGTTCCTTCGAGGGTGAAACGGTTGACAACCCGTATGATCGTCTGGTGACGCACCCGGTCGATCGCGCCAAAACTGGCGTTTACCCAAGACTCCATTGCAGGCGGTATTATCACCTGCCCTTCGACACGCTGGACGAAAAAGAGACGTTCGCACCGCGCACGATCCGCTGGTGACAGTGTTGCGATCCGTTCAGGAAGGGTCGTAATCATACAGTTGCGCACGTCATCGCGTGAATATGTGGTAGTATACCACTGACGCAAACAGCAGCGAAGGATTCAGATAGCAGGTTCTACCTTTCAGGTACCCTGTCTAAGACGGGACGCTTCATCAAGGCATTTCGTTCATGAACGACACGACACGAGCGCACGCCGCGTTGCTGCGCAGGTGGTATCTTTTCATCGGACTGATGCTGCTGGTTGCATGCAGGACACCAGCAGTGCAATCGGTGACCCCATCATCTGTAGCGTTGCCAACGCCGGACGCCGCGGCGATCCCAGTTCCATCACCGCTTCCCACACCAACTCCTGTGCCTACCGCCACGCCAGAGCCGCGTCTGGCAGAGGGGGTCTATATCGCAGGTATCGAGGTCGGCGGGCTGACGCCCACCGAGGCGCGGCGCGAATTGACGATGCGCCTGGCACCATTGCTACGCCCGCTCGATATTCGCGCCGGTGATCGGAAACTTCTGCTGCGTGTTGAAGATATTGATATGCGTCTGGATCTCGATGCGATGATCGACGCTGCGCGCGCGGCGCCAGCTGGCAGGCGCATCCCCTTGCGGGTGGTCTACGATAAAGCAAAACTGCGCGAAGCGCTGACAACGCTAAACGAACAGGCGAGCACTCCAACGCAGTTTTCGATTATCACCGGAGTCACTGTGATTTCGCGCAGCTTTGTCATGGAAGGCGGATTGGCCATCGATATCGAAAGCGCCATGCAGCAGATTGACGACCGCCTGCGCTCTGTCGGCGCGCCGCGGCGTGTGACATTGACGCTGACCCCGCGACGCGGAATCGCAGCACGTCCAGACCCACAGATGCTCCAAGAACAGCTTCAGGAGATGGCTGATGCCTGGCGCGGGGTGATCGGTGTGTATGTCTACGATCTGGCGCAGGACGAAGTCGTTGCTGCACTCAATCCCGATACTGCGTTTGCCGCCGCCAGCACGATCAAAATGCCAATCATGCTCAACGCCTACATCAACCTCCCCAATTTCACTGAAAAGCAGCAAACCGCATTGCGCAACATGATCGTCGAGAGCGACAATCTGGCAGCGAATGCACTCCTTGCCGCGTCGATCGGCGGCGTCGGCACCGAGGATGCCATCGTCGGCGCTGAGCGAATGAGCGCGCTGCTCGCCGATCTTGGCTTCCCCGAAACGTTTCAGTATGTACCGTTCGAAGCGCAGGACTATATCAAACTGAGGAAACTGAAGGTGAGAGCGGGTCCTGCCCGCGGCGGAAAGCCGCCGTACACTAATGCGGGACGTTACCTGCGCACTACGCCACGTGAAATGGCGAGCCTATACGTCGAAGTTGATCGCTGCGCGCGCGGTGAAGGAATGCTGCTGGAGAAGTTTGGTGATACCCTCACGCCAGAACGATGCCTCGAGATGCTCAATCGCCTTGCTGAAAATGGTGACAAACGACGTATGGTTGCCGGTATTCCTGAAGGGGTAAGAGTTGAGCACAAAAGCGGTTGGATCAGTGATATGCAGGCAGATGTAGGAATTGTGCGTTCCCCTGGCGGCGACTATGTGGTAGCAATTTATGTATATCGTCCTATTGCTGCGGGCGATGCACCGGTACCCGACCGGGTTATGATGTCCACGATTGCTGCGTTTTCGCGACTGGTCTATACCTATTTTAACCCGCTGCCCGCGCAGGGTTCTTGAGCGTGCCCAGAACAAGCAGAGTGCTTCTCTCGTGCACGCGCGACGTCGGCGTCCTTTGCGATGGTGCATCGCTGCTTCCTGCTGTCCGTCACGTTTGTGACGGCTTCTGGATGTATACTCTTCAGCAGACGCATCCAGTGTGGTGGGAGGTGTGGTGATGACGGCGTCTGATGAGCGGATCCCTTTTCCTGATATTTTCGCGTCCTTTCGCGCCACCGTGGGCGGGTATGCATTTCGCGGTCTGGTGCTGGTCGGTACGCTTCAGGCAGATACGCCAGCGCTCCTGATCGCCGGTCTCAACCCTGAGCGGGTCGCGTTTTTGCTCACCGATCAATCCCGTCCAAAGTTGGACGAGGTGCGTCAACGACTCGCGCAGGTTGCCGATCAGGCGCCGCTGCGCTGTTCACCCGATGACTGGTTCTGTCCGGATGGCGATTATTCTAGTGTGCTGCGCGTCTACACTGGGTTGCGGACGGTTCTTGATCGCTGGCGCGACCTAGAGCGCCACGAGATTGCCGTCGATCTGACTGGCGGTAAATCGACAATGACCGTCGGGCTGGCAAAAGCAGCACATGTGCTGCGTCTGACAGCAGTCTATGTCGATAGCGATTATGCCGATGGTCGTCCGGTGCCCGGCACGCAGCGCCTCGCGACACCGGAAGACCCGTACACTGTCTTCGGCGACCTGGAGGCAGCTGAGGCACGTCGTTTACATAACAACCATGATTACGCCGGCGCTGAGAAGATCTTCCGCGATCTGGCGCAGCGGGTGCCGGATAATCCCGATTATGCGATCTATGCTGATCTCGCGGCAGCGTATCTCGCATGGGACGGGTTTGTGCCCCATCGAGCGGGCGAGGCGCTCGACCGCGTGCTGGCGTGCGCTGATCTACCCACCGATCTGCGACCGGTGCGGGGTGTGTTGCAGGCGCAGCGCGAGACGCTGGCGCAGTTAACTGCCATCAACCAACGTCTGACCCAGCGCAGGACTCCGCCAGCCGATGCGCTGACGGCACTACGCGATCTGAATCAGGCGCTGGCGTTGCTCGGTTCGCTTCACAGCGCCGCACTGCGCCGTGCAGCTCAGGAACGCTACGATGTTGCAGCGCTAATGCGCTACCGCTGTCTGGAATTGCTGTCGCAGCATCGCCTGGCGACCTATGGTGTCTGGACGGCAGAACCATTGTTTGATGCTGCCTTACGGCACGTCCCTGACCTCGATGATCGCTACCGGCAGGTGCAGCGTGCTCAAGGGTTCCGCAGGCAGTACGATCTTCCCACGCCAGACCGCTCGATTACACTATTCGATGGCTATATGCTGCTCCAGGCGCTCGACGATCCGCTGGTGCGCGGATGGAATATCGGCAATATTCGTCAGCGCTCGTATGTGCGCAATACCAGTATCCTGGCACACGGGTTCCGCCCGATTTCGTTCTCGGAGTACGAACAGTTCGCCGATGTTGTTGAGGAATTGCTGGATCGCTTCTTTGCGCTGATCGGCAGGTCGCGCCAGGAGTGGGAGCGTGTCCATCAGTTCGTTTCACTTGCAGCATAAGGAGGTGATCATGGTCGAACGCTCTCGACGCGGCGGTAACAAGCGCAGTTCTCAACTCATCTATCGGCGGCGTCTTTTTCTGGTGCAACGTCTCATTCGAGGATCGGCAACGGGGCGTGTTCTAATCGCTGACGCCAATGCCGCATTTCCTGATGTGCCTGATGGGATCTATCCGCCCGATGCGGCAGCGGCGCTGCGTCACGACATTGCTGCGCTACGTCGGGAGTATAACTGCGATATTCGGCGTGAGCGAAATGGTACATATGTGCTAGTTTCTCCGGGAGACCTGACGGTGCTCGACCTGCCAGACGAGGAGATCGATGCAGTGGCGTTCCTGATCGATGCGTATAGCGAGAGTGATCTTCCGCTTGCCGGGCAGATCCGCACCTTCCTGGAACGCATAACGCTTCTCATGCCGGAAAAACGTCGCAATCAGTTGCGTGAAATGACCGCATCGCCGCGGGTTGATCGTCCACGTGCGCCAGCGCGTGGCGTCGATAGGATGATGAATCTGTTGAAAGGAGTGATCAGGAAGTGCGAAATCGAGTTCGACTACCGCTCGCCGCACACTCCCGATGGCGCTGCGCTGCACCATCGGGTCGCCCCGCTCGAAATCGTCTATCGCGAGGGACACACCTACCTGGATGCGTTCTGCCTCCAGAGCGATGTTCCGGCGCTTTGCAAGCGATTTGTGCTCTACCGCCTTGATCGCATTGTTCCCGACAGTGTGCGACGCCTGCCGCACGCGCTGCGCCACGACTACCAGCGACCGACGTATGCGTTGCGCTACTGGCTGGCGCCAGCGGTGGCGCGCACGCGCGATGTGGCGCACTGGTTCCCGAAAAGCGAGATCACCTACGCTGACGATGGTTCGGCGGAGGTGACAGCAGTCACGAACGATCTGTGGCGCGCTCACCAGATATTGATGCGCTATCGTGAGCATTGTCGCGTGATCGAACCGGCGCCGCTGGTTGATATGATGCGCGAAAGTGCACAACGCATGGTTGCGCTGTATGCAACTGATGCTGATCAGCCTGGAGGACAACGTGAAGTTGAATCGTTTGGGTGACTTTCTGGCGCCGTTTCTCGACTCGCGCGCACCGGCGCTGTTCATTGTCACGTCGATGGTGCTGGCTATGCTCGGCAATGCGCTCTACGAACTGGTGCTGCTGATGTTTGGCGCGCAACCGACCACATTGGTCGGAATCATCGTCGGTTCGACGCTGATCTTTCCCTTTCTCATCTGGGGCGTGCGTAGAGTGATCGAAGGGATTGCCAGGAAGATGCAGACCATCGAGGTGATCCCGGCGGAGCGCATCGAGCCGCACGTTGCGCTGGTGTTGCCGGTTGGGTTGCGTCTCCAGGGACCAGAGCGGGCAATTCTCCGAATGGCATCAACCGGGTCGTGCGCTGCGCCGTTGCTGGCTGATTGTGTCGCCGCAGGTGCGGCGCGACGCTCGATCAAAGTTAAGTGATCTGACCCAGTGGCTGATCGAGAACAATGTGGATGTCCACATGATCGACATTGCCGATGCGACATCGCTCGATGAAACGTTTCGCGCAACGATGCAGGCGTCGCGTGGAGCGCATGGACCGGTGCAGGCGTTGCCGGTGGCGGTTGACATTACCGGCGGCACGGCAGTGATGAGTGTTGGAATGGCGCTGGCGGCGCGCAACTGGGACACGCCAGTGCAGTACTATCCGGCAGTCTACAACAGGGAGGGCAATGTTATCATCAATAGCGCGACAGCGCCGAAGCAGATCAGGTTTGCAGGCATAGGAAAGGTAGCGCCATGATTCTTCTGAATTTTTCCCACCCGTTGACGGAACAACAGATCGCCCGGATTGTCGAGATCGTCGGCGCCACGCCGGAGGTGCGCGCCATCGAGTCGCAGATTGATCGGGAACGCCCGCTTGCTGTGGTTGCGGCGGAACTGGCGGATCGGGCGAGTCTGACCCCCGACGAATGGCAGACCATCCCGCTCCTGATCAATCCGCCCGCGCTGGCGCCGCTGGCGGTTGCGTTGCTGGCGGAGATTCACGGGCGCTCCGGGCAATTTCCGGCGATGGTGAATATCCGCCCGATCGCCGGTTCGATCCCCACTAGGTACGAGGTTGCCGAGATTCTCAATCTGCAAGCCATCCGTGAAGAAGCGCGACGCAGACGGTGATTGCGCTGCTGTAATGCGCGGTTGCCCCGCATCCCCCATTGTTCGCGCAAGGAGGAGGGGATGCCATGCTTGACTGCGGAACGAGTACTGGGTGCTGTGATTCAGGCCTGCCTACCTGCCTTGCTGCAGCGCCACCAGCATGCTCTGGCGCGCTGAGTACTGGGGACGGTGTCGGCAGGTTCAGCCAACTGCGGCCAACATCAGGTTGTGCGCCAAATCTTCCTTCAACGCTACATTGCCGATACTGCTCACCCCGTATCCGATCTACTTCTGCCCTGGTTGCGTCATGGCCCCGCCAACCGGATTGATCCTGCCAGCGCGTCAGTCGCCAGCCGCAGTGGTACCATACATACCTGCTGAGACATATGACATGACCTCAGGGGCGAAGGAGGAATGTGCAATGGTCACGGTACGGGATCTTGTCAAAGCAAAGCTGTACGCTGACGATAACGCCGTTATCGTCGATGCGCTACGCCATTTGCTTCGCAATCGCCCCGATCTGCGCATCAATCTTGCGATCTATCGGTATCAGCATGAGGCGATCTCGCCCGCTCAGGCTGCCGACCTGGCTGGCGTCAGCTGGCCGCAGATGCGCGACATCCTGCGTGAACGCGGTATTCCGCTCCAGCTTGGTCCGGAAACGGTCGAAGAAGCCCGGGCGAAAGTGGATGCCCTGTATGAGGAATTGAGGCCGCGTTCGTGAGCGTGGTCAGTAACACCACGGTGCTCTCAAATTTCGCAAGTATGGCCAGCTTGCGGTGCTGCGCCACATCTTCGGTAGCGTCTACCTGCCAGCTGAGGTATTGGCTGAAATTGAGGATGCACAGCATGAGGGATACGCATTTTTGCCGATATCGAACAGCATATCTTCCCATTTACGCAAGATGGATGGCTTCATCTTGTCAGTTTGACTGAAACCGAGCTGCGCCTGGCTGCAACATTATCAGCGGGATTGCATCGTGGCGAACGCAGTTGCATAGCCATCGCCCTCCAACGCGACTAGCTGATGCTGACCGATGACCGGGCTGCACGCGCCGAAGCGCGGCTGCGTCAGGCGCGGTTTTCGGGATCAATTGGCTGTCTCGTCCTTGCAGTGGAACGAGGTCTGGCTCCGCTGGCTCAGGCAAACGGATGGCTGAATGCAATGATCGCTCAGGGCTATTATGCGCCATGGACTGACCTGAGCCTTCTCATCAATCGCGGATCAGGGGAAACCTAACCATGCCGGGATGCCGATCACATGTCCAGGTAACACCCACCCGCACTTCACAATGATCGCGGTATTCCTGCCCCACACGGCGACCGCGACCGCGGAGACCGACATTCATTTCGGTCGCCCGCGATTGCGGTCGCGCCGCAATGCTCCCAGACGGGGAGAAGGGGGCGTGCGAGGCGTCCTGATGCGCCGTTGCCCCTCATCCCCCCTGCTCCCTTCTCCCACTGCAAGTGGAGATGCCCTGGGTGCGCGCGCCTCCGGCGCGCAGGCGGGCGAGACCTGCGTTCCGAAATAATCCGCTCGTGACGCGAAGCGCCTCCGGCGCGCAGGCGGGCGAGACGCCCGCGCTCCCAGGTGGCGACCGCGTCGACCGACATTCGTTTCGGTCGCCTGCGATGACGGTCGCGCCGCGATGACGAAGAGTTTTCCCGACGATCTGCGCGCGTCACGTTTGTGACGGGGTGATTTGCTATGCTACAGGCAGACGCCTGATACCCCGATTGCATCCCGGACACGAGAGCGTTGACCAGGTTATCGGTGCAGGTCGGGAAAGGAGGAACGGCAATGTCCTGGTGTCTGATTATTCCGGCAGTGTTGATCACGCTCCTGGCAATCGTGGCGCTGGTTGCGCCATCGCAGGTGTTCTGGTTGATCATAACCAGTCTGTTGCGCGGCTGCATTGCAATCATTCTGCTGATTGCCGCCATGCTGCTGACCGGTCTTGTGCTCCTGATTCAGGGGATGCCGTCGTGAGCCATCTGTTGCTTCAGGTTGACGGTACGCCTGGTTGTCCGCCGCGCGGCGTCGCCGGGTTGGGGATCATCGTGCGCAACCAGGCGGGCGCAGTGCTGGCGTGGTCGTGCGAACGCGCACCGGCGACGACCAACAACGAGGCAGAGTATCTGGCGGTCATTGCCGGGTTAACGCTGGTCATCCGGCGTTTTCCCGGCGTGGCGGTGCGGTGCCTGACCGATAGCCGCATCGTGGTCGATCAACTTGCAGGACGGCACGTTGTGCGGGCGACGGCGCTCAAACCGCTGCACGAACGCGCCCGTATGCTCGTCCTTCAGCATGGCAGCGTGACGTTCATCGCCATTCCGCGTGAACTCAACCGTCTGGCGGACGCGCTAGCATGGGAGGCGCTCGACGGACGCGGCTGGCTTGCGCGCGTTGGTCGAGAAGCGGGTCTTGCTACGGTCAACAGTGATATGTGAACTGTCTCAGGGGATATAGAAGGAGTACTGCGATGCCTCTTTTTCCACGCTACCAGGGACCGCCGCTCATGCCGCAGATTTGCAGCGTCGAAAACCTTACCCTGGCGTGGCGGCGGGTGCGGAGTAATATCCACGTGGCGCGTCGCGGGCGCAGCGCCGGATTGGATGCAGTGACGCTGCGTGATTTTGAGGCCGACTGGACGCGCCAGATGGCGCAACTCGCGGATGAGTTGCAGCAGGGAACGTATCGACCGCTGCCTGTGAAGCGGGTTGCCGTCCCCAAGGCAAGCGGCGGTGAACGTGCGATCGCCATCCTCGCCGTTCGTGATCGGGTGGCGCAACGCGCCGTTCAGCAGGTGCTCGATCCGCTGTTCGATCCATGTTTTCTGGATTGTTCCTACGGTTGTCGTCCGTATGTCGGCGTTCCTGATGCAGTTGCACGGGTGCAGCGCTATGCCGATCAGGGTTTGGGATGGGTGGTTGATGCCGACATTGCCACCTACTTCGATAGCCTTGATCAACGGGTGCTGCTGAGTCTGGTGCGTCAACGCATCGATGAGTTGCCGGTGCTGAAACTGATTGCACAGTGGCTGGAAGCCGGTGTGCTTCAGGGTGAAGCGGCATTGCCAGGCGATACGCCGCCGACTCCGCTTCAGCGCGGCGAGGCAGCAGTACGCCGCGCGCTGTCGTGGGGCGCGGAGCGGCTGCATCCACCCCCGCCTGTTGGACCATACGCGGCGGCGATGTGGGAGACGCCGGGTGGCGGCATCGGTGAAGATGGTTGGGCGCTGCGTCAGCCGGGGCTGGAATCGCACCTCTGGACAGCGGTGATGCTGGCGCGTCCAGTGATTGACGGCGCGCGACACGCGCTGCCCTACCTGCAACGGATTGGCGGGCGGCGTCTTGCGGTCGCTAGCGCTGTGGCGATTGGCGCGCTGGCATTGAGCGAAGCAGCTGCGCGGCTGCGTCATGCCAGCAGACGTGGCGTACCGCAGGGGGGCGCGCTCTCGCCGTTGCTGGCGAACATCTATCTCCATCCGTTCGATGTCGCAATGACCGGCCAGGGGTTGCGGCTGGTGCGTTTTATGGACGATTTTGTCGTAATGTGCGCAACGCGGGAGGAAGCGGAACGCGCATTGCACTTTGCGCAGCGGCAATTGCATATTCTGCGCCTCACGCTGAACACAGAGAAGACGCATATCACAGCGTATGCCGACGGGATCGAATTTCTGGGCGCCGCGCTCGCACCACGCACCCGCGGGCTGCGCCTCGGCAAAGGAATGGTCGATTTTGCCGAAGCGGAACGCGCGCTGCGCGACGCCCTTCGCAATGCGCGCCGACGGATGAAGCGCAAGGGTGAAGGGTGAACGTTGGGGCGTTGAACGTTGAATGTTGCAAGGTTGAACGTTGGGGCGTTGGAAAGTTGAACGTGGAGCGTTGGGGCGTTGAGCGCTAGGGCGTTGGAACGTTGAACGTTGAACGTTGGGGCGCTGGAACGTTGAACGCTGAGTGCAGGCGAGGGCGAGGGGTTGCGATGCGCCGGACGGGTGCGTATTGATCGGAGACAATTGGCAGAAAGGAACGATCTATGCCAACTCTTTACATCCAGGAACAGGGCGTGATGGTGCGCAAACGTGATAATCAGGTGCTGATCACCAAAGAGGGGCAGACGCTGCACGAAGTGCCACTGGCGAAGATTGACCAGGTTGTGCTGATGGGGCGAGGGGTGCAACTTTCGACGGCGCTGCTAATCGATCTGCTCGAACGCGGCATTCCGGTGACGTTCACCAATCAGCACGGCAGCCGCCATTACGCCACACTGACCGCCGGACCGTCACGCTTCGGCGATCTGCGCATGCGTCAGATGCGGTTTGTCGGCGCGCCGGATCGCGCCCTGCGCCTGGCGAAGGATATTGTGCGCGCCAAACTGACCAATCAGCGTCGTTTGCTGGCAGCGACCGGCTGGCCAGCCGCAGCGACGGCGATCGTGCAGATCGATGCAGCGCTGACTGCGGTGTCAAACGCACCGCACGTGGACATTCTGCGCGGGCACGAAGGCGCGGCGGCGGCGGCATACTTCGGCGCGTGGCGCGTATCGCTTCCAGCGGTGTGGGGATTCGGCGGGCGCGCATTCTACCCGCCGCCCGACCCGATCAACGCCATGCTCTCATTCGGGTATACGCTGGCGCTCCACGATGTCATTACCGCTGTGCAGATCACCGGTCTCGATACGTACCTGGGCGTATTTCATGTGATTGAGCCTGGTCGTCCATCGCTGGCGCTCGACCTGCTGGAGGAGTTTCGCCCGTTGATCGTCGACCGGTTAGTGATCGATCTGGTGCGTACCAATGCGATTGGTCGCGAACATTTTCATCGTCCGCAGGAACGACCGGATGCTGTATACCTCAATGATGTCGGGCGTACACTGCTGGTGCAGCGGTACGAATCGATGCTCCAGACAAAGGTGCGGCTGCCTGGCGGCGAACAGACGCCGCTGCGACGGGTGATCCTGCTGCAAGCGCAGGCGATTGCGCGCATCGTTCGCGGTGAGCAGGAACAGTACACAGGATTCGGTCTGAATAACTGAGGAAACCTGTCGTGTTCACCATTATCAGTTACGACATCGTCGATGATCGACGGCGCACGAACGTGATGAAATATCTCAAAGGCTGGGGGACGCGCGTGCAGTACAGCGTGTTCGAGTGCATCCTGGACGCGCGCGCGTTTGCGACGGTAGTCCGCGAACTCCAGCGCATGATCGACCAGAACACTGACAGTGTGCGCTGCTATCGTCTCGATGAAGCAGCGGTCACCCGCATTCAGATCATCGGCATTGGCACGGTCAGTCGTGATCCGTCGCACTATCTGGTCTGACCGGGTTTACCGCCGCCAGCGCCGGTTCCGGCACCCAGCGCGCCGCAGGCGGCGCCAGCGCACACCCCCGCACCCGGTCCAGCCGAAACGTTCGTTCCGCGCGGCGCTGCAAACAATAGGCGTGCAGCAGCCAGCGCTCTCCCCGCCGCTCCAGCCCTAGCGGACGCACCGTGCGCCGCGTGAGCCGTCCTTCTCCGCCCGTGTCGTAGGCGATCATCA
>Ga0272447_1000048_pt1 | contig 83114 bp, 67 predicted proteins | sample YNPCB0133_FD_194589 | JGI IMG/M metagenome (GOLD analysis project Ga0272447, IMG submission 194589) | Hot spring microbial mat communities from Yellowstone National Park, WY, United States - YNP-CB-013-3 | ecosystem: Environmental > Aquatic > Thermal springs > Hot (42-90C) > Sediment | place...
CAAAAGGAAAAGTTTGTCTTCTTTTGGAGTCGGAAAAAAAAACTTTAGGGGTAAGGATTCCTGATTATCAACCAGTTAATCAATTAATTAAAAAGATTAAAAAACCAGTTACTGCTACCTCAGCTAATTTAAGTGGTAAGTCACCTCATTACTCAATTGAAAGTTTATTAAAACAATTACCAGAAAGCAAAAAAAAATTAATTGATCTTATTGTCGATGCTGGAAAATTACCAAGAAATAAGCCATCAACTGTGATTGATTTAGTTGAAGAAAATATTAAGATTCTTCGGCGGGGTGATATTGTTTTTACCCAAGTTGATACCTATCTCTCAAGATCAGCAAAAGAAACAAAAAAAATCGCGAAGTTTGTTTTAAATAAATTGCTAGAAAAAGATTTTGAAAAACCGTTGGTTTTTATTATTGAGGGAGAAATAGGCGTAGGAAAGACTGTTTTTGTTAAAGGAATGGGCGAATTTTTGGGAATAAAAGAGATTGTTTCGCCAACTTTTGTGGTGATGTACGAGTATGAAGTTGAAAAATCAAAAGTTGATAAATTAATTCATTTGGATTTATATAATGTTGAGGAAAAGGAAGAGTTTGAGTATTTAAAAATTGGGGAGTATTTAGCGCCTGGAAATTTGTTGGCGATTGAGTGGGGAGAGAAGGTTGGGGAGATATTTGATTTGCTTAAAGAAAAGGGAGAGATTGTTTATGTAAAGATGAGTTATGAGAATGAGAAGGAGAGGGTGATTGAAGTTAAATTTGTTTAAAAAGAGTGGAAATTAGTGTAAAAAGTAGTGTAAACATTGTGTAAACGTTGTTAATATTTAATGTTTTACGTTTCACATTACTCTTTGTTAAAGTGTTAGATGTTAGAAGTTAGAAGTTAGTTGTTTGGTGTTAGATGATATTATCAATAGATACCAGTTGCGATGAGACAGCGGTAGCAGTTGTTGATGGTCGGCGGGTTTTGTCAAATGTTATTTATTCTCAAGTTTTGCTTCACAAAAAATGGGGAGGGGTTGTTCCTTCAATTGCCAAAAGAGCCCATGAGGAGAGAATTGATTTTTTAATTAATGCAACAATTAAAAAAATTCTTAGTCAAAAAAATTTATTTACGAGTAAACTCGCTTTCCCGCCTCAATCGGCGGGGTCGGTCGCGATTCGTTCATCCTCGCAAAGCGAGGGTTCACTTCATCGCTCCTTAGCTCAAACAGCTACTCGTTTCATAAATTTTTTTGACTATATTGATGCAATAGCAGTAACTGTTGGCCCTGGATTAGCACCAGCTTTGGAGGTTGGGATTAAAAAAGCAAAAGAGTTGGCAGAAAAATTTAATAAAAAAATTATAAGTGTCAATCATCTTGAGGGCCATATTTACTCGCCTTTTGTTCAAAATTCAAAAGGCAATCCAAAAATTGATTTTCATTTTCCTTACTTGGTTTTGACTGTTTCTGGTGGGCATACGAGTTTAGTGATTTTTGAAGATCATTTAAAGTATAAAGTTATTGGAGAAACAATCGATGATGCCGCCGGTGAAGCTTTGGATAAAGCGGCTAAACTTTTGGGACTTGGATATCCTGGAGGGCCGGTGATTGAAAGATTAGCCAAGGAAGTTGATAACCGTGATTTTTATAATTTTCCAAGACCGATGGTTTCTTCTGATAATTTAAATTTTTCCTTTTCCGGACTGAAAACTTCTTTCTATTATTTTTTAAAAAAAATGAACGAGAAAGAAAAAATAAAAAAAATAAGAGAACTTTCATCATCATTTCAGCAGGCAGTTTTTGAGACATTGATTATCAAAACTGAAAAAGCAATTAAAAAAACTGGGATTAAAAATTTGGCTTTGGTTGGTGGTGTTTCTGCCAATTTTTATCTTCGAAAATTATTTCGCAATTTAGCAAAAAAATATAATGGTCAAGTTTTGTTTCCTTCGTTTAAATATCTTTGTGGTGATAATGCAGCAATGATTGGCGTTGCCGCTTCTTTGAAAGCCCAAAAAAATCTTTTTGTTTCTGATATTAAAAATCTTGACCGCATGCCCCGAATGAGTTTATAAAGGGATAAAATATGGTACAATCGCACCAAAAATTATTCGAATTTGTATGTTTCACATACATTCTTATCACGATCGTGATGAGATGGTAAAAATATAAAGGTAATTTTTAGCATAATAAATCCCACCATTGGTTAGATTTTTGATGATGCATAATTTCTTCTTTACTTTTTCTTTTTCTTATATTAAACTATTACTTATAAAGTAATAATTAAACTTTAGATTTATTTTTATGTTTAATATCTCAAAACAATCAGATTACGGGCTTTTGATGTTGGAGTATTTAAAAGATAAAAGGGACTATATTTCTTTGACTGAGATTGTTGAAAAATTAAAACTACCAAAAAGATTTTTAGCCAGGATTGCTTCCAAATTAGTTTCGGCAAGAATACTTTTAAGTCGCGAAGGAAAAGTCGGTGGTTATCTTTTAAATCCAGAAATTAATTCGTTGACTTTATATGATTATTTAAAGGTTTTTGAAGGTGATTTAGCTTTGACTAAATGTTTTGATAAAGATTATCAATGTCAGTGGGAGAAAAATTGTTTTCACAAAAAATTTTTTAATCATAAATTAAGAAATGCTTTTATTGAAAATTTAAAAAAAGAAAAATTATTAAAAATTTTAGGCTAATAATCTTATGATTTCTTTAAAAAATCTTAATGTTTATGTTTCTGGGAAACAAATTTTAAAAAATATAAATTTTGATTTTGAGAAAGGAAAAGTTTATGCTCTTATGGGTCCTAATGGTTCGGGAAAATCAACTTTAGCCAATATTTTAATGGGTCATCCATCCTATGAAATAAAAAGTGGAAGAATTTTTTTTGAAGGTGAGGATATTACTGATTTGCCAGTGGAAAAGCGATCTCAAAAAGGAATTTTTTTATCATTTCAACAACCTTTGTCTTTATCGGGTGTTAATGTTTTTCAGCTTCTTAGATTGGCTTTATCTGGGAAAAAAGATCCTTTGGCGTTAAAAAAAGAGATTGATACTTTAGCCAAAAAGTTAAAAATAAAAAAAGAATTAATTGAAAGATCTTTAAATGATGGGGCATCGGGTGGAGAAAAGAAAAAGATGGAAGTGTTGCAGGCGGCAGTTTTGGAACCTAAGTTTTTGATCTTTGATGAAGTTGATACAGGCGTTGATGTTGATGCTTTAAAGAAAATTGCTTCATTTATCGCTGATTTTAAAAAAGGAAGAACAATTTTAGTAATTACTCATTACAACCGAATTCTTCGCTATTTAAGACCCGATAAAGTTTTAGTGATAATTGATGGTGAGATAAAAAAAGTCGGTGATCATCAACTGGCTGAGGAGATTGAGAAAGAGGGATATGAAAAAGAAAGTTAAAAGTTACCCTCCCATTCGGAGGGTGACATTTTATTTATGGACGATCTAACCTTTGACTACCGGTATGGATTTAGGGTAAAAGAAAACTATGTTTTTAAATCAAGAAAGGGATTGGATAGAAAGTTGGTTGCAGAAATTTCTTATCTTAAAAAAGAACCAAAATGGATGACTAAACTTCGTCTTGAGGCTTATGATAATTTTGTGAAAAAAGAAATGCCCTCTTGGGGTGCGGATTTATCGGCTATTAACTTTGATGATATTTATTATTATATAAAACCAACCGAAAAACCAGCTTCTTCTTGGAAAGATCTACCAGAGGAAATAAAAGAAACTTATGATAAAATTGGCGTCCCTCAAGCAGAACGAGATTTTTTAGCCGGAGTTTCGGCTCAGTATGAGAGTGAGGTAGTTTACAAAAGTATTAAAAAAGAATTACGTCGGCAAGGAGTAATTTTTTTAGATATGGATTCTGGACTAAGAGAATATCCAGAGATTGTTAAAGAATATCTTGGAAAAATTGTTCCTTCTTCTGATAATAAATTTGCTGCTTTAAATACCGCGGTTTGGTCGGGTGGTTCTTTTTTATATGTGCCAAAAGGAGTAAAAGTTAGCTTACCACTTCAAGCTTATTTTCGAATCAATGCCGAAGCGTTTGGTCAGTTTGAAAGGACTTTAATTATTGCTGAGGAAGGAAGTTATGTTCATTACATCGAGGGCTGTACCGCTCCCGTTTATACCACTTCATCACTTCATGCCGCGGTGGTTGAGATTTTTGTTAAAAAAGGTGCAAGAGTCCGCTATACTACAGTTCAAAACTGGAGTAATAATGTTTATAATTTGGTGACTAAAAGAGCCAAAGTTGAGGAGCAAGGGGTGATGGAGTGGGTTGATTGTAATATTGGAAGTTATATCACTATGAAATATCCTTCTTGTGTTTTATCAGGAAAAGGAGCGCGAGGTGAAGTTTTGTCAATTGCCTATGCTTCGAAAAATCAACATCAAGACGCTGGCGCAAAAATGATTCATTTGGCTCCGAATACTTCATCCCGCATTATTTCAAAATCAATTGCAAAAGGCGGTGGCCGAACATCCTATCGCGGTTTAGTTTATGTTTCGCCAATGGCAAAAGGTAGCAAAGTCTATGTTTCTTGTGATGCGCTTTTAATGGATGAGATATCAAGAAGTGATACTTATCCAACAATGAAAATTAAAAACAAAGATGTTGAGGTACAACATGAGGCAACAGTTGAGAAAATTGGCGAAGAAAAACTTTTTTATTTACAATCACGAGGGATTAAAAAAGGTGAGGCTGAGGGACTTTTAGTCAATGGTTTTATTGAGCCAGTGACCAAAGAAATACCTTTGGAATATACGGTTGAACTGAATCGACTGATTAATTTAGAGATGAGTGGGAGTGTGGGTTAAAAAAGTCAAAAGTTAAAAGTCAGAAGTCAGAAGTTAATCCGCCAACTGGAGGACAAAAGTTAAAATGAAAATTCAAAATTCAAAATTAATTAATTTAAATAAAGAGAAAAAAGAAATATTAGTATTTAATAAGCCAGGTAGTTACGTGGTTTTTTTTGAAAATTTGTCAGGTGAGTTTAGTTTTAGAATAGAGGCAGAAAATGTTAACTTAGAAATTTATGGATTATATGTTGGAAAAGGGAATGATCAATTTAATATCAAAACTATTCAGCATCATATTGCTCCCAACTCTTTTTCAAATCTTTTGGTTAAAGGCGTTTTTTTTGATCAAGCAAAATTTTTTTATCGAGGGTTGGTGAGGATTGAAAAAGGCGCCCAAAAATCGCACGCTTACCAAAAAAATCAAAATCTTGTATTATCATCAAATGTTGATATTGATTCAAAACCAGATCTTGAGATTTTAGCCAATGATGTTTTTTGTACTCATGGCTCAACTACTGGCTATTTAAATGAGGAGCAAATTTTTTACTTAAAATCAAGAGGATTAAATGACATTCAAGCTAAAGATTTGTTGATTGAAGGATTTGTGGGAGAGATAAAAGAGAAGTTTAGATTTAACTCGTTATCTGGATAACAAAATTTAAAAAAATAAATTAACTTAATTGATCTAATTTTTAATTTTGACCTAATTTCTAATTGACAAAATTTTTTGTCATTCCTTGCCCTCCGATTCGGAGGGCGAGTTCGACCAGGAATCTATAAAATTTTAAACCTTATTTATTAAGGTATGATTATATAGATTCCCGCTTTCGCGGGAATGATAACTGTTAATTATATAGTTGTTCCCACTTATTCAGGATGAAAAAAAATAATAAAATTTGCAAACAAGAGTAAAATGATTATGGACTTGATTAAAAGTTAAAAATTATATGTTTAATTTCTCCCAAATAAAAAAAGATTTTCCGATTTTTGAAAATAATCCATCTTTAGTTTATCTTGACTCAACCGCTACTTCTTTAAAACCAAGGCCGGTGATTGAAAAATTAGTTGAATATTATTCAAAATACTCAGCCAATATTTTTCGCGGGGTTTATTCTTTATCAGAAAAAGCAACTGAGGAATATGAAAAAACAAGAGAAAAAATAGCCAAATTTGTCAATGGAAAAAAAGAAGAAATAATTTTTACCAGAAATACAACGGAAAGTTTAAATCTTTTAGCCTACAGTTTAGGAAGAAAAATAATCGAAAAAAACGATGAGATTGTGACAACGATTATGGAGCATCATTCCAATTTTGTACCATGGCAGATGCTTTCCCAAGAAACAGGAGCGATTTTAAAAGTAGTTAATATCAATCAAGAGGGAGAGTTGGATGTTTATGAAAATAAACTCAAAACTCAAAACTCAAAACTCAAAACCAAAACTCAAAACTTTGAAAGTAAAAAATCTTTGAGATTAGATAATATTATCACCAAGAAAACAAAGATATTGGCATTAACTTATATTTCCAATGTTTTGGGGACGGTTAATCCGATAAAAGAGATTGTTATGGTGGCAAAAAAAATCAATCCCAAAGTTATTGTTATCGTTGATGCGGCTCAAGCTGCTCCTCATAAGAAAATTGATGTTTTGGATTTGGGGGTTGATTTTTTAACTTTTTCTTCTCATAAAATGCTTGGACCAACAGGGGTGGGGGTTTTGTGGGGAAAGTATGATTTACTTTGCGAGATGTTTCCTTTTAATTTTGGGGGGGAGATGATTGCCGAGGTTTTTTTGGATAAAACTTTTTTTAAAGATCCACCTTATAAGTTTGAAGCAGGAACACCGGCGATTGCTGAGGTGATTGCCCTTTCTGAGGCAGTCTCTTATTTAGAAAAAATTGGTTTGGAAAAAATTGAAACTTACGAAAAAGAGTTAGTCCAATTGGCTTATCAAAGATTAAAAGAAGAGTTTGGTGAAAATATAAAAATTTTAGGGGAGGGAAATATTAGAGAGAGAAGTGGGATTTTAGCTTTTAATTTTTATAATCTTCATCCGCACGATGTGGCGCAAATTTTATCAGAAAAAAATATCTGTCTTCGTTCTGGTCATCATTGCGCTCAACCATTACATCAGTTTTTGGCTGTCTCATCAAGCTGTCGAGCAAGTTTTTATCTTTACAATGACAAAGATGATGTTGAAAAATTAGTTGAAGGATTAAAAGAAGTGAGAGAAAGATTTAAAATTTAAAATTAGCAATGTCCAATATTTATACTGAGATTATTTTAGATCACTATCAACATCCAAGAAATTTTGGAGAAATTAAAAATCCTACCAAAAAAGTTGAGGTGGCCAATCCTTTATGTGGTGATAAAATCAAAATGATGATTGTTTTTGATAAGGAAAAAGTGACTGAGGTAAAATTTACCGGTGTTGGTTGTGCCATTTCTACTGCCTCAGCTTCAATGTTAACCGAATATATCAAAGGAAAAACAAAGGAACAATTGAAAAAAATCGACAAAAATTTTATTATTAAAATGTTGGGGGTGAGTTTAGGGGTTAATCGAATTAAATGTGCTTTATTATCGCTTGAAGCTTTAAAAAAATTATTATAAATTTTTAAAATTAAAATATGGACTCTCATCAACTTAAAGACCCAAATAATCCCTCAGGACCAGTTAAAGTAAAAGGAAAGTATAAAGTCTGGGTTGATCGAAATCTTTGTATTGGAGCGACCACCTGTGTGGCGGTTTCTCCAAAAAGTTTTCAACTTGATAGTGAAGCTAAAGCCGTGATTATTCTTACGGTGGATGAAGAAGAATTAGAAAATATTATTGAAGCCGCCAAAGCTTGTCCGGTTGCCGCAATTTTTATTGAAGATGAAAAAGGTAATCGAATCTTTCCAAAATAATTTATAAAATTAATAAAAACTTTTTATGACTTTTACTTGGAAGATTGGTGGTGAGGCTGGATTTGGGATAATGACGACCGGTCTTTTGTTTTCAAAAATTGCCAGTCGATTAGGTTATTATATTTTAGACTACGTTGAGTATCCCTCTTTAATTCGCGGTGGTCATAATGCTTATGAGGTTTGTGTTTCTGATAGGGAGGTAACCGCTTTGAAAAAGGAGATTGATGTTTTGGTTTGCCTAAATGAGGAAACTTTTCAAAAACACAAAAACCGATTAAATTCTCAAAGTTTAGTTTTGTATGACAAAGAAGAGTTTGATTTTACCGATAATTTTAATAAAATCAATGTTCCTTTAAAAAAAATATTAACCGACTTAAAAGGGCAAGCGGTGATGAAAAATACCATCGCTTTGGGGGCAAGTCTTTCCATTTTGGGAGGAAAGATTGAAGTTCTTTTAGATTTAATAGCCGAGCAATTTAAAAAAAAAGGAGATGAGATAGTAAGATTTAATCAACAGTTTGCTATTGCTGGGTATGAAGAAGTAAAGGAAAACTATTCAGCCTCAATAAAAAATTTTTTAATTGAAAAAGAAGAAAAAAAAGAAAAATTGGTAGTAAGTGGTAATGAGGCATTTTCTTTGGGAGCAGTTTTTGCTGATTGTCGATTATATGCCGCCTATCCAATGACTCCTTCTTCATCGGTTCTTCATACTTTAGCATCCTGGCAGGAAAAAACGGGAATGATTGTTCGCCATTCGGAGGATGAGATAGCGGTAATCAATACGGCCCTTGGTGCCTCATTTGCTGGGGTAAGAGCCGCGGTTGGCACATCTGGCGGTGGGTTTTCCTTAATGGTTGAAAGTCTTTCTTTTGCCGGCGTTGCCGAAATTCCATTAGTGATTTTTTTAGCCCAGCGGCCTGGCCCAGCAACCGGAATGCCAACCTGGACGGAACAAGGCGATCTTTTATTTGCCGTATTTTCCGGTCATGGCGAGTTTCCCAAAATAGTTTTAGCCCCAGGTGATCAAAAAGAGATGATTGAGTTGACTCTAAAGGCCTTTAATTTAGCTGATATTTATCAAACACCAGTCATTGTTGTTTCTGATATGTATTTATCTGAAGGTCATAAAAGTGTTGAAAGAGACTGGGTTGATAAAATAGTAAGGGAGTATCAAATTAGGAGGGGAAAGATTAAATTAAGTCAAAAAGAAAATCCTCAAAAGTTAGAAATTTTTTTAAGATACAAAATCACCGAAGATGGTATCTCAGAAAAAATTTTACCGGGAACAGCAGGCTATTTTTATCAAGAGAATTCTTATGAACATTTAGAAGATGGTCATACTACTGAAGAAGCAAAACCAAGAAAAGATCAAGTGGAAAAAAGGTTAAGAAAATGGCAGACTTATTTAAAAAATGATTTTCAACTGCCTAAATTTTATGGCAATGAAAAAGCAGAAATAGTTTTTATTTCTTGGGGTTCGACCAAGGGAATAGTTTTGGAGGCCCAAAAAAGACTTAAAGAAAAAGGCATAGAAACTGGATTTTATCATTTTAATCACATTTATCCTCTAGACAAAGAAAAAGTTTCTCAATTGCTAAAAAAAGATAATAAAAGATATCTTTTAGTAGAAAATAATGCTTTAGGACAATTTGGAAAGATTTTGGCGATGGAGGCAGGATTGGATTTTGAGGAAAAAATTTTGCGATACGATGGTCGACCAATAACGGTTGAGCAGATATTAGAAAAGATATAATTATTATTATTTTTATAAAATTTTTAAAACTATGGCTTCCATTCAAGATTTTAGCGGTTATCAACCAACTTGGTGTCCGGGGTGTGGCGATTGGGGGATTGGAATGGCAATTAAAAAAGCGTTGGTTGAATTAAACTACTCACCCGATCAGGTAGCCGTTGTTTTTGGCATTGGCTGCTCTGGAAATATGAATGATTTTTTAAATGCTTATGGCCTTCATTCTTTACATGGAAGAGCCCTCCCCAATGCCATCGGTATCAAATTAGCTAATCATAAATTACCGGTTTTGGCAGTGGTTGGTGATGGTGATTGCTATGGTGAGGGAGGGAATCATTTTATTCATGCTTGTCGTGGCAATCATGATATAACGGTTATTGTTCATGACAATGGCGTTTATGGGTTAACTACCGGTCAATCAGCCCCAACCGCCCCAAAAAGATATAGATCAAAATCAACTCCTTTGGGAGTTATTGAAGTCCCAATTAATCCATTGGCTTTAGCCCTAACTTCTGGGGTAACGTTTTTGGCGCAGGGATTTGCTGGCGATCTTAATCATTTAGTTTTAATTTTAAAGGAGGCCATTACCCACAAAGGATTTTCTTTAGTTAATGTTTTACAGCCTTGTGTCACTTTTAATAAAGTCAATACCTATCAATACTATCTTCAGCGGGTTTATAAGTTAGAGAAGGATTATCAAAAAGATAATTTTAAACTGGCATTGTATAAAGCATTGGAGGTAAACGAAGAAAAATTTCCTTTAGGGGTGATTTATCAAGTAAAAAGACCCTGTTATCATGAAAGTTTGCCTCAAACTTCTTCTTTACCTTTAGTTGAAAAAAAACGGTTTTTGAAGTATGATAGTTTAATCAAAGAGTTTATTTAAGTTTTGGGAGTAAAAAACAATCTAAAGCCTTAAAGACTTGACAATTAGCAATTAATTTTTTATACTGCTAATTAATATGGTTTTTTTACTTGGGGCGTCAGGACAATCAATTTATCCAGTGGTCCCCATCCGTGATGGGATAGTTTTTCCTCAAACGGAAAATTTCTTAGTTTTTGGTCGGCCAAAAAGTATTAATGCCCTAAACGCTTCCTTAAAAAAAGATAAGTTAGTAGTCATTCTTCTTCAAAAAAATAAAGATCAGGATGACCCAAAAAAAGAAGATCTTTATTCCGTTGGGGTTTTGGCAAAGATTGAAAAAACGGCAACAGGTGAACGAGGTGAACTAAATGCTTTAATTAAAGGAATAGAAAAGGTAAAGGTGATTGAATATATAAAAGAAGATTCTTGTTTTGAGGCGAAGGTAGAAAAAATTGAGGAAAAAGTAGTTGAAGACGAAGAAACCGAAGCAATGGTCCGCCATATTTCTTCTCAAATCAAAAAAATGATAAATTTGGGAAAGGCGATTGATTTTATCTTTTTAATGAATATTTTAAATATTACTAATACCTTAAGTTTTTCTTATCAGGTAGCGGCAATTTTAGATTTAAAACCCTTTGAGCGACAGCTTTTGCTTGAAGAAAATGATTTGAAAAAAAGATTAGCCAAAGAAGTAGAGTTTGTTAACCGGGAACTTAAAATTTTAGAATTAGAGCAGACGATTAATTCTAAAACACAAAAGAAATTTGAAGAAGGAGTAAAAGAGACATTTTTACGAGAAAAAATGAGAACGATTGAAGAAGAGTTAGGGGAAAAAGGCGAAGGAAAAGATGTTGATGAGTATCGCCAAAAAATTAAAAAAGCCAAGATGCCAAAAGAGGTGGAAGAAAAAGCCTTAAAAGAATTAAAACGTCTTTCTCAAATGTCTCAATTTAATCCTGAGGCTTCTTATATTCGTACTTATTTAGATTGGTTAGTAGAACTGCCTTGGTCGGTTAGCTCGCCCAACGATCTTGATTTAAAACAAGCAGAAAAGATTTTAAATGAAGATCATTATGCTTTGAAAAAAATTAAAGAGCGGATTTTGGAGTACTTGGCAGTAATGAAGTTAAGAAGTTTGAGGTTGAAAGAAGAGGAGCAAAAAGAAGAAAAAACAAAGAATGAAGCAAAAAACGAAAAAGGAACCGAGGAAAAAAAAGAGAAAAAAGAAAAAAAATCACCAACAATTTTGTGTTTTGTGGGTCCTCCAGGCGTTGGAAAAACATCGTTGGGGCGCTCAATTGCTAGGGCTTTGGGAAGAAAGTTTGTTAAAATGTCTTTGGGGGGGATTCGCGATGAGGCGGAAATTAGAGGTCACAGAAGGACTTATGTTGGGGCACTGCCTGGGCGAATTATTCAAGGAATAAAACAAGCAGGAACAAAAAATCCAGTGTTTATGCTTGATGAGATTGATAAGGTTGGGCGCGATTATCGGGGCGATCCATCAGCGGCTTTACTTGAAGCGTTGGATCCTGAACAAAACCATGCTTTTTCCGATCATTATTTAGAAGTGGACTTTGATTTGTCAGAAGTCTTTTTTATTACAACAGCCAATATTTTAGACACCATTCCCGAAGCCTTACTTGACCGGTTGGAGATTATTCATTTTCCGGGTTATACTGAAGATGAAAAATTTCATATTGCCAAAAAACATCTTATTCCCAAACAAAAAGAGGCACACCATCTTTTAGACAATCAAGCGGAAATTACCAATGAGGCAATAAGGGTAATTATTCGCCGCTACACTCGAGAAGCAGGGGTAAGAGAATTAGAAAGACAAATTGCCACCATCTTTCGCAAGATAGCTCGAGAAATTGTTGAAGGAAAGATTACAAAAAAAACGGTTGATTTGACCGATCTTTCTTCTTATCTTGGGCCCTATAAGTATTCATCTCAGATGATTGAAGATAAAAATAGGATTGGGATTGTCACCGGCCTTGCTTGGACGCAGGCTGGTGGAGATATTCTTTTTATTGAGGTGGCGGTAATGCCAGGAAAAGGAGAGTTGACTTTGACTGGTCAGTTGGGGGAGGTGATGAAAGAATCATGCCAGGCGGCTTTGTCTTATATTCGAAGTCGTTTTGATCTTTTTGGACTAAAGAAAAATTTTTTTAACTCCATTAATATCCATGTTCATGTGCCTGAAGGGGCGGTTCCCAAAGATGGGCCATCAGCGGGGATTGCGATAACAACAGCAATGGTTTCTTCCTTAACTAAAATTCCTGTTAAGAAAGAAGTGGCAATGACGGGCGAGATAACCCTTCGAGGAAGAGTTTTAGAAATTGGTGGGGTTAAAGAAAAAGTGATTGCCGCTCATCGAGCCGGCATTAAAACAGTGATTATGCCTAAAGAAAATAAAAAAGATTTAGAAGACATTCCCGATTATGTTCTTAAAGATCTAAACTTTCATTTTGTCACCCATATGGATGAGGTTTGGCCGGTGGCTTTGGCTTTTAGCAAGAAAAAGACTTTGCCTTTTTTATCGATGATTCAAGAAAAACCCGCTTCCGCTTTTCTTCATTTAAAAAAAGAAAAGGAAGAAGAGTTAAAAAACTAATTGGCGTTTGATTTTTAAAATCAATTCTCGGACTGGGAAAACCGAAGAATAAAGTTTGTAAAAAAAAGGATCAATAATTAAATCAAAACTACCAACCATCTGCAAAAATTTTCCATTGTATCCTTTTTTAAATCGGGTAAAACCAGCCCATGGGTGATTGGGGGAATAATTTGGAGGAAGGCTGCCCCACATGTCAAACTCTTTTGCCCCCATTTTTTTTGAAAATTTTATTGCTTCCCACATTAAAAGATTGGCTCCCATAAAATTGCGAAATTTTTCGGAAGAGCCACCATAGGGATAATAACCAACCTCTTTATAAACCCAAATTTGATAGGCGGCTAGGGGTTCGTTTTGACAATAGGCGATTAAAATATGAGCGATTTTTTCTTTTAATGTTTCCCAAACAATTTGATGATATTGGTAGTTGTGACCAAAATATTTTTGGCGGCGACAGGTATCAAAATAAAGCTTTGCAAAAATTTTAAAGCCTTTTTCATTGGATTCTTCTTTAACAATTACCCTCTTTTTTTGTGCCAAACGGATATTGTAGCGGGTCTTTGGATGAAAAGACTTTAAAAGTTCGTCTTCTGATTTAGTAAGATCTAATATCTGGGTCCAATAAGGAAAAAGCGGATGAGGAGAAAGAACTAATTTTTTGTTTTTGATTTTTGATTTTTCTTCATAGGGCTCGATTTTTATAAAAATAAGATTATTTTTTTTGCCAAATTGATAAAGAAAGTCTATAACTTCATCTAAAGGAAAAACAGAACGAGGAAGATAGCCGATTTTTTTGCGAAAAAAAGGAAGGGGATGAAGGGTTAGTTGAAAGACGTTTTTAATTTTTTTATCTTCTATTTTTGCCACTCTTAAGACTTCTGTCCCCATCTTTTTTCTTGCTTCTCCCCAAAACCAAGACTGCAAAGGATGGTTGGCTTTTTCCTCCCAAAGATTTTTAAAAGAGTTGTCCTCAATTACTTTTAGCATTAGTGGCTTCCTTTATCACTTTTAATGTTTGGTAACCACACTTTTCCCAAGAAAAAATTTTTATTCTTTTTTTACCCTTTTTGATTAATTCTTTTCTTAATTTAGGATCGGCTTTTAATTTGATTAGTTTTTCGGTAAGATCATTAACATTTTGGGGATCAAAATATAAACAAGCATCACCGCCAACTTCGGGTAAACTTGAAGAAAAGGAAGCAACAACAGGACAAGAAAAATTCATTGCCTCAAGAAGAGGTAAACCAAACCCCTCATAAAATGAGGGTATCACTAAACAGAAAGCATTTTGATAAAGGAAAACCAGTTGGTGATCAGTGACATAATCGGTAAAAAAGACCTTATCTTCTATTCCCAAATTTTCTACTTCTTCAAAGATTTTTTCATAAAGCCATCCTTTTTTTCCCGCGATAATAAGGTTAAATTCAGGGTAGATTTGATTGAATTTATAAAAAGCCCGGATAAGATTTAAAAGATTTTTTCGCGGTTGAAGGGTGCCGATGTAAAGAATATAAGAAGAAGAAAAACTTTTTTCTTTAAAGGCAGTGGCTTTTATCCCCAGATGGCGATTAAAACCATTGTAGACGACTTCAATTTTTTTTGGGGGGATTTTGTAGATATTGATTAAATCTTTTTTTGTCGAGTAAGAAACGGCAATTATTTTTTTGGCTTTTTTAACCGTGTAAGCGGTCCAGTTTTTTAGTTTAAAAAGATCTTTTTTTAAAAAATCTTGCGGATAGTATATGTAAGATAAATCGTGAATGGTAACAACTAAAGGTACTGGGCAAAAACGTGGACCGTAATGAGCGGGGGAGAAAAAAACGTTGATATCTTTTTTCAAAAGACAAAAAGGAAGAGCAAGTTGTGTCCAAAGAAATTTTGGAGAAATGACTTCATAAACAAAATACTTTGACTCTTTGGGCAAATGGGAAAGAGGTTTTTCTTTAAGAAAGATTTTAAATTGAAGCAAAGAAGAAGCTTGTTTTTTAAAATAGTTTAAAAGATTAAGAGTATAGATTGAAACGCCAACTTGTCGTAGGACATTGGCCTCATTACCATCAACTCCGATTATCATATGGATATTATTATATCATTTCTTCGTAAATCTTCTTTAATTTTTGAGCAATCACTGACCAATGATAATGATTTTTAATTAATTGATAGGCATTTTTTTGAATTTTTTGATAGAGATTTTTATTGGTAAGAAGAAGTTTTATCTTTTTTACAAAATCGTATGGTGTTTCGGCTAAAAGAACATTTACTTTATCTTTAACCGCCAAACCCTCAACTCCTGTTTTGGTAGAAACAACGGGAATGCCAGCTGCCATTGCTGCTAAGATTTTTAATCTGGTGCCCCCAGGACCAAAAATCGGGGCGATAAATATAGTTGCTTTTTGATAGATTTTTTTTACCATTTTTGTTTGGTTTAAGTTAAGGTTAATTATTTTTATATTTTTTTCGGCTTTGATTTTTGAAGCTTTTTGACCAGAAATTATCAGTTTTGATTGGGGGACGGTTTTTTTAAGCAGGGGATAGATTTTTTTGATTAAAAAATTTGCTGCTTCCACATTTTGTAACCAATAAAAGTTTCCTTGAAAAAGAAGAGTGGGTTTTTTTAAATTTTTTTTGGGAAGTTTTTTAACAATCATTTCATCGCCAGCGCCATTGGGGATAATTGCCGTTTTAAGATAAGGTTCTAACTTTTTTATATTTTCTTCATCAGTTTTGGAAACGGCGGCAACGATATTTGCCTTTTTCCAATAAAAACGTTCCCAATATTTTAGTTTTAAGATATCGAAATAAAAAAATGGGCGAAGAAGAAAAAAAAGACTATTAACAAAATGTTGGTAAACACGATACTCAATTGTTTGTTCGACTAAAATAATGGGGATTTTTGTTGATGGTAAATGGGGCATAATATAAAACGTTTCCGCATGAATGACATCAAATTTTTCATTTTTTAAAAGAAACTCAATTGTTTTTTTGGCTTCGTTAGAAAAGTTTCTAACAATTAAAAATGGCAGAGAAGAAAAGATTGTTTTTATGATGTTTTTTATTTGCCAAGGTTTTTCGGCTCGTTTACAAGGATAAATTTTTTGGCAATACTTTTGAAGGGTTTTGAGGTATTTTTTTTCTTCATTATTTTTATAAAGACAAACTAAGGTGATTTGATTTTTTTGACTTAAGTATTTTAAAAGATTAAAAGTCCTAATTTGGCCGCCAGATGAAGGAGGGTAAGGGACATAGGGAGTAAGCATTAAGATTTTCATAGTTTAATTAGGGCAAAATTATTGGTTTCAAAAACGATTTGATATTCATTTTTTAATTTATCTATCAAATCTTTATTTTGGGTGACAAGATAAGTATAACCTAAATTTTTGAGGTCTTTGATTTCTTTGTAAAAAGCCGGTGCTCCTCGGCGATCCATTAGGTACAAAAGAGTAGTATCACCTTGTCTATCGGTAACAATTTTGTCTTCTTCTAGAGTTAATTTTTTTACGATATTGGCGATAGTCACAAGTTCTTGGGAATATTGATAGTTGTTTTTGACTTTTTCAAAACTAAAATAAAAAGAAAAGATATAAATAATAAAAATCAAAAGATAAGTAGGGATTTGTGAAAAAAATTTGTTTTGATTTTCTAAAATAAAGTTGACTCCTTTACCAATAAGAATGGAAATTGAAGGTAAGATAAGGATTTGATAATACTCATGTTGGACATTGCCTCCTTGGAAAGTAAAAAGATATAACAACGAAGCAAGAAAAAAAGAGAAAATTAAAGAAGATTTTTTTTTGTCAATGATTCCCAAAATTAAAAAAAAGGTAAGATAGCCACCGCAAATTAGATTATTAATGCGTTCAAAAAATATCCAGCGGAAAAAAGAGGGTCGAAAGAAAATATTTTTTAAACCTGAAGAGGCATTAACCGAAGTAAGAAGCCATTCGTTAGCCGGGATCCCTTGAGGATAATTTAGAATATAAATTCGCCAAAAGACAAGAGGTAAGATAGAGATTAAAAAATAAAGATAAAAATAAAATTTTTCTAAAAAATAAAATGAGTCTTTTTTAAAAAATAAAAAAATAATTGGTAAAGAATAAAAAATCATTGTCGGTTTTATCAATAGCGAAGAGGAAAAAAAGATAAGAGAAAGAAAATAAAAAATTATTTTTTTGATTTTATTCTTTTCTTGTTGAAAATGATATAAGAAAAAAACCGAAATCATCAAAGAACCCAAGGCCGTTGGTTCTGGAAGAATAACACGAGTGTAATAAACAAAAAAAGGCATAATTGAAAAAGTCATTGCCGAAAAAAAAGCTGCTTTTTGGCCAACTTCTTTAAGTGTTAAATAATAAATAACGGCGATAGTGATAAGCGAGAAAAAAATACTTGTTAGTCGGCCAAAAGTTTCTAAAGAAAAAGCAGAAAAATTTTTATATAAAAAAGCAAATAAAGCATTGTATAAAGGAAATTCCACCATCCGAAAACCCTCAGGATTTTCTTGTCCTGATTGAATACTAGAAAGATCATCAAATCGAGGATGAAAAAGATCAAAACCAAAACGTAAAAAATTTCTGGCAACCGCCGCCGTATCCGCTTGACGCCAGGAATGAAAGTCGGCCAAAGGGATATCGATTTTATAAAGTCTTAAAATTAAAGCCAAAAATAAAATCAAAAAAAGAATCAACCAATCTTTTTTCTTAAAATTTCTATTATTTTTCATAAGCTTTTTTGTTTCTATCAAGACCAATAAAGGCAATAAAAATGCCAGTGATAATCCAAAAAGTATAAGCCACTTTTGATGCCTCAAAGACATCAATATATGAAGCATTAATCATTAAAGCAGTCAACCCAAAAAGAAAACCTTTAAGAATTATTTTTTCCTCAAAATTTGAAGTTAATACTTTTTTAAAGATTTCGTAGGCAATTTTTAAAATAATTGCTAAGAATAAAATCGTTCCTAAAAGTCCGGTTTCTCCAAGCCAGCGCAAATAATCATTATCAGTGGCTTCAGTAATTGATGAGGGGCCAGTGCCAAAAAGGGGTGATTTTTTAAAAGCGTTAATTGCTCTTGGCCACTCAACCTGAAGACGAGTAGCAAAAGAAATATCTGAGACAATGGTGTTTATTGGTTTTATATTGGCCTCCAGACTGGCAACATCTATTTTTTCCCCACTTTTAGTCGCTTGTATTTCTTTTTCCAAAATTAATTTTTTTTTATAATCTTGTAAATACTTATCTTCATTGGATATATTGCTTATATTGTTTTGATTCTTTAAGGGAATATAAAAAGAACCAGCTGGTAATTCTTTAGTGGTAATTTTTTGAGGAATATAAACAGCACCGGTTCTTTGATCAACTAAAATTCTTTTTACCTGGAAAGTTCTTTTTAATCGTGAAGTAAGATTATTATTAGCTAAAGTTAAGCCGATCGTTAAAAATAAAACAATAAAAGTTAATCGCCATTTCTTTTGAGTAAGTAACATTGGAAAAACACTTAATAAATATCCAATATATGAGATTCTTGAGGCGGTTAAAACTAATCCGACAAGAGCAAAAACAAAGACAAAAAAATATTTCAGATGATTATAAAAGAAAAATAACGAAAGAATAATTGGCATAAGAAAGATTAAATATGAAGCTAAATCATAATGACCAGAAAAAGTTGATGAGATTCTTGCTTCTGGAGTTAAAAAAAGAAGGTAGCCGCGGGCATATTCTGGATTCATTGTTTGAACAGCTGGCCAGCCAAAAAATTTTTGACCAATACCATAAACTGAGACTACAAAAACAACAAAAATGAAAAGTTTTAAATAATATAAAAAATCTTTCTTATTTTTAACTGAAGCATAGGCGACAAAAAAAATTCCCATGTACTCAATCCGTCTTAAACTATGAAGAAGACCGATGTAGTTGACAGGAATAGTTTTTAAAACAAAATGACCTACATAAAAAGAGACAAAAACCGAAAGCCAAAAAAACAAAAATAACAAAAAAAATCGCCAAGGGAAACTGACTTTTTTTCTTAAAAGCTGAACTAAAAAAATAAGGTAAAGTAAGGCAATAAAAAAATCTTCAAATCGAATATAAATATATGTATATTCAATATCAATTAAAGGAAGCTTTGGATAAAGAGGAATAAAGAAAATTGAAAAGCTGATAAGTATCTTTAAGAGATTATCGTCAATCCATTTTAGCAATTTGCCAAGCTTTTGCATAGGTTTGGGTTAAGTATTTATTATTAATAATTTTACCAATTAAAAAACCTATCAATGCTTTCAATTTTAACATAATTATTAAAATAAAAAGAGAAAATTGAGAAAAATGCTTTTTATAAAAATAAATTAGACCTTGGTAGACTTGAAGAATAGGAAAACTACGCCCAGCTGACGATTGGCTGCCTAAATGGATAAATTGAGCCTCAGGGTAAAAAAAAACTTTAAATCCGCGTTTTTTTGCTCGATAAAAAAGATCAATCTCCTCCATATACATAAAAATTTTTTCGTCAAATCCACCTAATTTTTCAAAGTATTCTTTTTTAGTTAAGATACAAGCGCCGGAAATCCAATCAACTTCTTTGATTTTATTGGGTGAATAGCGAGTTATTCCCCAATAATCACCGCGTAAAAAAAGATGAGCAAAAATCATCGGTAGAGTATACATTGGGCCACAAGAGGGCTGAGATGTACCATCTTTGTTCAAAAGTTTTCCCCCTAAAAAATTGAACAATTTTTCATTTTGTTTATAAAAGTTATACAATTTTTCAATAGAAGCGTTTAAAACAATGATATCTGAGTTAAGAAAAAGAAGATAATCACTTTTGGCCAATTTTACCGCTTGATTATTGGCCGGCCCAAAGCCGATATTTTCTTTGTTTTCAATTAAATTGATTTTTAAATTGCGATTTTTAATCTTTGATTTTAATTTTTTAATCGATGAAACTGAGTTATCTTTGGAAGCGTTGTCAACGACAATAATTTCGTATTTTAAAGAAGAATTTTTTAACGATTTAATAATTGATTTAAGGCATTCAATAGTTATTTTTTTGGTGTTGTGCGAGATAATAATGATTGAAAGATCAAATTTATTCATAAAACTTTTTTATCTTACCAAATTTAACTGGTAATTTAAAGAAGGAAATGAAAAGATTATTCAAATTTAGGTTGAAAAAAGTAAGGATTTGTGTGAAAATAGAAAAAATATGACCAATGAAGAAAAATTTTATCAGGCTTTAGAAAGTTTGTTTATTGGGGCAAAAATTGAGGGCGAGGGTGGTTTTGTTAATCTGATGCGGATTAAATCTTCTTATTATTCAAAAATTAAAAAATATTTAGAAAAAGACATAGAAAAAGCTTTAGAAAAATATCCAAAATTTAAAGAAGAGTTATTTGATAAACTCTACTCTTTTTTTAACCGGTATTTTACGAAATCAGGTTCAATTTATTTTAACTACACGCCATTTTTTCAAAATGTTTATGACAAGGTTTATACCGATGATAAAGATGTGATTTTGTTTTGGAAAACAAGAATGCTTTATTATGTTAAAACTGATAGAATTTTTAAAAACTTAAAGATTGAAATTGAGGGCAAAAATGAAACTTATCAATTTTTCTTTGATGTTTCTAATTTAGAATATAAAAAGGCTAATGAAAAAAGAAGCTTGGTTTATCAATTTAAGAAAATTTCTTCTGATGGGACGATTTTTTTCGACGTTTTCTACTCAGAAAAAGGAAGACAAACAAAATATGATGAGATTAAAAAGAGTTTGAAAGAAAAAGGAATAAAAATTACTACTGATGGAGTTTTAGACAAAGCCTTTTCAACTTTTGAAGCCCAATCGGAAGTTGATTATTTTATTAATAAAAACGCCAAAGAATTCTTACAAGAACAATTTAAAATCTGGCTTTATCAATATATTTATTCTGAGGAAACCGAATGGCCTAAAGAAAGAATTGATGAGCTTCAGATATTAAAAAATATTGCTTTTAAAATCATTAATTTTATTTATCAATTTGAAGATGAACTGGTAAAAATATGGAATAAACCAAAATTTGTTTTGAATTCTAATTATGTAATTACTTTAGATAGAATTGCTAAAAAGAATGGTTTTGAGATTATTGAAAAGATTCAAAAACATAAAAATTTTAAGGAGCAAGTAAGAGAATGGGAAGAATTGGGAATTTTAGAAAAAGAACCAGATGATTTATTAGAAAGAACTTTAACTGATCCCCAACTTAGGAAAGAATATCAGTTTTTACCGATTGATACCAAGTATTTTAAAGATTTAGAGCTTGAGATTTTGTTTTTATTTGACGATTTAGACCAATCTTTAGACGGCTGGCTGATAAAATCAGAAAACTACCAAGCATTAAATACAATTCTTCCTAAATTTAGAGAAAAAGTCCAAACAATTTACATTGATCCGCCTTTTAACAAAGAACAAGATGCTGATTATCTTTACAATGTCAAATATAAAGACTCAAGTTGGATTACCCTTCTTGAAAACCGTCTTCAATTGGCAAAAGATTTATTAAATGAAAAAGGAAGTATTTTTACAAGATGTGATTACAACGGCAATATGTATGTGAGACTTTTAATGAATGAGATTTTTGGAGAGGAGAATTTTAGGAATGAGATAACAATAGCAAAATCAAAAGAATTTTTTAAAACAATGACTCATATAGAAAAATTTTCTGAAGGAACAGAGAGTTTATTTTTCTTTTCTAAAACTGATAAATTAAAGTTTAATTTAGTTTATAAAGAAAAAGAAACTCCATCAAAATATGAACCTTTTTTGCCGGCAAGTGATAAAACCTACAGAGACTTTAGAATTATTAATGGAGAGAAATATTATTCACCTCTAGGAAGAAAATGGGGAATAAAAAAAGAAGACATAGAAAAATTTTTAACAGAAGGCAGGCTCAAATATGAAAATGGCAAGTGGTATTTATATACATTTGAAGAACCATTAAAAGATGTTTGGATAGATTATCAAGGTTATTCAAGAAATTGGGGATTTACAACTGAAAACTCTGAAATCTTTATTAAAAGAGTTCTAGAATCTACTTCCAACGAAGGTGATTTAGTTATGGATTTCTTTTTGGGAAGTGGGACAACAACGGCAGTAGCTCATAAGCTTAAAAGAAAATGGATTGGGGTGGAGATGGGAGAACATTTCTATTCGGTAGTTTTGCCACGAATGAAAAAGGTTTTATTTTTCGATAAATCAGGAATTTCAAAAGAAAAAGATGTTAAAGAAAAATACAATGAAAATAACGCTGGTGGATTTTTTAAATACTTTGAACTTGAACAATATGAGGATGTTTTAAGAAAAGCAAAATACGAAGATATTGATTTATTTAGCGCGCCTAATCAATCTCCTTATGAGCAATATATTTTCTTAAAAGACAAAAAACTTTTAGATGCTTTGGAAATTGATTATCAAAATAATAAAGTCAAAGTAGACTTATCAAAAATTTACAGCAACATTGACATTGCCCAAACAATTTCTAATTTAAAGGGCAAATGGATAAAAAGAATTACCAAAAACGAGGTTGAATTGGCAGATTATGATGAAGAAGGCAGGGCAAAAAACATCGAAAAGATTGATTTTAATAATTTGGATTATAAAGAGATTAAAAAGTTAATTTGGTGGTGAATTAATTATGTACTTGGTATATTTTGATGAATCAGGAGATGATGGTTATCCAAAATACTCTTCAGAATTATTTGTCTTAACTAGTTGTTATTTACATCATCAAAAATGGCAGGAAATTTATAACTCTCTAAAAGAATTTCGCAAGCAATTGAAACAAAGTTTTGGTATCCCGATAAAATTAGAATTTAAAGCAAGAGAATTTATCTTAAACAAAAATCCCTATAGAAAATTTAATATTAGCGATAATAACAGAAAGAAAATTTTAGAAATCATAGCAGATTTTTTAGGAAACATAGAGATAAAGTTTATAAATGTTGTTATTAACAAAAAGAAAATTAAAAAAGATAAATATCCGATTTTAGAAAATGCCTTAAAATTTAACATTCAAAGAATTGAAAATGACTTAAAGATAGATCCTCTAAATAAATTCCTTATCATTACCGACGAAGGGTGAGTGGGAAAAATGCGATATACTACACGAAAAATTCAAAAAATAAATATTATTCCTTCAAAATTTATTGGAAGATACAGAAGAGAAATAAAACTATTAATTGAGGACCCTTTGCCTAAAAAATCTCAAGAATCTTATTTTATCCAAATGTGTGATTTTGTTGCTTTTCTTATTTATATTTACGGAATTAAAAAATTTCTTAATAAAGAGTGGTCAAATAGATTATCTACCGTTTTAAACCTAAATGAGCTTATTAGAATTATCAATAAAATAAAACCAGTATTAAATTTAAAAGCAACAAATGAAAATGAATACGGCATTGTGTGTTATCCTAAATAAAAACACCACCTACGACGCATTCGCGTTTTCAGTGGTTCATTATTATTTTATATACTTTTTTTATATTATGTCAAGATTTAAAATTCAGTTTATATTTCAATACAGACTGAATGGATAATCAGTTACTATTAAAATGATAACTGAATTATATTTTAGTCCCTATTACAATAGGAACTGAATTTATTATTAATTTTATGTCCAAACTAATTCTTAAAAACACTATTGACGAAATTCCTTTTGAATCTTTGCCGGCAAATTGGCAGAGTTTTGATTTGAAAAGATTTTCAAAAGAAAAGCAACTTTGGGATTTTCAAAAAGAGGCGCTAATGGCGGCGATAAAGGTTTTGTGGCGATATTATGAGGAAAAAATAGATTATCAAGAAAAAGAAAAAGAGACGATAAATCAAGAAAGGAAAAAATATCTTTTTTCTTTTTATAAAAATAACGTTGATTATCCGGAAAAAAGTGCTGATTATGATCTTTCTAAAAAAGAAGACTCTAAAAGTAAGAAATTATTAGAAGAATATTATCAAGTAGAAAATAATAAGATTAGCTTTGAAAACTTTATCAACAAAATGGGTTTTTGGATGGCGACTGGTTCAGGGAAAACTTTGGTAATTGTCAAACTAATTGAGATTTTAAAGTATTTAATGGAAAGAAAAGAAATTCCTCAAAATGATATTTTATTTTTAACTTGTCGAGATGATTTGCTTGATATTTTTAAAGAATATGTCAAAGAATTTAATTTTTCGCAGAATGAGATTTATATTAGATTAAGATCATTAAAAGAATGGAACGAAGTAAAAAGAGAAAGTATAGCTATTTTTAAAGAAAGAGAAATTAATGTTTTTTATTATCGTTCTGATAATATTTGGACGGAGCAAAAAGAAAAGAAAATCGACTTTAAAAACTTTGAAAATTTTGGCCGGTGGTATGTTTTGCTTGATGAGGCTCATAAGGGAGATAGTGAAGATTCGATAAGAAGGACTATTTTTTCCATCTTTTCAAGAAATGGTTTTTTGTTTAATTTTTCCGCCACTTTTGTTGATCCGCGAGATTTTTTAACAACCGGATTTAACTATAATCTTAAAGAATTTGTTGAAGATGGTTATGGTAAGCAAATTTATCTTTCGCAAGAAGAAATAAAAGCCTTTAAAGAGAAAGAAGATTTTACGGCGCTGGAAAAACAAAAGATTGTTTTAAAATCTTTAATTCTTTTAAGTTACATTAAAAAATTTGCCGAGCAAGTAAAAATTATAGATAAAAATTTTTATCATTATCCTTTGCTTTTAACTTTGGTTAATTCGGTCAATGTTGATGATGCCGATTTAAAATTATTCTTTAAAGAAATAGAAAAAATTGCCAACGGCCAAATAAATCAAAAGATTTTTGATTTAGCAAAAAAAGAATTAAAGGAAACTTTAATCAATGATAATAAAACTATTATTCCGGAAGGTGAAGAAATAAAAATTAATGAAAAATTATTAGAGACAATTTCTTACAAAGATATTTTAAATAGTGTTTTTAATTCAAAAAGCCCAAGTAATATTGAGGTTTTGATAATCCCTAATAATCGTAAGGAAATGGTTTTTAAACTTCGCTCTTCTGAAAGGCCGTTTGGTATGACTAGAATTGGTGATATTTCAGAATGGGTAAAGTGGATTAGTGAAGAATTAAAAGAATATGAAATTAGCGAAACTTTTGATAATGAAAGCTATTTTAAAAAAATTAACAGAGACGATTCTGATATAAATATTTTAATGGGTTCGAGGACTTTTTATGAAGGATGGGATTCAAATAGACCAAACATCATTCTTTACATCAATATCGGTAATCGCGAGGCAAAAAAATTCGTTTTACAATCAGTGGGAAGAGGAATTAGAGTTGAGCCGATAAAAAATGAAAGAAAAAGAATCCAAAAGCTCTTATCGGCTAAAAAATTTTCCCAAGAAATTTATCAAAAAATTAAAGATTTATTTTTACCGCTTGAAACTTTATTTATATTTGGTACCAATGCTTCTGCTTTGCAAGAAACAATAAACACCTTTAAAGAAATAAAAGAAGATGAGGTTGTTGTTGGAAGTTATTTTGAGATTAACAAAAAGACGGAAAAAGTACCGCTTTTTGTGCCAGTTTATAAATCAGCCGATTATATTTTAGCCGAAGAAAAAGAAATTACCCGATACCATATAAACGAAGAAGATTTTAATTTAACTAAAGATTACTATCACTATTTAGCCGATGATCGAATTATTTTGATGAATTATGAGACTACCCCTCAAGTTTTAAAAAAGATAAAAGAAAGTTTTAATAAAGAAACTGAATATTATAAATTTGACGAAAATTTAATTGCTTCTAATAAGCCAGAGTTAATTTTATCTAAAATTATCAATCATTTTGCTTTGAGGCCAGAAAAATTTGATCATTTCGAAAAAGTAGAAAAGGGAAAATTTATAGTTCATTTTGAAAGAATAAAATTTAATCCATCAAAGAAGATATTTAAAGATTTTATAGAAACTCTAAAAGCAGTAAAATCAATTAGTAATAAAGAAGAAAGAATTAAAAAATTGCAAATGCAACTTTTTGCTGAAGGGATAAAAGATAGTGATTTATTTTCTCAAAAATTCAATGGCGTAAAAATAAAATACATTCCTAATCACTATTACTATCCAGTTATCATTTCTGAGATGAGAGATAAAATTGATTATTTAAATCATATAATTAATGAAGAAAGTGAAGTAAACTTTATCAAAGAATTAGATGAATATTTAGCAAAAGAAGATAATTTATTTAATAAGAAATTTGAATGGTGGTTTTTTTCAAAATTAGATGAAACAACCGATGATGTTTATATCCCATGGCACAATCCTAAAACTGAAAAAATAGAACGCTTTAAACCAGATTTTATATTTTGGATGAAGGAGAAGAATAATAAAAACTACTATATTGTGTTTATTGATCCCAAAGGGACAGAACACGCCGAAGCTTATAGAAAAATAGATGATTTTAAAAAGATTTTTGAGAATAAAATTTTTTTCTATGATGGATTTAATATTAAACTGGTTTTATTTTGCAAACCAAAAGATAAAGCTTTTGTTATCAATGAATACAAAAAATATTGGCCTGATAATATTGAGCAAATTTTAAAAGCAATATAAAAATTCTTTTTATTATTAACATTCTCAGTGCCAGCAGCAGGATTCGAACCTGCGACCACCCGCTTATGAAACGGACGCTCTACCGCTGAGCTATGCTGGCGGTTTTTGATATTAATTATAGCATTTTTTAGGTTATCATTTATTAAAAATTATATTGACTTCCAAATCGGATATTAAAGAGCAACAATTATATGGAGTTATTATTAAATCACAAATGACATTTAACAATTTTGTTATTCCCGCAAAAGCGGGAATCTATATAATTGAAAATATTATTGTCATTCCTGCAAAAGCAGGAATCTATATAGTCATACTTTAAACTTAATATATAAAAAAGTTTAAAATTATATAGATTCCTGGTCAAAGCCAGGAATGACATAAAGATTCCTGATTAAACCCGCCCTCCGAATCGGAGGGCAAGGAATGACATAAAGTTACAAACCCAAGTATAAAAAGTGTATATAAACATCATATTTTTGTAGAGACAACCCATGGCGTGTCTCTACATTATTTTATATTTTTTTTACAAAATTACCTTTATTTTTAAAAAATTCGGCAAGATCCGGCAATTTTCGGCAAAATCTTTAAAAATTAATTAAGAGATTTATTAGTTATTTATTAAGGGTTATTGAAGGCTTTTATTGTCAATAATGTTAAATCAACCCCATTTTTTCTTTTACCTCTTTTAAAGTTTCTTGAGCAACTGCTTTTGCTTTTTGAGCGCCTTCTTTTATTATTTTTTCGACATATGTTAAGTCAGAAGTAATTTGTTTTCTTCTTTCTTGGAAAGGTTTAAGTTCTTGGTAAATTGCCTCTGCCAAAGTATCTTTTAACTCAACAAATTTTAAAGTTTGGCTATGATATTTTTCTTTAATTTCCTGATAGAGATTTTTTGGCAAAAAAATTTCTGCTAGCATAAAAAGAGTTTTTATCCCACCAGTAATTGGTCCACCAGCAACTGTAGCTGTTGGCACCGATCGAATTTTTTTTCGAATTTCATCAAGGGAGTCAGTTAATTTAATATAACTTCCCTCAACTGATTTGCTCATTTTTCCCTCTCCGGTTAAAGAAGGGATATACTCACCTTTGGTGGCAAATCTTTGAGGTTGGGGAAAAGAAGTTTTGTAAATCTGGTTCATTTTTCGAGCAATTTCGCGAGCGACTTCCAAATGTGGCTCTTGGTCAATACCAACCGGCACAAGATAAGCTTTATACAAAAGAATGTCTGCCGCCATCAAAATTGGATAGTTTAAAAGAGCCATGGTGTTGTTTTTTGGGTATTGTTTAACTTTTTCTTTATAGGTGGGAAGATGCATCATTCGAGCAATGGTTGTTACTGAGGAAAAATAAAAAAAAAGCTCAAAATGTTCGCTTACCTGAGATTGAATAAAAAGAGTTGATTTTTTGGGGTCAAGACCAGCGGCTAAGTAGTCGATAATGATTTCTTTTCTATTTTGGCGAAGTTCGTCAATCGAAAACGGGGTAGTAATCGCATGAGCATCGGCCACCATATAAAATGTTTCGTAAACGGGATTATTTTGCAGTTCAATCATCCCTTTGATTGCGCCTAAATAGTTACCTAAATGTAATCTGCCTGTTGCTCGAATTCCAGATAAAACTCGGTGTAACATAATATTTTTTATTATAAAAAATTTCAAAAATCTTTACTATCCAAAATAATCGTTACCGGGCCATCGTTTATTATCTCAACTGTCATATAATTTCTAAAACTACCGGTTTTGACAGGAATATTTTTTTCTCTAAGTTTTTCGATTAAAAGTTGATAGAGTTTTTTGGCAATTTCAGGTTTTTCTGCCCTTAAGAATGAAGGTCGTCTTTGGGAGGTGTCGGCACACAAAGTAAACTGGGAAACCAAAAGAATTTCTCCCTTGACTTGAGAAATATTGAAATTCATTTTTCCCTTCTCATCGGCCATAATCCGAAGATTGGCGATTTTTTCCGCCATTTTTGAGACGATATTTTCATTATCTTTCTGACAAAAACCAACTAAAATCACATAGCCATGATTAATTTGGGAATAAACTTTATTTTCAATTAAAACCCTTCCTGATTTTACTCGTTGAATTAGACAAATCATTTTAATTTTAGTATATTATAATATAATAGTTAGTTATTTTTAACTTATATGGCTTCGGAAACTCAACCATTTGAATTAGCCGGTGGTTTAGCTACAGAAGTAATTACGTCTTTTTTTCTTCTTTTAATTTTACCCGTTTTAGCTTTTCAAAAATAATATTTTATAATCTTATCACTTGGGGAATTTCCTTGTCATGATTACAATCAATACAGTATATGCCAAACATATCTTTAATGATAGTTTTTTCCTTCATCTCAATCTCTGGCCAATTGGGTGGGGCAAGTTTTTCATCTTTGGTTACTGGGACAATTTGTTTTAGAATATGGGGCTCTTTTGGCTCGGTGCCTTTGATAAAATACTCAAACCGAGATTGGCAATTTTCTGAACCATCTTCTTTTTTTGTCATTAGATCCCCTGAATCCCAACAGACTTGATAACCAACTATATTTGGTGGTTTTACCGGCCAAAGATCGGGTTGATTTTTTAAGACAAAACTCATTACCCGATTCCAAATGGGGGCGGCACCGGTAATACCAGAAGTCAACCACGGATGCATGGGTGAGTTATCGTTATTACCTACCCAAACCGTCACCAAAAAGTTTGGGGTAAAACCGATGGTCCAGTTGTCACGTTTATCATCGGTGGTTCCGGTTTTGACCGAAACCGCATGATTTGGAATTACCAAATAAGATGAAGGACCAAAGGCGGCGCTTCTGGCGTTATTGTCTAAAAGAATATGAGATATAAGAAAAGCCGTTTCGGAAGAAATGACTTGATTGCCTTTGATAGCAAAAAAATTGGGATAGCTTAATGGTTTTTTTATCTCTTTTTGGAAATTGGGATCTTTAAATTCAAAAATTTTTTTTCCAAATTTGTCTTCAATTTTCAAAATGGCGTTAATCTCTTTTGTTTTTCCTCGATTGGAAAAAGCTGAAAAAGCTTTAGCCATCTCAATCATTTTTACCTCGCCTCCCCCTAAAGTCAAAGAAAGACCGTAATTTTTTGGATCTTTAAAGGTTGTTATTCCAAAAGCAGAAGCCGAAGCAATAAAGTTTTCTACCCCATTTAAAGCCAACATCTTAACCGCGGGAATGTTGTAAGAATTACCTAAAGCAAATCGCAGTTGTACCGGACCGTGAAACTGACCATCATAGTTTACTGGACAATAAGCTTGGGTTTGGCCAGCGGCGGTAAAACAAGTTGGAATATCAAGAAAAACGGTGGCGGCAGTCACCAGTTTTCTTTCAATACCAACGGCATAGTTTAAGGGTTTAATGGCTGATCCTGGTTGACGAAGAGCAGTTGTCACATTAAAACTTCCAGATGGGGTAGCAAAATAATCAACTGAGCCAACCATGGCTAAAATCTCACCCGTTGGCGGTCTTGTTACTAAGATCGCTCCGTTTCTTACATTTAAGTTTTTGACTTTTTCTATTTCTTCTTTTAAGATTTTTTCCGCCTCTTCTTGGACATCTAAGTCTAAAGTGGTATAGACTTTAAAACCACCAGTTTCAATATCTTTGATTTGATATTTCTCTTCAAGAAGCGATTTTACATAAAAAACAAAATGGGGGGCTTTGATTTTTTCCAAAAGAGGTTTGACGATTAAAGGTTTTTTTATTGCTTTTTCATAGGTTTTTTTATCGATGTATTTTTGATCATACATGGCTTTTAATACCTCATTGCGTCGTTTTTGGGCCAGTTGTGGATTGTTATAGGGAGAGTATAAAGTGGGTGCTTGCGGTAAACCTGCCAAAAAAGCGGCTTCTTCTAAGCTTATGTCTTTGGCGTGTTTATCAAAATATTTCAAGGCCGCCTCCTCAATCCCGTAAGTTGCGCCACCATAAGGAATTTGATTAAGGTAAAGTTCTAAAATTTCTTCTTTAGTAAAAATCCTTTCTGTCCACAAAGCTAAAACTATCTCTCTAATCTTTCTTCTTAGGGTTCTTTCCGGTGATAAAAGGGCTGATTTTATCAGTTGTTGGGTGATGGTTGAACCACCTTGAAGTTGTTTTTGCAAAAGGGTATCTTTTAAAGCACGAAAAATTCCACCAACCAAAGAGACGCCTTGATGATGATAAAAATTTTTATCTTCGATAGCGATAGTGGCTTGCAGAACATATTTTGGCAGAGTCTCAATTTTTACAATACTTCGTTTTTGGTTTCGATAAAGATTGTAAAGAAGTTTTCCATTTCGATCCAAAATTTGCGTTGAGGCAGGAACGGCTTGATAATTTTTAAGTTTGGTTGGCGAAGGAAGATTATAAAAAACAAAAAAATAAATGAGAATAAAACAAATAAAAAGAAAAATTAAAAAACTGATTTTTTTTCTTTTTTTAAAAAGAAAGAGTATATTTTGGGTTATTTTTTTCATTTAACTTTTGGGAAAAGCGGGGTAATTTTTGAAACTTTTAAAGACATACCATCAATAATTTTTTGAGCGGTTTGGGGTAAAAATGGTTCAATTTTTTTGGCGATTAAATAAAGATTGGTAAGTGATTGATTCAAAAAATTTTTTCTTTCATTATGTTTTTTTTTCCACGGCGAAAAAACATCAATTTGTTTATTTAAAGTTTTTATTTCTTCCCAGATTAAGTTGGCTGCTTCATTAAATTGAAATCTATCAATTAATTTTTCTAAAGTTAAAAGATTATTTTTAATTATTTTTTCATCTGGTTTATTGAAAGTTAAATTATCTTGATAGGCTAAATTTGTAAGACGAGTGACTAAATTCCCAAGTTCATTGGCTAGGTTGGCATTATAAATTTCCTTCATTCTTGCTTCTGAGAAATCACCGTCATCAAAATTGGGGATTTCTTTTAAAAGATAAAAACGGAGGGCATCAGTACCATATTTTTTAACCATTAAAAATGGATCAACGACATTACCCAAACTTTTGCTCATCTTTTGACCGTTACTTGTGATAAATCCTTCGATAAAGATCTGTTTTGAGGGGGGAAGATTGGCGGACATAAGCATTGCTTGCCACATGGCTGCCTGTTGGCGAAGATTGTCTTTTCCAGCAATCTGAATTCCTGGCCAAAATTTTTCAAAGTTTTTTTTGTTTTTCGGCCAACCAAGGGTGGAGATGTAGTTAATTAAAGCATCAAACCAAACATACATTACTTGAGTTTTATCGCCCGGAACCGGTATTCCCCACGGCATTTTTTCTTTTACTCTTGAGATACTAAAATCTTTTAATCCTTTTTTAACAAAGTTTTTTAATTCCTCAAAACGAAATTCGGGTTTAACAAAATCTTTATTTTTTTCATAAAAATCAAGCAGTTTTTGTTGATATTTTGAGAATCGAAAAAAATAGTTTTCTTCTTCAATAATTTCTAAAGGACGGTTGGGGTGAATGGGACAGTGTCCGTAAGATAACTCCGAATCCGTTTTTTCCATCTCACAGCCAACGCAGTATTTGACTTGATATTTTGCTTTGTATATATCACCATTTTTCAAAGAGATTTGCCAAAATTCTTGGGCCGCTTTGACGTGATCTTCGTCGGTTGTTCTTATAAATCGATCATAGCTTAAATTTAAAGCTTCTTTGAGATTATAAAATTTTTTCACTTGTTGATCACAATAAATTTTAGGATCAAGATTTTTTTCTTTGGCTTTTTGATAGATTTTTCGACCATGCTCGTCGCTTCCTGTATTAAAAAAAACCTCATATCCCAAAAGACGTTTTAATCGAACAATGGTATCGGCTCTTATAATTTCCATGGCAAAACCGATATGAGGATCAGCGTTGACATAGGGAAGAGTAGTGGTAATGTAAAAATAGTTTCTCATAGATATTTATTTTAGCAAAAAAATAATCGATAGAGTAAGTGCCGTAAGAGAAAGAAAATTAAAAATATTTAAGATTTTAAAAACCCAAAAAGAAAGAAGAAAGAATAAAAAAAAGCTAAAACTGAAAGAAATTTTTTTAGAGAAAAAGTTTTTAAAAAAAAGATAGAAAATTAACGTGATTAAAAGATTAACAAAAAGAATAATTATAAAAGAATAGGGTGGTATAAACGCCCAAATTAATATTAATAAAATCAAAGGAAAAAAAATCTCTCTTGCAACTTTCATTTTTTTCTATTATAATTTTAAAATTATGGTAAAAATATTACCAGATGATAAACAAAAAATTATTGAGATGTTTGCTCAACACAAAGGTGATACCGGCTCACCTGAAGTTCAGATTGCTTTATTAACTTATAAGATTCAAAGACTAGCTGCCCATCTTGAAGAAAATAAAAAAGACAACCATTCGCGGCGTGGCCTTTTAAAAACAATTGCCAAAAGACGTCGTCTTTTAAATTATCTTGAGCGTTTAGATGATAAACGCTATAAAAAACTTATTAAAGAATTAGAGTTGAAAAAATGAAATATCTTGAAGAAAGTATCGATATTAATGGTCAAAAACTTACCTTTCAAGTGGGGAAAGTGGCTTTCTTTTCAACCACGTCTGTCTTTGGTCGGTTGGGCGATACCTGCGTTTTAGTAACGGTCACTTTGGGCAAAGAAAATGAAAATATTGACTATTTGCCTTTGTCGGTGGAGTATGTGGAAAAACTTTATGCTGGTGGGCGGATTAAAGGCTCACGTTGGGTAAAAAGAGAAGGTCGTCCCTCCGATGAGGCGGTTTTAAAAGCCCGTTTGATTGATCGCTCGATTCGCCCTCTTTTTCCCAAAGGTTTTCGTCAAGAAGTGCAGATAATTGTTACCCTTCTTTCGGTTGATGGGGTTAATTCGCCGGATATTTTGGCGGCGTTGACGACTTCGGCGGCTCTTCATCTTTCTCCCATTCCCTGGGCCGGTCCAATTGCTACTTTACGGATTGGTTATATTAAAGCCAATGGTAGTGAAGGGTCTTTTATTGTCAACCCCGATGAAGAAGATGAAAAGTATTCAATTTTAGATTTGGTTGTTTCTTCAGCCAAAGAAAAAGTGGTAATGATTGAAACAAAAGCCGAAGAACTACCAGAAAATTTACTTTTGGAAGGAATTAAGTTGGCTAAAAAAGAAAGTCAAAAAATCATTGATTTTATTGATAACTTAAGAAAAAAAGTTGGTCAACCAAAAATTCCATTTTCTGCGTCAGTTTTTAATGAAAAATTAATTCAAGTTTTGCGTAAAGATTTTGATAAAGAGATAGACAACTTGGTCTTAAGAAAAGCAGAAAAAGAGTTTGATGATGCTGAGGCTTTGGAGGCAGTAGTTGAGGATGTTTTGGAAAAATATAAAGATGAGTTTGATAAAAATCAGATACTCAAAACAATTGATTATCTAACTAAAGAAAGTATTCGGCAAAAAATTTTAAAAGAAAGAAAAAGAATTGATGGAAGAGAACCGGATGATATTCGACCTCTTTCGGCGGAGGTTTCAGTTTTGCCACGAACTCATGGTTCTGGTCTTTTTCAGCGGGGAGAAACTCAAGTATTGTCGGTGGTGACTTTAGGTTCTCCATTACTTGAACAATTGATTGAAAGCCCGGAAGGTGAGGAAGCAAAAAGATATATTCATCATTATTATATGCCACCATATTCGGTGGGAGAGATTGGTCGGTTGGGGTTTCCCTCAAGACGAGAAATTGGTCATGGAGCTTTAGCCGAAAAAGCATTGGAACCAGTTTTACCATCAGAAAAAGATTTTCCCTATACGATCAGAGTCGTTTCTGAGGTTTTGTCTTCCAATGGTTCAACCTCAATGGCCTCGGTTTGTGGTTCAACTTTGGCTCTAATGGATGCGGGGGTTCCCATTAAAGCGCCGGTTGCCGGGGTGGCGATGGGGCTTGTTTCTTTGTCTGATGACGACTATGTGATTTTAACCGATATTATGGGGGTTGAAGATTTTGCGGGAGAGATGGATTTTAAAATAGCTGGGACAAGAAAGGGAATTACCGCGATTCAACTTGATGTTAAAAACAACGGTTTGACTGATAAAATGATTGCTGAGACTTTGGAAAAAGCCCAATTAGCCAGATTAAAAATTTTAGAGGTGATTGAAAAAACTATTCCTTATCCTCGAAAAGAACTTTCAAAATATGCACCAAAAGTAGTTGTGATCACTCCCCCTGAAGATAAAATTGGTGATATTATTGGTCCTGGAGGGAAAACCATAAGAAGTCTTGTTGCTAAAACTGGGGTTGATATTACTATTGATGATGAAGGAAAGGTCAATATTAGCGGGTTAGATAAAGAAAAAGTGGAAGAGGCCGCCTCATTAATCAAAAATATGGTTCGCGACGTTACTGTGGGTGAGGTTTTTGTTGGTGAAGTGAAAAAAATTTTCCCTTTTGGTTTTTTGGTTGAACTTTTTCCCGGAAAAGAAGGTTTAGTTCACGTTTCTCAGATGGGAATGGGTTTTGTAAAAAATCCCGCCCGTTTTGTTAAAATTGGTCAAAAAGTAAAAGTAAGAGTTTATCAAATCGATAATCAAGGAAGGATTAATCTTCAGCTTTTAAGATAATTGATTTTTCTTCTTTTCTTCGTTTATAATTATTTTTACTATGGCCAGAAGAAAATCTTTTAAACTTCCCTTTTTAAAGTTAAAAATTAATCATAAGACAGTTTTTAATCTTTTTGGTTTTTTGTTGATTGGGACGGCAACAATTTTGGGTCTTTCTTTTTTAAAAATTTTTTCTTCAGAAAATGAAGGAAAAATTTTGTTTCAAATTAATCAATTTTTGATTGAAAAATTTGGTGGTTTGGCTTTGTTTATCCCTTTAATTATTCTTTTTATCGCCAGTCATTTTTTTAACAGTAAGAAGTTAAAGATTATAAAACCCAATATCACCATTGGCCTTATTTTTATTTTTGTTTCCCTTCTTGGTCTTTTTAATTCTGGATTATATGGTAAAGCAATTTTTGAGAGTTTGCGAATTGATTTTTCTTCTTTTGGCGCTTTTTTAATTCTTTTTATAACTTTGATTATGGGGTTGGTTTTATTTTTTGATACATCCGTTGATTTTTTATTGATTTTAGTATGGCAAATAAGTAAGCAAATATTTTTGTTTATTAAAAATCACCTAGTAAAAACTTTTTTTGCTAAAAAACCAAAAATTAAAGAAACAAAAGATTTTATCGAAGAAAAAAAACCACCTCTTTTTGAGACAGTTAAAAATAAAGTGGAGGAAGCAAATGTTTATCAAATTAAGGAAGATAAAGAAAAAAAAGAAGATTCATTGGCGATTAAACCACTTTCTTCTTCTCAAAAAGTAAGTTGGGTTTTTCCACCTTTGAGTTTACTTTCTGATATCTCCCAAAAAGAGGCTGATCGTGGCGATGTGGCAAGAAACGCCGATGTGATTGAGAAAACTTTAGAAAGCTTTGGGATAAGAGCCAGGGTTGAAGAAATTAATCCTGGACCAACGGTGACTCAATATGCTTTAAAAATCGCCGAAGGAACAAAACTTTCCAAAATTACTGCTTTAGCCAATGATTTGGCTTTATCGTTGGCGGCGCCAACTGGTACGGTAAGAATTGAGGCGCCTATTCCTGGTCGCTCTTTGGTTGGGATTGAGATTCCCAATCTTCGCCCGGAGATAGTTTCTTTAAAAAATCTTCTTTCTTCTTCTGTCTTTAGTAAAAGTTTAGATCATTTACTGGTGCCTTTGGGATTAGATGTTTCTGGCAATCCTCAAGCGGCATCAATTAGTAAAATGCCTCACGTATTGATTGCTGGTGCTACTGGTTCGGGAAAATCAGTTTTACTAAATGCTTGGATCTCAACCTTTCTTTTTCGAACCAAACCAGAAGATTTGCGGTTAATCTTAGTTGATCCAAAAAGAGTTGAGTTGACTTTATATAATGGTATCCCTCATCTTTTATCAGAGGTGATTGTTGAGGCAAAACAGATAATATCGGCATTGCAGTGGACAGTTTCTGAGATGGAAAATCGTTATAAAGAATTTGCTAAAGCAAAGGTAAGAAATTTAGAGTCTTATAATGCTTTAACCAATATTGAAAAAAAACCTTATATTGTGTTTATTATCGATGAGTTGGCTGATTTGATGATTTTTGCCGCAAGAGAAGCTGAGGATCTAATTACACGAATAGCTCAGATGGCAAGAGCAACCGGTATTCATTTAGTTTTGGCCACCCAAAGACCATCAGTTGATGTGATTACTGGTTTGATGAAGGCCAATATCCCAACGAGGATTGCTTTTAATGTTTCATCGATGATCGACTCGAGGGTGATTATTGATATGCCAGGTGCGGAAAAACTTTTGGGGCGCGGTGATATGCTTTATCTGCCGCCCGATCAAGCCAAACCAAAAAGACTTCAGGGACCATTTATCTCAGAAAAAGATGTTCAAAAGTTGGTTGAGTTTATCAAATTAAATAATCCCCCAGTTTGTTATACCACAGAAGTGGTTGAACAAAAGGTAAGTTTAGGTGGAAGGATGACTGGCGGAGGAACTGCCGTTGATGAGGGGGAAAAAGATCCGTTGTTTGATGAGGTGGTTAATCTTATTATTCATCAAGACTATGCTTCCGCTTCTTTTTTGCAACGGAAGTTTAAGATCGGCTATGCTCGAGCGGCAAGAATTTTGGATCAGTTAGAAGCCGCCGGTTATGTTGGGCCAGCTGAAGGATCAAAGCCAAGGGAAGTAATAAAAAGAGCCATTGAGGGAAAAGAAAGTTCTAATGAGGCAAATATTAATAATGGTTGACCATAAAAAAACCAATAAAAAATTTACCATTAAAGATTTGCCAAAAGAAGAAAGGCCAAGAGAAAGATTGGTTAATTTTGGAGAAAAAGCTCTTTCAACCGAGGAACTTTTGCAGATAGTTTTGGGAAAAGGAGTGCCAGGCGAATCGGTGGCTTTAACGGCGAAAAAACTTATTTCTACTTTTGGCAGTTTAGAAAAAATCGCCCAAGCCAGTCTTGAGGAGCTTCAATCAATTCGAGGCATTGGTTTGGCCAAAGCAGCACAAATTAAAGCTGCGTTAGAACTTGGTCGTCGTATTTATACAAAACCACCTTCTTATAAAAGCAAAGATTTAAACAGTCCAAAAAAAGTTTTTAATTTAATAAGAAGTAAACTAACCGACCATTCAAAAGAGCATTTTTATTTAATTGCTTTAAATACCAGAATGTATTCGGTAGCCGAAATTTCCATTGGGATTTTAAACAAAAGTTTAGTTCATCCCCGCGAAGTTTTTGCCGAGGCGATTAAAAGCCGGGCCGCTTCAATTATTTTAGTACACAATCATCCCTCGGGCGATCCCACCCCATCAAAAGATGATGTTTTGTTGACTCAAAAATTGGTGGCGGCAGGAAAACTTTTGGGGATAGAAGTGACTGATCATGTGATTGTTACCAAAGATAATTTTTTTAGTTTTAAAGCGGCAAAGTTAATTTAAAAAAAGCAGGACTGAGATACTCAATTGTTATTTTGACTCCTTCGATTTTGAGGAAAGGATCTTTTTACACTAAACCATCTTCTTACGATCAAAAAAAAGATGGTAAAAGTTTAAAAAGAGGAAAAAGTATTTGGGAGAATATAATTTTTTTGATATTTTATTTCAACCCTTAGGGTTGTTTTATATTTGAAACTTTATATAAATAATAAGAATTTTTGAAGAGGTAGGTGGCTTTGGAAATTTGTTTTTGAAGTTGGAGGAGAGGTTTTGAATGAAAATTAAAATCTATCATTAAAACCTTATCGACAACCAAATCATCAAACAATTGAAGAGAAAGGTGAAAAATTATTGAAGATACTTTTTTATATTTTCATTATGTTCTTTTAAGGTTTTGGCGTAGTGCATCCGGCCGGTTTTATCGGAAAGATAGTACCAATAAGGAGTATTTTCGGAAGCGTCAATTACTGCTTTAATTGAAGCAAGACCGGGATTACAGATTGGTGTTGGCGGAAGACCTTTGTTTTTATAGGTATTGTAGGGGGAGTCTACTTCTAAGTCCTTTTTAGTTAAATATTTTTTCCACCAAGTTTTTTCTTGGGGTTGATAACCCAAAGCATATTGAATGGTGGCATCAACTTGCAAAGGCCAATCATTTTTTAACCGTTTTAAGATGATGCTGGCTACTTTTATTCTATCTTCTTCATATTTTGCCTCTCTTTCCACCAAAGAAGCAATGGTTACTACCTCCTCTTCGGTAAGATTTTTATCTTTTGCTTTTTGTCGAAGATCATTGTTGAAACGGCGATAAAAATTGTGGACTAAAATTTTAACGATCGCTTCGGCAGTGGCTTCTTTTGGGATAAGATAGGTATCAGGAAAAAGATAGCCTTCTTTGGCGTATTTTAAAAACTCACTTTCTGGAATGGAAAAATTCTGATTAATAATTTGGGCAATTTCTTCTTTTCTTAAGCCTTCGATAATCGTTACCCAAATATCCAGGGTGCCTTTGGTTAAAGTTTTGGCAATGGTTTCTGCATCCATTGCTGGTGAAAGCCTAAAATCGCCAGCTTGAATTTTTTTTTCAAAGCCTAATTTTTTTATGAGTAAATAAAAAGCCAAGCGATTGCGGATTAAATTTTGTCGATAAAGGTTGTCGATGATACTTTTTAAACTTTCCCCCTTTTGGATGACAAATATTTTTGTTTCTTTACTGTTTTTATCAACCGGCTTAATTCCTTGTTTATAAAAAAGATAAAAGAAGGTGACAATCAATAAAGAAAGAATGCCGGTTATTAATATTTTTTTCATTTTAATGTTCAATGATAAAAATTGGTAAATTTTCCATAGTGACTTCAGCTTCTTTTAAAAGATAAGGGTCGTTTGAATAAAAAGTCATTATTGGTTCATTTTTCTTTACTGGATGGTCAAGTTTTTTATGCAAATAAATTCCCGCTTGTTTATCTTTTGGTGCTCCAAGGATTTTGGCGATGGTATTAAGATTATAATTATTAATATCTTTAATTTTACCAGAAACTGTAGCTAAAATATCTTTCTTAAATTTAGCGAGTTTTAGTTTACTGCTTTTTATTTCTTTATCACCTCCTTGAGCAGCAACAATCTCTTGAAATTTTTTAAGCGCCAGGCCATTTTTTAGGATTTTTCTTGCCTCTTCTTCACCATTTAAATCTTTTTTTTCTTCTTTAAAACAAAGATCGAGTAATAACCCTGCTAGTCTTAGCGCTTTTGCCTCAAGTCGTAATGGTCGATCAATATTTTGTTCTAAAACATATAAAACATCACGGGCTTCTAAAATCGGACCAATTCCTCGACCAGCCGGTTCAAGCATTTCGTTGATATCAAAAGCAACTTTTATATTAAATTTTTTTGCTAACATTTCAAATTTTTTTGCTACCTTTTGAGCGTCAGAAAGGCGGTGAATTTTGGCGGTTTTACCATAAGGAAGATCTAAAACCAAATGAGTAGTGCCAGCAGCAATTTTTTTTGACATGACTGAGATTATAATTTTATCAAATGATTCAAACATCAAAGGCTCTTCCACTCTTATAATCACATCATCAGCCGGAGCAATATTTAACTTACCATTCCAAACAATACAGCCGCCTACTTTTTCAACAATATTGACAATTTCTTGAGGTTGAAAGTCAACATTTGCAATCCCCTCCATCACATCAGCGGTGCCGGCTGGAGTGGTAATGGCGCGGGAGGAGATTTTGGGGATTTTGTAACCATAAGCAGCAACGATTGGCACAACAATCATTGTCGTTCTTGTTCCAGAAATTCCACCAACTGAGTGTTTGTCGGCGACAATCCCTTTAAATTTTAACCGATTACCCGTTTCTACCATTGCTTTGGTAAAGTAATAAAGTTCTTCTTCTGAGTATCCTTCTTTAAATGATGAAGCAACAAAATAGGTAGTTAAAATGTCCGATAAACGTTCATGAGCGATTTCATCCATAATTGCATAGATTTCTTTATAGGTTAGTTTCTTGCCGAGTAATTTTTTTTGAATCGCTTTGATGGCGATTTCTTTTTGATTTTTTGTTTCACTAGTCATATTGATTGAATAACTCGATAATTTTTTTTTGATATTCTTTGGCTTTTCCTATAAGTTTGGTAAATAAATAAAGTTGTTTTACATCCAAAACCCAACTAAGAAAAAGATACCAAAAAAAATAAATTAATGCCACTGAAAATAAAAGAAAAAAGACATTAATGGTATACCTTGTATTAAATATCCAAGGATCAGCCACTTTTAAAAAAAGGTAAGATGGTAAACTGGCAATGAGAGTGGCAGTAAAGATTTTTAAAGTTTCGCCTATTAAATAGGAGTAGTTGATATTTTTTATTTTTTTGGTAAGGAATAAAAAAAGAGAAAGAGTGTTTAAAGTAATAGCCAGAGAAAAAGAAAGAGCCAAGGCAAAAACAGGTAGTTTCAAAAAGAAAATAAAAAAAACGCTTAAAAAAGTGTTGACGATAATAGAAAAAAGCCCGATTAAAAATGGGGTTTTGGTGTCTAAAAATGCATAAAAACAACGGGTTAAAAAATAATATAAAGTATGAAAAGGTAAACCTAAGGCAAAATAGGAAAGGGTTTTGGCGGTGACCACCGTTGCTTCCCAATCAAACTTTTCGCCTCCAAAAAAAAGACGAACAAGAGGCGTTCTTCCAAAAATGAAAAATATTGCAAATGGCAGACTTAAAAAAAGAAGACATAAAATCGTTTCTTCAACTATTTGTTTAAGTTCAATTTCTTTTTTTTCTTTTACTAAGTTAGAAAGATAAGGAAGAGAAGCTTGTCCAAAGGCAATGCCAATTACCGAAACAGGCAGAAGTTGAAGATGTTGGGCAAGATAAAAGGCAGTGTATGATCCGGCTTTTAAAAAGGTAGAAATGGTTAGGTCAATGGTAGCATCAATTTGGGAGATGATTACGGTAAGAATTCTGGGAATAGCCATTTGAAAAAATTCTTTTACCGCCGCGTTTATTTTTAAAACAAATTGGTATAAAAAGCCATCAAAAAAAAGTAAAGGTATTTGGATTAAAAAAATAGTCAAAGATCCAAAAACTACTCCCATAACTGGGGCTAAAAGGCCAAGTTGGTGTAAAAAAATAGTGGTTGTGATTATGGCTAAATTATAAAAGATGGGAGCAATTGATGGAAGAAAAAAAATTTTATTGGCTTGACCGATTCCGGTTAAGAAGTTGCCTAAAATCAAAAAAGGCAGTTGTCCAAAAAGAAGAATTGAGGAAAAAAAAGTGATTTGGTCTACTTTTTGAGGTGAAAATCCCGGTGTTATTACCAAAGTAATTTTTTTAAGAAAAAGAAAAAGAGTCAAGATTATTAAAAGTAAGATAAGAAAAATAAGGTTAATAATTGACGAGATATTTTCTCTTAGTTCTTTTGGGTTGTCTTTATATTTAATAAAAATAGGAATAAAAGAGGAAGTTAGTGCTCCTGTAATTAGAATTTCAAAAATAATATCCGGGATGCGAAAAGAAGCAAAAAAGATATCTAATTGTTCTTTAGGAAAATATGAAGCCAAAACTCGAAATCGCAAAAAACCAAAGAAACGGGCGACAATAATGGTTGCTGCAATTAAGATGGCTGAAGAAAAAATTGTTTTTTGTTGGAAAAAAATTAACGACTTGGTGACTTTGACGATTTTATTCATAGTTTTTAATTATATCTCTTTCTTCAACTCTTGACAAATGGTTTAATATGGTGTTAAATGGTGATATATGCTATTTTTTGGTGAATATGGGGTGAATATTACCGCTGGTGGCAGAGTGGTTATTCCCAAAAAGATAAGAGAAGCTTTAGGAAAAACAAAAAGTTTTACTTTGACCAAAGGATTTGATCCTTGTCTTTCCGGATTTAGGAATGAAGATTGGGAAAAAAGTGCTTATGAGCTGATGGGGGTTTCGGTTTTGGAGATGAAGAAAATGGAAATAAAACGTCATCTTTTTTCATCGGCCGCTTTGTTGGAAATGGATGATCAAGGAAGAGTGGTTATTCCCAGAAATTTATTGATGTATGCCAATTTAATAAATAAGACTGAGGCAGTGTTTATTGGAGTGGGGACCTACTTTGAGATTTGGGCCAAAGATAACTGGGAAACATATAAAAAGGAGATTGAAAAAAACATTAAGAAATATCAAAGTCAGTCATGAGTCATCAATCAGTTTTATTAAAAGAAGTAATTTCTTATTTGCAAGTAAAAAAAGAGGGTTTGTATGTTGATGCCACTTTTGGTTTGGGTGGACATAGTAAACCAATTTTGGAAGTGGGAGGTAAAGTTTTGGGAATAGAGTGGGATGAAGATTTATATCAAAAAGCAAGGATTAAGTATCAAGGTTTTTTAGAAAAAAATCTTTTTCTTGCTAACAAAAACTTTGCCCAAATAGAGACTGTTGCTAAAGAAAAGAATTTTTATCCAGTTGATGGCGTTTTGTTTGATTTAGGCATTTCAATGGAACAGATTGAAAACAGTAGTCGGGGTTTTTCGTTTAAAAAAGTAGATGAACCTTTGGATTTAAGAATTAATACAAAGATAAAGATGAGTGCAGTTTACTATCTTAATTATTGTTCCAAAGAAGAACTTTACCAAATTTTCGCCAAAAACACAGAAGTTACCAATTTTAAACCACTGGTTGATGAGATTGTAAGACGAAGAAATTTTAAGCCGATAGAAAAAGTGGGCGATTTAGTTTCCATTATTAATGACAAAATAAAACAAAAAAGCGAAAAAATATATCGACAGATATGGCAAGGTTTGAGGATTTTAGTTAATGATGAGTTAGAAAACTTAAAAAAAGGATTACAAGGAGCAAAAAAAATTTTAAAGCAAGAGGGAAGACTATTAGTGATTACTTTTCATTCTTTAGAAGATAGAGTGGTAAAAAAATTTGCTTTTGAAAACGATCTTAATTTTTTGACAAAAAAACCAATTATTAGTTTGTCAAAAAAAACATTTGAGCGATCAGCAAAGCTTAGAGTTTTTACTTTAAAATGATAAAAAAAATATTTTTAATTTTTTTAGTTTTTCTTTTGTTAGCCAATATTTTTATTTTTATGGTTAATATTCAATTGGGGGAAGAGATTAAAATGTATGATAAAAAAATTAATCTTCTTCGTCAAGAAAATTTAGATTTAGAAACAAAAATTTATCAATTAACTTCTTATGAAAAAATAGCTTCTTTAGCCGCTCAACTTAATTTCGTTAAAAATGAATCACCGGTTTATCTTGAAGAAATAAGATATGCTTACAAGAATTAGGTTTTTTTTGATTTTATTTCTGTTTCTTTTTTTGATTATTTTTTTGCGGCTTTTTCAATTGCAAATTTTAAATCATTCTTCTTCAAAAATTTTCGATTACTTAGCTGAAAGAAAGATCTTGCCAGAACGGGGACGGATTTTTGATCGATTGTCCAATCCGTTAGTTTTAAACAACAATAGTTATCTTCTTTATTTTGAGCCAAAAAAAATTGACGACCCGGATAAGATGATAAAAAAAATTTCGGTTATTCTTTCGATGGATGAAGCTTCTCTTTCTTCAAAGTTTAATAAAGAAAAAGATTGGGTGGCCGTGACAATGGTTAATAAAGAAAAAAAAGAAGAGATTGAGAAATTAAAAATTGGTGGTTTGGGATTTGAGCATGTGTTAAAAAGAGATTATCCCGAAGCCTCGTTGGCCGCTCATCTTTTGGGGTTTGTTGGTAAAAATTATCAGGGAGAAGATATTGGTTATTTTGGGATTGAGGGATATTACAATAAAGATCTTTCAGGGTTACCGGGATTTATTCAATCAGAAAAAGATTTGTTAGGACGGCCGATTTTAATTGGAAAACAAGAAATGGTTGAACCCGAAAACGGACGGGATTTAATTTTAACTATTGATAAAAACATCCAAGGAATGATTAAAGAAAAGTTAAAAAAAGGAATGGAAAGATATCAGGCCGAAAGCGGTTGTGTGATTGTTGCCAATCCTTTTTCGATGGCAATTTTGGCTTTGGTTTGTCTTCCTGATTATGATCCAAAAAATTATTTTTTATTTTCTGAAGAATATTTTAAAAATCCAGCCATCTCTGACTTATATGAACCAGGATCAGTCTTTAAACCTTTAATCATGGCGGCGGCTCTTAATGAGAAAAAAATAAAACCGAGTGATTTTTATAATGAAATTGGACCGATTACCATTGGCGAATATTCAATAAGAACTTGGGATAATAAATATGAAGGAAAAATTTCAATGACAAGGATTCTTCAAAAATCATCTAATGTGGGAATGGTTTATTTAGGAGAAAAACTAGGTAAAGATAAACTTTATTCTTATTTAGAAAAATATGGGTTTGGTCAATTAACCGGAATTGACCTTCAAGGAGAGATCGCTGGTTATTTGAGACCAAAAAATAGTTGGTACCCAATTGATTTTGCTACCGTTACATTTGGTCAAGGAATAGCGGTAACCCCTATTCAAATGATTAGAGCTTTTGCTTCGATTATTAATGGTGGTTATCTTTTGCGGCCTTATGTAGTGGCTAAAATCCGCGATCAAGATGGAAAAGAGAAAATTATTAAACCACAAGTAGAAAGAAGGATAATTAATGAAATTTCCTCATCGATTATTAAAAAAATGTTGATTGAAGTGGTTGAGGGAGGTGAGGTAAAGTGGGCAAGACCAAAAGGTTATACCTTAGGAGGAAAAACAGGGACAGCTCAAATACCAATTAAAGGTCATTATGATCCCAATAAAACAATTGCGTCATTTATTGGTTTTAGTTCTTCATCGCCTTCACCCTTTTTGGCTTTGGTTATTTTGCGTCAACCAAAAACTTCTCCTTGGGGGTCGGAAACAGCAGCACCTTTATTCTTTGAAATTGCCAAAGAACTTTTAATTTATTATAATATAGCACCAGATAATCCTTAAACTATGAAAAAAATTAATTATTACTTACAAAGACTGAAAAATATTTTTCATTTAATTAACGCTTTTTTAGCCAATATTTGGTATGGTTTTCCCAGTAGAAATATCACTGTTATAGGTATTACCGGAACCGATGGAAAAACAACCACTACTCACTTAATTGCCCATATCTTAAAAAGTTGTGGAAAAAAAGTTTCCTATATTTCTACCATTTTTGCAAAGATTGGCAAAAAAGAATACGACACTGGTTTTCATGTGACGACTCCCAATCCTTGGTTAATTCAAAAGTTGATAAAAGAAGCTGTAAACAATAAAGATGAATACTTTATTTTAGAAACGACTTCCCATGCTTTAGATCAAAATCGAGTTTGGGGGATAAACTATAAAATTGGGGTATTAACCAACGTTACCCATGAGCATTTAGATTATCATTTAACTTACGAAAATTATTTAAAAACAAAAGTGAAACTTTTAAAAAGGGCAGAAGTTGCTTTTTTTAATAAAGATGATCGTTCTTATCTTTATGTTAAAAAAATGCTTAAGGGAAGAAAAAAAATTATCGAGTACCAAAAATTATCAATTATCAAGAAAAATTTTCCCAACTTAGAAAAATTTAATCAAGAAAATTTTTCTGCTGCTTATCTGGTTGCGTTAAATTTAGGGTTGAAAAGTGAAGAAGTTTTGAAAGCAATAAAAACATTTAAGCTGCCCAAAGGAAGATTCGACTTAGTTTATGATAAAGATTTTAAAGTGATTATTGATTTTGCTCATACTCCAAATGCTTTTTTGAAATTGTTGCCAGAAATAAGAAAAAAATACTTAAAAAATAAAGGCCGATTGATTCATGTTTTTGGCTCGGCTGGTTTAAGAGACAATACAAAAAGACCATTGATGGGTGAAATAAGTAGTCGTTTTGCTGATTTTATCATTTTGACTGAGGAGGATTATCGAACTGAAGATCCAAATAAAATCTGTCAAGAGATTGCTTCAGGAATTAAAAATAAAAATTATCAAGTGGTTATCGATCGAAAAAAAGCAATTGAGAAAGCTTTAAAAATGGCAAAAAAAGGTGATGTGGTCATTTTTACTGGTAAGGCCCATGAAAAAAGTTTGTGTCGTGGAAAAACTGAGTATCCTTGGGATGAATATAAAGCAGTGAAAATAGCGTTGAAGAATAAGAGATAAATAGAGATTAATGGAGATTAGGAGATTGGATTAATTTTATGGAAAAACACGCCATGACGTGTTTTATTAAATATCCCGAGGTGACGAATCTGTAATACCTTAGAAGGTGACAAATCTGGAGGTAACGAATATATAACATTGTTATCATTGTCATTCCCGCGGAAGCGGGAATCTATATAATCATACCTCTAATGTGAAAATAAGGTAAGAATTATATAGATTCCTTGTCTAAGCCAGGAATGATAATTAGGTTAATTTAATAAATCTATGATTAAATACGATAATAATTTAAAAATATTTTCTTCTTCTTTAATTAATGATGATTTTTATTTTAGTGGTTTTAGTACCAAGGCTTTAGGTGATGGGCGAAAAATTAATGTTATTTTTGATTTTTTTCAAAAAAATAAGTTGTCTTTCAAAAAAATTGTTGTTTTAGAGCAAATTCACTCAACTAACATCAATTTTTTTAATTCAAAAACGAATTCGATTTTAGAAAAAATCAGCGATACCGATGGAGTGATTACAAAAGATAAAGAGACGGTATTGATAGTTCGCAATGCTGATTGTTTACCACTAATTTTTGTTGAAAAAGAAGAAGGAGTAATTGGTATTTCTCATCAAGGATGGCGAGGGAGTATTAAAAGGATAGCGCAAAAAATGGTTGACAAAATGGTTGAGATGGGGGCGAAAAAAGAGAAAATTATTGTTGCTTTTGGTCCAGCCATTGGCGCATGTTGTTATAATATAGACGAAGATCGTTATTATCAGTTTAAAGAAGAGTTTGATGGTTATTCGGATAAAATTTTTTTTTATCGCGGGGGAAAAATTTTTTTAAATTTAAGTTTATTGAATTATTTACAACTTAAAGAGAAAGGGTTAGAGGAGAAAAATATCGATTTTTTTCCATTTTGTACTCAGTGTGATAAAAAGAGATTTTTTTCTTTTCGACGCAGTAAAAAAGATGATTATGGAGAAATGTTTAATTTTATTGTTAAGTATTAAAATTTAAAAAGCTATGGTCAAAGAAAAAAACATTTTTATTGTTGGCATAAAGGGAGTGGCGATGACCAATTTGGCCATTATTTTAAAAAAAATGGGAAAAAATGTTTTTGGGGCCGATGTGGAGGAAGAATTTATTACCGAGGAAAATTTAAAAAAATATCAAATTGCTTATCAGATTGGTTTTGATGAAAAAAATTTACTTTCCAATGTAGATTTAGTTATATATTCAGCCGCTCATCAGGGAATAATAAACCCTTTAGTGATTGAAGCTAAGAAAAGAAAAATTCGTGTTGCTTCGCAAGCGGAGATTTTGGGAGAAATTATGAGCGATTTTAAAAATAAAATTGCGATTTGTGGTTCTCATGGAAAAACAACGACCGCTTCTCTTTTGGCTTACACTTTAATAAACTTAGATTTAAAACCAAGTTACTTGGTTGGTTCTTCTTATTTTAATAATTTTGATGGAGCGGATTTTATAAAGGGAGATTATTTTGTGATGGAGGCCGATGAGTATGGGATAAGTCCTCCCTTTGATACTACCCCTAAGTTTTTGAAATTAAATCCGGATTTTGTTATTGAAACAAATATTGATTATGATCATCCAGATGTTTATAAAAATTTAGATTCAGTCAAAGAAGCCTTTTTTAATTTTTTTCTTCATCGAAATTTAATTTTAAATATTGATGACAAAAACACGAAAGAAATTTTTAAAAAATTAGAAAAAGTAGACCAAGAAAAAAAAATTATTACTTATGGATTTTCTAAAAACGCTGATTTTCAAATTTATGATCCTACTTTTTTTGAAACAAAAACACGCTTTACTTTATTTTTTAAAGATAAAAATTTAGGTCGCTTTAGTATTTTTTTAGCAGGTGAGCATAATATAAAAAATGCCACAGCTGTAATTGCTTTTTTAGTAAGTAAAGGGATAAAAGTGGAAAAGATTAAAAAGGCGATTAAAGATTTTACTGGAGCAAAAAGACGGTTTGAGTTTTTAGGAAAGGTAAAAAAAAGCTTATTTTTTGATGATTATGCCCATCATCCTAAAGAAATTAAAGCAACCATTGAAGCGGCAAAAAAAAGATTTCCCAAAAGAAAGATTATTGTTTTCTTTCAACCCCATACTTTTTCTAGGACTCTTAGTTTACTTAAGGATTTTAATTTATCATTAAAGATTGCTGACAGGGGGTATATTTTGCCGATTTTTCCATCAGCTCGAGAAAATGCAAAAAATTTTAATATTTCTTCAAAAGATATAATTGGTCGAACAAAGAATCTTTTTTATATCGATGAAAAAGACATAGTTAATGTTTTATTAAAAGAGACAAAAAATAAAAATGTTATTTTAATTATGGGAGCAGGTGATATTTACAAAAAATTTAAATTTCTTTTTTTAAAAATAGAAAAAAATAAAAATTTAAAACATTACAATACTTTAAAAACCGAGGCTGTTGCTTCTTATTTTTTTGAGACAAAAGAAAAAGAAGATTTAGTAAACATAAAAAAATACTCTTTATTTTTTCAACTACCAATTTTAATTATTGGCGGGGGAAGTAATTTGGTTTTTTTAAGTAAAAAAATTGATCAACTCGTTATTAAAAACAGTTATGTGAGTTTAGAAAAATTATCGGAGGATAAAAATTATGTTTATGTAAAAGTTTCTTCTGGATTGCCTATGGCTTTTCTTATTAACGAGTCGATTAAAAATGGTTGGAGTGGTTTAGAGTATCATTATGGATTACCAGGGACTGTTGGGGGAGCCATTTATATGAATTCCAAATGGACTAAGCCTTTGACTTATGTTGGTGATTATTTAGAAAAAGCATTTTTAATTGATAATCAAGGAGGTTTAAAAGAAGTTGATCGTTATTATTTTCAATTTGCCTATGACTATTCTATTCTTCAAAAAACAAAAGAAATTTTGGTAGAGGTGATTTTTAAATTAAAAAAAGAAAAAAGAGAATTAGTGAAAAAAAGAGCCCAAGAAGCATTGGCCTATCGGAAAAAAACCCAACCGTTTGGTGTTTTTAGCTCGGGTTGTTTTTTTCAAAACATTTCTGAAAAAGAAAAATTAGAAAAAAAACTGCCCACCACTTCTTCGGGTTATTTAATCGATAAAGCCGGTTTAAAAAATTTTTCTGTCGGTGATTTTTATATTTCACCAATCCATGCCAATTTTATCATCAATAAAGGTAATGGTAAAAAAGAAGACTTGAAAAAACTTTTGGAAACGGTTAAAAAAAAGGTTAAAGAAAAGTTTGGGATTGAGTTAAAGGAAGAAGTGATAAAGGTATAAAAAGAGATAAATTGAGATAAATGGAGATAAGTAGAGATAGATAAAGATAGGTAGAAATTGATAGAGATTTGGAGATTGAAATTAGTGTAAACCGCGTCTTTAGGCGGTATAAACATTGGGTAAAAGTTGTTTAAACGTGGTCTAAAAGTTTTTTTTAATTAGAAATTTAGGTCAATTAGGCTAATTAGATTAATTTTTTATATACTATCTCTATGGAAGATGCGTTTATTGTAAATGGCGGAAAAAAATTAAAAGGAGAGATTACCTTATCAGGAGCAAAAAACGCGGCTTTAAAGTTAATAATTGCTTCCCTTTTATTTGATAATAAAAAAGTTATTTTAGAAAATATTCCCCAAATTAAAGATGTAAAAGAGTTAATTCATTTAATTGAACAACTTGGCGCAAAAGCAAAATTTATCGAAAAAAATACTTTAGAAATCGATGCTTCTAATTTAAAGGTAAATAAAGTTGACATGCTTCACGCCTCAAAGATTCGAGTTTCTTTTATGCTTTTTGCTCCTCTTCTTTACAAGTTTGGCGAATGTTTTATTACCAATCCTGGCGGTTGTCGAATCGGTGCCCGTCCTATTGATCGAGTCATTGAAGGGATGAAGGAGTTGGGGGTAGAAGTTACTTATTCCTCAGACACCGGTTATTATCATGCAGTTTTAAAAAAGAAACCTTCTGGTTTTTATCGATTTAAAAAACCAACTCATACCGGGACTGAACTTTTAATTATGCTTTCTGTCTTTTGTAAAGATAAAGTAGTATTGGAAAACTGTGCTTTAGAGCCAGAAATAGATAATTTAATTGAGTTTTTAAATCAAAGTGGTGCTAAGATAAAACGGCAAAAATATAAGATTGAAATTGAAGGAGTAAAAAAATTAAATTTTCTTAAGCCTTTTAAAGTAATTTCTGACCGCAATGAAGCAGTTACTTTTATCAGTTTAGTGATTGCTAGTTTTGGCAAGATAAAAATTAAGCCGATTGACGAAGACAGTCTTTTTTCTTTTCACCAAAAATTAAAAGAGGCCGGTGTTTCCGTATTAAAAGAGGGTGATAGTTTTATTTATCATCCTTATGGACCGATTTTAAAATCAACCAATATTGAAACTTCGCCTCATCCAGGTTTTATGACTGATTGGCAGCCAAATTGGACTGTTTTAATGACTCAAGCAAAAGGAAGATCTATGATTGTTGAACGGGTATTTGAAAATCGCTTTGCTTATGTTGAGGAGTTAAAAAAACTTGGGGCAAAAATTGAATTTATTGATTTTGAGGTTGATAATCCAACTGATTTTTATTTTTTTAACTATGATATAAAAGGTTTTTATCGACAGGCAATTGCTGTTGATGGACCAGTAAAACTTCATAATGGGGTTGTTAACATTACCGATTTAAGAGCTGGGGCAAGTTTGGCAGTGGCGGCTCTTTTGGCTTCGGGAGAGTCGGTGGTTAACGGTGCTTCGATTTTAAAACGGGGTTATGAAAATTTTGTTGAAAAAGTAAAATCTTTAGGTGGAGAAATTAGAGAAATCTAAAAACATATGAGAAAAATAAAAAATATTTTAATTCTGGCTGGTGGAGATAGTACTCGTTTTTGGCCTTTAACTAATAAAGTAGTCTTTCCTTTTTTAGGAAAACCGTTGATTAATTATATTATCGATCAAGTTTTTTCTTATACTTCCAAGATAATTGTTGTTTCTCACCCTAATATCGAAGAACAATTGAAAAAAAATATTGACAAAAAAGTGTTAGTTATTAGCCAAAAAGAAATTGATTTAGGAATGGCGGGAGCAGTCTTAGCCGCAAAAAATATTATTAGAAACAATGAAGCGCTAATTATTAATGGTAGTGATTTATTGGATTTTTCTTTTCTGCCGGCTTTTATAAGAAAAGTTGAAGCTTCTAATGAGATTGTTATTACCGCCAAAGAGATGAAAGATAATTTTCCTGGTGGTTATTTAAAATTTGATGATAGTGGTCGATTGATAGAAATATTAGAGAAGCCAAAAATTCCACCATCATCATTTTACAAATTGGTCGTTGATTATTTTTTTGACGTGAATGTTTTTTTAGAAAAAATTCTTAAGCTTAAAAATAAAATTAAAGAAGACTGCTTATATGAGCAAGGATTAAATTTTATGATTAAAGAGTCAAAAAAAACCGCTGTTTTTTGTTATCAAAAAGATTTCTATTCCTTAAAATATCCCTGGCATGTTTTGACTTTAATGAATCATTTTTTAGAAACGATTAAAAAAGATTATTTTGGGAAAAATGTTTCAATATCAAAAAAGGCAACGATTGTGGGACCGGTTTATTTTTCAAAGGAGGTAAAAGTGGGAGATTATGCTAAGGTGGTGGGGCCAACTTTTGTTGGTGAAAATTCGGTAATTGCGGATTTTGCTTTAGTAAATAAAAGTCATATTGGCAAAGATTGTTTAATTGGTGGTTATTCTGAAGTCAACCGATCTTATTTAGGAAATAAAGTGTTTTTACACCGCAACTATGTGGGGGATTCGGTTATTGCTGATAATGTTTTGATGGGGGCCGGGGCGGTTTTAGCCAATTTTCGCTTTGATGGGCAGCCGATACGATCAAAAGTTTTGAAAGAAAAAATTACCACTTATTTTTTAAAACTAGGAGCAATTATTGGTGAAAGAAGTAAAGTTGGTGTTAACGTAACGGTTCTTCCTGGAATAAAAATTGGCAAAAAGAATTTTATTGGGCCAGGGCAAATAGTAAAAGAGGATATTGCGGATAATAAATTTTTCTTCGATAATAAGTTAAAAGATAATTTAATATGAAAAAAATCACTGTATTTGGTGGGGGAACGGGAACTTATGTCGTTTTGAGTGGTTTAAAAAAATATCCCGTTGATTTGGGAGTGGTGGTAACCATGATGGATTCTGGTGGATCAACTGGTCGTCTTCGTGATCAACTTAAAGTTTTGCCTCCTGGCGATCTTCGTCAATGCCTTTTGGCTTTATCAGAGGCTCCTCTTCTTTGGCGCAAACTTTTTTTATATCGTTTTGAAAAAGGCGATTTGGCTGGTCATAACTTTGGCAATATTTTTTTGTCGGCTTTAGAAAAAAATTGTAAAAATTATCAAGAAGTGTTAAAAACGGCCACTTTTATTCTTAAAGTAAAAGGCGAGGTTTTGCCGGTGACTTTTGAGCAGGTGGAGATTGGGGTTATGTATGAGAATGGAAAAATCGTGTGGGGAGAAAAGAATATTGACACCAATTATCAAGAAAAAAGCCGTATCGTTGATGTTTTTATTAAACCGAAAAACGCCAAAACCAATAAGTTGGCAGAAAAAAGAATTTTATATTCTGACGTTTTGATTATTGCTCCGGGAGACTTGTATTCCAGCGTGATTCCTATTTTTCAATTTCAAGGAATAAAAAAAGCGATCAAAAAAAGTAAAGCAAAGATTGTTTATGTGATGAATTTAATGACCAAATCAGGACAAACCTCCAGATATAAAGCCAGTGATCACATTTTTGATTTAGAAAAATATCTTGAAAGAAAAATTGATATTATTATTTTAAATAATAAAAGTATCCCTCAAGAAGTGATTAATTGGTATCAAAAAGAAGGGGAAAAGCCCGTCGTTGATGACTTAAAAAATTTTAATTTTTCCGCTAAAATAATAAAAGGCGATGTTTTAGACACTCGATTTTATGGAAAAGATAAAAATGAAAAGTTTGTTGATAAAAGGGTGAGAAGTTTACTACGTCATGATCCTAACAAGTTGGCAAAAATTTTATTAAAAAATATATGATAAAGCGTCGTTATCTTTCTTTTAAAAACGCTTTTTCTGGGCTTTTTTTTATTTTAAAAAGCCAAACCAATTTTAAAATCCATATTTTTTTATCGTTTTTAGCTATTTTTTTTAGCTTTTTTTTAAAAATTAGTTATTATGAATGGTTAATAATTATTTTTTTAATTGTGATGGGACTGGTGATTGAGGCTTTAAATACCATTATTGAAGAAGTAATGGATTTTATTTTCGATGATTGGAATGAAAAAGTAAAACTGATTAAAGATATGGCGGCTGGGACGATGTTAATTTTTGCTTTTGGATCGATTTTGATTGCCAGTTTAATTTTTATCCCCAAAATTTTAATTTTCATTAAATAAAGTTTCTTATGGCAATTTATCTTTTTGCGGTGATTATAGCATTTTTTTTTAATTCGCTTCTTATTGTTCCTTTTATTGATTTTTTATATAAATTAAAGTTTCAACGGGCTCCTCAAAAAACAAAAGATATCTTTGAAAAACCAACGCCGATTTTTGATTTTTTTCATCAAAAAAAAAGTGGGACGCCAGTGGGTGGGGGAATTTTACTGATTTTTACGACTACTTTTATCTATTTACTTTTTCTTTTGTCATTTACTTTTTTTGGAAAAAAAATTTATTCCAATTACCCAGCTTTCATTTCTGAGATTAAGATTATTCTTTTTACTTTTATAGCCTTTTCTTTTTTAGGTTTGTTTGATGATTTAAATAAAATTTTTTTTTGGCAAAAAACTAATTTTTTTGGTTTGCGATTTCGTCATAAGCTTTTTTTTGAAATTATTTTGGCTTTAATTCCTTCTTTTTGGCTTTATTCAGAATTGAAGATTAAAATTATTCATATTCCTTTTTTTGGGGTTTACAATCTTTCTTTTTTTTATATTCTTTTTGCCGCTTTCGTTATCGTTTCTTTTGCCAATGCCGTTAATATTACTGATGGTTTAGACGGTTTGGCTTCGGGTGTTTTAATGATTGCTTTAACTTCTTTTTGGGTAATTTCTCGATCGATTTTAGATATGCCAACAAGCTTTTTTATCGCAATTTGGTTAGGAGGATTGATTGCTTTTTTGTATTTTAATATTTACCCAGCAAGAATCTTTTTAGGAGACGCGGGTGCTTTATCCTTTGGGGCGACTTTTGCTGTTATTGGTCTTCTTTTGGGAAAACCTTTTGCTTTGCCAATTATCGGTGGTGTTTTTGTGATTGAGATTTTAAGTTCTTTGATTCAAATTTTGGGAAAAAAGTTTTTAAAACGAAAGATTTTTTCGGTGGCTCCTTTTCATCTTTGGCTTCAACTTAAAGGCTGGGAAGAACCAAAAATTGTAATGCGTTTGTGGTTGACGGCAATTGTTTTGGCGGTTTTTGGTTTGATGATTGCTTTCATGAAATAGATTTTTGATAAAATTTTGATAAAATAAGGTCATGAGTTTGCGAATTTATAATAAGTTAAAAGAAAAATATCGGGGTAAAAAAATTTTAGTCGTTGGTTTGGGAATTTTGGGTGGGAGTTTGGGAGTAGCTCAGTTTTTTTGTGAACTTGGTGCCTATGTTACTGTCACCGATAAAAAAAAAGAAGAAGATCTTTTATCCTCGATTAACAAGTTAAAATGTTTTAAAAACATTAATTTTCATCTTGGTGGTCATTTTTTAGAAGATTTTTTGAAAGTTGATCTTATTTTTAAGGGACCTTCGGTTCCTTGGGATTTGCCAGAGATTGTTGAAGCTTACAAAAAAGGGATTCCGATTGAAATGGAGATGGCATTTGTGGCTAAATATTTTCCAGGAAAAATCATTGGAATTACTGGTACTCGGGGTAAATCAACCACCACTTCAATGATTTACTCTCTTTTAAAAGAGTTTAAAGATGAGGTGTTTCTTGGTGGAGGTTTGCCGGGAATATCAACAATTGAGTATCTAAAAAAAGCTTCAGAAAATAGTTGGCTTGTTGCTGAGCTTTCTTCATGGTCTTTATCAGGGTTTCACCGATCAAAAATTAGTCCTCATATTGCTGTTTTTACCAGTTTTTACCCGGATCATTTAGATTATTATAAAAATTTAGATGAATATTTTTATGATAAAGTTGCCATTTTTTTGTATCAAAAAAAAGATGATTTTTTAATCGCTAATGAAAAATTAAAATCTAAGATAGAAAAATACCCTTCTTTAGGAAAAAAAATTTATTTTAAAAAAAATGATTTCCCCCAAAAACTTAATTTCTTAATCGGTGATCATAATTTAGAAAATGCCGCCGCTTGTTTAAAAGTAGCCAAGATTCTTAATCTTTCTGAAGAAAAAGCGGTAAAGATAATTAAAAATTTTTCTGGTTTACATTTTCGGTTACAAAAAGTAAAAGAAAAAAATGGTGTTTTGTTTATTAATGACACTACCTCAACGACACCGGTGGCGACAGAAAAAGCCATTGATGCTTTTTCTCAAAAAAAAATAATTTTGATTTTGGGAGGAAATTCAAAAAATTTGCCATTTGATGCTTTAGTAAAAAAATTAGAGAGAGTGGAAAAGATTATTTTGTTGAATGGCAGTTTTACCAAAGAAATTATCCCTATTTTAACTCAAAAATATAAAAATAAATGTGTGGGACCGTTTGACAATTTAAAAGAAGCCGTTGAAGAAGCTTATAAAAGCGGCCTTTCTTTTAAGGAAGCAGTGGTTTTATTTTCTCCGGGGGCGACTTCTTTTTCGATGTTTAAAAATGAGTTTCATCGAGGAGAAGAGTTTAATAAAATAGTTTCTAAATTGTAAAGATTATGATTAAATATTTGGTAAAAAATCGCCAGTTTCTACCGGTTTTGACTATTCCTTTAATATTTTCTTTTTTAGGTCTTTTTTTTATTTTTGAGGCATCTGCGGTTAAAAGTTTTAATCTTTATGGTGATAGTTTTTATTATTTAAAATTACAGCTTCTTTGGCTGGTTTTGGGAATAATGGTGATGGTTTTCTTTTCGTTTTTTGACTATCATCGACTTTATTATTTGGCATTTTTTTTGATGTTTTTGACAATATTTTTGTTGATTTTAGTGCTTATTCCTTCTTTTGGCCATCATGCTTTGGGAGCAAGACGTTGGTTAAGTATTGGTCTATTTAACCTTCAACCAACTGAACTGGCCAAGTTTTCTTTGATTGTTTATCTTTCCTCTTGGTTTATTTATAAAGAAAGAAAGCGTTTTTTTTCGTTTTTGATTTTGATTGGTTTTTTAACCTTTCTTGTTATTTTACAACCCGATATGGGAACAGCGATTATTATTTTTCTTTTAAGCATTAGTTTGTACTATCTTGCCGGTTTTAATTTTTTTCCTCTTTTACTTCTTCTTCCGGCAGCTTTTTTGGTTTTTTTAATTTTAATCAAGGTTTCTCCTTATCGAATGGCAAGGTTGACGACTTTTTTAAATCCCACGGTTGATCCATTGGGCGTTTCTTATCATATTAATCAAATAAAAATTTCTTTAGCTAACGGTTATTTATTGGGTTTAGGATTTGGGGCTTCAAGACAGAAGTATCTTTTTTTACCCGAAGCTCATACCGACTCGATATTTGCGATTATTGCCGAAGAATTAGGCTTTTTTGGGGCGGTAGGGATTATTTTAATGTTTTTGTTTTTTTCCTATAAAATTTTTAAAATCGCCGAATCGGTTCCTGATCGGTTTGGAAGACTTTTGGCAGGGGGGATTTGGTCGTTTTTTAATTGGCAGTTTTTTATTAATCTTGGGGGGATTGTCAATATCATTCCTTTAACCGGTGTACCTTTACCTTTTTTCTCTTATGGGGGATCGAGTTTAATTATTTCGTTTGCGTTAATTGGGGTTTTGTTAAATATTGAAAAAAAGATTAAAAAAACATGAAGATTCTAATTACTGGTGGTCATCCCACCCCAGCTTTGGCTTTGATTGATGAATTAAAAAAGAAAAAGAATCTCAAAATCGTTTTTGTTGGTCGAAAACATCCGGTTATTGGAGAAAAAATTTTATCTTTTGAGTATCAAGAGATTAAAAAAAGGGGGGTTAAATTTATTGATCTTAAAACTGGTAAATTACCAAGATTTTTTACGAAAGAAATTTTTATTAATTTTGGATTATTGTTTTTTGGGTTTTTTTCAGCTTTGATGATTATTTTAAAAGAAAAGCCAGATTTTATTATTTCTTTTGGGAGTTTTTTAGCTTTTCCCATTGCTTTTTGGGCGTTTATTTTTCGAATTCCCATTTTTCTTCATGAGCAAACAATTGCTCCTGGTTTGGCTAATCGGATTATTGGTCTTTGGACAAAAAAAATATTTTTAGCTTTTCCCAATGCTCAAAAATATTTTAATAAAAAAAAGACAATTATTGTTGGTAATCCCATTCGTTTTTATAAAATAAAAACGAAACAAAAAATTAAAAATGAAAGACCAGTTATTTATATTACCGGTGGTTCTTTAGGATCCCACGCTATTAATTTACATATCGAAAAAATATTGCCTACTCTTCTTAAAAATTATCTTATCATTCATCAAACTGGCAATATTAGAGAATTTGATGATTATAGCCGTTTAAAAAATAAGTTCAAAAGTCCTTTTTATTTTCCTTTTACTCATCTCTCACAAGAAGAACTTTTTTCTGTTTATCAAAAAGCCGATTTAGTTGTTAGTCGCGCGGGGGCGAATACTTTTTTTGAGTTAATCGCTTTTGAAAAGCCAACTATTTTTATCCCTCTTCCCTATTCTGCCTCAAAAGAACAGTTTTTACACGCAAAGATTTTTAAAGATGCTAAAACCGGTGAAATTTTTAACCAAGATGAGGATAGCGAAAAACTGTTGAAGTTAATTGATAAAATGATTGATAATTTAAAAAGTTACCAAGAAAATTTTAAAAAGTTAAGGTATTTATATCAAAAAAATGCGCCAAAAAAGATGGTGGAAACAATTTTTTCTTTGGTTGAGAAAAATTAGTTTATTTTTTTTCTTCACTTTTTTATTTTTTTACGGATTATTTTTTTTAGATAACTTTTTTAAAGTTAAAGTAATTAAGATTGAAACCGACTCTTCGCTTACCAATCTTTTGGGATTAGAAAGTTTAAAAGAAAAAAATATTTTTTTTATTTTAGAAGATAAAGAAGAAAAGCGTTTAAAAGAGATTAATCCAAAGATTAAAGAAATAAAAATTTTAAAAAAATATCCGCAAACTTTAAATATATATGTAAAAACTTATTCCCTGGCAGCTTTAATTAAAGGCAGTCAAGGATTTTTAGGATTGTCAGAAGATGGTCGGATTCTTTTTACTCTTAAGAACCAAGGAAAATATTCTTCTTTGCCTCTTATTAACTATTATCAATTGATTAACCAAACAATTTACAAAGTAGGCAATTGGATAGACTTTAAAGATATTAAAATAACTCTTATTTTACTTGATCAATTGAAAAGTTTTAATTTAATGATTAATGGTATTGATATTGTTAATGAAGATATGATAGTATTTAAATTAAAGGATGATAAAAAAATTTTATTTACCAGTAAAAAAGATTGGCAAGTGCAAATTTTTCCAGTTTTTTTAATTTTGAGGCATTTAAAAATTGAGGGAAAACAGTTTAGACAAATTGATGTTCGTTTTGACAAACCGATAATTAAGTTTTAATATTAATTTATAAAATGAAAAAACAACTAATTTGCGCCGTAGATATTGGCACAAGTAAAGTAGCAACAGTTGTGGCTTTATTTGATAAGGAACAAGATAAAGTACCAAAAATTATTGGTTTCTCAAGTTCACCATCTTTGGGAATTAAAAAAGGCTTAGTCATTGATATCGAAAAAGCCACGGAAGCCATTGAAAAAAGTATTGAGAAAGCAGAAAAGATGGCCGGGTATAAGATTGATAAAGCTTTTGTCTCAGTTGGTGGACCGCATATTTCTTCTTTAAACTCTCACGGCTTGGTAGCCATTACCAATCCTAATCAAGAGATTAACGAGGGTGATGTTGTTCGAGTAATTGAGGCGGCCCAAGCGGTTTCTTTATCATCAACGCGGCAAATAATTGAAGTCGTTCCTTGTGATTTTACCGTTGATGGTCAAGGTGGAATTAAAAATCCAGTGGGAATGACCGGGGTTCGGCTTGAGGTTGACACTCACATTATTACTGCTTCACAAACCAATATTAAAAATATCCAACGCTGTCTTTCTGATTTGGGGATTGAGATTGAAGGGTTTGTTTTTTCTGGACTTTCTTCGGCAGAGGCGGTTTTGACTGACACTGAAAAAGAGTTGGGAGTAGTTTTGGTTGATATTGGTGGGGGGAAAACGGATCTTTGTCTTTATAGTGAAGGTTCGCTTTTGCATTCTTCTTCCTTGCCCATTGGGGGAAAGCATGTTACCAATGATATTGCGGTGGGTCTTAGAGTCTCTTTAGATTCAGCGGAGAAGATAAAAATTTATTTGAGTAAAAAAATGAACAATTTATCAATGAAAAAAAAGATAAGTGAAATCGATCTTTCCGAATTAAAGTTACAAGAAGATGTTGAAAATATATCGATAAAGACACTTCTTGATGAGATTATTAATCCTCGGTTAGAAGAGATTTTTAAATTGATTTATGAGGAAATTGAAAAAAGTGGTTTGATAAAAAGCATTCCTTCGGGTTTGGTTTTAACTGGCGGTGGTGCTTTAACCGTTGGTATAATGGATGTAGCCAAAAAAGTGATTGGTCTTCCGGTAAGGGTGGGGGTACCGGAAAAAGTTGGCGGTTTGGTCGATGAGATTTTGGATCCTTCTTATGCGACAACGATTGGCTTGATTTTGGTTGGAAAAAATAAAATCCAAAAAGAGAGTTTTGAGTTAAAAAGTTTTAGAAGAATTTGGCGTGATTTTTCAACAGGTTTTTCGATTGAGAAGTTAAAAAATTTTTTTAAACAATTTATTCCTTAAAAAATATGTTAGTTAAACCAAAAGCTTCGCAACAAGCAAGAATCAAAGTGATTGGTGTTGGTGGTGGTGGCGGTAATGCTATCTCTTCAATGATTGCCGATGGGGGAATAAGTGGAGTAGAGTTTATTGCGGTCAATACCGATGCTCAAGCTTTACTTGCAAACAAAGCCGAGATAAAGATTCAGATTGGAGAAAATTTAACTAAGGGGTTGGGTTCTGGAGGAAATCCAGAAATTGGACGTCAAGCGGCAGAAGAATCAAGAGAAAGGTTAAAAGAAGAAATTGCCGGTGCTGATATGGTTTTTATTACTTGTGGTGAGGGAGGGGGGACGGGGACCGGGGCCTCCCCGGTGGTTGCGGAAATTGCTAAAGAAACTGGTGCTTTAACCGTTGCCGTTGTTACTTTGCCTTTTGATTTTGAAGGGGCAAAACGACGAATGATTGCTGATGAAGGGATAAAAAATTTAAAAGAAAAAGTTGATACTTTAATTATCGTTCCCAATCAAAAGGTTCTTTCAATCATTGAGAAAAAAACACCCGTCCTTGAAGCTTTTAAAAAGATTGATTCGGTCTTATATCAGGGAGTAAAAGGAATTGCTGATTTAATTACCACTCCTGGGTTAATTAACGTTGATTTTGCCGATGTGAAAACCGTGATGGAAAATTCAGGAACGGCCTTGATGGGTTTGGGTATGGGGAGTGGTGAGAAAAGAGCGATGGCGGCCATTAAACAAGCAATTTCTTCACCTCTTTTGGATGTCACAATTGAGGGCGCAAGAGCGGTTTTGTTTAATGTTGTTGGGGGGCCAGATTTAACGATGAGTGAGGTTGATGAGACGGCAACCGTTATTAAAAACACCGTTTATCCAGAGGCGGAGATTATTTTTGGGGCAGTGATTGATGATAAGATGATGGATCAGATAAAAATCACTCTTATAGCTACTCGTTTTGATGAAGGAAGAACCCGCCTTTTTCGGTTAAAAAAAGAAGAAAAAAAAGAGATTTTACCTTCAAGTTTAGAGGAAGAAGAAAAAGAAAAATTATCTCAAACTTCGGTTGATTTAGAAGAGGAGTTTTTAGAGGAAGAGTCAGAGTTTGACATCCCAACTTTTTTGAGAAAAAAGTGAGCTCAACTTTTTAAACTTTTCATTAAGAAACTTATTTTTCAAAAAAAATAATCTTTTTGAAATAAAAAAAATTATATCAACCTCACCTTGATACTTGAAAATAATTATTTAAGAGAGATAGGAATCGTAGCTATTTGTTTTCTAATTCTACCCATGATTCGAATTCCATTTATTTCCGGATATATAGAAAAACCTTGTTTGGTCAATTGCGCAATTATTCTTTTCGCGTATTTTCCTCTGAATTCAGTATGAATAGGTAAAACAATCTCTAATTTTCCTGTTTGCGCAATTTGATTGATTATTTCTAAAAGAAACTCATCATTTGCGTGTCCGGAGGCATGAAAACCAATAATATTGCTTAGAGTGGGATGATGGATTTGACCACTCGAAAGATCGATATCGCTTAAATATTGGAGATTGTAAGATTGAGAAAAACGATAATTAGAAATAACGGTTGCTTTACTGGAAGGATCATAAGGCCAATAAGAGGAGTTGATGACAAATCCTTGTGATTTTTCATTTTTTATTAATTGACCACTAAAAAGATTTTCTAAAAGAGTATAAGGTGAGGCAATAATAATAAAATCGTTTGGTTGAGAAGTTAACGAAAAAACATCGTAGGCTTGATACTGTTCAATTAGTTGTTTTTCCCAAGGGTCATAGTTCATCTTTGGTTGATAATAAACTATAATATCAGTACCAATTTTTGGAATGGGAATTTGTTTTTCTGGTGGAAGATTTTCATTAAGTATTGAAAATTCATGAAGAATTTGGGCAATTGATAAGGGGACAGCCACTTTTCTTTGACCAGCAACTTCAATGATATTATTAAGTCTTTCTAAATGATTGGGCGGAAGTTGAATGATTAAAAAACCAGGTGATAATTGATCAGCTAGTTTGCGATATTTAGCAATATTTTGTTGAACTGTTGTTTCCGTAATTGAAGCAGAAATTTTTTTTTCTTGAATATTAGTTCCTTCAATGATTAATACCTCTGGACCGATTTCTTTCAAGATTTGAATTGTTTTTTGAGTCAATGGTCCATCACGAAAATCAGTCAGATAAGCGATTTGTTTTATTGGATTACCATAACTATCGGTAATAGCAATACAAAATCCTAACGTTCCTAAAATACTGTGATTTAAAGGTAAAGCAAGAACAGAAAAATTTGAAGATATTTTTTCCCAAACATTACCGTAATAAAAATGAATTGGTCGATGTTCTGTTGGATAAGGATTTTGTGAACCTTTCTCACGGACTCTTCTTATTATATGTTCATCCATCCAGCTGCCCGGTTGATGAAATCGGGATTGTAAAAAAGCCCAGGTTTCCGGAGACATACCAGCGGCAATATCATATCTTATTGAAAATAAACCACCGAAGTGGTCAGTGTGTCCATGACTGATTAATACCTCTTCGAAAATTCTTTTATCTGAATAGTATATTTTTTTGATGATTGGTAATTTTTCTCTTAATTCTTTTTGTTGTTGTGAAGATAAAAGATTGGGAAAACGTTCCCCAATTAATTCAATTAAAGCCTCTTGTCCTAGACGGTGCGAAACTTCACCAACAATAAATGAATATTGACCATTTAGAACTACATCTATCATCTGAGGCGTAAGTGATTGAATAAGCAAATCAGTTCGATATAAACGTCTAACTTCAGGCAACATCCCGGTTCTTAGAAAAGGATTTAACCCGTGGATAAAAGATGGTTTATTGGCAAGAGTCATTAATGCTTCATCAACATAGGGTAATCCCCAATCAACGATTAAGGCACTACTGATATTAGTTTCATTCGATGGTATTTTAACATCAATGATAAGTTGTGGTCCGCCGACCATTGATTTTGGTTCAAACATTAGGATATTAGCCTCCGTTGGCGTTTCTGTGGGTCGAAAACCATAATCAATTCGCCTTCTTATTGGTTGGGTTGGTTTTTCATCTGTTGGAATAGCACCGGTTTCCATCCATACTTTAATTAAATTGTTATCAACTGTCAAAACATTAACAGATGGATCTTTAAGCCAATATCCCAAAAGACGAGCAAGTTGTCGTGATAGTTTTTTTCTTTCTGTTAAAGGCATTTCATTTGGAACAGCAACTAATCCCACAACGTTTTCATACAAAGTAGTGGTTTTTAAATTTTTAGCAAATCCAGAAATTGTTACGCCAGCGGGATGGGCAAGACCGTTTTCATCACGAGCATAAAATAAAATATCAATACCAGGAACAGCAATACCGCTAGTGCGGAAGCGAACACGCAAATCACTTAATGAGCCGTTGGGATTATAAAAAAGAGCATTAATTATTTCTAATAATGATGGAGCGCCCTCAATATTGGGTTTTATTTCTTCAAAAAAACCAAGTTTTCCCCATAAACCTAACTGTCCGGCAATCGCAACAGCAATATTGATAGAATTTGGATCGATTAACATATTGGGATGACTTTTTTGAAGAAGTTGTGTAAGTTTTCTTTTCAAGGCATTAGCTTGTTGATAAACTCGTTCTTTCACTTTTTTTCTTAATTCATCATTAGGAAGTGCTTGGTCTAATTCTTCTTGAATTTCTTGAGCAATTTTATCAGTATCAGGGATAAAAATGCCAGCGCATTTTAAAGAATCAATGACTGTTTCTTCAATAAATCCGCCCTTATTATCAAAAACTGGTTGACGGACATTTCTTAAATCAATTAAGCGAAGATTTGTTGGATCACCATCGATATTAGGATTAGTGAAATACAATAAAAATAATCTCTCGTCATATCTAGGTTCAAGATTATATTGAGATAAAGTATTTTGATTGTCAGTAAGTAATTCGGATAATTTTTTAGACATTACTTCTCTTTCTCCTATTTTTACTTGACCAATTTCATGATTTAATCCTAATCTATTTTCCATAATTTTTGCCTATATTATAATTTTTTTTATAAGATATTTTAATAATTTGTTGCATAAAATTGTTCAGTAATTTATAATCTTAAAATATGTTTAGGCCAGTGCAAGCTAACCATAATTTTATTGAGATGGAACATAAATGGTTGAGTTATTGGTATGAAGAGGGAATTATTGATAAGTATCTTCATAAAAATGACAAGTCAGATAAATATTTTTCCTTTCTTGATGGGCCAATCACTGCCAATAACCCCATGGGTGTTCATCATGCTTGGGGGCGAACTTACAAGGATCTTTGGCCAAAGTTTTATAATCTTTTAGGCTTTCGACAAAGATTTCAAAATGGTTTTGACTGTCAAGGTCTTTGGGTTGAGGTGGAGGTTGAGAAAGAACTGGGTCTAAAATCAAAAAAAGATATAGAAAACTTAGTTTCTGGTGATCGCTTTGCCTCAATTGCTAAATTTGTTGATTTATGTAAACAAAGGGTTTATCGCTTTTCTGAAATTCAAACCGAACAATCAAAAAGACTGGGATATTTTGCTGATTGGGAGCATTCTTATTACACGATGAGCGATGAAAATAACTACATGATTTGGACTTTTTTAAAAAAATGTTATGAAAATGGTTGGATTTATAAAGGTCAAGAGTCAGTCCCTTGGTGTCCGCGTTGCCAGACGGCGATTTCTCAACATGAAATCCTTACTGAGGATTATAAAGAGGTTGTTCATGAGGCGATTTATATTAAATTTAAACTCAAAACTTCAACTTTAAAGTCAGAATATCTTTTGGTTTGGACAACAACACCTTGGACGATACCAGCCAATATCGCTATTACTTTAGATGAGGATTTTGATTATAGTTTAGTTGAAGTTAAAAGCGGAGAAAGATATTGGCTTGCGACTAATTTAGTAAAAAATGTTTTAGGAGACGATGTAAAACAAATAGTCAAAACCGTTAAAGGAAAAGAACTAATTGGCTTAAAGTATGAAGGTCCTTTTGATCATCTGCCTGCTATTTCAAAAGTGGCCAAGGAATATCCTCATAACTTTCATACGGTAGTTGCCACGGATAAAAAAATTCTTCCAATTAGTTTAGAGGAGGGTACCGGTTTGGTTCATACAGCCGTTTCGGCGGGGATTGAGGATTATAAGCTGGGAAAAAAGCTTGGATTACCGATGATTCCTGTAATTGATGATGAAGCCAATTATTTAGATGGATTGGGTGAGTTTTCTTTTAAAAATGCAAAAAAAAATCCACGACTGATTTTGGATTATATGGAGAAAAATGGTTTTGCTTACAAAATCCATAATTATAAACATCGTTATCCAGCCTGTTGGCGATGTAAAACTGAGTTGGTATGGAAGGTGGCAGAAGAGTGGTACATCGCAATGGACAAAAGTCCATTGCGAAGTCAAAAGTCAAAAGTCAAAAGTCAAAACCAAGTTAGACTCGGTCAAAATTTGAATACAAGAACTCTAAGAGAAAGGATGATTGCGGTGGCAAAAAGGATAAAATGGATGCCAGAATTTGGTCTTCAGCGAGAGCTTGATTGGTTAAAAAACATGGATGACTGGCTAATTTCTAAAAAAAATCGTTATTGGGGACTGTCTTTGCCGATTTATGAATGTAAAAAATGTGGTTATTTTACTGTTATTGGTTCAAAAGAAGAGTTAAAAGAAAAAGCGGTTGAGGGTTGGGATAAATTTGAAGGACACTCACCCCACAAACCTTATATTGACTTGGTAAGAATTAAATGTGAAAAATGCGGTAAGGTAGTTTCTCGGATTGAGGATGTGGGCAATCCCTGGCTTGATGCAGGAATTGTCCCGTATTCCACTATAACTGAAAATAACCAAGGCGAACCTTTATATAAAATTGACAAAGAAAAATGGCAAAAATGGTTTCCGGCTGATTTTATCACTGAAAGTTTCCCTGGTCAGTTTAAGAACTGGTTTTATGCGTTAATTGCGATGTCAACGGTGATGGAAAATGAGCCGCCGTTTAAACGGGTTTTAGGTTTTGGAACACTTTTGGGTGAAGATGGCAGACCAATGCATAAAAGCTGGGGGAATGCAATTGAGTTTAATGAAGGTGCTGATAAAATTGGGGTTGATGTGATGCGCTGGATGTATGTAAGACAAAATCCCTCAGAGAATATGCTTTTTGGTTATAAAAAGGCTGATGAAGTAAGACGGCAGTTTTATCTTATCCTTTGGAATGTTTATAAATTTTTTATTGACTACGTTAACTTAGACAAGCCAAAATTTAATTTCCAAGTTAGAGAAGGAAAAACAAAAGTCTCGCTTAAAAACTTAAAGTTAAATATTTTAGATAAGTGGATTTTGAGTCGATTTGTCTTTTTAGTGGAATTTGTTGAGCAGTCTTTAAAAAACTTTGATGCCCGGGGAGCGGCTTTGGAAATTGAGCGATTTGTTTCTGATTTATCAACGTGGTATATTCGCCAAAGTCGTGGACGTGTTTGGGTCAATAGCAATGATAAAGATGAAAAAGAAGCTTTTTATAACACAATGTATTATATTTTAGTCAATCTTTCAATCATTTTGTCACCTTTTATTCCTTTTGTTTCTGAGGAGATGTATAAGAATTTAACCGATAGGGAATCGGTTCATTTGGAGTTTTGGCCAGAGGTTGAAAAAGAGTTTTATGACAAAAATTTAGAGGAAGAAATGGAAAAAGCAAGAAGAATAGTTGAGTCAGGTCACGCAAAAAGAAAAAGCCTTGGAGTAAAAGTGAGAATGCCACTTTCCACTTTAACAATTAAGACTGAGGTTAATCCAAAACTGATTAGGGAGGAAATCTGGCCCATTATTTTCTCGGAGCTTAATGTCAAAAATATTGTCGTTAATCAAGATTTTCGTTATCCAAAAACTGAAGTCAAAGTCAGTGAGGAAGAGTTGAAAAAAGAAGGAGAGTTGAGAGAGTTAATAAGAAGAATTCAAGCAAAAAGAAAAGAAATGGGACTAAAACCCAATCAACCAATTAGAGTTACCGTTCCAAAAGAGTTTCAACCATTTAAAGAGGAAATAAAAAGAAAAGTGGTAGCTTCTAATATTACTTTTGGAGAAAGTTTAATCGTTGAAATATGACATTTTTTATTCCTTCCTTCATTCTTTCTTTATTTGGAATTTTTACCATGTTGGGGATAAAAGAGAAGATTGCTCTTAATCAAGCTTTTTATCTTATTTTGGCGGTTTTTGTCTTTTTTTTTACTAAAAGATTTGCTTTAGTTTTTCGAAAAAACAAGACGATTTTTTTTTGGTTATCTTTTTTTTTATTGGTAATAACTTTTTTTTTGGGTTTGGAAAGTCGTGGTTCAAAGCGGTGGCTTAATTTTTACCTTTTTAATTTTCAACCATCTGAGATTTTAAAGGTATTTTTTATTTTTTATTTTTCTTCTTTTTTAGAAAAAGGAAGCTTTTATTTGGAAAAAATAAAGATTTTTTTAAAAAGTTTACTCATTTTTTTGATCATTGTTTTTTTAGTTTTTAAACAGCCTGATTTAGGCAACGCCATTATTTTTTCTTTGATTTTTTTTACTCTTCTTTTTTTTTCTTCGATTCCTAAAAAAATTGTTTTTAATTTTATTTTCTTTAGTTTTTTCTTTTTGCCTTTAGGTTGGTTTTTTTTAAAAGATTATCAACGCCAAAGAATTTTTAGTTTTTTAAATCCCCATTTTGATTATCAAGGCGCTTCTTACCATATGATTCAATCAATTATTTCGGTGGGCGCGGGTGGTTTTTTTGGACGAGGTTTGGGTTTTGGCACTCAATCAAAACTTAATTTTCTTCCCGAAAGTCATACGGATTTTATTTTTGCTTCTTTAGTTGAACAATTTGGTTTTTTGGGTGGTTTTTTAATTTTGGTTTTGTACGGTTTTTTGTTTTATTTACTTTTAAAACGCTGCTTTTTCTTTTTAAAAAAAAAGGATGAACAAGAAAATTTTTTAGTGATAATGGGAGTTTTGGCTTATTTTTTCTTTCAAATGCTTATTAATATCGGTATGAATATGGGGCTTTTTCCAATAACGGGAATAGTTTTGCCTTTTTTATCTTATGGTGGTTCGGCTCTAATTTCTAGTTTTTTTCTTTTGGCATTGATTCCCTAAAATTTTTTTGTATAATAAAAAAATGAGGAAACTTGCGGTAATAAAAACTGGGGGTAAACAATATTTAGTCAAAGAAGGCGATGAAATAATCGTTGATCATCTTTCTTCTAAAAAAGAAGAAATAGTGGAACTCCCAGCTTTGGCGGTAATTGATTTGGAAAAAGAAGACGTTGAGATAGGTAATCCCCTTTTAGAAAAAAGAGTGAAGACAAAAGTAGTGGAAGATACCCTTAAGGGTGATAAAATAAGAGTTGCTCGTTTTAAAGCCAAAGTCCGTTATCGTCGAGTTAAAGGTTTTAGGCCAACATTGACGAAGATAAAGATTGAAAAGACATGAAATGATATAAAATTCAAAATGCAAAATGCAAATCTCAAAGTGACAATGTAAAATTTAAAATGATTTTAATTCTCATTTTTAGATTTTAATTTTAAATTTTGAATTTTTTATATGGCCCATACAAAAGCACAAAAAGCAGCAAAAGGCAATCGTGATTCCATTTCAAAAAGATTAGGAGTAAAAGTCTTTGGTGGAGAAAAGGTTTATCCAGGATATATCATCATTCGTCAAAGAGGAACTAAGTTTAAAGCCGGACCAGGAACAATGTTAGGGCGTGATTTTACGATTATGGCCGTTAAAGAGGGAACAGTCAGATTTTATCAACGTTATGGGAAAAAATATGTGGCGGTGGTGTAAAAGATAAGAGAAGAAAAAATGATAAAATTGATTTTATGAAAGAGGAAGAAAAATATGTAGAGCAAATTAAAAAAGAGACAGATGTTTTTATAAAAGCAAGGCTTCTTAATTTACTTAAAAAAGAAAAAGGATGGCGAGTGATTGATCTTTCTAAAAGATTAAATTTAAAGGCTTCTTATATTTGTCATCTTCTTCGTTTAAACCGATTACCCGAGATTGTGGTTGATGGTTATTATAATAAAATGATTTCCAAAAGTCACCTTCTTGTTTTGTCAAGGCTACCGTCGGAAAAAGAAATGATAAAAGTGTATGAACTTATTTTAGAAAAAAATCTTGATGTTGCAAAGACCGAAGATCTTGTTAGAGAAATTGTTTATCAAATAAAAAATGAGGGAGATTACTTGTCTTTGGAGGAAAAAGAAGACCTGATTAAAAAAATTGAGTCATTGGAAGAAAATATTGATGCCAAGGTAATTCAAACGCGAGTCAAGGCCAAATTAATAATTGAGATAAAAGGAAGTTTAAAAAAAACGAGTAAGATTTTGAGGAAAATTAAAAGATTGATAGAGATAAATAGAGATAAATAGAGATTTATAGAGATAAGTAGAGATAAAGGGAGATCGGGAGGTTGGAAATTAGTGTAAAGTTGTGTAAACGTTGTGTAAAAATTGTGTAAATGTGATTTAAAAGTGGTGTAAACGTTAATATTTTGTGGATTTTATTTTCTTAATGATTTAGGAAGTGGGTTTTCGATAAACCCTGCCTTTTGGGGTGGAAAATAGCGATAAAAAACTACGCCATCAATCAACTCAATTGGCACTGGGCCAAAATCGCGCGAATCAGATGAGCGAGGACGATTATCGCCCATAACAAAAACATAATTTTGAGGGACAGTAATGGGTTCATTTTCTCTTAGATAACCATTTTCCCATAAGTTAGTAGCGGCGGAAATATAATTTTCATTTATGAGTTGATCGTTAACGAATAATTGTCCGTTTGAAACAAGAATTTTATCACCAGGCAAGCCAATAATTCTTTTAATATATTCGATATCCGGATTTCTTGGTGATTTAAAAACGACTACATCGCCTCGTTCAATCGGTCGCAGTTTATAGGTGATTTTTGAGGTTAAAATATAATCTCCTGATTGAAAAGTAGGTTCCATTGATGCGCCTTTGACTTGATTGGGCATCATGATAAAAAGGTAGACGACAATAAAAAGCGAGCCAACAAAGGTAATAGTTTCTAAAATATCCATCACAAAATCGATGATTGCTTTTACGATATTCATAAATTTTAATTCTAAAAAATAAAAATCATTTTTACAAGAATAAATTTATATTATAATAAAAAAAGGACCTGTAGCTCAAAGGTTAGAGCGTTCGTTTCACATGCGAAAGGTTAGAGGTTCGAATCCTCTCAGGTCCACCAATTAAAACATCGTTTTTATTTATTTTTTAACTCAATATAAAATTATGTCTCTTTCTTTAAAATCTTTTTCTTAATAATTAACGTAGCAATAGAAATTAAAGAGGCAACGATTGGAATAGCAATTTCTATTGAGGAAGAGTTATTTTTTTTCGGCGTTGGTCTTTCCTCAATTTTTTTTACCTCATCTTTGGTTTTTTCTCCCATAACTTCTTCTTTTGAGGATTGATTTTTTATCGAAGAGAATAAAACTGATGTTGGAGAAGGTAAGGAGGAAATGGATTGATTGTTATAAGATGAAGTTAAATTAGAGGTTGAATTGGTAGTTTGGTTTTGAGTTGAAGATTGGGTTGTGGTTGGCATTGGTGTTAATGAGGGATTTTTTGTGGGGGTGGGGGTTGGAGTGGTGTTTGGGTTGGGTGAAACGGTGGTGGTTGGGGTGAGAGTAGATGATAGCTTTGGAGTTGGACTAATGAAATTAGTTGGTGTTGGGGTTGGAAAAATTGAGTTTGCTTTTTGGGGATTGAAGTTGATTAAATAACTGTCAATTTGGGATTCTGGTGGCGTTTGGACAATTTCTCCTTCAATTTTTTCCCAAAGATCGTTGTTTTGAGAAATTTGACCAACAATAACGGTATATTTTCCCAAGTTAGTTCCTTGAACTTGAAGATTATGATTTCCTTCTTGAGCCTCGGGGATAAAAATAATACCATCTTCTTCTTCAAAAGTCTGCCCGTCAAATAAAACTTTCATTTTGGCCGGTGAGTGGATTAAGAAAATTAAAGAAGGTGAGATTTTTGTTTTTTGGCCGGAAACAATTTTGTCATCAGTATAGTCAATATGTAAGGTATCAAAAATCTTTTTAATTGATTCTTTTTCAATAACAATTTCTCCGTGGTCAAAGTTAAGCATTTGACTATCGGAATCTTGATTGGCGCTTTTTGAAAGAACAGTATAATCACCTTTTTCATACCAAACAGCAATTGGTTTACCATCAGGGTAGTTGCCTAAAAGTTGATCTAAGGCGTTGGGACTTTCAATTTTATATCCAGCCGGTGTTTGCTCACCTTTTTCTCCGTAAATGGCAGTAAAAATGTCAAAGATTTGAGAGAAAGTTGAATTGTAGGTTAAAAGAGTGTTGTTTTTAATCGAAAGGCTGTCGATTGAGATTTCTTGCCCATTTTTATCTTTTAAAAAGTTAAAAGTTGGAAAAAGATCTAAAGTTACAGGAAAGCGTTTTTTAATTGTTTCGCGATCGGGTTCGATAGTTGATTTATTTAAGACTAAAATTAGTTTTTGTGCCAACCATAAAAAGGTATTTTCCCTATCAATTTCGCCTGCTTCTAAAGGTTTATAAACTTGAATTGTGCCTTGATGGGGACTGCCAACTGAGATTATTTGATTGACTTTGTCTTTATTTTTTTGAGTAAAAATCCGCGCAATCAATCCGCCCAACGAATGACCAACTAAATTGACTTTTTGATTGGGATTTTGTTGCCAGATTTTTTGTTGTAAAAAGGTATTTAAATCAACGGTTGTTTGTTCAACTGGTTTTCGCCAGTCATAGGGAAAGATAAAAAAGTCTTGATTTTCTTGATAGCCTAATTTTTTTAAAGAATTGATAATGCCGGTGTATTCTTTGACAAAAGAAGGAATCTTCCAATCAAAAATTGAAACTTCTTGATTATGAATTATTGCCTTTCCATTCCATGAAGCCATAAGGCCGGGGAGGAGGATAACGGGGTGAAATTGATAAATACTGTTACAAGAAAAACCACTACAAGCAAAATTTAAACTCCATTTCCAGGAATTACTTGCGCCTGTGTAGTATAGTCTTACTCGATTATTTTCTTTAATTAAACTAGGATAGATTAAATGATTTTGATCATATGTTTGAGTGGGTGTTAATATTATTCCTTTATCCTTAAAAACAGAGTCGCAATTTAAAGGTAATGAAGTTTCGGCGTATCCTATCCCTTGTTTATCTGATCGATGATAAAAAAGATAAATACTGTTGTTTTCTTGTAAAATAAATGGACCATCATAATAACCTGATAAGATTTTTTTTGGACATTTTTCCCAATTTTCAAAATTTATAGAAGAATAACCTATTCTAATACTAAAACCTCTTTGTCCCCAACTACCATAAAAGATATAAAATATGTTTCCTATTTTTATAACATAAGGAGCAAAGACGCCGTAATTTTCATCTGAATCAGGAGTAATGATTAATTTTGGAGGATTTTGGCAATTGAAATCTTTATCACATTTTAAATAATATATTTGTAAAATATTGTTATTTTCCAATTTAGCAAAAAAAAGATGTTTATTACCGTTTTCATCGATAAAAACTCTTGGGTTAGAAAACTCTTGGGATTCATCGTTGATAAAAATTTCTTTTTTAAATTTCCAATTTATACCGTCTAATGAAGAGATTGAGCTTAAGAGAAATTTATTTTTAAAAGAGTCAAATAAAGTAATTACTCCTTCATATGAGTTTTCTATTTTATATAAATGGGCTTGTCTGATAGTTGAATACCTCGTGTCTATCTTTAATTGCAAGGGATTTTCTTCGTATTTAATAAATTGATCAAAAGCAAAAATTTTTGTTTTAAAAAGAAAAAGTAATATAAAAAATGATAGAAAACAAAGAATTTTTTTGTACATTTTAAAAAAAATCTAAAATTATTTTTTAGAGGTTTTCAATAGCATAGAGACGACAAAAAAAAGAATTTATTTTGATTTAAAGCCTTATTTTTTCCAATATATAATAAAAAAAATAAATGCTGCCCAATTTAAGAAAATTAAAGCAGTGATAATAAGATTTGGGAGGGCATTGTTTACCCAACTTAAATAATTAAAAAAAACGGTAATAAAAGTTATTAAATAAATAAAGTAGTAATATTTTGGTTTAATTAAAAATAGAAAGGGAATAAACCAAGAAAGATATTGAATAGCAAAACCAAAGGTAAAAATATAGAAAAAGAGCAAAAGATCAAAGAAATAAATTATTAAATTTTTGTAAGTAATTTTTAATGAATAAATAAAAAAAGTAATTAAAAAAAGACTTAAAAAAATTTTTTGTAAATAGATAGGGGGTTGTGATTGATATCGAAAAAAAGTTAGATGGATAGCTTTTCCTAATCCCCAAAAACTAAAAATACCTCGATAGGTAAATGGAGTTTTGATTATATCTAAAAAATTATTTCCAAAACTTATTCCATAGGCAACAATAAAAATAACAGGAAAGAAAAATATTAGTATCAAATTTTTTTTATTTTTTATTTTTTTAAATATTGGCATAACAAACAATATTGGCCAAGTTTTGGCAAGAACGGCGAAAGAATAGGATAGTATTGAAAACAATTCTTTTTTTTGTTTTAAAAAATAAATGCTTAATAAAATAAAAAATAAAGGAAGAGCATCAAATTGACCATGAAAGAAGAAAATTAAGATGGAAATAGGATTTAGGGAATAAAAAAGAGTTGTTTTTAAATTTTTATTGGACAAAAGATAGATTAAATAGATAATACCTAAATCAAAAATTAAATTAATAAACTTTAGAAAAAAAATATAGTTAATCCCAAAGCGGTTATTGAGAAGTATCGCTAATGCTTCGATGTATAGATAAAAGGGGAAATAAGGATGATGGATTTTGGCTATTTGGGGATAAATATTTATCTTTTGAAGAGTGAGTTCGCCAATTTTTTTATAGGACAGTAAATCAAAATTAGAGATATTTTGGCTAAAAAATATGACTAATAATCTACAAAAAGTAGCAATGATAAAAATTTTTATCACCGATATTTTTTATCATAATTATTTTTAAAAATCCATAGATAATCGTCAACAAAAATATTGGTTTGGGTTGATTTGAGATGACAAAAAATTTAATCTATTAATAAATCGGATAAATACTTAGTATAATTTTACCAATGAAAAATAGTCTCTCTCTTCTTATAGCAACTTATAATAGTGAAAAAACGGTTGAGAAAACTTTTGAGTCGGTTACTGGTTTGGTTAAGGAAATTATTGTGGTTGATAATAATTCAACTGATGAGACGGTTAAAATAGTAAAGAAATACAAGGCAAAAATTATTACGTATAAAGGCAAAAATTTAGGGCGGCAGTATCAAAAAGGATTAAAAAATGTGAAGACAAAATGGGTTTTGATTTTGGATAGTGATGAGTATTTATCAGACCATCTTTATAAAGAATTAAAAACTCTTTTTTTAAATAAAAAGAACTTAGAAAAATATGATGGTTATTTTATTCCATTTCAAAATAATTTCTTAGGGAGGCCGATAAATTTTGGCGGAGAAAATTATAAGATGCTTCGATTGTTTAAGAAAAATAAAGTTATCATAACACCAGAAAAAACTCATCAAAAATATCTTTTAAAATCAAAAAAAGTCGGTTATTTAAAAGGAAAAATTATTCATCATTCTTATCAAAGTCTTTGCCAAACTTACAAAAAATTTACTTATTATGCTATTGAAGAAGCAAAGAAAAAACTTAAAAAAAATGAGAAAATAACATTGAAAAAATTATTCTTATATGCGCCTCATATGTTTTATGCCCGATTTATTAAAGATCGCGGTTATAAAGACGGCCTATTTCGAATTCCTTTGGATTTAGGATTTGCATATATGGAGTTTTTAAGTTATTGGGGGTTGTTGATATTTAAATTAAAAAGATTATTTACTTTTTTGTCATCATGAACTTGTTTTAACAGCTATGACTTGTTTTCGTTGCACATCTGTCACGATTTTGGTAAAATATAAGCTTATGGAGAGGCGATTAACCGAAGGACAAAAAAAAGCATTAGAATTTATTGCCGGGGTTTTAGGTGAAGAGACTACAACTATTTTAAAAGGACCATTAGCTGAAGAGTTTGGATTATCTGAAGCTGAACTAAGACAGGTTTTGGGAATAATAGGGTTAGCTTTACATCACGTTGATAGAGAGTCAGGAGGGAAAGGATTGCCCCCAAGAGATAAAAGAAGATTTGCGGCAATGGTAATAAATAATCCATCTGGATCAGCACAAATAAGAGAAGAAAAACAGGGTAAAATTAATATTCGAAAAGGACGTTTCCCAACTGGTAGAAATCATTCTGGAAGAATAAGAGGTGGAGGAAAATAAATTTTCAACCCACTCCTTTAGATGATAAAATTACTTCATGAAGCAGAATAAAGACTTTAAAATCGCTTTTATTTTTGTTTTGTACAAAACACCTAAAGAAGAAATTGAGCGATTAAAAGATGAAGTAAAAAGATTAGGATTTAAAGATTACAGAATATACTTTCCTGATAATTCAAACAATCATCAAGGCTATGCTTATGGTGTCAATATTGGACTTAAACAGGCGTTAAATGACGGGTGTAATTTATTTGTGGTGGCTAATCCAGATATATCGCTGAAAAATTTATCCAAAAAAATTTTAGACGCAGAAAAATATTTTGATATATGGGGACTAGCGATGAAGCAAGATAAAAAAATTTATTATGGGGGAATGTTGGATAAAAAAAGGTTAACCGCCGGATTGAGTGATAAAAAACCAAGAATAAGATTTTTCGTAACCGATTTTGTTTCTGGGTCATTGATGTTTATAAAAAAAGAAGTTATCGATAAGATTGGGTTTTTTGACGAGAGTTATTTTATGTATTATGAGGAGGTTGATTTTTGCTTTCGGGCAAAAAGAGCTGGTTTCCGTGTTGGAGTTGATACTCAATATCAGTACCAACACTTTGAAACTTCAAAAGAAAATCCCAAAAAAAATCAATATTTATTTTTCAATCATCTTAAATTTTTATGGCTTTATGGAAGTGTTTATCAAAAAATGTACGAACTTTTTCGTTTACCAAAAACGGTAATTGAGGAGATAAAAAAAAGAACTTTTTATTTGAATTTTTTTTCTTACAATTTTTTTTCGATTTTAGGAAAGGTTTTATCATTTATTCAGTTTATTGTTCTAGTAAGAATCTTTCCGCCAAATATATTTGGTATTTACTCTTTATCTTGGGCTCATCTTGGAATGTTTTTACCAATGGTTGATTTTGGGACGACCAACTTTGGTATTATTAACTTACCCCAAGAAAAAAAGATTAGTTTTTCTGATATATTAAGTCTTAGATTTTATCTTTCCATTTTGGTTTTTTTTCTTTCGATTTTTAGCGCCTTATTGCTGCCTTATTCATTAACTACAAAAATAGCGATTTTTTTAGTTTCATTTGTTTCTTTTCAAGCGAGTTTTTTTGGTAGTCTTTTGATTAAGTTAACTAATGAAGAAAAAATCTATCTTCTTTCTGTAATTAGTTTTCTCTTTCAATTATTAATTACCGCCACAATTATTGTTGTTTCTTTTCTTTTTAAGAATATTATTTATGTTTTTGGAGTCATCTTTGTTTTTTATTTAATTTATGGTTTGGGTTGTTTTTTCTATCTCAAAATTAAAGAAAGTAACTTTCGCTTAAAGTTTAACTGGCCTAAATTTAAAACCATTCTTAGCTATTCTTTTTTTTATCTTTTAATTTCCATTTTTGCTCGTTGGTATAGTCGAATTGACGTTTTTCTTTTAAATTTTTTAAAAAATGAAGAAGCGGTGGGGATTTATTCCTCAGCCTATAAATTTTTGGAGGCTTTGATGTTTATGGTGACGGCCTATAATCTTTCAGCTTTGCCAATACTGGTTAATTTTTATAAAAATAATCGTTTGGATTTAATTAAATTAAAGATAAAAAAAGATTTTCTTTTTCTTTTGGTAATTGGTGGGGGAATAAGCGCAATTTTTTATTTTTTTTCACCAATTTTTTTACCGTTGGTGTTTAAAAATAAATACATGTTGGCGATACCGATTTTAAAAATTATTATTTTTTCCTTGCCATTGATTTTATTAACGTCAATTTTTTTCAACTTTTTTTATACCATCAAAAAAATCCATTATGTCTTGGGACTGATGATTTTTCAGCTTTTTTTTAATTTTTCATTAAACTGGATTTTTATTCCAAAATATAGTTATTTTGCTTCCGCTTATATTAGTTTGATTGGTGAGGTAATTAATCTTTTGGTTTGTTTATATTTTTATAAAAAAACTTATGAAAATCTCAGTTGATTTGGGAGCGAGTTTTGGCAAAGGTTTTTTTGGAACAAAGATTTTTAGCTTAAATCTAAAAAAAGCATTATTAAAATACGATAAAAATAATCAATATTTTTTTTATGATGAAAAAACCGTTTGGCCAAAAATTTTTTGGATGAAACTGGGGGTTAGTCTTAAAGAATGGCAACTTAAGCCCGATGTTTTTTTAGCTTTAAATCAAGCTCTTCCTTTTTATTTTCACAAAAAAGCAATTGCTTTTTCCCATGGGCTTTCGTTTTATTTTTCCCCAAAATGTTATAAAAAAAATGTTTTTAATCGCTTAAATAATCAGTTGAAAGAGATGATAAAAAAAGCCGATAAGATTGTGGTTAGTTCCAAAAAAGTAAAAGATGAGTTTTTGTTGCTTTTTCCAAAAATTGAAGATAAGATTTATGTTTTACCATTTGGGATACCATTTGATTGCCTAAAGGAAAAACCAAGAAAAACAAAAGAAAAATTTTTTTTAACTCTTTCTGGTTCCCAGCCGATTAAAAATTTTTCCTTTATCGAAAAAACATTTTTTGCGTTTAATAAAAAAAATCCAGATTATAAATTAATTAACGTTGAAAATATTAGCCGAAAGAAATTAATAAGTCTTTATCAAAAAGCGACAGCGTTTTTAACCGCATCTTACTATGAAAGTTTTAATCTGCCGGTTTTGGAAGCTTTGTCTTTGGGATGTCCGGTGGTTGGTTTGGAATCGGCAATCATCCCGGAGTTAAGAGATTATGTTAATTTAGCAAAAGACGAAGATTATTTTTTGAGGCTTATGAAAGAAATACCAAAAAAACCAACAACTTTTTTAATTAAGAAATTGAAAGAAGAGTTTTCTTGGAAAAAATATGTTAAGAAGTTGGTAGAATTGTATTGAGATAATACGAATGATACGAATGAAGATGCGAATGACGCAAATTATGCGAATATAAAAAAGAGATAAATAGAGATTGATAGAGATAAATGGAGATTATGATAGATTTTTTAAAAAAACATTTTTTTGTACAGACGCACTGATGTGCGTCTTTAATAAGGTTAAAATTTTATAGATTCCTGATCAAAGTCAGGAATGACATAAAGATTCCTAATCAAGCCCGCCCTCCGAATCGGAGGGTAAAGAATAATAATTAGGTCAATTAGGTTAATTAGATCAATTTCTTTATGTTATCAGCCGTGGTTTTGACAAAAAATGATAAAAAGAATATTGAAAGGTGTTTGAAGTCTTTGGATTTTGTTGATGAGATTGTTGTGGTTGATGATTATTCAATTGATAATACATTAAATCAAATATCAAAAATCAAATATCAAAATGAGAAAACAAAATTTAAAATTTTTCAAAGAAAATTAAATTCGGATTTTTGCAAACAAAGAAACTTTGGGATGGAAAAAGCAAGCGGGGAGTGGGTATTGTTTTTGGATGCCGATGAGGAGGTTGGTCCTGATTTAAAAGAAGAGATAAAAGAAGTGATAAGATATGCAACTTTGGAACGGGATGATTCAGTCGGTTTTTACATTAAACGACTTGATTTTTTTTGGGGAAAAGAATTGAAGTTTGGTGAGGTTTTAAAAGTAAGACAAAAAGGAATTTTGCGACTAATAAAAAAAGGTTTTGGTAAATGGGAAGGAAAAGTTCATGAAGAGTTGAAAATTGAAAATCGAAAATTAAAAATTGGAAAATTGAAAAATTTTATTAATCATTATCCCCACCCAACCATTAAAGAGTTTTTACAAGAGATTAATTTTTACAGTTCTTTAAGAGCCAACGAACTTTTTGAGCAAGGAAAAAAAACAAATATTTTGGAAATTATTTTTTATCCCCTTTTTAAATTTATTTTAAATTACTTTATTTACCTTGGGTTTTTAGATGGACCGCCCGGTTTTGTTTATGCTTTTATGATGAGTTTTCATTCGTTTTTGGTGAGGGGTAAGTTGTATATTAAAAATTATACGAATGATACGAATAAATATTAAATGACGCGAATTATGCGAATAAATAACGTGTAAAAATTGTGTAAACGTGGTGTAAAAATAGTTGAAATTAGATAAATTGGAAAAAGTTAATTAATATTAGAATTTAAGGGTTGATTGTAGATAATGGTTTTATTGATTTTTTTTCTTTTTTCTTTGGGGCAACTGGGGCGGGTGTCTTTTTTTAATCAGCAAGTGAATTTTTATCTTTATGAAGTTTTGATGGGCATCTTATTGCTTTTTTATTTTTTAAAGTTAGAGTTTACTCCTTTAAAAAAATTATTTGATAGTCAACAATGGATTTTTTGGGGATTTATTTATTTTTTAATCTCTTTTTTTGTTAAATTTTTTGACTACTCTTTTTTTGAAAACTTAGTTTCCTTTTTATATCTTTTGCGACTGTTTTTTTATTTTCTTTTCTTTACCTATCTTTATTTTTATTATCAAAAGAAGGAAAAAAAAGATTTGGTTTTGGGATTTTTGATTTTTAGTTTTTTAACAATTATCTTTTCTTTTGTTCAATTTTTTTTATATCCAAACTTAAGAAATTTAGCTTATCTAGGTTGGGATGTTCATCAAAATCGTGTTTTTGGTGTTTTTTTTGATACGTCAGTGACGGCTTCAATTTATGGACTTTTTTTTCTTTTTTGGTTGAATTACAACAATACTAGATATTTCTGGCTTTTACCACCGCTTTTTTTATTGTTATATTTTACCTACAGTCGTTTTGTTATTTTTTCATTTTTTTTAACCTTATTTTTATTTTTTTTGAAAAAATCATCGCTTCGATATTTTTTCATAACTTTGGTTTTTCTTATTTTTTTATTGATTTTTTTTCCTCAAAGAAGCGGGCTTGGGGTTAATCTTAATCGATTTTTTTCAATTGAAGCAAGAATCAAAGAAAATATTTTGGGGATTGAAATGGGATTAAAAAATCCTTTACTTGGGATTGGTTATAATCGAATAAGATTCTTCCGGCAAAAAAATAATCTTCTTTGGCAAAGCGATTTTAATATCTACCATGGCGCTTCCTCGTTTCAATCAACGTATGTGACTTTATTTGTTGCCACCGGTGTGGTGGGCCTTTTGTTTTTTGGCAAAGGATTGATAAAGTTGATAAATGGCAGTAAAGAGTTTTTTTACTTAATATTTTTTATTGCTATTTCCTCTTTAGCCGATAATTTACTTCTTCATCCTTTTTTGATTTTTATTTTGGGGATGGCAAGAACTATTTTTGATAAAAAACCTTAATTTCTTTAGTTTCTAAGTTACCAGCTATATCTTGGGCGGTAATTTGAATGGTGTTTTCCCCCTCGTTTTGAAGGGTAATTGTTTTTTCAAAGTTGCCCAAAGCATCAACGATAACCGGAGTGTCATTTATTTTAACAAAGGTTTCTTTGTCAGTTGTTCCTTTAACCAAAACTTCGGCATTTTCAAATTTTTCCCCATCTTTTGGTTGACTAATTTCTAATTTTGGTTTTTGAGGTTTATATAAAATATCAAAAACTGGTGTTTTTTTGAAGTGTTCTTTATTTTTAGCAATGGCATAAAAAGTATTTTTTCCCTCTTTTAGGCCTTCTATTTCTTCTTGGAAGTTAGTCTCTCCTTCAAGTTCAATTTTTTTTATTTTTTCGTCATTGAGAAAAAAAGTTATTTCATTAAAATTTAAAACGCTGCCTTGAACTAAAAAAGAAGCGCTGTTGGTGGCTTGGGGGATACTGTCGATATTAATATCGCCAATAAAATTTTCTTCTTTTGATTCAAAATTAGGAGTTGGTTTTGGTTTAATGTTGGCCAAAAAAGTAGAGACTGAAAAAATGATTTTAAAACCAAAGGTAAAAAGAAAGTAAAAAATAAAAATTAGTAAAAAAAGAGTAAAAAATATTTTTTTTCGAAGGTCTTTCATAATAATAAAGAGCTGGAATCGGGACTCGAACCCGAAACCTGCGGTTTACGAAACCGCTGCTCTACCATTGAGCTATTCCAGCAATTTTTTGAGCGGGTGAGCGGAGTCGAACCGCCCTTTCTACCTTGGGAAGGTAGCGTTGAGCCGATCAACTACACCCGCTTTTTTTATTATACAATAAAAATAATTTTATATGACTGATAAGTTGAATAGGAGTTATTAAAAAAAATTTCCTATTGAAATTAAATTTATGCTATAATTTTAAACAATTGGGGTCATAGCTCAATTTGGTCAGAGCGCTTCCCTGTCACGGAAGAGGTTGCGGGTTCAAGTCCCGTTGGCCCCGCAAACATTTAAAGATACGAATGATGCGAATGAAGATACGAATGACGCGAATTATTCGAATGATAAAAGTGTAAAAATTGTGTAAAAATGGTGTAAAAAAGGTGTAAAAGTTGTGTAAATGTTGTTTTTTAATTAATCAATTATAATTTAAATTTTTAAACAATATGAATACCTTGCTTATTACGGGGGGAGTGATTGTTTTGTTATTTTTATATTTTGTTGGGACTTATAACGCCTTTGTGATTTTAAAAACAAGAATTAAAGAGGCTTTTTCAGGCATTGATGTTCAGTTAAAAAGGCGGGCTGATTTGATTCCAAATCTCGTTGAAACAGTAAAAGGATATGCAAAACATGAAAAAGAGGTTTTTGAAAACGTAACTAAAGCTCGCACAGCTTTGATGAAAGCAGAAACACCAAAAGAAAAAGCCCAAGCTGATGACATACTCACTGGCGCCTTAAAATCTCTTTTTGCGGTGGCTGAAGCTTATCCTCAGCTTCAATCAAGTCAAAATTTTCAGGAATTACAAAGACAGCTTGAAGATACCGAAGATAAAATCGCCTATTCAAGACAGTTTTACAACAGCAATGTTTTAGAATATAACACCAAAGTAAGAACTTTTCCCTCCAATTTAATTGCCAATATGTTTGGTTTTAAAGAGGAAGAGTTTTTCGAGGCAAAAGAAGAAGAAAGAAAAACACCAAAAGTTAGTTTTGAGAATTAAGTAAAAGTAGAGATTTATTGAGATAAATAGAGATTAGGAGGTTGAAAATTAGTGTAAAAAGTAGTGTAAACATTGTGTAAACGTTGTTAATATTTAACGTTTTACGTTACACGTTTCACGTTACACGT
>Ga0272447_1000050_pt1 | contig 79822 bp, 76 predicted proteins | sample YNPCB0133_FD_194589 | JGI IMG/M metagenome (GOLD analysis project Ga0272447, IMG submission 194589) | Hot spring microbial mat communities from Yellowstone National Park, WY, United States - YNP-CB-013-3 | ecosystem: Environmental > Aquatic > Thermal springs > Hot (42-90C) > Sediment | place...
GGATTAGGACTCTTTATGCTCTATCAGTGGCATCGATTTGGTTCGCCATTCGTTTTTCTCCAGATACAGGATGTCTGGGATCAGAATCTCAGCCCGCCCTGGGTTCAGCCGCTTAAGATGATCGAGTCGATTGTAACTCGTTCAGCGCAATGGAACGGGCCGTGGCCAATGCGCGTCGTTCAATTGGGTGTCTGGGTGTCTTTCGTCGTATTGACGGCAGCCACATTTCGTTATCTGCCGCTTGTCTATGGCATCACGGCATGTATGATGCTGCTACCAGCCTTTTTAACCGATGAGTCATATTCACTGACGCGCTACGTCCTCATGGCACTGCCTGCGTTTGTTGTTGTCGGACTGCTCGTCGACCGCAGACCGTCATTACTCACTGTCATACCGATATCGCTGGTATTCCTTGCGGGCGCGACCGGGCTTTTTGTGAACGGCTTTTCGGTACCATAGACTATGCACCTTGAAGACATGGTGGGGCGGACGATCGGTCGCTACCACGTTCTCACGTTGCTCGGTCGCGGCGGGATGGCCGCAGTCTACCGCGCGCGCGACACGGTGCTGCAACGCGACGTGGCGCTCAAAGTGCTGTACCCGCAGTTTCTCGGCGACGCCACCCTGGTCGAACGCTTCCGGCGCGAAGCGGTGCTTGCGGCGCGTCTCGACCATCCCGGCATTGTACCGATCTACGACATTGGCGAGACTGATGGGACGGCGTTCATTGCGATGCGTCTGCTCGAAGGTCCTTCGCTCGCCGATGTGCTGCGCGTGCGTCAGCGTCTGACCATCAATGAAACGCTCGCGCTGCTCGATCAGCTTGCCGCAGCACTCGACTATGCGCACGCGAATGGCGTCATCCACCGCGACATCAAACCGGCGAACATCATTCTGGAGGGGCTGGGAACGCCGTGGAACCGAAGCAATCCCGATCTGCTGGAACAGGTGCGACTGACCGTTCCGACCATGCGGGCGATCCTGACCGACTTCGGGATCGCCAAGGCGCTGGATGCGCCGGGGACAACCACCACCGGCGTCCTGATCGGGACGCCGGAGTACATGGCACCTGAACAGATCCGCGGCGACGTGCGCATTGATGGACGCGCTGATGTGTACGCGCTGGGAGTGCTGACGTTTCGCTGCCTCACCGGGCGCAGTCCATTCGAGGGAACGACCCAGGAAGTGCTGCTTGGGCATCTCGAAGGCGCCATTGTTGATCCGTCGGCGCTCGACCCAACCATTCCGCAACCGATCGGCGCTGCCATCCGCCTGGCGCTGACGCGCCGACCGGCGGATCGCTACCGCACCGCCGGGGAATTCGTTCGTGCATTGCACTCGGCAGCCCGGATGGAAGCGCCACTGCGCCCGATTGCCAGCACACCACGACCGGCGCCGGACATGGTGCGTGCCGCTCCCGATGCACCTACCGGCGTTGGCGACGTGCGCCCACCTTCGGCACCGCAAGAGACGCCTACGCCACCACCGACGACCGGCGCTGCTGTTCCACCGCGTCGTCCCCTGCATCCCGCGTTGATCGCACTCCTGGCGCTCAGCGCATTGATCTTGGGCAGCGGCGGGGCGGTCCTGGCGGGAAGATTTCTGTTTGCCCCGCTGCCGACGCCCGCACCGTTGCCGGTGATCGACACGGCAACACCAACGTCAACGTTCACCAAAACTCCGACAGCAACACCAACGCCAACCATGCTTCCAAGCCCGACACCGGCGCCGACTGAAACGCCAACCGCGACGCCATCGCCTGCTGCCACCGCCACGCCGGTTCCGCCGACGCCAACGCCACTCCCGACGAACACGCCATCCGCCACACCCACTTCAGAGCCGACCGAGACTCCAACTGCAACGCCATCGCCATCGCCATCGACCACGCCAACGCCGTCATCGACACCGACAGCAACGAATACTGCTACGCCAACTGCGACACTCACGCCAACTCCCTGCCCGATTGCGCCCATCCGCGGGTTTGGCGAGGTGTGGAACAAGAACCCGACCATAGCGCGCCGCCTCGGTTGCCCGACCGACATTGAGCGCGGCGGCGGCAACACATTGATCGAGCAACGCTTCGAGAGCGGCAGCATGATCTCATTCCTTCCGATCGGCGACATTTATGTGCTGATCGGCTTCACCCGCGGCGAGTGGCAACGCTTCCCATACCCGGCACCGCCGCCACCCAACACACCGGCGACACCCACACCCCCAGCGGGGTTGCAAACACCAGTTGACATTTTTGGAACCGTCTGGGCGATCAATCCGGGCGTGCGTCAGAACCTCGGCTTTGCGCTCCGCCCGCAGAGCGCGACTATCGAGGGGGCGTATCAACCGTTCACTGGAGGAGCGATGATCTACAGCAGTGAAGGACTGGGACGCGGGAAAACAATCTATGTTCTGTACGATGATGGCACATTCGAGCGCTACGACGATACGTTTATCCCATAACCAGGCGAAGAGAGGCAACGCATGTCCAGTTATTACGATGATGTCTACGCAATCGTCTGCCGTATTCCGCCGGGTCGGGTTTCGACGTATGGGCGCATTGCGGCAATGACCGCAGTGCCGCGCGGCGCACGTGGGGTTGGATGGGCGTTGCATGCGCTTGGTCCGGCGCAGGCGCGCCACGTACCCTGGTGGCGCGTGATCAACGCGGCAGGACGGATCAGCAACGAGTATCACGCCGATCTGCAACGCGCTCTCCTTGAAGCCGAAGGAGTTGTGTTCGACGAACACGGCTACGTCGACCTGGCCAAATATCTGTGGAATGGAAAACTATCTTGACAATGACACACACTGTGGTACAGTGTGACCGATCACAAAGTACACTAAAACTTCTATGCGCAGGGTGGGATTATGCGGCGAAGCACCATCCGCGAGGTGGCATCACGCGCTGGCGTGTCGTATCAAACCGTCTCGCGCGTGATCAATAACAGCCCCAATGTGGCGGAGGCGACACGTGAACATGTGCTGCGCGTCATCGCCGAACTCGACTACCACCCCAATGCGCAGGCCGTCAGCCTCTCCCGCAATCGCACTGACATCGTCGGCATTATTGTCGATACAGTTACATCCACCTTTTTCGCACAAACTATCGATGGCGTGGCGAAAGTGCTCCGTCGTCGCGGTCGTTTTATGTTGCTGGCGACGGTCGAAGATGCTACCCAATTCGATGTCATCGACACATTGCAGCGGAGTCGGCGCATCGATGGGTTGATCATCGTGCTGCCGCTGGCGAACAGCCTGAGTCTGAGCCGCCTGACGCCGAGCCGTGTTCCGACCGTACATGTCGATCTGCAGTACGATCTGGACGTCTATGGCATCACAGTGGATAACTATCACGGCGCCTATCTGGCAACCGAACATCTGATCAACCTGGGGCATCGTCGCATTGGAATCATTACCGGACGCAGCGATATACCCGTCGGGCAACTCCGGCTCGATGGCTACAAAGCAGCATTACGCGACCATGGCATACCGTTCGACCCGGCGCTGGTGGCGTGCGGCGATTTCAGTTTTGTCAGCGGCGTCGCTGGCGCAGAGCGATTGCTTGCGCTCGATCCGCGTCCGACGGCTATTTTTGCCTGCAATGATCTGATGGCAATCGGGACGCTGCATGTCGCCGCTCGCAATGGATTACGCATCCCAGTGGATCTGTCGGTCATTGGGTTCGACGACACTCCTGAAGCGGCGCTGGCGTGTCCGCCGCTGACAACAATGCGACAACCACTGCACGCGATGGGCGAGATGGCTGCCGATCTGGTTTGCCGTCTGATCGACGGTGAACAACCGGAACGCATGCGCGTGACGGTCAAGACTGAACTGATCGTTCGTTCATCGACCGGGCGCATTCCAAACGATTGACAGTACAGATTTCCGATTCTATGATGTCTAAACTGGCGCCGCAAGGAGCGAGTAGAAGTACAGCGCGGTACATCATCGCTACATGCGCGGTTCCTGCACCCTTCTCCGCACATTCGATGATCGCCGCCTGCTATCACGACGGAGCATGGCATGAGCGCCACCGGGCAACGCAGCGTGTGGATGGTCGCCGTTATCGCTCTCCTCGGAGCGATTGGCTACGTGGCATTGCGCCCGCCGTCATAATCTTCCCCTGTGTCTGCGCAATCCGCGCCAACTGCCACATCAAAAGTAGACTTCATCAAGATTCATTTTGATTTTCGGAATGCTTTTTACGTTTCAATCGGATTTGAAAGTTATGCGACCCGCACCACGTTTCCATAGACTTCATCGAGGTTTAATTTGATTTCCAAAACACTCTTCAGTCGATTTCGGGAGTTATACAGCCCACAACGCATTTCCACGACCATATCTCGAAATTCGGGACAACTGAAACGGATAACGTCGTGAATAATCCGATACCGCTTGATATCCATGTTCAATACGGACACGAACGGATGAGAGACGCCGGTTCTCCTCCTTTTCCTGCGGTGTGAGGGTTCCGTTGCGCAGCTTCTTCTTTGGCTGCATGATCTGCACGCCAGGCAGGTTAAATCCTTGAAATCCAGCGTCTTGATCCGAGAAACTTCCTACCGGAAGGGTATACTTCGCTTCATCGGCGATACACGTGTCATGCACCCTTCCCTCGTAGACGTCGCTCAAAAAGTGAATAGAACCACATTCATCGACGATAAGAACATTCTTAGGCGTCTATCGCTTCTTCTTGCCGCTATAATAGAGTTATCGGTCCATTTTATCGCTTGGACGGCAAACGGGACGTTCTACGCCATCATGGATAAAAAGGGGGACGTATCCGTCGAAGGCGGCGGTTCTTCCTGCAATCGCTGCGCAAGTTCGTCAGCATTGCGCGCTGGAAGGAGATTCTGCTGTGACAGCGCATAGTTCAGCGCTCCATGCAAAAGATGCACTCACTTGCTTACGTTTGACTCATTCGAAAGATGTGTCCGTGCATCATGTGCGTTGGATTTTGTTTTAGAGCCTATCCGAATAACCCGACGGCACAGAGGGCGATCACGCCACAGGCGAAGTGGAGGAAGGCAAGATAATGCTCAGGCTTTTTCTCCCAGCGTATTAGCAGGCGGTGAGACCGATTGAGCCGTCTTTGTCGGCGGGGAACCGCCCAGTGCCGCGCGCGCTTGCCCGCTTCACGGGCGATCTCCTTCGCTTCCTCACCACACCTGCGAATGTGCGCCGTGAAGCCAAATTCGCGCACAGTTGCGCGCACTTCGTCATCATTATAGCCTTTGTCCAGGCACATCCCCTGCGGCTGCTCCTCCGTCGGCGCCGGTCGCGCCACGACGATGCGCTCGATGGTCGCACGCACCAGGTTCATAGCGTGGCAATTGGCGCCATCAACCGCCACACCGATGGGGACGCCACGCCCCTCGGTCAGCACCGACCGCGTGACACCCGCTTTCCCGCGGTCGGTCGGATCGGGGCCGGTTGTTTTCCCCCCAGCGGCGCCTTGGTCATCGCCCCGTCCATCCTCAGCCAATCCCAGTCAATGCCCTTCAGTTCATCGAACTGTTCGACGCCGACCTGCCAGCGTTTCAGGAACACGCCAGCAGCGACCCATTCGCGAAAGCGATCATAGGCCGTGGATTTGGGGCGTAGGTCTGTCGCGTTCAACGCCGCCCACTGGCAGCCGGTGCGGAGGACATACAAGATTGCGTCAGCACAGCGGCGGTCCGACATGCGCGGACGACAGCCGCCAAACCAATGGGTACCAATGGGTGTTCACGTGGACCGGCAGGAGCGGTTCCAGTACAGCCCACAGTTCGTCCAAGATGCAAAAGCCGGTCGTGGTCTTGTTGTTTGGTGTGCGCGCACGCGTACGCTTGGATGTTGATTCGGTACTCATATCATCAGTATACCAGTTTTTCGGATAGGCTCTTAGTGCGCGATGACCCGCAGGCTGGCGATCTGGGGTACGCCCATGAACGACCCGAAGGCGAGTACACCCACACAGACTGGGAAGTCCACCCCGACTCGCTGCGCTGTCTGCTCGAACGACTCCACGCGGAATATGCCTCCGGCGTTCTGTACATCACCGAAAACGGCGCCGCATGCCCCGATGAGATCGCCCCGACGGCGGTGTTCACGACCCGGATCGCATCCGCTACATTGCACGTCATCTGGTCGCCTGCCACGAGGCAGTTACAGCTGGAGTTCCGCTGCGCGGATACTTCGTCTGGTCGTTGATGGATAACTTCGAATGGGCATTCGGGTACAGCTGCAGGTTCGGCATTATCTACATCGATTATGCAACGCAGCGCCGTGTCCTGAAGGACTCGGCGCTGTTCATGCGCCGGGTGATCGCTGTGAACGCCGTGGAGGAAGGGTGACGGTAAACTACGGACGCCTGGTAACACAACCCGGCGCAGCCCTGGCGGTGCAGCGCTATCTATGAAACCTGCCCGTCACGACCATTCTGGAGGAGCGCAGTCACCTTTCCGACCAGTATCTCGAAATCGATCGGTTTTGCCACATAATCGACGCATCCTGCGTCTATTGCACGCTGAATTTCCTGCGGAGTCACGTGACCAGTGACCGCCAGCACTGGCACGTGGCGCAGTTCATCGAGCGCCTTGATCCGGGACGTCGCTTCCCAGCCGTCCATCACTGGCATCGACAGATCCATCAGAATAATATCGGGACGATGAGCCAGCGCCATCTGAATTGCTTCCTCACCATTCGCGGCGCTGACCGTCCGATACCCGAATAGTTGCAGCATCCGACACAAAATATCGCGATTCTCAAGAAAGTCATCCGCGACCAGAACGGTAGCCATGTATTCCTCCACACTACGCGCTTATTGACGTGGTTATATGCGACGATGACGTCGTAGTGAGCCGGTGTTCATCAGGGATGCCATAGCGCACACTATGCGCAAAATCGAGGCGCACATCAGCCGTGTGCGCCGCATCGATGCACGCAGGCAGACGCACGGTAAAGACCGATCCTTTCCCAACCTCACTCGTTACGTGAATATCTCCGCCGAGCAACCGGCATAACTGCTGGCTCAGCGCCAACCCAAGACCGGTACCGCCATAATTGCGCGATCTGTTCTGGTGAACCTGGTAAAACGGTTGAAAGAGATGCGCCATCTGTTCCGGTGCAATGCCGATTCCGGTATCGGCAACACTGAATTGCACCCAATCGCCATCCGGGTGGCGCTCACGTTCCACGGTCAGTGTGACCGTTCCTTCTTCGGTGAACTTGACCGCATTGCTCAGCAGGTTGAAGAGAATCTGACGCACTTTGCCAGCGTCGGACTGCATCATACCAGCATCTGGCGGACAAACGAGGTTCAGAGTATTCTTTCGATTGCGCGCCAGCGGCTCGATGATCCCGATCACTTCACGGGCAACCGTATCCACACTGAAGGGGTTGATCTCGACATTCATCTTCCCCTGCTCGATCTTGGAGAAATCCAGAATGTTGCTGATAATCGTCAGCAAGTGCTTACCGGCTGAACGGATGCGTTCCAGGTCGGGAAGCATCTCAGATCGACCACGCATTTGAGCTTCAAGATGCAACAACTGCACATACCCCAGGATAGCGTTGAGCGGCGTGCGCAATTCGTGGCTCATCGTTGCCAGGAACATACTTTTCGCGTGACTGGCCGCCTCTGCCGCCGCCTGTGCGCGATGCGCCGCCTCTTCCGCCTGCTTCCGCTGAACCAGATCGTCCATCAGTTTGCGCTGCGCCTCCAGGCTCGCCGAAAGTTCGGCGTTGCGCTCCTCCAGCAAAATGCGCTGCTGACGCAAACTGGCAACCATCAGGTTGAAGTTGTTCGCTAGCAACACCAGTTCGTCACTGCCGCGCAGCGCCACCCGTTGGTCCAGGTCTCCCCGCGCAACAGCAACGGTCGCATCGCGCAATGTGCGAATACGGCGCGCAATGTTGCCCGAAAGGGTCAACCCGATCACAGCAGAAACCACCAGCGTCAGGAAGGTCTCACTGACGATCACAAAACGCGACGTGGCATACGCCGATTCAACACTGACGCGCGCCGCCTCAGCACGCGCCTGACTCTGTTCCCGAACCTTCTGAATATTGGTTTGCAGGCTGCCGTACAACGGCGACAGGCGACCAAATGAGGGATGCACATTGCCAGTGTTACTGTTGCGGTTCGCGGGAATAAACTGGGTATGCGTCAGATACACATACCGCTCCCAATCCTGCTGCACCTGCTCAAACACCGTGCGTTCCGTTTGATCTGGCTGGTAACTGGCGTTATATCGCTGGAAGATAGCATCCATGCGTTGTTCGAGGTCCAGCAACTCTTTTTCGATCCGCTGCTTGTCAGCTGGAGCGGCATTGAGGATATACTCCATCTGGCGCGTGCGATAATTCAGGATAATGTCGTTCATGGCGTTGACCAGATCGATCGACAGGATCGTCTGATTAACGACGAAATCCGCTTTCTGATTCATGATGCTCATCTGATGCAGGGCAAAACTTCCCAAAACCAGCATCAGGAACAGGTCAACGCCAAGAGCTGCCAGAAGCTTGGTGCGAATCGATAGTTTCACCTTTCCTCCAGCATCAGCAATGTTTCAATCGAAACGCCTACCTGAACCCCTTCGCTAAAGACCGAACCGGTCGTTCGTTTGACGACCCGCTGCTGTATCAATTCATAGGCGCGCGGCGGCAATGGGATATACCGCGCCGCTCGAACCAGATTGGCAGCGCCGTTGAGATAAAACGTAATGAACGCCTCCACTTCCGGTCGATCAAGCCGATCTTCGCGTACATAGATGAAAAGTGGGCGTGCAAGTGGAGTGTATGTTCCATTCGTAATTGTTTCAATGGAGGGCAAGATACATCCTTTTCCCGCATCAACAGCGACGGCGCTTACTTTGTCGGTATACTCCTGATAATAGGCAAAACCTACATACGCAATACCGTTGATCTCCTCGATCACCCGTTGCATCAGAACATAGTCATCTTCACTGCCAATATAATCGCTACGACTGGCATCTTCTTTACCGACAATCGCAGCAGTAAAATAATCGTGCGTTCCAGAGTCGACTCCGGGAGCGTAGAGTTTGAACGGTTGATCGGGCCAATCCGCGCGTATCTGCTTCCAGTTGACAATCTTTCCCTCCGAATCTGGCGCCCACATTCGTTTCAGTTCATCAACCGTCATGCACTGCACCCACCGATTTTCTGAATTAACAATTACTGAAATACCGTCGAAAGCAACTGGTATCTCGACAAACTCAATGCCGTTGGCGCGACAGATCTCGCTTTCGTCCGGTTTGATTGGGCGTGATGCATTTGAAATATCGGTGATGCCAGCGCAAAACTTTTTGAATCCGCCTCCCGTACCGCTGACTCCCAATTGAATGCGCACATTTGGAGCAATTCTGGCAAACTGCTGCATGGCGAGTTCGGTGATCGGGTACACAGTGCTGGATCCGTCGATAATGATCTCGCCACTCAGATCGGGACGTGTGGTTGGCTCTGGAGGGGGGTGGCAGCAGGCTGAACGGTAACGACCTGCGCTGCGACAGTCGGCGCCAGTGTCGGCAACGGCGACGGCGAGGGCGCGGGAGAAGGCGTAAGAGACGGCGAAACAGTGCTAGCGCATGCTGAGATAAGTAGAGCGATCAAAACCGCACAACTGTGATGTAGCCTGCTGAACACACTTTCCTCCTGCCACACAAACATAGCCGCACTCCGGGTCCGGCAGCGCGGCTATGCACGAATAGCCATGGAGCAACTTCCATCTTGTGAATATGTGAGCGTACAGTACGTATGCACACCACTGCGCAGCCATCTGAAAAAGGTGCATCCTTCACCCGCTAGAGTATACCAGGCAAATATTAATAAGCAGTATCACTAATATTAAGAAATGGTTTAGGAATGATAGATGGTATGATACAGCATCATTTGCTGCTCTGCAGATACAGCACCACATTTGCGATTGCATACACTACAGCAATTCCCACTGAGTCCCAGGCGACAAACAGGCGTTTGCTATCGCTTCGATAGATCAGACCCACAATCGCAATTGCGGTCATGATCATCGCCGCTATCACGGCAACAATATGCATCTTCTCGATCGTCGCCAGCAGCGGACCCGGTGTGTAGAACAGATCATCGAGCGCCAGAATGCCGATATTGAATAGGTTGCTGCCGAAGATGTTGCCTACTGCCATATCGATTGCGCCGATCCGCAACGCCGCAATCGAAACGACCACTTCGGGCAGCGATGTCGAAAGAGCAACAAAGAGTGTCCCAAAGAATGTCTGTCCCAAACCCGTCATCTCTGCCAGAGTTTCAGCCAGGCCAGGTAGATAGAGCGCTGCACCAACAATCAGCACGGCATTGATGGTAAACAACCCGTACACACGCGCCTTCGATGGATGACGCGCTTCCGTCTCGGTCGCCATCTCAGCCACAAATTCTCCGATATTGCGGCGCTGTTCATACGTGAAAATAATACGCATTGCTAGCAGGTAGATGGCAACAAAAAGTATGCTCGACACGCTCACCCATCCAATGGCAGGGAGCATATCGCCTAGAACGATGCTCAGACCAACCAATCCTAGCAGGACCATGCCAAAGGAAGCAGCCAGGATTTGCCCCTGATGCACCCGCGCTGAAATCGGCGCAGGACCGTGCAGTGCGTCGAGCACAGCAATAATCAGTAGGTTGAACATGCAGCTTCCGGCAATATCCCCCATAGCAATATTCGGCACACGGAAGATTGCAGTTGAACTGAACCCTGTGATCAGTTCCGGCAGCGACGTAACCAACGCCAGCAGCACGACACCGATCCATGTGCGCCCCAGACCGGTTATGTCGGCGATAACATCGCCGTACCGCGAGAGTTGTGTTCCAGCAACCAGGATCACTACCGCACACAGAATGAAGAGGAACCATGTTAGCAGCATCGTGAAGCCTCTCCGTGCATAACATGCGCATCTGGACGTTCCATGCGCTCGATATGCTATTGTACAAGGAGTGGCACGATTGACTGTATCGTGCGCCAACCGAGAACCGAGAACCAAGAGCTAGGAACCGTTTTCTTCCGGATGGGCGAAGAACAAGAGATGTGGTATTGCACAAAAAGGTGAGACAAGCATCCAACCAAACTTGAGAACACAGAAACATGAGACAAAAACACAAGGGAAGTCGGTAATATGACTCCAGACCGTATCCAGATCGTTGCACCGACAAGCCCTGAACGCAACCAGTGGAGCGATATGAGCAGAAGATGAGCAGCATACCATAGACGCTACTGAAACGGATATGGTAAAAACGCGGTTGTACATCGTGCGCACGATCTTCACGCTATTCGCGTTACACGTTCAGGAGGAGTTCTGGCTCTATGCCTCACATTCATCTGGTGGATAGCGACAGCACATCATTAGCCCTCATTGCTGCACTGCTCGAGCGCGCGCACCACCACGTCAGTTCTTCAAGCGGCGGACGCGATGCACTGCGCGCCGTGTTCGGCAGCATGCCCGATATGGTGATCCTTGAGGCAGAACTGAACGACTACGACGGGTTCGAGGTGTTGCGCCGCATTCGACGCAGCCTGGATATACCGGTTGTTTTCTACAGTCATCGGGCGCGCGCCGAAGACCGCATCATGGGGCTGCGTCTCGGCGCCGATGATTATATTGCTAAGTACACCCCCTTGTCTGAATTCATCGCCCGCATTGGCGCCGTGCTGCGTCGCTGCCAGCAGGCTCGTCGCCCACCTACGGAGCGGCTGAGTTGTGGTGGCTGGGTTCTCGATCCAGCAGGGCAGATCTGTGTGGCATCTGATCGCCCGGCAGTTGAATTGACTCCGCGCGAGGTGCACCTGCTGTCGTTTTTGATGAAACGTAGCGGGCAGGTCTGCACAACCAGCCAGATCATCCAGCATATCTGGGGCTATACGACCCGTCAGTCGCGTAGCATTGTTGCGACCTCGGTCTGGCGATTGCGCGCCAAACTTGAAATCGATGCCAATCAACCACGACATATTTTGACCGTGCGCAATATTGGGTATACGTTCGTTCCCTGAGACAGCATGAAGGGGGGATAGGGTTCCAGGACGTTCCTTGACTATCCCCCTCTTCGGATAGTTTTAGATCACGTCTCTCTGACTTCGCGGAAGTATCGACAACGCCTTTGATGGTCGTTGTGATTCATCCTCCTGCCTCGACTGCCGGAACAACCTGTGGGAATCGTGCACGGCAATCGTGCCGATAAGCGATTGTTGTCCACCGGAATGCGGGATGTCGCATGCGGCACGCCGATGCATCCCCGGATATGACCCTGACAGCTGCGCCGCATTGCGCGCAATCCGACCAGGTGACGTTCTCCGTCATTGCTCAAGGTTCGGTGATGGTTTCAGACGTTTCCGCATCGGGAAGTAGCCTCGAAATCGGCTTTATTTTCCTGCGAGCAGCCCGCCTGGAGGGGACGCAACAATCTCCCACATTTACTTTCTCTGCCAGATAGTGAACCATTATGGCAGGGAGGGTATCTTGTCCTTGGTCAGCATGCAAATGCGGGATGCCCTCGCTCCGCGGCAGGCATAATCGTAAACAGTCGCGGTCTGGAGCAGAATAACTGCTCAAAAACCACGAGAGATCGGCTTCCCAGCTGGCAACCAGTGCAGGTTGACACATTGCTGCACGACCTTATCCCACACCTGTTTGCACATGATGCAAGGCAGTTGTATCATATGGACGTTTCCCCCCCAGGAGCAGCGTTCAGTGATAAAGTGATGGCGCTGCAGTATCGTCCAGAGATTTGAAACCTTGAGCCAGACTCGCCATGATCGCTGAACACGAGATTACTGCCAGAGTGCTGTTTGCCGGTCCCGACATTCCCAGCGATACAGTGATCAACTCTTGCGTCCATTGCGGATTGTGTCTCTCTGCGTGCCCGACCTATCGCGAAACCGGACTTGAACAGTTTTCACCGCGCGGACGCATCTACCTGATGAAAGCCGTCGCCGACGGGCGTATCGGTATGGAGAGCGAGGTGTTCCAGGAGCAGATGAGCGCCTGTCTCAACTGCCGCGCCTGTGAAGCTGTCTGCCCAAGCGGTGTACTGTATGGGCAGATCCTTGAGGCGTCACGGACGCAGATTGAACAGGCAAAGAGCGATGGGCGGCTTCCACCGCATCCATGGCTTGTGCGACTGCTACGCTTCGGAGCATTTGGGATGCTCTTCCGTCGCCCGTCGCTGTTTCGCCTCTTCTCGCGTCTGATGTGGCTCTATCAGAAGAGCGGTGCGCAAACGCTGGCGCGACGCAGCGGATTGCTCCGTGCGCTGAAACTCGATGAGACCGAGGCGCTCCTGCCACCTATCAGTGATCGGTTTACCGTGCCGAAAGGACAGGTTCTCCCGGCAGAAGGAGAGGAAAAGTTCGTCGTTGCGCTGCTGACCGGTTGTATTATGGCAACGGCATTTGCCAATGTGCATAGTGCTACGATTCGGGTGCTGCGCAAGAACGGTTGCACCGTCTTCCTGCCGCCAGAGCAAGGGTGTTGCGGCGCACTCCATGCCCACGGCGGCGACCTGGCAGGCGCACGTGATCTGGCGCGACGTAATATCACGGCATTTGAGGGGTTGGGTCTCGATGCAATCATTGTCAATGCCGCCGGGTGCGGCTCGACGCTCAAAGAGTATGGTCACCTGCTCCACAATGATCCACACTGGGTGGAACGCGCCAAGCGCTTTTCCGCAAAAGTGAAGGATGTGACCGAATTCCTGGCAGCGCTTGACCTGAATACAGCCGATATGCGCCCGCTCAATCTGACAGTGACCTATCAGGAACCCTGCCATCTGGTGCACGCGCAGCGCATCAGCACCCAACCGCGCAAACTGTTGCGTGCCGTTCCCGGCGTGACCCTGCGCGAAATGCAGGAGTCGTCGCTCTGCTGCGGCTCTGCGGGTATCTACAACGTGACTCAACCCGCAATGGCAACCCGCCTCGGCGAACGGAAACTGAACCATGCGGAAGCCACCGGTGCAGACATCATCGTGACCGCCAACCCCGGCTGTCATCTGCAACTCGAAAGCGGGCTGCGTCGACGCGGCTCGAAGATGCGGGTGCGCCACATTGTCGAGGTGCTGGCAGAAGCATATGACAGGCGGTAAGGTTGAAGGTGAGCGGGCATATGTTGAACGCTGAACCTGTGAAGAAAGTGCCGGCTAGGGCATATGACAGTCGGTAAGGCTGAAGGTGAGCGGACGTGCGTCGAATTACAAGCATATCTCCTGTCCTGGTTCTCAGTTCTTAACAACTACCTCTATGATCACCACCATCGCATTCGATGCCAACGATACATTGTGGCACAATGAGACGCTCTACTCCATAATCCAGGAGAAGTTCAAATGCCCGCTTGCCCCCTTTCAGGACGTTGCAATGATCGACCGTCGACTCTACGAAACCGAGATGCGGAATCTGAAGTTCTTCGGTATGGCATCAAAGGGTTCACCCTCTCACCGAGACCGCAATCGAGGTGACCAATGGTCGAATTGGCGCACAGGAGATTTATCAGATCATCGATTTTGCGCGCGATATGCCGCGCGCACCGGTCGAACTGCTGCCCTGCGTGCGCGAAACGATTGCGTCGCTGCGCGACACCTACCGATTGATGATTATCACCAAGGGAGACCTGTTCGATCAGGAGAGTAAAATTGCGCGCTCTGGCATCGCTGAGACTTTCAGCATATCGAGATCGTGAGCGATAAGATGCCAGCGACGTGTACAGCACTTATGACACGCTCTGGCATCCGACCAGACGAGTTCTTATACGGTTGGCAATTCGCTGAAATCTGATATTCTACCGGTTATCGCAGCAGGCGGGCGGGCAATCTATATTCCGTATCACCTGACCTGGGAACACGAAATGGTAACAGACGACGAGGCAATGACCGACGGATATGTGCAGTTATCGCACATCGGCGAACTGCCGGTCTATTTGCGCAGCCACGCTGCTGCGTCGTCGTCCTGAGCATGACAGGATGATCCGTGTCGTACACCATACTGATGCTGGCTTCGACCAGTTTTTTTTCGGATTACGGCAACCACGTTCGCATCTGGGAGGAAGCGAAAGCCGTTCAACAACTCGGTCATCGTCTGGTACTGGCAACGTACCACAACGGCGACGATATGCCTGGTCTCGACATTCGTCGCTCATGGGACGTTCCCTGGATCCGACGCGCTGTTGTCGGCTCATCACGACATAAACTGTACCTGGATGTCGGTCTGGCATGGCGTAGCCTGCGCGTCGCGCTGGAGATCCGTCCGACGATCATTCACGCTCACACCCACGAGGCAGCCTTCATCGGTCTGGCGCTGAAACGAGTGATCGGCGTCCCGCTCATCCTGGATTATCAGGGAAGCATGACTAGCGAAATGCTTGATCATGGGTTCATCAAGCGCACCAATCCGCTGTTCCCGATGTTGACGCGACTGGAGCGCTGGATCAACCGCAACGCCGATGCGGTGATCACGTCGACAATCAATGCAGCAAATCTGTTGCGCCGCGATGGTTCTGTTCATCCCGACAGGCTCTACACCGTTATCGATAGCGTCAATACTCACCGTTTTCGTCCATTCGACGGATCGCCGGAGTGGGAGGCGCAACGCCGCGAGTTGCGGCGACAACTCGGCATCCCGGAAGACCGCCGCATCGTGGTGTACATCGGGTTGCTGGCGCCGTACCAGGGCACCCACCATCTTATCCAGGCAGCACGGATTGTAACGTCGCGCCGTGCGGATGTGCATTTTCTGATCATGGGGCATCCTGATCCTGCCAGTTATCGCGCTTATGCGGAATCGCTTGGCGTTGACAGGTATGTGACGCTGCCGGGACGCATCTTTTATCGTGACCTGCATGCCTATCTGGCGCTTGGCGAGGTGGCGGTTGCGCCAAAGATGAGCCGCACCGAAGGAAACGGAAAGATAGGCAATTATATGGCGATGGGATTGCCGGTAGTCGCCTTCGATACGCCAGTCGCGCGCGAGTTTTTGGGTGAGTGCGGCATCTATGCCGCCTATGGCAGCGTTGAGGATCTGGCTGCCAGTATCGAACTTGCGCTCGACAGACCAGAATGGGCGCAGGAACTGGGACGACGCCTGCGCGAACGCGCAGTGCGTGACCTATCGTGGGAACGAGCAGCACACCAGATCGAGGAGATTTATCACACAGTCGTCAGCCGGCAGCGCCAGTCATCTGGCTTATGAGATCAGGGTATGGTGTTCTGTCTGCCGTTGTGGGCAACAGAACACCAAAACCTCTTCATCCAACCTGCGAGAAGTTCGCGCGTAATGGTTTCCCGCATCTTAGACGCCTGCGTACTTCGCACCACGTGCGAGAAATTCATACCGAGCGCCGCTCATGAGTTTTCAGAATCATAGCAGTTCTCAAAGTAGGTTGAACTACGGAAGACTATCGGTATGCGAGCGTATGCTCTTGACCTTCGTGAACGAGTCGTGGCCGTCGCCCAACGCCTAGCCTCATCTGCGCACTGCGGGTTGGCACGGACCATGCTCAGGCGGTACAGCTTTCGAGCGCCACAAACTGATAAAAAAGCCCCGATCAAAGCTAGCCGGGTTCAAGCAATGTTGGGCGGCACTCGTTCTCGTAGCTTATTTGAAAAATTCATTGATTTCAGCCAGGTATCTCGGATAGTAAGCTCGTAGATATTCTATGACACCTTTAATCAAAGAAGTAAGGTAAGATTCTCTTCCATCCTGGCTGGATCGTTTTTGCGTCTCTCAAGACTCACGGAGTAAAGTTTTCCATCCTCCTGTTAGTCGCAATCTGCCCTAGCTTCTTTTCCAAATCGTGGACAGTCACAATCCAAGATAGAATTTCTGCTGCTCGATAGGCTCCAATGTGATAACATTTTGCGAAATATGCACGCTCTATCTGATCGGGAATCTCAAGAACAAGTTCATCTAGATCCGTCGAAGTGTTCTTGACCATATGATCTTCCTTCGCTAGTCTTAGAGCGCAATCACCGTCACACGCCCCGCGCGGCGACCGAAATAAATGTCTTCGAATAAATAATCTGGTATAGCCCGCGCAGACGGGCGTCGCATTCCGTAGCCAAGGGCTTTAGCACCGTGGCAAGAAGCGAATGCCGGATTATAGCAGTTCTCACAAAGATCGGTCTTGTTGAACAGGGTTGAACACGCTATCAAAAGCAGACGCCTCGTGCGACATCTCTCTGCGTACTCCGCGTCTAGTTATGATGGGAGGTGAACCCAGCAGATCCGTCTGTGTTTGGGTTTAGAAGACCGCCGCGGAGTAGTGGTAGCTGGGTTCACCCAACCGAAAGTAGCCCGAACAGTTACCTGGTCAAAACCGTATACACTAGACAGGGCACTTTAGCAGATTTACCATCAGTCAAAATGTTACCATGAGTGAAGAGGAAGGTCACGATGTCTGACTCTATAAGCTACATCGGCATTGACGTTTCCAAAGCCCACCTGGACATCTATGTCCTGCCCGTCGAGCAACACTGGCAACTCGCCAACACGGAGCAGGCAATCAAAGCGCTCAGCTCAAAGCGCTTGCCTCCCAACGAAGAAGCCAGCGGCGGTTACAAAGCCACTGCTGCTCGCCTGCTCTATCAAGCGGGTTTGCCTGTCTGTCGGGTGAATCCCCAACGCATACGCCACTTTGCCCGCTCACTCGGTCTGCTGGCCAAGACCGACCGATTGGACAGCAAAGTGTTGGTCCTCTTTGCGCAACGTATCCAACCGCCTGTAACCGCTTTTGCTTCACCACAGGAAGAGCAGTTGTCCGCCTTGCTCACCCGCCGACGTCAACTGTTGGACAACCTGGTCGCCGAACGCAATCGCCTGGAAACTGCCCATCCCGCAGCCCGTCGATCGAAGAGCATATCATCTGGCTCCAAGCAGAAATCGAAGCGTTGGAGCAGACATGCACACCTTTGACGCCCCTGAACTCAAACAAAAAGCCGAATTGTTGGATGAAGTTCCCGGCATCGGCTTGATGACCGCAGTGACTCTCGTGGCAGAAGTCCCCGAATTGGGAACCTAGAACCGCAAGCAAATCGCCGCTTTGCTAGGAGTTGCTCCGTTCAATCAGGAGAGCGGCCAAAAACAAAAAAACGCTCTATCGTCAGCAGACGAGCAAAAATGCGTTCAGTCTTGTCCATGGCTCCCCTCGCCTCCATCCGCTCCAATTCCCTGCTGCGCAAGCTCTATCAACGCTTGCTTCAGTCAGAAAAGTCGAAAAAAGTAGCCATCACTGCGTGCATGCGAAAGCTAATGACCATACTTGAACACTATGCTACGCCACCAAACTCGCTGGCAACCCACCAGCACTTCTTGACAAAAAACACAGTTACTCCGCGCGCATCGGACCGGCTCATGCGGAGGCGTGAAAGCGCGGAGATAGAGAGCGCAGTTCTCACAAGGACCGTCGGACAGGGCTGCAACCGTCGCCGGAAGCGGGTGCCTTGTACGACACGACAGACCCAGACAAGGGTCAACGTATTTGAGAACTGCTACACATTCTCAATCTCCATAATTTCGGTCTATAAGAGAAGTACGCCGAAATGTATTTCGGCATATCGCAGTTCTCGCAGAGACTGAACTCGCTGCCAGAAGCGGATGACTCGCACGACGCAGCAGACTTGAACGATGTCAGTGTATCTGAGAACTACTGTAAATGCTCAATCTTTACCAGCACCATGAACAGAACGTTTGAGCGGGAGTAGAAGGGAGGCACTGAAGGGAAGGGAGACGCCGATATGATGCCTGATCGCCACCTCCCTCAGCACAGACGCTCACAACAACCGGACTGCCGTCCAGAGTGCGTCTGCCTGTTCGTCGGTGAGATCGACAAGCGGAAAACGGGATGAAGTCTGCGGGAAATCCGCCATGCGCGCCAGCAATGCCTTGAGCGCTGGCGGATTCCCGTATGGCTTCAGCGCCGCGCTCAACGCCGTCACCCGTTGCTGAGCGGTTTCGACATCGCCTCCACTGAGGTGCGCTGTCATCACCGCACGCACCTCGCGTGGAAAGACATTACATAGCGCAAAGATGCCGCCAGTTGCACCCTCGCGGAGCGCCTGCGCCAGTAGTGCCGCACTGCCAACATATATGCGCAACTCCGGGAAGCGCTGCCGTAGCATCGATAGATAGGCGAGATCGCCGCCACTATCCTTCAAGCCATACACCACGTGTGGATGACTCTGATAGAGTCCCTCGATCACCGACGGGGTAATTGGAATCTGGCTCATCGGCGGGATATGGTAGAGGATCAACCGCGCACCGGATGGCAACGCATCGCAAAGGGCGCGATAATAACCGAGCAAACCGTCATCGCTCAGGTTCTTGAAATAGAATGGCGGCAGCACTAGCGCCGCGTCGGCGCCGCGCTCGATTGCATAGCGCGTCAGCGCAATGGTGTCGCTCAAGGCAGCGCATCCCGTCCCCGCAAACACCCGCAACTGCCCGCGATGGTGCAGCACCGTATCGAAGATTGCCATCCGCTCGGCAACGCTCAACGACTGCCCTTCGCCAGTGGTACCGCAGGGCACGACGCCATCGACGCCCTGCCCTTCCAGCCAGCGCAGATGCCTGACGATCCACCCATGATCCACAACGCCCGATGGCGAGATAAACGGTGTGACGCTGGCGACGAAGAGTTCTGGCGTGTTCATATGTCTCTCACGATGCTGCAAGTTCCCCGGCGGCACGATACGTTGCCAAAATCGTTCCGGGTTCAACCGTCTGCCCGACCTGCACCCGCACTTCTCCAATGACCCCCTTGCGCGGCGCTTTAACTTCGTTTTCCATTTTCATTGCTTCGATAACAAAGATTACCTGACCTGCCTCGACCTCCTGACCAGGAGACGCCAGCACTGCCGAAACAATGCCTTGTAACGAACTAGCAACCCCATCGGCGATGGGATGGAGTGCGCGATGCGCTGCACGATCCTGCCTGATACGCCGTTCAGTCCGCTCCGACCGGGTCTCGGCTTCCGCCACTCGCACAGTAAAGAGCCGACCGTTGACCTCCACCTCGAAGGTACGCACCGGTCCGCTCACCACACTGCCGACCGATACCGTGCTGATCGGACCCTGAGACAGTGTACTAAGTTGATCGGCGAGATGGTGCGGAATAAAATTGATCGTGGCTTTCCCTTCCTGAAAGACTGGATGCGCCATAGTCGCCAGATGGAACGGAATGGTATGCGCCACGCCAACGATACGATAATCTGCCAGTGCACGCCGCATACGCGCAATAGCTTCGGCGCGATTATCCCCCCAGCAGATCAGCTTGGCAATCAATGAATCGTAATGCTGCGGAATAGTATACCCCTTGTGCACACCGCTGTCGACACGCACACCGAACCCGCAGGGTTCACTATACTCGACGAGCGTGCCAAGCGACGGGCGAAAGTTGTTTGCGGGGTCTTCCGCATTGATCCGGCATTCGATCGCGTGCCCGCGGATCACGATATCATCCTGAGTCAACCAGAGCCGCTCACCTTGGGCGATCCGGATCTGTGCCTTGACCAGATCGACGCCAGTTACCATCTCGGTCACTGTGTGCTCAACCTGGATACGGGTGTTCATTTCGAGAAAATAGAACTCCCCGTCCTGATAAATAAACTCAAGTGTGCCGGCGCTGACGTAGCCTACCTGTTTTGCAAGGCGCACTGCTGCTTCACCCATGCGTTTGCGCACATCGGGCGTGATCACTGGTGATGGGCTTTCTTCAATCAGTTTCTGGTGGCGACGCTGGATCGAGCACTCACGCTCTCCAAGATGCAGCACGTTTCCATAGGTGTCTGCCAGCACCTGGATTTCGATATGACGCGGGTCGGTCAGATACTTCTCAACGTACACGTCTGCATTTCCGAAACCAATCTCTGCCTCGCGGCGTGCACTCTCGAACGCATGACGCAACTCGCTTTCCTCGAACACCACGCGAAACCCACGTCCGCCGCCACCGGCAACCGCTTTGATGGCGATCGGATAACCGTATTCGTGGGCGCACGCACGCAACTCTTCAAGCGTGCCGACGGGGTACATCGTTCCAGGGACAACCGGCACCCCCGCCGCCCTGGCTTCACGCCGCGCTGCCACCTTCCCACCCATACGCTCCATTACCTCAGCAGGCGGACCGATGAAAACCAGACCGGCAAGAGTGACCGCGCGCGCAAACGATGGGTTCTCCGCCAGAAAGCCATAACCCGGATGCACAGCTCCGGCGCCCGACTCGCGCGCGACTTCAATGATCCGCTCGATGTTCAAATAACTCTGTGCTGCGGATGCCGGGCCTACCAGGTACGCAGCATCGGCATACGCCACGTGCGGCGCGTGTCGATCAGCTTCGCTGTAAATTGCGACCGTGCGCAGCCCCAGTTCCTTGCAGGCGCGCATCACCCGGAGTGCAATCTCGCCACGGTTGGCGACCAGAACAGTGTCGAACATAGTGCCCCTCACTGCGCACAATCAATCGAACATTCCCAAAATCCCAGCGCTCCAGTGCGCTGCACGACCAATACGGTCAGCGGTTCCCCAGGCAGCGGCGATGCCGCTGCGCGCGGGCGTCCCTCCCTGCGCTGCGATCAGCGCTGCTGTCTGCCATGCACTGCGCGATGGCGCCTCTTCGATAGCCTTCGCCTGCTCCGCTTCCAGATATAGGCAAACGGCGGCGAACGCCGCAGCTACGAGATCATCATCAATGCGGAGTGGGCGTACTGAAGGAAGATCGTTCATATCGGTTTGTATTTCCGAAGCTCGATACTACAGAAGCGGGTCTATTATACGGAGGACGGTTACAGGTGATATTTCTGTAAACTGAGACATACATCACAGAACAACGATCCATATGCATGCCATGAACCATGGTACTGGTGTTACAGGTACTGTCGGGCTATTGCGGAGGTTGATATAATCTTAACGACAGGGTGTACCGTCGGTGGCAGCGTTTGCAGTTCTCGAGCAGTGGCGCATATTCTTGCTCATTCGTGACCATCCGCTGTCACTACCTCGAACATCAGACCCTACATGACTGTAAAGGAGGTGAGAACGTATGGAACGACAGCACTTGTCATGGTACGCTGCCATCGATGATGCGCTCTGCCGACTTGTGGCGCGCATACACACATGGCGTCTTCTGTACAATGAAGGGCAGGGATTGGTGGAATACTCGCTCTTGCTGGCGCTCATCGCGCTAGTCGTGATCGGTATTGTAGCGGTGATGGGGCAAACTGTAAGCGGTATGTGGTATCAACGTATTCTTGATCGCTGGCCCACCTCGTAGGTGGGTGTGGTTGTCATTACGCAATTGTTCCTTTTGTTCTCCGGCGTCCGCGATACAGCGGACGCTTTCTTGTTTCTCGCGCCCTACCATGGTGGGCGTGGCGTAACGCGCACTGACCGCTCTGCCTGATAGGTCACCAGGCCCCGCGGTCCGCCGCGCACTTTCCGCACGTGGCGTCGCCGTGTAATTTCAACCTCGACGCTGGCAGAAGCGCGTTGACTGCTGTAGTATGCTGCCAGCGCTGCTGCTTCTTGAATGGTACGCTCTGGGACGTCACGCTGACCGACTTTGATGATCACATGCGCACCGGGTGCGCCGCGCACGTGCAACCAGAGATCATCGGGTGCGCCGAGCCGGAAGGTAACGTGTTCGTTCTGCTGCGCAGTGCGCCCGACATAAATAGTCAAGCCGTCGCTTGATTCGAGGCGTAACGGCGGTGTGGGACGATCTGGACGCTTACGGGTGCGACCAGTTGGTTCAGGTCCGAGATAGCCTTCCGCTTCTGCTTCACGTGCAATTGCTTCGATAGCGTCGTATCCTTCTGCCAGTTCCAGCAATGCCAGCGTTTCATCCAGACCTGCCAGACGCAACTCGACGGCGCGCAGTCGTTCGGGAATGCCAGCAAGCGCACCTTTGGCTTTCTCATAGGCGCGGAAGCGATCCCGTGCACACTCGACCGGCGACTTGCGCGGATCGAGCGCGATACGTCGCCCGTCAACTTCTAGATGATCCTGTCCTGGCGCCAGCTCGTGAAGGAACGCAAAAATCATTTCTCCCTCCCAGCGCAACTGCTCAAGATCAGAAGCACGCTCCAGTTCGGCGCGGAGGGCGGAACATTGTCGCTCCAGACGCTCACGCATGGCGTTCAACCGCTCACGCAGAGCGTCGCGCCGTTGATGATGGGCAGTAAGGCGCTCGCGCGTCGCATAGTATGCATCCAATGCAGCGTTCATCGACGGACAGGGACGCGCCCCCGGCAGATGGGTCAGTTCATATGGCGCGAATGCGACCGGTTCGCCATCATCAATCACGATATGCGGCATCCAGGGGGGCTGACACAACTGCCGCAACGCATCGGCAAGCGCTTCCCACGGCAGATCAGCGCTGGTTGGCACAATGGTACTTCCCATTACACGATAGACCACCTCACGCGCAGCCAGCGGCGACAGCCCACGATAGGCGGTCACCAGCGCCCGCGCCAGATCGGGTTGACCATCCGGCACGGCAGCGCGCATCTCAACAGCTGTCGCCTGGCGTGGATCGCGCTTGGCCTGCGGCGGCGGCAGTTCGTATGGTTCACGAGGCAACACCGGACGCCGGCTCATACGTGGCGTCACGTGCCGCGCTGCTGCCAGAATCACGTTATTGTCGCCAACCAGCACAATATTGCTGCGGCGTTCCATAATTTCAACAATCAGTTCACACCGAAGTACTTCATCTTCTGTACCGTCTGACTGATCCTCATTATCGCTATCGAGTTCAGGTTCGTCATTGGAGTTGCGCAGGAGAGGTCGTTTGGCTATACTTAGCAACAATACACGCTCCAGATCTGGTTGCTCAATAGCAGTGATCCGGCCACGGTTGACATACTTGCGCAACAGCAGCAATAGAGGCGGCGTCGCATCAGTGCCACGCGAGATGCGCACCGGGCTGAGGTGAACGCGCGCGAATTGCGGATGGGCGGAAAGTACGAGATAATAGCGCTGACCGGCATAGATTTCGAGAGCGACGCTCAACTCTCCCGGCAACAGGACACGCTGGACACGACCACCGACAAGAGTGGCGCGCAACTCATCGACAACGGCGGCAAGCGTCAATGCATCGAAATACATCGCACACACGATTATAGCACGCAGCCATTGTAAAGGAGGAATATGCCCGTCGTTGATCGCAACCCGTTACTCGATGGTCTGCCAGCGTACCCGCTCCTGATCGTCATTTCCGGTCCGTCTGGTGTTGGAAAAGACTCCATTCTGAACCGGATGCGTGAACTGGAGGTGCCGTTCCATTTTGTGGTCACTGCCACCGACCGCCCGATGCGCGAGGGGGAACGGAACGGGTACGATTACCATTTCGTTACAACCGAGCGATTCCGCGAAATGATCAGCCAGGGCGAGTTGATCGAGTGGGCACGGGTCTACGGGCACTACAAAGGAATTCCAGCATTCGAGGTGCGCAATGCACTGGCTTCGGGACGTGATGTGGTGCTGCGGCTCGATGTCCAGGGTGCCGTGACGGTGCGCCGTCTGGCGCCCGATTCGGTGCTGATCTTTGTGGCACCAGGGAGCATGGACGAACTCCGCACACGCCTGGAGCGGCGTCGCACGGAGAGCAGTGCGGAGATTGATCGCCGCCTGAGCGTGGCGCAACGTGAAATGGAGGCGCTCGAAGCGTTCGATTATATTGTAATCAATCGCGCCGACCGTCTGGATGAGGCAGTGGCGCAGATCCAGGCGATTGTCATGGCGGAAAAATTGCGTGTGCATCCACGGCGCGTCACGCTGTAGGCTGAACGCACCAATACTGCGGAGAATAGCTATGGCATTGCTTGAACGATTGCAAAACGATCTTAGAACAGCTCTGAAGAGCGGCGACCGATTGCGCGTAGATACGATCCGGATGGCAATCGATGCACTGAAGAAGGCGCAAATGGCGCAGGTGAAGGCTGCCTTCGATGCAGCTGGAGGTGAGTCGGCTGATCCTGCTGCGCTGGCGGCTATCGACCGCGATAAGGCTCTGACCGAAGCAGCGGAGCAGGAAACGCTGGTGAAAGAGGTCAAACGCCGGCGCGAGGCCGCCGAACTCTATCGCAAAGGCGGGCGTATTGATCTGGCAGAAAAAGAAGAAGCGGAAGCAGCCATCCTTCAGTCGTACCTTCCACAGCAACTTTCTGCAGAAGAGTTGCGTCCTATGGTACAGGCGATCATCAATGAGATAGGCGCAACCGGGCCCACCGATATGAGCAGGGTTATGCCAGTATTGATGCAACGTCTCAAAGGGCGCGCCGATGGTCGCCTGATCAATCAGGTTGCGCGTGAACTCCTGAGCCAGGCGCAGTAACCGGACACTGCAACACGAAGGCTCACCTTCAGCATGAACATGGTACGATGGTTTCAACGATTGATCGGCCAGCCAGCATCTCCTGGGGATGGATCGGCGCAGCGAGCGCCGGAGCGCACCTGGAAGCGCCTGACTGTCGGGTTGAGCTTGGGGCTTGCACTAGTTATCTGGTTAGCACTGGTATGGCAACCAGTTATTGCCCCAGACCTGCAACTTGGGCGACCGAGTCCACGCGATATTCAGGCGGATCGCACCGTCACCTATGTGAGCGAGTGGCGCACCGAGCAGGAACGCGCGCGTGCTGAGAGTTCCGCTGATACAGTTGTCTACTCGCGCGATATGAGCATTCCCATTCAGCAGCGCGCCGAACTCAAGAACCTGCTACAGACTATTACCCAGATCCGTGACGATCCGACGCTGACCAAGACGCAGGAACGCGAACGCCTGACCAGCCTGCCGAACAGTACGCTGATCATCTCACCCGAACTGGCAAGCGCCATTGCTCGCCAGACAGACGAGTCGTGGGTATTGATCAGTACCCTCTCGCTTGAACTGTACGACCGGGCGCTGAGCGAAAACAGGTACATGCTCAACGATCAGAAGATTGCTGAGCTGCGCTCGTTCTCACTGCCATACTGGGCTTCACTCCAGGCGGAAACCGAAGAGCAGGCGAAGTTGATCGCACTGTTCAGCGGTTCGTTTCTGAAGAGCAATCAGTTCATCGACGAAGAAGCGACTCAACGCCGCAAACAGGAAGTCCGTGAGGCAGTGCGACCGGTAACCGTCCGGATTCTGGAGGGTGAAAGCATCGTGCGCCAGGGTGATGTGGTGACTCCCGATGTTCTGGAGAAACTCGAAGCACTAGGCGCACTGCGAACCAAAACCAACTGGGTTGCACTTGGGGGTAAGGCGCTGCTGGCACTGCTGATCGCTGGCATCTTTGGTGCATATGTAGCAGTTGCTCAACACGAGACGCTCAAAGAAACCCGACCGTTGCTGCTTGTTTTTAGCCTGATGGCATTGACAATCATTGCCGCACGACTGGTCGTTCCGTTCGGCATTCAGTGGACCTATGCATTCCCGCTGGCACTGATCGCGCTACTGCTGGCAGCCTTGTTCAACGTTGGGCTATCGCTCATGAGTGTGGGAGTACTGAGTATCATCATCGCCAGTTTGAGCGATAAGCAACTGGCGACTGCTCTGATCCTCTTTCTAGGAAGCATCGCTGGGGCATTCCTGATTGGGCGCGGTGAGCGCTCGCTGCTGTTCTTCATTAGCGGTGTAGCGATTTTTTCCGTCACTGCCTTGGCCCAGTTCGCCTTTCATTTGATGAACGGTGTGTCGCCAGCACTGGATCAGGCAATGGCAATCCTGGCGGTCAGCGGGATCAACGGCGCACTCTCGGCAATTCTGGCGCTGGGGTTGTATAACCTGACAGGACAGCTTGCTGGCATCGTCACTCCGCTTCGTCTGATGGAACTGGCGCATCCGGCGCAACCACTGCTGCGTCGTCTGATCCGCGAAGCGCCCGGAACCTACTATCACAGCGTTGCGGTTGGCAATCTGGCGGAAAGCGCTGCCGAAGCAATCGGTGCTGATGCCCTTCTGCTACGGGTCGCATCGTACTACCACGATATCGGAAAAACAATCCGCCCATTTTTCTTTACCGATAATCAGAGTGATCGCGAGAATGTTCACGATGAACTCGATCCTTTGACCAGCGCGCAGATCATTGCTGACCACGTGCGTGAGGGTCGAAAGATGGCTATCGCTGCCGGTCTGCCATCGCAGATCGTCGATTTTATCAGCACCCATCACGGTACCAGCGTGATCAAATATTTCTACCAGCGCGCGCTCCAGCAGCATGATACGGTCAACATTGAGGATTATCGTTACCCTGGTCCACGTCCGCGCACCCGTGAACAGGGGATCATGATGCTTGCCGATACCGTCGAAGCAACAGTGCGCTCAAAGTTTCAGGCCGGAAGCGTGATTTCTAACCGTGAAGGGAACAATGGCGATGCCCGATCGCGTGAACAAGGGAAGACCCTTGAGGAACTCGTGACCGCCATTATCGATGAACGAGTACGGAGCGGTCAACTCGATGAATGCCCGCTGACCCTGAGCGATCTGGCGCGTATTCGCCAGGCATTTATCACCACGCTCCAGGGGATTTATCATCCGCGAGTCGACTATACGCCGAAAACCGTTGTGTCGTCGGACTGGCAGTCGTGAGTCGATTGCAAATTGTGAGTCGCGTGCAGCACCGTGGCATCTCAGCAGACGCAGCGAGCAATTGATAGAAACCCCTGTGCGTCCGACGTCTCAGCGGTACGTTTTTGCAGCAAAGCATATAGAATAACATAGTAACTGTTCACACCTGGGCCTAGGGTAACATACGTGCCTGGGAGCGATGGCGTGACACCCTCGTCCCATCTACGCGGGCAAGATGCCCTCGCTCCCAGGAAAAATGTGAACACGTAATAGTATCGTGTTGCCTGGAAAGTGTGCATTTACGAAAGAATCTGGCAGTTGCACACCAGTGACTCTGCGCTACAATTGTTCTCGTTGTTGAGCCAGGTGTCGTGTTCGTATGAGCGACTCTGAGAGAACTATCGAGATCCAGGTTGTTCCCCAGTATATGGCACACGTCGATAGCGCACTGATCGAACGGGCTGTCGAATGCACGTTGCGGATGGAACAGGTTGCGGGACCGGTAGAAGTTGGCATCCTGATCACCGACGACACCGAGTTGCAGCGGTTGAATCAGGCATACCGCGGCGTTGATGCGCCAACCGATGTTCTCTCCTTCGCCGAAGCGGACGACGACAGCACATTCGTTCGACCTCCCGACGCGCCGCACTATCTGGGAGATATCGCCATCTCGTGGGAACGGGTTGTTGCCCAGGCGGCAGAGTATGGTCATTCGCGCGAACGCGAACTTGCCTTTCTGGTTGTACATGGTATGCTCCACCTCCTGGGCTACGATCATGAACGCAGTCCAGCCGATGAAACCAATATGCGCGCACGCGAGGAGGAGATCCTGCGTGCGCTTGGCTTGAGCCGTGAGGAGTGATCATGGCGACCAATCACCAACATTCAACTGATCGCCCGGTTGTCGTTGATTATCGATCCCATCGTCTGCACGCCAAAGCAATGCGGCGCAATCAGACGGTTGGCTGGGTGCACAGGCGTCTACGATCGTTTCCATTCGCTTTCGCAGGGATTGGACATCTGTTGCGCACTCAGGGGAATGCGCAGATCCACGTGGCAGTTGGGAGCGTGGCAATCATCCTCGGTTTTCTGTTCAATATCGAACGCGGCGAATGGCTAGCACTGGCGCTGACCATTACACTGGTGCTGGCTGCTGAGGGGGTAAATACTGCCGTCGAAGCGGTTGTTGATCTGGTGACCCCTGGATTTCACCCGCTTGCCAAGATTGCCAAGGATGTGGCTGCCGGTACAGTGTTGCTGACCGCGATTGGTGCTGTTGTGGTTGGGTTGATCGTCTTCTTGCCGCGTCTCTGGGCGCTCGCCGCACCATGGGTGATGGGCGCACTCTGAGCGGAAGCATGAAGATTCTGCTGCTGGCACCATATCCACCATACCCGCCACGCGGCGGCGGTGCAATGCGCACATACCAGATCATCCGTGGTCTGGCGCAGCGTCATACCCTGACCTGCCTCACCTTCGTACCCGATGCTGCGGCAGAACAGGCGCTCGCGCCATTGCGCGACCTGTGCCGGTTGATCACAGTGCGCGGTCCTGCGCTACGATCGTTGATCCAGCGCGCGTGGACAACCCTGGCGTCGCCGCTCCCCGATATGGCGCTACGGAATACATCGCCTGCCTTCCGCACCGTCCTCCACGACCTGGTTGCGCACGAGCGCTTTGACATCATCCAGGCAGAGAGCATCGAGATGGCATCGTACCTCATCGATCTGGCGTACAACGCCAGGTCATCATCATCGATGATCTTCCACCGACCATTGCTGGTGCTCGATCAGTTCAATGCCGAATATGTGCTGCAGAAGCGCATGGCAATTACTGATCTGCGCACTGCATTTATGCTCGCCGACCCTGTGCGTCGCGGCGCAGGCGGTGTCTATTCTTTGACCCAGTGGATCAAACTGGCGCATTACGAACGTCGCATCCTGCAAATGTGCGATGCCATTATTGTCGTTTCAGAAGAGGATCGTAAAGCGCTGGAACGTCTTGGCGGAACGTGCCATGCAGTTGTGCCAAACGGCGTGGATACCATGTTCTTCAGCCGGGAGACGCTCACCGGCGATCATCGGGCACCGCTACCGTATGCAGCACCAGTGATGGTATTCAGTGGAACGCTCGATTTTCGTCCCAATCTCGACGCGCTCGTCTGGTTTATCGACGCAGTCCTGCCCCGCATTCACGCCCGACGCCCCGACGCCCGGCTGCTCGTCGTTGGGCGGCGGCCCGTGCCGATCTTGCACCGTCTTGCCGAACGGGGACGCCTTGTTCTGACTGGCGAAGTCAGCGACGTGCGCCCATTCCTGGCTGGTGCTGCGGTCTACATTGTGCCGATGCGGATTGGCGGTGGCATACGCCTGAAAGTGCTCGAAGCATTCGCACTCGAAGTACCGGTTGTCAGCACAACGCTGGGAGTTGAAGGGATTGCCGGGCTGCGCGACGGCATCCACTGCCTGCTGGCAGACACACCACAACAGTTCGCCAACGCTGTTGTGCGTCTACTGGATGATCCAGTGTTTGGGCGAATACTCGGCGCTGCCGGGCGGCGACTGGCGTGTGCAGAATACGACTGGAAAGCGATTATCCCGCGCATGGAAGCGGTCTATCAGCGTTGAAAGTTGAAGGAACGTTGAACGTTCAACCTCAGCGGACGGCCCCAAGCGTATCGTAGCAAGAACACGCGCGGTTTATCATGTACTTCACCCACATATGCCCGCGATGCGGGTTGGTCGTGAACTATGATTACAACGCAGCAAGCAACCTCCTGCATCGAGGACTCTATGTTCTACAGTCGAAGCGAAATACGCAACGACTGTGGGGCATCACCCTCCAAAGCTCGATTCCTCAGAGATGAGCGCCGTTGCAGGCAACGTTTCAAGTTATGGCAGGTTCTTCTGGCGCTCCTGATTCTAAGTGTATGCTACATACTGACGACACCCGGTTCTATCAAACCGCCACCCTCCGATAACCGCACTGCTGCAGATCAGGTACGTGTATTTTTCACTACACCGACGTTACGCTACCCGGATGTTCCCAAACGACGCGCCCTGTCACCAGTGCTGCACGGGCTTATCGATGACATTGCTCATGCCCGCACGTCGGTTGAGGTAGCTGCCTTCGACTTCGACCTGCCGCAGCTGGTCAATGCACTGATCCAGGCCAGGCGTCGCGGCGTTACCGTGCGCGCTGTCATCGACAGCGAGAACCTGGTCGACCCGGCAGTCGCAATGCTCACCGGGCGCCTGCAAGACTGGCAGGTTCCGATCACATTCGACCGACGGGCGCCATTTATGCACAATAAGTTCGTTGTAATCGACGATGCCATTGTGTGGACTGGTTCGTGGAATCTGACCGAAAACTGCACCTTCCGCAACAATAACAACGCGATACGCATTAAAAGTCGGCAGATCGCTGCTGCTTACCGACGCGAATTCGATCAGATGCACGCAGGCACCTTTGGAACCGCCAAACGCAGCAGTGCGCCGCGTTCCGCAACCCGTATCAACGATGGATCTATCGAAATCTACTTCTCACCACAAGACAAAGCGCTCCCCTTTATTCTCGAACAGATTGAACAGACACGCAGTACACTTGTCTTCATGGCATTTTCATTCACCTCGGCGCCGATCGCGGATGCATTAATTGATGCAGCGGCACGTGGTGTACACGTCGAGGGAGTCATCGAAAAACGCAACGCCGGAGGGACAGGGTCAGTATTCGCGCTCCTGCGTAATCGGGGAATTGATGTTCGAGAGGACGGCAACTGCTACATCATGCATCACAAGGTCATAATCATCGACAACCACATCGTCATTACTGGTTCATATAATTTTACCAGCAACGCAGAAAACACGAATGATGAAAACCTGGCAATCATCCGCAGTACAGCGATTGCCAGGCTTTTTCTCGAAGAATACGCACGTATTGGACGCCAGGCTACTGAGCCGACGCGCTGCAACTAGGTATTTGGTACATTAATCGGGTGCTTGCGCGGTCGCCCTGGTCTTCTGCGAGGCAGTCCTTCCGATGCTGAGTTTGTAGAAGATGCAACAGAAGCCGATGGTTCGAGTGTCTCTGGAATCAGTTCAACAATTTTGAATGGAATGGTCGATCCGCGCGTGCGGAAGAACAGAATGTCGAACCCTCGGCGCCTTGCAGCAGCACGTAGGCGATTACGGACGGTTGTACGTCTGTCGTCTGGTTCGAGCTCCACCTCACCATAATCGCCGATAGTGTAGTCTTCTAGAAATTGATCGTACTCTGCCGCAATCAGCGCTCTCATGCCTTTACCTTTGTTTTCGAGGAGGAGTACCTCCTCCTTTGTGAGTTTGCGAACCTTGGGCATAGCAGCATCCTTTCCGTAGTTCTGCCAGACACAGAATGAAAACCCCCCGACGGGTAAATGATAAGCAATCAAGAGAGGATTGAGATCCGATTACTCCACCAACCATTGTATACCACTTTTTTATTCTACGCAAGCGGATTTTCGGCTCTATCCACTCAAATAGCATATCTTTCACGTTGTTCCACGCGATCTCTTGCTTCCAGGGCGGCGCAAGATGAGTGTCAAATGCCATTACGCGGTCGAATTGCCCCATAACTGGTATGTGGAGATCAATACTGTGTCACCCAAATGCGCCGCCGCGACTCCGCCAATCTCGAACGTTCCGATGCGTCTGGTATAATGCACCGGTACGCACTGATACACCCGGTTGCACCAATACCGGTTGATTGCAGGATCAAACACTACTTCGAACCATTTAGAAAGTGAATGCTACATGCACTCTTCTGAACTTGCTCCGGTTGATCAAACGCGTTCGCGCAAAACCCTTGTGCTGATGCTGATTGCGCTGGTATTGATCGGCATTGCGCTGCTGATTGCGATTCCAACTGCCAGTGACTGGTGGAAAGCCGCTGTGCTGGGCATCGTCGAGGGATTGACCGAGTTTCTCCCGATCTCATCGACAGGTCATCTGCTGATTGTGTCGAACCTGCTGGGTTTCGAGGGGAGCATAGGAGGAACCTTCGAGATTTTCATTCAGCTCGGCGCGGTTCTTGCTGTCGTAGGGTACTACGCATCCGACCTGCTACGTCAGGCGCGTATGGCGCCGCACGATCCGCACATACAACGATTCTGGATCGCAATCGGTGTGGCGTTTCTTCCTGCAGCGATCATCGGACTTGCGCTGCACGGATGGATCAAGGCGGTGCTCTTTTCGCCAGCGGTCATCGGTACAGCCCTGATCGTCGGCGGTATCGTCTTGATCATCGTTGAGCGATTGCCTCGGCGCACTGCGACTGTCCACAATGCTACCCATTTATCACTTCGCCAGGCGCTTGGCATCGGTATTGCTCAGGTCCTGGCGCTGACGCCGGGGGTATCGCGCTCAGCGGCGTCGATAATTGGCGGAATGGTCGTCGGTCTCGACCGACAGGCAGCGACAACGTTTTCGTTCTACCTGGCTATTCCGACACTCGGTGCGGCAACAGTTGTCGATCTGCTGACCAGCCTGGAACAGGTGACTCTGGGGGATGTAGGACGGCTGTTCCTGGGTCTGGTGGTCTCGCTAATTGTAGCGTGGCTGAGCATTGACTGGCTGCTGCGCTATGTCGCCAATCACAGTTTTGTGGCGTTTGGCATCTATCGTATTATTGCCGGATCGATTGTACTGGTGCTTGTCGCCGCAGGAAGATTATAATAGTGGGTCTCCTGCAAAAAGGTCATGTCATCGCAGAAGCGCAGAGAGCGATTATAGCGATTCTCACAAAGGTTGAACCTGATGACAAGGTTGAACACGCCTGGGAATGGTGCGCCCCATGCGATGGCCAAAATACATTTCGGTCTACACTCCGCCGGAAGCGGGCGCCTCGCGCGACGCAGCGGGACCAGACAAAGGTCAACGTGAGAACTGCTGTAAAAATGCTGCACGCCTGGTGCTTGGCAGTACCTTTTTGCAGTGAAATCAATAGTGTATTCCAGTATTGTACAGAGAGGAGAGAGCGCGATGTCGCCTGTCTCTCACAACATGCCGTCACGGCGCGCGCAGGCGCGCGAGCGCATTCTTGCAGCGTTGGCTGCAAGTGCAACGCTCACCGATCACGAGGCGCTTGCGCTGCGTATCGATCAACTGCTGGCAGAGGTGTTCGAGGACGAGCCAGCGCCGCAACCGCAACCTGCCCTGATCGAGCCGAGAAATGAAGAAAGTCGCGTGGTTGTCACCGGCATCGGGGTGGTCACGCCTCTCGGCAACGATCTGGAGACGTTCTGGCGGGGTCTGGCGGAAGGACGCAGCGGCGTTGGTCCGATCACACTGTGCGATCCGGGAGATGCCACCACCACGATTGCCGCTGAGGTGCGCAATTTCGACGCGCGCGATTACATGGACGCAAAAGAAGCGCGGCGCGTCTCACGTGGAACGCAGTTCGCCATTGCTGCGGCGCGCATGGCGCTCGACGACGCCCGATTCACGATCAATGACAGCAACCGGTACGACACCGGCGCATTGATTGCCTGTGGTAGCACATCACCGCCTGACACCGAAGCAGCGGCGAAGATCCTCTTTGAACGTGGCGCGTCGCGGATTAGCCCATTCTACATCACCAGCGCCCTGCCCAACATGCCATCGTGCCAGGTTGCCATCCACCTCGGATTGATGGGGTACAACACGACCATTGCTACTGCCTGTGCTGCGAGTGCGCAGGCAATCGGCGAAGCAGCGGAAGTCATCCGGCGTGGCGATGCGACCGTTATGCTGGCAGGTGGAACTGAAGCGCCAATCTGCCGCCTGACTCTCGCCAGTTTTGGCGCGATTCGTGCACTTTCGACGCGCAACCACGACCCGGCTGGGGCATCTCGCCCGTTCGATGCCGAACGTGATGGCTTCGTGCTCGGCGAGGGGGCAGGCGTACTGGTGCTCGAATCGCTTGCTCACGCGCGACGACGCGGTGCGCGCATCTACGCTGAAATCATCGGCTATGCGTCTACCTGTGATGCACACCACGTAACTGCACCACATCCGAACGGCGATGGCGCGGCGCGCGCAATCGTGCGTGCCATGGCGCGAGCGCGGATTACGCCACAGCAGGTTGATTACATCAATGCTCATGCCACCGGTACGCCGACTGGCGACATTGCCGAAACGCTGGCGATCAAGACGGCTTTCGGCGAGTACGCCTCTAGTGTACCGATCAGCGCCACCAAGTCGATGATCGGTCATCTGACAAGTGCGGCTGGCGTGGTGGAGGCAGCGGCAACCCTCCTTGCAATGCAGCATCAGTTCATCCCACCAACGATCAACCTGACGAATCCCGACCCGCAGTGCGACCTTGATTACGTTCCACAGCGTGGGCGGCCCGCCACCATCCGAATCGCAATGTCAAATTCGTTTGGCTTCGGCGGGATCAACAGCGTCCTGGTGTTGCAGCGGGCTGATTATATCCAGTGAGTCTTCAGGATCAGCGCCTGTAATCTGTATGCACCTCTTGCCGTCAAGCTAATGCAGATTAAGGAATATAAACCGGTTTTCGTCCTTGCGGTTTGGAGCGGAATAATTGCTCAACAACCATAATTTTCTGCCTACACTTTGCCGAAAGCAGGTACCTTGTGCGATGCTGCAGATAGGAACGATATATCTGAGAAATGCGGTAATTCACGCACACTGTGCCGACGTTGGTGCAGCCGACGGCAGGGTTGTCGCATGCTTAACTAACCAGACCGTCCAGATCGAACGGTTTTGCAGCATCATCGACGCAACCAATCGCCTACATCCACGAACGCTTGATGAGCGTGGCGTAGACAGTCGAGCCGAGCATAGAAACCGTCGTAAGTTCAGGAAGGGTGCGTAGTTGTCGTACTGTTTCCCCAAAGGAGTTGATCTGGAAGAGAGCGAACAGAGGATCAGATCAGGGCATCTGACAGAAGCCTGATCGAAGGCGGTGAAGGGGTTACTTCAATGACAGCGTACTCGTATGATCGAAGCAATCGAGCCGGGATATCACGGTGTCCAGTTCATTGTCGATAATCAGAATGGTTGAGCGCGCTATGGATACCCTTGCAGATTACAACGTTTCTACAGAGTTATAATCGGCTCGAACGGTAAAAAAGGTATGGATTGTCGCAACATGAACGCAAAGCCGGACAACTGGGGCATCATCGGGCATGAATGGGCGGTCGAATTCCTGCGACGCTCGATAGCCGGAAACCGCGTTGCGCATGCGTATCTCATTAGTGGTCCGGAAGGAGTAGGGAAAGCATTGCTGGCGCTGCGGTTGGCGCAGGCGCTCAATTGTAACGAGGAAAGGATAGACCCCTGCCTGCGTTGCCACTCCTGCCAGCGGATCGAACGCGGCAACCACCCGGATGTCCGCATTGCTGGCATGGCAACGCAGGCTGCCGAGGCAAAAGCTGATGATGCGGCGCGGCAGAAGGAGCTAAAGATCGATACGGTGCGCGAATGGCAGCGTGATATGATACTGAAACCCTATGAGGGGCGGCAGCGCGTCTTCATTCTGCACGATGCAGAAAAGTTGAACGAAGCTGCATCGAATGCAATGTTGAAAACGCTGGAAGAGCCGCCACCATATGCAACGCTCATTCTGGTGGCGCATACGGCAGGCAACCTGCTACCGACGGTTGTTTCACGCTGCCAGTTGCTGCGGTTGCGCCCGTTGCCGAGGGTGCAGGTGGTTGCCGCCCTGCGCCAACAGTGTAATCTTGCCGCCGAAGATGCCGAACTCCTGGCGGCGTGGAGCGGCGGACGGATCGGATGGGCACTCCGCATGGTTGCAGATCCAAACCAGCTGGCAGTGCGCCAGGAACAGCTCAACGAACTCCTCGCCCTCACTGACCAGCCGCTGGCAGCCAGGTTGCGCTGGGCAGAAGAGCACGCAAAAGCATACCGTGCCGGTGAGCAGGTGGCGGTGTTCGAGATGCTTGACCTGTGGCAGAGCTGGTGGCGTGATGTGCTGTTGACAGCTGCCGGTTGCCCGCAAGCAGTGGTGCATGTTAATCGACGCGCCGACCTGGAAGCAGCGGCGATGCAGTACACACTTCCCGATCTCCATGCCTTCGTTGCGAGCATTTCCCTGGCAGCGCAGCGTTTGCGCGATAATGTCAATCCGCAACTCGCGCTCGAAGGCGTGCTGCTGTCGATACCGGAACGTCGGGCAGCGCGATAGACACATAGACACTGTAGTTGCTCCCGCCATGGACTCCTTGTTTTACCAGGCTTTTCTCGCCTTCGATAGCGGCAGGTACGATGAAGCCGAGCGCTTATACGCACTGGCATTAATGAAATATCCAGTCTCCCAGTATGAGCAATACAAACAGGCAGCCCACGGACTAGCGTTCACCTGCTGCTTCCAGAGCAAATTCGATCAGGCGCGCGAGATCTATACGAATCTGTATCGTGTCGTGCAAGATGCGCGCGATCTCCGATGGCAGGCCATCGTTCTGCATCAACAGGGCGTCGTCGAGCGAATGGCGGGCAATTTCTGCGAAGCCCGGACCATGTTTCAGAAAGAATATGATTTTCGTGTATCGCACCTTCCGGACGACTTTGCTGGCTTTGCGGCGAATCTCTATGAACAGGGATATATTCTTCTGAAATTGGGAGATACAGCACAGGCTCTCACCATAATGCAACGTTCGCTGGATATGGCACAGCAGGCAAACGACGCCATGTGTCTAGGATGCGCTTATCGTGGTCTGGGAGAAATCTATGCCGCTCTGGATGAGCATGAGCGAGCCAGAACTTGCTTCTCATTGAGTAGACAGGCATTCGAGCAGGCTAGTGATCAGGTTGCAGCGGAAGAAGTTCGAAGGTTTGATATGGCGCTCTTAAAATCAGGAGACCGTCCGTAGATGTGTATGCAATAATCCGGTATGCGCCGCGTGCCGTCGAGCTCATGGAGATTGAGAATTTATAGCAGTTCTCAGATACGTTGACCCTTGTCCGGGTCTGCCGCATTGCGCGAGGCACCCGCTTCCGGCGGAGTGTAGACCGAAATTCATTTCGGTCGCCGCGTGGGGAGCATGATGGTAATTGCGGTCGTCCGAGAAGTTTCAACCTTGTCCAATAGGTTCAACCTTTGTGAGAACTGCTATAATCCGCTATACTGAACGAGCCGTGGGGCTGATGGAGATTGAGAAATAAATCCGGTATGCGCCTCTTGCCGTCGGGCTGATGGAGATTGAGAACTTAATCCGGTACGCGCCTCTTGCCGTCGGGCTAAAGCCCTCGGCTAGACAAGGCGAAGCCCGCCTGCGCGGGCTACACCGGATTATTTCTTCAAAGACCATACGCCCTCGGCTGTGCAAGGCGAAGCCTGCCTGCGCGGGCTAGGGCGGATTATTTATTCAAAGACCATACGCCCTCGGCTATGTGGTGCGAAGCCCGCCTGCGCGGGTGAGAGCAGAATAGTTACTCAAAGACCATCATTTCGGTCGCCGCATGCGGAGCGTGACGTTCATTAGCATGCACATTACCGGCACCCAATCAATCATCGGGCGTGAGCAGGTCCCCCCGCCCAGTCTGCCAATTCGCAGCGCCTGACTGCGCATGGCTCGTCAGGACAACGAGCGACGCGCCGATGACACCGCACCCAAGGCTCCCGGCAGCGTCACCGTATAGTCGGCATGGGCGATGCCGATGCCGATGATGCCGCTAAGGAGTACACCAAAGACGCTAGCTGGTATCGATGCAGCGATATTCCCACCTTCAGCGCGATGGAGCAGCGCTGACACTGGCGCGCCCGTGATTGTCCAGATCAGATATGCCATTGCAATTACGGCGTCGTCGCTGGCGACGATGGCTGCTCAGGCGACGCAGGCTGGGATGGCGTCGGTTGCGTCGATATGCGCTGTCCCGACGATGGGTTAGGCACAACCGTTGTGCCAGTCGCCATCTGATTCAGCAACAGGGTGAGGTTAGTATTCGGGTCAATGAACCAGACATTACCACTCTTCAACATTTCAACCATCAATTCGCGGATGCGCAGTTCAAACAGTTCTGGATTCTCGCGCCAGTAGCGTCCCTGGATGGCGCGCACCTGCGCCTCACGGTTCGCCGCCTCAAGCGCAGCTGCCGTCTGACCTTTTTCGCGGGTTAGCGCCACCTGCGCTTCCTGCTCCGCCTGGAGCAGATTGTTTGCCTGTTCCACTTGGATCTGCTCGCGACGGCGCTGCTCAGTTTCAATCTTCACTTCCAGATTCGCCTTTTCGGAAAGCAGACGGGCATACTCTTCGCTGACCTTGATATCAAGTACCTTGACTGCCTCGATCACAACAAACAGTTGATCGGCAGGACTCTCCTGTCCTGGACCCGGCGGCGTCGTCAGATTGGCCCGGATGCGCTGCGCAAAACCACCGCGATCAGAGAGTGCCTGATCAAGCGAAAACTGCGTGCTGGCGCTTTTCAGGGCATCGGCAATAAACCCACTTAGTTGCAACTGCAACAACTCGTCGCTGGTACCAATACGTGCGTACATTTGTCGCAGCAACTCTGGATCGGTTTTGCGACTGTAATCGACCTGGATGTCAATATCGTACAACTGTTTGTCGCTGCTGGCAACATTCTGGCTTAGCGTTAGCGATTGACGACGGACATTGACGATTTCGACACGAGTGAAGGGAGCGAAGGGACGGAAAAAGATCCCCGGTCCCTGTATCCCCTCAACGGCGCCGCTGGTCACAATAATGCCGCGCTGCCCTTCGTCAACCTGGACAAACCGTGCGGTTGCTGCGCCCAACCCGGCTATGATCAGAAGTACAAACACGATAGCAACAGTTCGTCCTGCGATATTCACTCCTCTTCCTCCTTGTGTTAGTGGCTGACTCTGACGCTTCCGATCTGACATGTCGGCACTCCGGTGCGATGCCCACTGCATATACCTTTGTCCCATTATACGAAGAGATGCACGGATTGTCACTACGCATGTTGAGATCTTCGCCTGCTGTACCGGCAACCGGCGCTATGGCAGGTGCAGGATGGACGATGCACGCTTTGGAGAACGTTTGTTCTTCTTTGGATTGGTTCTTTGTACGTCTTGCTGGAACACCAAACACGTGATCGCTCCCAGGAACGTCACCCCTGCGAGGGGACATTTTACAGGAGTAGATTTTTTGGCAAGCCTCTACGTACCATCTCCTGGTCCAAGCATCAGGATGCCCATACTCCCCCTCTACAAGGGGAGAAGGGGATTGGGGGAGAGCAAAGGCGCACAGGAATGCGGAAAGTTATGCATCGCTCTCAGGAACGTCACCCTTGCCAGGGGGGACGCTCCCCGCCATAGGTCGGGGGAAACCCGCCAAAAAAAAGAGTTTTTGGATGTCAACATATCTTTATATTGACATTTTCGACAATTTCTGATATGTTCACCTCCAGATCGTCGAGCGTAATAAACCTCTCGCAGAACGGGAATACACCCGGCGACTTCCGCCAAGAAGCGCTGTTTCGTTTCAGGCTATCGACGACAGGTGAAGAACAAGAGGGAGGGACTGCTTCGTATGGACGGTGTGATGATCGGCAATCTGGCGCTTATCGCGTATCTTGCGCCGCTATCACTGTTCGTGGTGGCGCTCGTGGCTTCGCTCAACCTGGTACGGTCGGTTGATCTAACCTTCCAACTCGGGCGTGCTGTCAGCGCAGGTTCGTTCTTACTGTTGCTTGCAATCGGGATCGTTGTTTTCACGTCCGGTCCAATTGTCAGCCCGCTGATCGGCGTCGGCGAAGCGGGCATTGCGCTGCGCCTGGATGCGCTGAGCGTCCTGATGTCGTGGCTGGTGACATTGCTGGGAACATTGCTGATCCAGTTCAGCCGCAACTACCTTGATGGCGATCCGCGCCAGAAACTCTTTTTCATCCGCCTCTATCTGACCGTCGGCGCCGTCATGCTGATGGTGTTGTCCGGCAATCTCTGGCAATTAGTGCTAGCGTGGATCGGCATGAGTCTCGCACTACACAAACTCCTGGTGTTCTATCCTGAGCGCCCGCGCGCGATCCGGGCTGCCCGCAAGAAGTTTATCGCTGCCCGGATCGGCGATACATGTCTGATCGTCGCTGCAGTGTTGCTGGTACAGACATTTGGCACTGCCGATCTGGGCATGATCCGTGCAGCGACTGCGGCGGCGCTTGCTGATGGGAACATCCCTGCCAATGCTGCTGTTGCCGCAATACTGATCGTGGTGACCGCTTCGCTGAAATCGGCGATGTTCCCATTTCACGGCTGGTTGCTCGAAGTGATGGAGACGCCAACCCCGGTATCGGCGCTGCTGCACGCTGGTCTGCTCAACGCAGGCATCTTTCTGGTGGTGCGGTTCGGCGAACTGGTCTTTCTGTCGACCCCGGCGCTGATCATGCTGATTGTGATCGGTGGTTTCACTGCCATCTTCGCCTCGTCGTCAATGATCACCCAGAGCAGCGTCAAAGTCTCGCTTGCCTATTCGAGCGCTGCGCACATGGGTTTTATGCTGATGTTGTGCGGGTTCGGCGCACACACGGTCGCCATGATGCATCTCATCGCCCATTCCTGCTACAAGGCACACGCCTTCCTGTCATCCGGCAGCATCATCGAGTACGTGCGGAATACCGGCGCCCAGAAACTGGACACACCGCCGCATCCGCTCAGTTTCCTGGTGAATATGGCGGTAGCAGTCGCGGTCTTTCTGGCCGTTGCGACTGCGCTGGGCATCGATATCACCAAACGTCCGGGTGAGACTGCGATGATCACGATATTCATGATCGCTGTCGCCTATTTGCTGGTGAAGGGCAACACCGCCAAAGCGCCTGTCGCTGTGATTGGTCGCACGATGCTGATGGCAGTGCTGGTGACCCTCGCCTTCTTCGCCCTTGAAGTGACCGCAGAAGCGTTGCTTGGCGGAGCAGTGGCGGTCTACCCGCCGCTCAACATGGCAACGATGATCGCAGTCGTGCTGGCAGTCGTCATCTTCGGCATCGTGATGGCGTTCAGCGCATGGCTGCCCGCGCTGGTCAACCGCCCTGCCTGGCAGGCGCTCTATGTTCACCTTAAGAACGGCTTCTACGCCAATACCCTGTTCGACCGGTTCATGGACACAGCTCGACTGGCTCGCTGATCGGTGAAATGATTATCTGGAGGAAGCACCCATGAATATGCATATGGCTGACGTTCAGACCCGACCTGCACGCACCGCGCCGACATACGCCCCGGCTATCGACACGATCAAAGCAGCGGTGCAGCGCGCCGAACAACGCATCGCTCCCTTGTGGCCCCTGCGCAATTTTGTCGCAGTCAATCCATACCTGGGATTGATCGATCATTCCTTCGAGTCTGCCGCTTATATCCTGGCGCGGCGGGCGGGCGCGCGGATGACGGCTCCGCGATCCTTCTACGCGCAGGCGATTCGGAGCGGCCGCATCACCGATGCGGATCTCGAAGCGGCATTAGCCGGGGGAAGCCCATTTCCCGGCGCTCCCGCGAATGTGGCAGCGCTCAAGGCGTTTGCCCTGGGCGATGAGCCGGAGCCAACGTTCCCGATCCTGCCGACGGTCGCCGATGCAGCCCGCAAGGTGACCGGCGTCAACTGGGCTGATGTCGTAACCGACCTGATCTCAACCTGGGCTGGCGCTTATTTCGATCTGGGTCAGTCCTACTGGCCGTCGCCGTGGAAACATCTGCCGCCGTATGCCGCATGGCGCGCCGAGGCTGCGCACGACCGCACACCACAGATGCGTGGCGTGCATGGCTTTCGCCAGGCGTTGCGCGACATGCCGGAATCGGCAATGGAGACCATTGTCGCTGCAGTGGAGAAGTTGAACATTCCGATCAACGGGCTTGAGGCGTACCTGCACCGACTCCTGATGAGCATTCACGGCTGGGCGGCGTATGCTCGCTATCTTCGCTGGGAAGCCGAACTCTACGGCGGCGAAGACCACACACTGACCGATCTGCTGGCGATCCGGCTGGTCTGGGAGGTGGCGCTCTTGCACAGCTTCGCGCGCAAGGGAGTGGCTGACGTATGGCGCTCAATGACAGGCGAATATGTCGACGATCGCCCTGACCCGGCGCTTCAGCGCGCGCTCGCTGGTGATCTCCTGCTCCAGCGGGCCTTTGAGAAAGCCTATCAGCGTCAGTTTTTCGCACAGCTTGGCGTAGCGACGCCAGCCAGAGTTGCTGCACGCAAGCGGGTGCAGGCAGCATTTTGCATCGATGTGCGCTCTGAAATTTTCCGGCGCGCACTTGAGACGGTGACCGATGAGATCGAAACGATCGGTTTCGCGGGGTTCTTCGGCTTCCCGATCGAGTATGTGCCGCTGGCTGAGACCCGTGGCGGCGCGCAGTGCCCGGTCCTGCTGACGCCGCAGTTCGTCATTGCCGAATCGGTCAACGGCGCGTCGGAGCGCGAAGTGAACGCCGCTATCAAGAAACGCGCACAGAACCAGCGGGTTGCCAAAGCCTGGCGCATGTTCAAGTTCGCACCGGTCTCCTGCTTTGGGTTCGTCGGTCCGGTCGGTCTGGCATACGTGCTGAAGCTGGCGCTGGATACGCTGGGGATCACCCGTCCTGTGCCACATCCGGCAACGTTTGGGCTGGATGCGCACACGCGCGAGCGCGTTGCACCCAGTCTCGAACCGCGCACCCTTGGAGGGCGCACAACCGGCATGACGCTGGAACAGCGGGTGGCAGCTGCCGAGGGGGCGCTCAAAGCGATGTCGCTGACGCACAACTTTGCCCGCCTGGTGTTGCTGACCGGGCATGGCTCAACGACCGTCAACAACCCCCATGCAACCGGTCTTGACTGCGGTGCATGCGGCGGACATACCGGCGAGGCCAACGTGCGGGTGGCGGTGCAGATTCTGAACGACCCTGCCGTGCGTACCGGCTTGAAAGCGCGCGGCATTGTCATCCCCGACGATACTGTGTTCCTAGCTGGTCTGCACGACACCACCACCGATGATGTGACGATTTTCGACAAAGCCCATATTCCAGCGAGTCATACTGCCGACCTCAAGCGGCTCGAAGCCGATCTAGCCGCAGCCGGACGGCTGGCGCGCGCGGAGCGATCAACGCTCTTGAAAATCGGCAAAAAGACGGATATCGATAGCGCGGTTCGTCGCCGGAGCAAAGACTGGTCGCAGGTGCGCCCGGAATGGGGGCTGGCAGGGTGCGCAGCGTTTATCGTCGCCCCGCGCGACCGCACTGCAGGTGTGGTGATGAATGGACGTTCCTTCCTGCATTCCTATGAATGGCGACAGGACGAAGGCTTCGGCGTACTGGAACTCATCATGACGGCGCCAATGATCGTCGCCAGCTGGATCAACCTCCAGTACTACGGTTCGACGGTGGATAATCGGGTCTTCGGCAGCGGCAATAAGACGCTGCACAATGTCATCGGAACGCTCGGCGTACTCGAAGGCAATGCCGGTGATCTGCGCATCGGACTGCCGTGGCAGTCGGTGCACGATGGCGAAAAGTATGTGCACGAGCCGATACGGCTGCACGTCCTGATCGAAGCACCAATCGACACTATGACGGCGATTATTGCCAGGCACGAGCAGGTGCGACAGTTGCTCGACAACGGCTGGCTTTACCTGTTTGCGATTGACGCGAGCGGTAAGGTGACGCACAGGTATATCGGCGGTTTGCAATGGGAGGAATGCTGATCCGATATGACGACCGCACCGCGACTGGTCATTATCATTACCCACGCTGGGCGTGATCCCGGCGCCGTTACCCTGGGATTTCTGACAGCAAGCACCGCGCTGGCTGCCGGACATCGCGTGGCAGTACTGCTACGCGGTGAAGGAGTGTTGTGTGCGACGGCGGAGGGCTGGGCTGCCAACCTGCACGAAGCAGGATACCCGCCGTTGCGCGAAGTGCGCGATGCGTATCGTAGAGCAGGCGGAACGTTGTACCTGTCGCAGCCGTGCCTCCAGCGTTACTGGCTCAGCACCGACCAGGGTCTGATCCCAGGCGTGCGCGTGCTGAGTATCGCAGAAATGGCGGATCTCTGCATCGGCGCAACAACGCTGATCTTCTGAAGTCGATATATCGACACGCCTGCGTGAAGTGTGGTATAGTTATTGTCAGCAATGTCGCAGAGCGCAGGCGTGCATATGAACCCTTTCGGTAACCGCAAACCGGTGATCGATCCTCGTCTCTTTATCGGAAGGCGCAGTCTCATTGCCGCAGTCTGCGAGCGCCTGACGGCTGCGCCGCCGCAATGCTGCGCCGTGGTTGGCGATGCGCGGAGCGGGAAGACCTCGCTGCTCTACTACCTGCGCAGTTCGACGTCAGGGCGTCCGATTTGCGCCGACGCTGACGTAGCACGGTTCGTCTTCCCCTATGTCAATGCGGGTCCCTACGCTGATCTCGGCGCTTCGCAAAGCCACGGCGCCCTCTACTTCTGGCGTGATCTGACACGTGCCACGGCGCAGGCGCTCGCTCTGCCCGACGATCTCCCTACACTGCCAGATCAGGGCATCGCCGAAGCAGCAATTGCTGATGCAGTGTATGCGCTTAAGTGCATGGTTGAAGACATCATCCGCCGCGCTGCAGATCACACCTTCATTTTCCTGATTGACAATGTGGAAGGCATTGCGCGATTGCCACGTCACACAGCAAGTTTCCTGCGCTCGCTGACGCAGGACCCCGACATTGGTGATCGTGTCGCTTATGTCGTTACTTCCAGCACGCCATTGAACCGTCTCTACCCGGTGAACGAGTTGCGCGAGCCGTCATCCTTCTGGGGGTTGTTCGCCAGCGAACTGTTCATGGGGGGTCTTGATGACGCCGACATTGCCGCGCTGCTCGGACGTGCTCCAGAGCTAAGTGACGCTGATCGCGCCTGGATCCGACGGCTTGGCGGCTCCAATCTGATGTTGATCCTGATTGCCGCTGCGCACGTATACGAGTGGCGGCTCCATCCGGCTGGCAGCCCCGATGATGTCGAACGTGCCGCCGTTGAAGAGGCGCGCCCGCTCTGTCGCTCCTGGTGGCGCGAATTGACCGAGACGCATACAGCGCCCATCGACGCGCGCCAGTCGCTGATCGATCAGAACCGTGCGCCAACCCCCGACGAGACTGCGATCTTCGAGGCGCTCTACGCCCGTGGATTGGCGCAGCGCGACCGGCACGGCTGGCGTATCGCTTCGACCATCTTCGCCCAGGCGCTGTCGGATCAACCGGACAGGCCCTCGACGTCGCTTCCACCGCTGCCCGCCACAGCGCCAGCAACGCCGCCAGCCTTTACCCACCTCGAAGGGGAGGTCTATGCGTTCCTGCGCGAAAACGCCGGGCGCGTCTGCACCCGCGACGAGGTCAAACGCGCCATCTGGCCTGTCTCCCCGCCCTCTGACAGTGCGCTGCAGAAGATTATCGAGCGCATCCGCGACAAGATTGAACCCGACCCTAAACATCCCCGCAAATTGATCGCCGTGCGTGGCCAGGGATATATGCTGCGCCGCGATACCGATTAACGTATCCCCACCATTCGATGGAGTCTGATCCGTTGAAGGTATAGTCTTTTTGCGTCTTTTTACTCTCTATATTGACGTAAACAGCGCTTTTTGGTACATTCTGAGATGTCCGGTTTATCTCTATATGTCTTTGAGGGGAGTATGGATACGGTCGAGATCATCCGCAGCAACCTGCTGTCGCCGCTGGTGCTGGCATTCGTGTTGGGCATTGTTGCAACGCTGATCAGGAGTGAAGTTGAGATTCCCGAACCGGTCATCAAAGCAATTTCAGTCTATCTCCTGTTTTCAATCGGGTTAAGTGGTGGTGTCGAACTGGCAGGAACAACGCTCTCCGAATTTCTCCTGCCAGCGCTGGCAACGATCGCTCTGGCAATCGCCGTGCCGACCTGGTGCTATCTGATCCTGCGTGGTATCGGCAGGTTCGACATTCCCAACGCTGCCGGCATTGCAGCGCATTACGGTTCGGTCTCATCAGTCACCTTTGTTGCCGGGATCTCGTTTGTCGAGCGCCTGCCGGAAGGGCAGAACACATTCGAGGCGTTCATCCCGGCGCTGGCGGCGCTGATGGAGTGGGGTATCATTGTGGCGCTCTTCATCGGTCGCTGGCGCCTGGGGGCGAGTCAGGCTCAAAATGGCGATCTCGGTCGGGTCATTCGTGATACACTCACCGGGCGCAGTGTGGTGTTGTTGCTTGGCGGGCTGCTGATCGGCATGATTATCGGCGAGCAGGGGTTTGCGCGTATTAAGCCGCTCTACGGTGATCTCTTCCGCGGTGTGTTGGTCTTCTTTCTAATTGAAATGGGCATGCTCGCCGGTCGACAGTTGCGCGATTTTGTCAAAGTTGGGCCGTTTATGGCGGTCTTTGGAACGGTCATGCCGCTGATCCACGGTATTATTGGCGTGTCGCTCGGTCTGCTTGCGGGGCTTTCTCCTAACGGCGCCTTCATTCTGGGAGTCATTACCGCAAGTTCATCGTACATCGACGCTCCGGCTGCCGTGCGCGCCACGTTCCCGCAGGCGAATCCGAGCATTTATCTGACATCATCGCTTGGCATTACCCTCCCCGTGAATCTCATTCTTGGTCTGCCGTTGTATTATGAATATGCACGCTGGCTGGGCGTGACGCTCGGACGGATGTGATGCGGCACGATGGCGTGCATTGAAAGGAGCGGGTGTATGAAACTGACGACGGTACGATTGGTGACAATCATTGCCGAACCAGTGCTGAAGGATCGGTTGCTCCACGAAATCCATGCGCTTGGCGCGCACGGCTACACCATCTCTGAAGTGCATGGCGAGGGAACGCGCGGGATTCACGCCAGTCAGTGGCAGGGCGGCAATATCAAGATTGAAACGCTGGTCTCTCCTGAAGTCGCCGACCGCATTATGGATGCTATGGCAGACCACTATTTTCCCAACTATGCCGTCATTGCCTATGTAAGCGATGTGCAGGTGGTGCGTGGCGAAAAGTTCGTCTAGTTGAGCGTTGATCGCCGCGCGTTTCCGTGCTACCATCTCACACCTGATCCTGTGTCTCGGCGCGAGTGCCATGTCTGCTGATTGGATCGTGGTGCGCGGGGCGCGCGTCCATAATCTGAAGAATATCACGGTCGCCATGCCGCGCAATGCGCTGGTGGTGATCACCGGTCTCTCTGGCTCCGGCAAATCGTCGCTGGCGTTCGATACGATTTTTGCCGAAGGTCAGCGTCGCTATGTCGAATCGCTTTCCGCCTATGCCCGCCAGTTCCTTGGTCAGATCGACAAGCCGGACGTTGACGCCATCGAAGGATTGTCGCCTGCCATTGCCATCGATCAGAAAGGGCTGGCGCGCAATCCGCGCTCAACCGTCGGCACCATTACCGAAATCTACGATTATCTGCGACTGCTGTTTGCCCGGATTGGACGACCGCACTGCATCCACTGCGGTCGTCCGCTCACGCGCCAGTCGGCGCAACAGATGATCGATACGATCCTCGGTCTGCCGGGCGGCAGCCGCGTGCTGCTGCTTGCGCCCCTCGTCCGCGATCAGAAGGGCGACCATCAGACCCTTTTCGATCAGGTGCGCAAGCAGGGGTTCGTCCGTGTGCGCGTCGATGGCGAGGTGCGCGATCTTGGCGACGACCTGCGCCTTGACCGTCATCGTCCGCATACGATCGAGGTCGTTGTGGACCGGCTGGTCATTCCATCAGCCGATCCCTCGCAGCAACAGACGCAGTTTCGCGTGCGCGTCGCCGATTCGGTCGAAACGGCGCTGCGGGTCGGCGGCGGCGTGGTGATCGTCCAGATCGTCGGCGGTGATGAACTTACTCTGTCGCAGCGTTACGCCTGCCCGGTGCACGGACCGGCTTCCATCGGGGCGCTCGAACCGCGTGATTTTTCTTTCAACAATCCATCGGGCGCCTGCCCTGCCTGTGATGGTCTGGGAAGCGTGCTGGAGTTCGACCCCGATCTGGTGATCCCCGACCGATCCCGTTCACTTGCGGAAGGCGCTGTTGCGCCCTGGTCGAACGTCAGTCGCGCGCAGCGCCGCTACTTTGACGATCTGCTGACATCACTCGCCGGGCACTTCGGTTTTTCACTGCACACACCAGTGCGCGATCTGCGCCCGGAGGTGATCGCTACGCTGCTCTACGGTTCTAACGGTGATGTGATGCCGCTCCGTTACCACATACGCGGCGAAGAGCGCATGGTTGAGGCGCCGTTCGAGGGGGTTATCCCCGGTCTGCGCCGTCGTCTGGCGGAATGCACCGATGAAACCGAACGCGCACAGATTGAGCAGTTTATGACCCCGCGCACATGCCCGGCATGCAACGGCGCGCGACTGCGTCCCGAACTGCTCGCCGTCACCGTCGCCGGATACACGATTGCGCAGGTGGCGGCGCTCCCTGTCGCTGAAGCGTGGTCGTGGGCGAAAACACTGGCTGCCGACGTTGACGAGGTGGTCGCCCGCTGGCGTGAGACGCGCGAAAGCGACCTGCGCTCGTCCATCTATGCTCTTACGGTGCGCGAATGTCAGATCGCGGCGCCAATCCTGAATGACATCTGCGCCCGACTCCGGTTTCTAAATGAAGTCGGGCTGGGGTATCTCACGCTTGACCGCACTGCGACGACCCTTGCTGGCGGCGAGGCGCAGCGCATCCGCCTGGCGACGCAGATCGGCGCCGGGCTGAGCGGTGCGCTCTATGTGCTGGACGAGCCGAGCATCGGGTTACACCCACGTGATACGGCGCGCCTGCTCAACACGTTGCGTCAACTGCGCGACCTGGGCAACAGCGTGCTGGTTGTTGAACACGACGAAGAGATCATTCGCGCAGCCGACTGGATCGTTGACATTGGTCCCGGTGCGGGAGAGCGCGGCGGCGAGGTGATCGTCAGCGGTCCGCTCGATGCAGTGCTGGCAGAGCCGCGCTCACTCACCGGACAGTACCTCTCCGGCAAACGCACGATTGCCGTGCCACGCCGCCGACGACCCGGCAACGGCGCATTCCTGACGATCAGGGGAGCGCGCGAGCACAACCTGAAGAACATCGACGTCTCTATCCCGCTGGGATGCCTGGTTGCCGTCACCGGCGTCAGCGGGTCTGGCAAATCGACCCTGATCAACGACACCCTCTACCCGCGGCTGGCGCAGGCGCTCCATGGCGCGCGCGCACGCCCCGGCGCCCACGACGCGATCTACGGCATCGAACAGATCGACAGAGTGATCGACATTGACCAGTCGCCCATCGGGCGCACGCCACGCTCCAACCCGGTCACCTACACCAAGGCGTTCGACCCGATCCGCAAATTGTTCGCGCAAACGCCCGAAGCGCGCGCGCGCGGCTATGATGCCAGTCGTTTCTCGTTCAACATTCCCGGAGGACGGTGCGAGCACTGTAACGGCGAAGGGTTGATGCAGATCGAAATGCAATTCCTTCCCGACCTGTACGTCACCTGCGACGTGTGTCACGGCGCGCGCTACAACCGTGAAACGCTCGACATTCGTTACCGGGGCAAGAATATCGCCGAAGTGCTCGACATGACGGTTGAAGAAGCGGCGGCATTTTTCGAGCGTGTCCCGTCCATCGCCGAGAAGTTGCAAACCCTGATCGACGTCGGGTTAGGCTATATTCGCCTGGGGCAGCCAGCCACGACCCTCTCCGGCGGCGAGGCGCAGCGCATCAAACTGGCGACCGAACTGAGTCGGCGCGCCACCGGGCGCACCCTCTACATCCTCGATGAACCGACGACCGGCTTGCACGTCGCTGATGTTGACCGGTTGCTGCGTGTCTTGCAGCGCCTGGTGGACGCCGGAAACACCGTTCTGGTGATCGAACACCATCTCGATGTGATCAAATGCGCCGATTGGGTGATCGACCTGGGACCGGAAGGGGGCGAGGAGGGCGGGCGTGTTGTCGCCGTCGGCACGCCCGAACAGGTCGCGCGAACGCCGGGATCGTACACCGGTCAGTGCCTGGCGCGGGTGGTTGAAGGTTGAACGTTGAACGTTCAACGTTCAACGTTGTATATTATTTCACCCCCAACCGGCGGCGCGCGAATGCGCGAACGCTTCTGGCAATGGCAATGGCTTCACGAGCCTCTTCGAACGAGGGTTCCCTGCCTGGATAACGCGCAAGCACAGCAAATCCAGAAAGAAATTCGAGCTGTTGTGCATCAAAATTGGTCGAAATGCCATTACTCAAGCAAAGATGATTCAAGATGATCAAGTCGTGTGTTCGCGGAAATGCAACACCTCCGGCGACTAACAGAGCTTTGAAATACTTTTCAGCGCATTGTTGCGCGTGGAACACTGCCGCATCGGTGCGTTTGATCTTGCCGCGCAATGCACGACGCGCCATATCGAGGTCACTTTCAGCCTTCGCCGCCCAATCCAGCGGGTTACTTTCGTTCATACAGACAGATTCCCCGCGTGTAAATCTCTTGCAGGAAAGGAGAACATGTTTGCAACGCTTCGTCGATCTCCTCCGGCGTCTTTACGATCAGATCGAGAGGAAAAAGGCGCGGATATAGCGCCATTGCTACGCGCATATAGCGTGTACGATATGGTTCATCGGATCGCACAACAACCAGCAGGTCTACGTCGCTATCGGGCGTGGGATGACCATACGCATACGAGCCGAACAGAATAATCTTCTCCGGGTTGATCTCACGAATCAGTCGCTCAATCGCGGGCGGTAACGTCTCTGCCACCGGCGGAAGACCACGCGGCGCAATGTCGGTTGGAAGCGAGAAGATGGCACGCACCGGCGCGCTCCTTTCGCACTTAACCAAAGCGTATCAAAATTGTAACAGAAGCGCAGCGCCGTGTCGTTCTTTACATGGTAAAGTGAGAGCGTGCAGGCGCATTTCATTATGTCGTAATGTATGACAACACCGCTCGACCTGATCGGAACAACCATCGGCAACCATGAGATTCAGGCGTTGATCGGCAGGGGCGGGATGGCGACCGTCTACCGCGGGATCGATCACAACCTGGGGCGCGCTGTAGCGATCAAAATCCTGTCGGAAGAGGCGCGCGCCCATCCTGGCTTCGTTGAGCGGTTCCGGCAGGAAGCGCGCCTGATCGCCAATCTACGCCACCCCAATATCGTCCAGATTTACGATTTTGGCGTCCATAACGGAACGCCGTACATGGTTCAGGAACTGTTGCCGGGACCAACGCTCGAACAGCGGATCGTTGATGCTGTGCGCAGCGGTCAGCCCCTTCCGCCTGACGACGTGGTTGCGATCACCCGCCAACTCGCCGCTGCGCTGGACGCCGCGCATGCTGCCGGGGTCATTCACCGCGATGTGAAGCCCGCCAACGCCATGTGGAACGCGCTTGGGGCGCTGGTGTTGACCGATTTCGGCATTGCCCGCAGCAATCTGGTGTCGGGTCATCAGACGCAGGTCGGGATGGTCGTGGGCACGCCGGGGTATCTGTCGCCCGAACAGGCGCAGGGGCTGCCAGTGACACCCGCCAGTGATATCTATAGCCTGGGGGTGGTGGTGTTCGAGATGCTTGCTGGTCGTCTCCCCTTCGATGGCGATACGCCAATGAGCATTGCCATCCAGCATATTCAGACGCCGCCGCCACCCCTGCGCGCGCTGCGTCCCGACATCCCGCCCGTCGTCGAAGCGGTAGTGCTGCGCGCGCTGGCGAAGGACCCGACGACGCGGTTCGAGCGGGCAGAGCAGTTCGCCAAAGCACTGGAACGCGCATATGCAAGCACAGGTGCAGCGGTGCTACGCTCTTCCCCGGTCGCCACCACCGACATCCATCGCCAGGCAACGGTCGCATGGCGACCCGGCGCTGCAACGCGGCAACCTGCATCTGGGTCGCACCACGACGATCCGCCGCAACCAGACTCCACCGGTGCGCCGGGACAGGCAACGCGCAGTCGCAGCTTATCGCTGCTGCCGCTGCTGGGTGGGCTGTTCGTGTTTCTACTGATCGTCGGCAGCATCCTGGCGATGCGCAGTGGCGCGTCCACCGCCGGGCAAAACGGCGCCGCTGTACCGGTGACGCCTGTCGTCGCCGCGACGCCGCCTGCCGCAGGTGATGATAGCGCTGCGCTCCCTGCGCCGACAGCCGCCCCATCCACAGCCATAGCGCCAATGGAAGCGCCTCCAATAGCCCCGCCGACCGCACCCGCGCTCACCGACACACTGCCGCCAGCGCCGCCAGCAGCTACAGGCGATGCACTTGTCAACCTGCGCGCCCTGTTGCAATCGGTCACGGACGACCGACGTACTGGAAAAGATGCGCAGAAGTGGCTCCGCACCCTGGACGAGTTCGAACGCGAGATCGGCAAAGGCAACACTCGGCGCGCGCGCGACAAATTGCGCGAACTTCAGCGCGATCTCACCGAAGCGGAGCAGAGCGGCAAACTGACATCGGAGTTGACCCGTGAGGCGCTGCAACAGATCAACGCAATTGCAGCCGCTTATGGCATCGAACTGTGGAGATAGGAACCAGCAATGGCGACGATCACACGCCTGCGCGCGCGGCTTGGCGGTCGGGTGCGCGAACTCGAACTCCTAATCACTGCATTTCTGTTCGTTGCGGTCAGCCTAGGCGCACTGATCGCAACCGCCAGCGGTCGGGTGCGCTGGGTCGATCTGACAATCATCTGCGCTTTCGCCGGTCTTTTTCTCACCATCAGTCTGGCGCTTGCGCTGCGCGACTGGGGCGAGGATCAGATGGTGTTGCCAATTGCTGCATTGCTGGCAGGCATCGGCATGATCATGGCACGTCGCCTCGAACCAGACCTGGTGCAACGCTACGGCGAGGTGTACAGCGGCATTGCCCTCAAACAGGTGATCTGGATCTTTGGCGGCGCAGCCGTGCTCACGCTGGCGAGTTTCGTTCCCTGGCGCCTGCAATGGCTCAAGCACTATCGTTATACCTGGCTTATCCTGGGTCTGGCGCTGGTGGCGATCACCGCTCTCTTCGGTGTGGAACGCAACGGCGCGCGTCTCTGGCTCAGCCTGGGGTTCTTCCAGTTGCAACCGGTTGAACTGCTGAAGGTGCTGCTGGTGATCTACCTGGCTACCTACCTGGACAGTCACCGCGAACTGATCGGACGCGGCATCTACTGGCTTGGTCCGCTGAAACTGCCGCCACTCCCGTACCTGGCGCCAATTGTGGTCATGTGGGGGGTGACGATTGGTTTGATCATCGTCCAGAAGGACCTGGGCGCCGCTTTGCTCTTCTTCGTCATCTTTCTGGCGATGCTCTACGTTGTCAGCGGACAGGCACGCTACGCCGCCGTCGGATTGTTCGCATTCGCGCTTGGTGCAGCAGCGCTTTACCCGCTCTTCAGCCACGTGCGGGTGCGCCTGAACGCATGGCTCGATCCCTGGTCCGATCCGTTCGGCATCGGCTTCCAGATGGTGCGCGCATTGCACGCGCTGGCGAACGGCGGTTGGGCGGGAACTGGCATCGGCGCGGGCGACCCGACCATGGTTCCTGAGAGTCACACCGACTTTGTTTTTGTGGCGATCGGCGAGGAATTGGGGCTTGCGGGCACATTCGCCCTGACGGTGTGCTACGCGATCTTCGCGCTCAAAGGGTACCTGATCGCAATGCAGGCGCGTGATGGGTTCCAGCAACTGCTTGCCGTTGGACTAACGACTGCCATTGCTGCGCAGGCTTTCATCATTATGGCTGGCGCGACGCATCTTATTCCACTCACTGGCATTACGCTGCCGTTCGTCAGTTACGGCGGCTCATCGACGTTGATCAACTTTGCGATGGTCGGGTTGCTGTTGCGTATTTCCGCTGCGCGCAAGCCCCCGCAGACGTTGTGAGACGGCGTTTCGCGTATCAGCAGGCGTGCGCTGCAACAGCGCCGCATCGGAGTCCTGCCAGACTCAACCCGCTGCGTAGCGAGTGGCAAGCTAGGAGCGCATCGTTCCCGATTCTCAGTTCTTGGCTCTTGATTCTTGGTTCTCAGTTCAGAGTTCTACAATGCCCGATCAGGTTCGCACAATCATAGCCTGGATCGCTGGTGTTCTGGGTATCATCGTGATCGGCAGCGGTCTGTTCATTCCCAACGCCAACCTCTGGCGATTGCACCTCCTGACCGGACTCTGGTTGATCTCGCTGCCAATACGCCGCGTGATGAAGAACCAGGGCGACACATCCGCCTGCACCGTGCGCGGACTGATGCTGATCGCAGTTCTCGGCTTTTCTGCCGTTGGGTTGCACCTGGTGCGCAATCAGGTGACGCAGGCGGAAGCAACCCGGCGCGCTGTAGCGTCGCTGACGCAGCCTGGTACGCAACAACCAACTCCCGTCATCGCCGAGCCTGATCCTGCCGAACGCACCTCGTTGGGAAGCGGGCGAACATTTCCAGTGGCGATCAGTCCCGGGGTGCGTGGGCGCATCCTCGACCGCAACGGTGCCGTGCTTGCGGAAACGGTTGATGGACGGCGCACCTATCCCAACCCAGCGCTCGGCAATCTGATCGGCTTTCAGAGCCGTCTCTACGGCACAACCGGGCTAGAAGCGCGCTTCGACGCGCAACTATCGGGCGTGGCCACCCTCTCGCCGACCGCCATTCTCGAAGCGCGCCTGATAGGATTGCCGATTGAGCAGACCCCCGCCGACCTGATCCTCACCCTGGATAGTCGCCTGCAAGCAGCGGCGCAGCAGGCCCTCGGCGAGCGCGCGGGTGCCGTGGTGCTGATCGACGTGCCAACCGGCGCGATCCTGGCAATGGTCACCTACCCGCGCTTTGATCCAAATCAACTGGTGCTGCCCGACCCCGCATCGCAGGCGGATGTTGAGCGGGTGCAGGCTGCATGGGCTGAATTGAGTAAGCGTTCGGATGCCCCTTTGCTCAACCGGGCGACCCAGGGACGCTACCCGCCTGGTTCGGTCATCAAAACCCTTACCGCTGCGGCTGCACTCGATAGCGGCGTGTTGCCCGATCCCTCGGCTGCGGTAACCTGTCCTAACCTGCTGCCGACGGAAGCGGGTGCACCTCCAGTGCGCAATGCGGTGGACAATCTGTTCCGGCGCACCGGTGATCCTTCCGATCTGGTGCGCGTCTACGCCTTCTCGTGCAATACCGCATTCGCGCAGATCGGGCTAGCGCTGGGCGCCGACCGCTTCCTTGAGTATGCACGCCGTTTCGGGTTGCAGACGACCGACACGCGCACAGGCTCCCCCGATCTCCGTGATATTCCGGCAGAGATTGGCACAATTGCGAATGAAGCGGCGTTTTTGCAACGTCCTGCGGCACTGGCGGACACTGCATTCGGTCAGGGGCAGGCGCTCGTCACCCCGCTCGACATGGCGCAACTCGCAGCCTCAATTGCGAACGAAGGACGTTTGATGCGTCCGTACCTGGTTGCAGAAGCGCGCACCAGCGACCGCATCATCTATCAGGCTCAACCGGAGATAGTGCGCCAGGTCGTTGCACCGGAAACCTCACAGCGCATGCTCGCGATCATGCGCACGTCGGTTGAAATCGGCTACGCGCAGCCGATTGCGCTACCAGGCGTTGCCGTTGGTGCAAAGACTGGCACTGCCGAAACACCGCGCGGCGTGCCGCACTCCTGGATCATCGCGGTTGCGCCGACAGAACAACCACGCTACGCGATTGCCGTGATCGTCGAGTATGGCGGCGAGGGAAGTAGGTCGGCGTTGCCAGCAGCGCGCCAGGTGCTGGCTGCTGCACTGGAGGTGACGCCGTGAATGGTCGTATGATCAGGCGAGTGTCGGCAGCGAAGCGTGTCGTGACATACGTGGCGCTCGCCATGCTGCTCGCGGCATGCGCCGAACCGCTGGTCGAGCCGCGTCCGCCGCGCGCGCCGACAGCGGTGATCGACCGGTACAACGCCATCGTTGCAACTGCCGAGGCAGGCGACGATCTGTTGGCGCGCGCCAGAGCCTACTATGAGCGCGGCAACATCTGGTTCGATCAGCAGAACTACACTGCTGCCATCGCCGACTATGACCGGGCGCTCGCGCTCGACCCCTCTCTGTCGCGCGCTGTTCACAATCGTGGTCTGGCATATGCACTGTTGGGGGACGACACTGCCGCGCTGCGGGATTATGCCGAAGCAATTCGTCTCGACCCTGCCTACCGCCGCGCATATGAAAATCGGGTACGCTTGCTTGAACGTCTTGTCGTCGAAAAGCCAGACGAAACCCGGCTGCAACAACTGGCTGACGATTACGGCAAACTGGCGGAACTGATCCCCGATGCCGCAGCGACCTATCGCTACCAGCAGGGACTTACGCTGATGCGATTGGGCGACCGCGCCGCCGCGCGTGAAGCGTTCGACGCTGCACTCCGTGCCCAACCGCAGCACGTCGATGCGCTGTACGAACGGGCATTGATCCTGTACGCCGACGGCGATCTAAATGCCGCCCTTGCCGACCTCGACGCTGCGCTGCGTCTAAGTCCCCGCGCTGCTAACGCCTACTACGTGCGCGGGTTGATACGTTACGCACAGGGAGACATACGCAGCGCAATCGCCGATTTTGGTCAGGCGCTGGTGCTCCGGCCCGAATACCCTGAGGCGCTTATTGCGCGGGCAGCAGCATACGCGGCGCAGGGCAACACTGCCGCTGCCCGCGCCGACCTCCAGCGCCTCGATGGATTGACGCTCGACCCGACACTTCAGCAGGCCCGCGAAGCGCTGCGGATTCAGACAGGTTCACCCCGACCCACCACTGGCGGAAATTGATCAGTGCGAGGTTCCGTGAACAGGTAGACTGCAAGTGTGCATGGTACACCTGTCACCGGGCAATGCTGCAAGTGGTCGGCGCCCTCCAGCACGCGAGAGCTGACAGGTCAAGCAGCGATTCAGCACAGCCCTGGATACGGCGCCCTCCTAAGCGCGAGGGCTGACAGCAGGTGTGGCTGGCGGTGTCGGTGCGCTGGTGCAGCGCCCTCCTGCACGCGAGAGCTGGCAGGAGTAGGTTTTTATCAAGCCTCTGTGTTCCTTTTCTCGTTTTAGGCTTCAGGACGCCCAGACTCTCCCTCCTCCCACGAGGGGGAGAAAGAGGGTTAGGGAGGATAAGGGGCAAAAGCGCACGGGAATGCAGCAAATCGCGCATCTCTCCCAAGAATTCTATCTCTGAGGCAGAGTGTTTGAGGGCATAACGAGTGAGATTCGGTACAGCCCGCGCGGGCGGACTTCGCGCCGTGGAGCCGGGAGCGTATGGTCGTTGATATTCCGCTCTCGCTCCCGCAGACGGGCTTCGCATTCCATAACCGAGAGCTTATGGTCTTTGAATAATTCGGTACAGCCCGCGCAGGTGGACGTCGCTCCGTATAGCCGAGGGCTAATGGACTTTATATTCTGTTCTACTGATCTCCATTGGTGTCAAGCCTTACTCAGCAGGGTGCGCTGCCTGCCCGCCGGATCCTGCAATCGCGCGTCGCGGAACCTCAGGATGCCGAGGGCAGCACGAGCCTCCCCTCCGGAACGGACGCGGGCGCACACTCGCCTTCTCCCCCTGCCTGCCCCGACCCCACGACGGTGACCACTGAGGTGGTGCAGCTGGTCTGCCGTGACCCGCGGCAGTGCAGGCTGACCCAGACGCGCTGGACCATGCACGCCCGCATCCAGAAGCGGCTGGACCTGACTTGGCAGCGCGCCCGCTGTCAAGAGCCTCGCCCCGCTCCCCACGATCAGGCCCACCTGCAGGAGATCGCAGCCGCGGGGGACGATCTGCACGTACGCATCCCCGCCAGGGGGTGACCGGGGAGCGGGATGAAGTTACGGTCAGCTAACGCCCCTCCCTGGTCAACAGGAAGGGATGGGCGGGCGCTGCTCAGGGGCGAGCAGCACGGAGGCAGGCAACCGAGGGCGCGCTGCACAGCGTGGGCCGTTTGGACAGCGTGACGGGTCAGGTCGTCACCCGGCGGGCGAAGACGATTGGCCTGGCGATGCCGGGGCGACCTCTCAGGATCAGCGCGCTGCCTCCCCTGCGGCTGCGCGCATCGCTGTGGCGTTGGATACGGGATCCCTCGGCTGGCGTCCGAATGTCCTGGCAGTGCGCGCGCTGCAAACGACCCGCTGGGCGTTTTCCCGTCCCGGCAAGTGACCACTACCCCCAGGGTTCGGGCCGCGCGCCGGGCTGGGGGTGTCCGCCTGCCCATCCGACGGATGCCGTTGCCAAAGGATGCCTTGTGGATCGGTCAGATCGAGATACTAGGGCGGTGGATGCATCAGGAGGTCACCCGGTGTGCATTGCTGGGCAACGGATATTAGGTGCGCAGTTGCGCCGCATCCTTACTTCGTATCGTTTACAACCGGCTCACCGAGGCGTGCAGCGTATGTCGGTCTCGGATAGCGGATTATGTATTCAAGGACCATTAGCCCCGCGGCAAGAGACGCATACTGGATTAAGTGCTCAATCTTCATGAGCTCCATGGCCAGTTCGGCATACCGGATTTTAATCTTTTTTGCAGTGGGTATCTGACCAGAGAACAGCCTTAATAAGCGCACTGTGTATTCCTCTTATACTTGGCGACAACCGCAACTAGATGCTGGTAGCAGGCAATCGGAGTGACATTATCGGCGCGAACATTCAACCCGATCAGATCAACGACTGACAGGGAGCTGCCGTTGCCACTGTTGCCAGCCCATGCCCACGCGCGGCAGGCGCAGTCGTAATAATGCCCATAGCGGCAACCCGCTGCTCCACGGAGTTACGCTAGCAACGCTCAGAAGATCGCTGTTTTCACCACGAATCCCGACATACCGCCCCGTTTCTAGCATCCGCGGATCGAACCAGTTGCCCGGATAACTGTGCGCGCAGAACGCCAGCAACTCATTGGCCACAGCCGACGTCAGCCCGTTCGACATCAGAAACATCGACACCGTTGAGCCGAACCGGATCGCGCAGCGCCTTTAAGTGCAGACCATGCGGTTCCAGCAGACGGGCAGTGGAAAGCGCATCATGCACTTCAGGGGAGAGGTGGGCATAAGAGCGCTGCAGCAGCAGATGCACCGTTCTGCCGGGCAAGGTCGCAAGTAAGGTCTGCGCCTGCCTTCAAGCCATATCAGACCGTCAGCGTCCAGAAGAAATCGTCGAGATCGCCGATAGCGGCAGGTAAAGCGCAGGGTCACACTGCAGGTAGGTGCCGATCTCTTGTTTATCGTGAAGAATGACAGCGTTGCTTATCAACGTCCTCTGGCACCGGATCGCTTTTGCGCTACGAAATGTATAGCTCCCTCATCTGCTCTGCCGTCCCTGGCGCAGCACCAATCGCCGATCCAGCTCCTCGAGCGTGATCGAGCAGAAGAAACGACGGTGACGCTCAAAACCGAGACGTTCATACCATGTCCGTGCGCGGTCATTCTCCCAGCCGACTTCCAGCTCGACTACGCGGCAATGATGGGACTGCGCATACGGGATCAGACTCGCAAGCAGCTTGCGCGCCAGACCTCGCCCACGCCACGCGGGTGAGACATACAGCTCATCGACCAGCAAAAACCGTCCGCCCGCCTCAACCGAAAGCCCCAGCGAACCGACAATATAGCCAACAATGGTTTCCCCAACCTCGGCAACATGGACAACTCCATACTCCGGGTGACTCAGCACCAATTGCAGAGCATCAACAGTGCGTTGCGGATCGAACGGATCGCCATCGCTGGTGTGCAACGCTTCAACCAGCGGCAATAGCGCGTCAAGATCATCCAGCGTCAAAGTGCGAATCGCAAAAGCGTCGGTCTTCATCGTCATTCACTACATAAGCAAGCTTTCTCTGACGTTCACGTTGGTCATCATACTACAGCAGGATGCTTACAAGAGCGACGCGGAGAATTATTGAACCGCATGCACACCGGGTGCGTGAGCGTCCCCACCCGCATGGGCGCACTTATATCAGTTCTCATAAAAGTTTGAACCTATGGATAAGGTTGAACGATCCTGGGAATTCTGAGAAATGCTATAAACTACAGCTCCGGGACATTTAGAAGATCGGATAACAACCCACCCAGGGCGTGGTATCATATCTGCAAGACCACATCTACCGCACCGGGAGATACCAGCATTGTACGCCATCGCTCGCCGCTATCGTGGCTCCATCAGCGCCGTCATTCTCGACTGGGCAGGCACTGCCATCGATTATGGCTCGTTCGTGCCGATCGCAGTGTTTCTACGCCTGTTTGCCGGTCGTGGTGTTGTGATAATGCCAGAAGATGCGCGGGCAGGCATGGGATTGATGAAAAAAGATCACCTGCGCACCATCCTCGCTCGCCCGACGGTCAGATCTGCATGGCAATCGGTGCATGGCGCACCACCCTCGGAACCCAACATCGATGGCCTGTTCGAACAGTTTATTCCACTGCAAACAGCGGTCCTGAAAGAGTACGCCGAACCAATCCCCAGCGTGATCGAAGCCACAGTAGAATTGCGCAAACGCGGGGTCAAGATCGGCTCGACAACCGGCTACCTGCGCGCAATGATGGCGACCCTCGCCCCGATTGCTGCTGCGTACGGCTATCACCTCGATTGCATCGTCTGCCCCGATGATGTTCCTACCGGACGCCCGGCGCCATGGATGTGCTTTATGAACGCCATGCGCCTGGGAGTGTACCCCATGGCTGCACTGATCGAGGTCGGCGATACGCCTGTGGACATTGAAGAGGGATTGAACGCGGGAATGCGAACGGTAGGGGGTGACACTTACCGGGAATCTGTTGGGAAAGATGTGCGCCGACGTGGAAGCGCTCTCCCCACAGCAACGAGTGAGTATCCATGCGCAGATCGGCGAACATCTCCTGGCATCTGGAGCGCATCTGGTGATCGAAGGCGTTTGGGATCTGCCCTGTGCTGTGCAACAGATCGAAGAGCGCATGCTGCATAGGGAAATGCCGCTTATGTGATAGCATATCGGGGTCTCCACGAAGATGTCTGCCTTTTCCCTCAGATACGAACAGGCGCTCCGGTTCGCCGCCCTTGCCCATCGGCAGCAGGTGCGTAAGGGGACTGATATCCCCTACATCGTGCACGCCGTGCATGTTTCTGTCATTCTGCTGCGTCATGGATTCGACGAAGACGTGGTAATCGCCGGGTTGCTGCACGATGTGATCGAAGATTGCGGCGTCTCACCCCAACAACTGGAGACGTTGTTCGGCGCAGAAGTGGCTCGTCTGGTCGAAGCAGTGTCGGAGCGGAAGCGGATCGACAGCGTCGAACGCTCGTGGGAGGAACGCAAGACTGAAGCAATTGCTCATCTCCAGACCAGCGGACCACACGTTGCCGCGCTCAAAACGGCAGATGCGCTGCACAACATCCGGTCGATCAGCGCCGATCTTGCGCTGGTTGGTCCGGCAGTATGGCAGCGCTTCAAGCGCGGCCCTGATCCGACGTTGTGGTACTATCGCGAAATCCTTGCCGCTGTGACGATCAGCCTGGGAGATCATCCGATCGTTGTGGAACTTGCTCACGCATTGTCTGATCTCGAACGCCAGGTTCAAGGGTATAATTGATGCGAGCAAGTGATGTTCGGTCGCAGGGAGCGTCATGCCCGAGATCCGACAGAATCTGGCAACACGCGAGTGGGTTATTATTGCGACTGAGCGGGCACGGCGGCCGGAACAGTTCATTTTGCCATCACGCGGGAGCATCCTCGATCGTCCCGAACACGATCCGAACTGTCCGTTCTGCCCCGGCAACGAAGAACTGGACCTTGAGCGGTTCCGTATGCCGACCAACGGCGACTGGCAGGTGCGTGTGGTGCGCAACCGCTATCCGGCGCTGCTGGAGAATGACCGGTATCAGCGTCACTTTCATGGCATTAATCGGGCGCTGGCAGGGTTTGGCTATCACGACATTGTGGTCGAATCGCGCCGCCATAACACCTGCGCCGCGCTGGAACCGGTTGAGGGTTTGATCAACACGCTCGTCGCGTTTCAAATGTGCGCCACGATCTATCGCAGCGATCCGCGCATCGAGCATATTGTGTTCTTCAAGAACCACGGCGCGACGGCTGGCACCTCCCTGATCCATCCCCACGCGCAGGCTGTTGCGTTGCCGGTCGTCCCGCATGATATTCGGGTGCGCAACGAAGAAGCACGGCGCTACTTTGACGATTACGGCGAGTGCGTCCTCTGCCGTATGCGCGAAGACGAGGAGCGGCAACAGGATCGGGTGATCGTCTCCAGCCGGCACTTTACCGCCTTCATTCCATATGCTGCCTATTCGCCCTTCCACCTCTGGATCGTGCCGCGCCGTCACGCCACCCACTTCCTCGATGCCACCACTGAAGAGATCGAAGACCTGGCGCATGTCCTGCGCGATGTGTTGCGCCGTATCTACTACGGATTGAACGATCCAGACTATAATTACATTATTCGTTCAGCGCCGGAGAGTGAGCGTATGGCGCGCCATCTCCACTGGTACGTTACAGTCATCCCGCGGGTAACCCAAACCGCGGGGTTTGAGATGGGTACCGGCATGTTCATCAATACGGCGCTGCCCGAAGAAAGCGCGCGCTTCCTGCGCAACGTCGTTTTGCCCGACGAGTCGACCAACCATGACAGTGATTAAGTCGTTCGTTGATACCCGCTCACCGACCTTTCGCGCCAACGCTGAGGCATATGCCGTACTGCTCGATGATCTGCGTGCCCGCTTGGAACAGGCGCGTGCTGGCGGTCCTCCAGAAGCGCGGGAACGTCACGTTTCACGCGGCAAATTGCTGGTGCGTGAACGGATTGAACGCCTGCTCGATCCGGCGACTCCCTTCCTCGAAATTGGCGCCCTGGCGGCGCACGAGGTCTACGATGAACCAGTTCCTTCCGCTGGCATTGTCACCGGCATCGGGCGTGTCGCCGGGCGCGAGGTGATGATCGTCGCTAATGATGCAACGGTCAAAGGCGGTACATACTATCCGTTAACGGTGAAAAAGCACCTGCGTGCTCAGGAAATCGCCGAACAGAACTATCTTCCCTGCATCTATCTGGTCGATAGTGGTGGCGCGTTCCTGCCGCTCCAGGCAGACGTCTTCCCTGATCGCGACCACTTCGGACGCATTTTCTACAATCAGGCGCGGATGTCTGCCAAAGGCATCACTCAGATTGCAGCAGTGATGGGATCGTGCACGGCTGGTGGCGCGTATGTGCCAGCGATGAGTGATGAGGTGGTGATCGTTCGCGGCGCTGGCACAATCTTTCTCGGTGGTCCACCGCTGGTCAAGGCAGCGACCGGGGAAGAAGTGAGCGCTGAGGAACTCGGCGGTGCCGTAGTGCATGCCCATACCTCCGGCGTTGCCGACTACCTGGCAGAGAATGATCTTCACGCCCTGGCAATTGTGCGCTCGATCGTGGCGAACCTCGGTCCGCGGCGTCCCGCACCGTGGGAGTGGCGCGAACCGGAAGAACCGCTCTACGATCCGCGCGAGTTGTATGGCATCATTCCACGCGACCCGCGCGCCAGTTACGATGTGCGCGAAGTGATTGCCCGCATTGTCGATGGCAGCCGCATGCACGAGTTCAAGCCGACCTATGGCGAAACGCTTGTGTGCGGCTTTGCACATATTGCTGGTGCACCGGTGGGGATTATCGCCAACAATGGCGTGCTGTTCTCCGAAAGCGCCCTCAAGGGAACGCACTTCATCGAGTTGTGTTGCGCGCGCGGCATTCCGCTCGTCTTCCTGCAAAACATCACCGGTTTCATGGTTGGCAAAGAGTACGAACGGCGCGGCATCGCCAAGGATGGCGCCAAAATGGTGATGGCAGTGGCGAATGCACGTGTACCGAAGTTCACTGTCGTGATCGGCGGATCTTTCGGCGCTGGAAATTATGCCATGTGCGGTCGCGCATATGAGCCACGGCAGCTCTGGATGTGGCCCAACGCCCGTATCTCAGTGATGGGCGGGCAACAGGCAGCCAGCGTACTGCTGACAGTGCGCCTTGATGCGTTGCGCGCGCGTGGCATCGATATGAGCAGTGCCGAGCGCGAGGCGTTTGTGGCGCCAATCCTGGCAACCTATGAACGTGAGGGAAGCCCCTACTACGCCACAGCGCGCTTATGGGACGATGGGGTGATCGACCCCGCCGACACACGCACGGTGCTGGCGCTTGGTCTTGCTGCCGCTGCCAACGCCCCGCTCGAAACAACACAGTTTGGCGTGTTCCGCATGTGACAGGTACAGTATGATAGAAACGCACTCGCCATCATACGACACCATCCAAACCGCGCTAACGCAGTTGACCGGACTAGCGGACCGTGCAGATCTGCCTGCACTGGTCGAGCGCGCACCGATCATTCTGAGCGATGATTTCTTTGCTGCTGCTCAGGCGGCCGCTGCCGATCCCGCTGCCGCTATCCTGCGCGAGCGGTTGCAATGGCTGACAGAACTCCGACAACAGGCAGAGCGGGATGTTCCCGCTGCTGTCCAGGCAGTGCTCGCAGCCACAACTATTGAGGAACTGCGCCAGGTGGCCGACCAGTGGCCCTTGACACTGACCGATGCATTTGTCGAAGCGATTGAACATCTGGCGCAACAGTTCGCCGACGCCGGGCAACTCGAGATTGCTGATAGATTGCGCCAGCGCCTGGTCGGTCTAGCACAACTGCGCATCTACCGCGAAACATGGACTGAAACGCCGCAGGGGAAGGCGATCTTTGCGTTTCTCAACGCCGAAGATGATGCGGCAGCGTTGAGCGTCTTCCATACTCACCGCGATCTGCTCGACCACCCCGAAGCGCAACGAACCCTCGATGATGTCTTGCGCGGCGGCAATCCGGAAAGCCAGCAACGGCTGGAGCGGCGTCGTGCGTTGCTGCGCTACCTGCGCGGCGAGGAGCAACCCCAATGACCCTTCATATCACGCACAACGGTCCGATCACTACGGTCACGCTTGACCGTCCTGACGTGCACAACGCCTTCGACGCCGCCATGATCGCGGAGATACGAGCAGCATTCGACGCCCTCGCTGGCGACGAACATGTGCGTGTCATCGTCCTGACCGGCGCGGGCGAGTCGTTCTGCGCTGGTGGCGATATGCGCTGGATGCAGAGCGCTGTTGGACTGACGTTCGAGGAGAACATTGCCGACGCCGGGGCGCTGGCAGATATGTTTGAAGCGATCTGGACCTGTCCGAAAGTGGTGCTTGGTCGGATCAACGGCGCTGCTATTGGCGGCGGCGCAGGACTGGTCGCCTGCTGCGACCTGGCGATAGCTGCCGACACAGCGCGTTTCGGTTTCGGCGAAGTCAAAATCGGACTGGTACCGGCGGTCATCGCGCAGTACGTTGTTCCCAAGATCGGCGTCAGCCAGGCGCGCGCGCTCTTCGTCTCCGGCGAACGCTTCAGCGCCGAACGCGCCTTCGAGATCGGGTTGATCCACGGCGTCGTGCCGCCGGAAGAACTCGACGCCACGGTGATGGAGATCGCACAGCGCTGCCTGACGAGCGCACCCGACGCCATCACAACTATCAAGCGGCTAGTGGACGTGGTATGGGAGAACGAACGCCTTGCCACACAGCGTTTCGTCGTCGAAATGCTGGCGCGGGTGCGCACCGGCAACGAGGCACGCGAGGGAATCGCTGCCTTCAAAGCGCGACGGCGACCGCCGTGGGCGTGAGAGATGCGTCGCGGCGCTCAGCATGACACAAGGGGCTGTCACTCCGTGCGATGCGAAGGGTCTCGACGCGGACGAGACGCGGCACTGCGCTCAGATACCAAATAGAAGATGATGACCGTGGATGAGCAACGTCAAGCAGTCGGCGCTCTGGACAGTTGCAGCAACTTTGCCTGCACCGTCTCGAGGATGACATCCCGCAGAAACGCGCGGGCATTCATGATTTCAATGCCGATCAACTCACCCTGTTCATTGAGTTCTGCGGTGATGTGCGGACTGATTTCGACGCATCCAGCTTCTGGCTCTGCCGAAAGCGTCAGGTGCAGAATATCCTCCTGCTCGAAATACACCATGCGTAGAAGGTTATTGTTCATAGACGAATCTCTCTGTTCTGAGACGAAAATTGATTTGCTGACGAGTAGTAGTATGGACTGTGATGGGTGTTATTGTGCTTTCGCTCATTTCGTACGGCACTATAACCAGTAGATGATCGTGGCGTCCCACCGCAACCCGACGACCGGTGGCAATAAGTATTGTTCTGGGGAATGCCTCACGATGTCTTCAATCCTGGCAAGATCAAAACCGCGTAGTCCGGCTCTGTATCACATGTACTCTGTCCATACGATGGTGCGTGATGTCGCCATGAACTGACGTTCCCGTGCATACTGTCCGCTTGTACGGCGCAGTGTGCTGCACACGCCATTCACCTGCCAGTATACATCATGCCGTATATTGCGCAACATCCAGGCAGTAGTTCGGGATGAAATATGTTTCACGGTTTTCAACCCTTCCGTATCCAGACGCATGGTGCGACAATCAACGGCGTGCACGGCGGGTCCGGTCCACCGCTGCTGCTCCTCCACGGATATCCGCAGACCCATCTGATGTGGCGAGCGGTTGCGCCCCGACTGGCTGACGAGTTCACCGTCGTCGCCGCCGATCTACGCGGCTACGGCGACAGCAGCAAGCCCCCCGGCGGCGATGATCACACGGCGTACAGCAAGCGCGCAATGGCGCAGGATATGGTCGGGGTGATGCAGACGCTCGGCTTCCCACGCTTCATGGTCGCCGGACATGATCGCGGCGCACGCGTTGTGCATCGACTCTGCCGCGATCACCCACACGCTGTCATCCGCGCAGCAGTGCTCGACATCGCACCAACGCATTACATGTACGCTACCACGGATCGCGTCTTTGCCGAGGCGTACTACCCTGGTTCTTTCTGATTCAGCCCTACGATCTGCCAGAGCGATTGATCGGCGCCGACCCGGAGTATTATCTGCGCAAGAAACTTGCCCACTGGGGGCGCACGTCGTCAGCTTTCGAGCCGGAAGTGATTGCGGAATATGTGCGTTGCTTCAGCAACCCGGAGACAATTCACGCGACCTGCGAAGATTATCGGGCAGCAGCCAGCATCGATCTGCAGCACGATGAAGCCGATCAGCACACGCCGATCACCTGCCCGTTGCTGGTACTCTGGGGAGCGCAGGGGTTTGTTGGGCGGCACTACGATCTGCTGACAGTCTGGCGACAGTACGCGGTCGATGTGCGCGGACACGTGGTTCCCGGCGGACATTTTCTTCCCGAAGAGGCGCCGGACGAAACATATGCTGCGTTACGGGCGTTTTTCGCTGGCGCGTAGCACTCCACTCAACGCCCAACCCCCAACGCATCCGGCGTCGCGCCCTGCCCGATCACTTCGATTTCGCTGAGCGCCGCCGGTGCCGGTGCGCCACGCTGCATCCCGCGCACTGCAGTGACGGTGAACTCGACCCGGTCGGCAGCAATCGGCTGCGCCAGACGCACGAGCGTTCCGCCACGCGAAAGGGGCGCAACCGCCTCGACGGTTCTGGCAGCGACAGCGACTTCCTGCCCACGCAGGTAGAAGCGCAGTTCGCCGCTGACCTGGTAGTCATCGCTGCGTCCTTCCTGTCCCGGTTCCGCTCCCACCAGACGAACTTCGAGGATCGCCATCGGAAATTGCCATTCTAACCGGATCCACTGCCCCGCCCTGCCCTTCGCCGTCCACGGCGGCGTCCGGTCGATGAAGGTTCCATTCGGTGCGGCAACATACCCGCGACGGTCGTTGATCCGTGTCGGACTGCCATCCTCGACCGATGAAGAGGCGGCAATGGATGCCGCTGGAGCAATGTTCGTCCAGCCTAGTTCCGCGAGTTGCCGGTTGACAATCGAACCGCTGGCGTGCCCCATGTGACACCCAACACAGAACATCGGCTGTCCGGGACGACCGGCTGAGTTGCCCTGGGCGATGCTGAGGGTATGGCGGTTGCCGCCGCGCACAATGCGCCCGTTCCGGTCGCGCAGCACGATGAAGGTGGGCACATCAGCGGGCGCAGAGGCGATAAACGACCCATCCGGGTTCACCGGCACCGTCAACCATTTGACCGCGCGCGCCTGGTCATCCGGGTTCGGCGCGCGTGACGTTGCCCCGCCGAACTGATTGGCATCGATATAGATATCGGCGAATGCCACGCTCCCTGGCGGCGGCGAATTATTGATAAACGGAAATTCAAGTGGTGGATTGGCGTAAACATTTGCATTGCGCACTGCAACCAGTTCCACGCTCTGGATGCTGCGGCGGCTCCAGGTGTACACTGGGTTGCCGAACGTGTCGAGCAACCCAAACGGCACATTACTCTGCAACGGGTCGTCGCTGACCAGCGGCGGTGTACCACGCGGTAGTCGCCACATGCCGGGTCCGTCTCCCACTGGACGCACAACAATTGGTCTGGCTTCCATGGCGTCATACTCATCGGATAGTCCGGGGAGCGGCACGATCTCGTTCTGTGCGCCATTAGGGTAGATGGTACGCAGTTCGTAGCGCAACGATGACGATTGCAGCCGTAGGGTAATGGTGCGCCCGTTTCGGGTCTCTGTGTAAACACCAGTGCGTGCGGGTACTGGCGTCGCCGCTGTCTGCGAGAAGATAATCCGACCATCAGGCAACCCGGCTGGTGCAAGTGCGTAGGGCGGGCGAAAACTGGTTCCGTCATCCCAGCGATACCCGGCAATCGACTCGGTCGTGTTCAGCGCCATATTCTCGATACCGGGACGTGCGACACGGATGCCGGTGTACAACGTCGAATGTGCCATTGTCTGATCGCGCTGTGTAGTGTACGCCACCAGCAATTCACCGCCGAACTGCACTACTGCCGGTTGCACTGCATTGTATGTGTCAAGACCGCTGTCATTCGTCAACGCCGATGGATAGCGCGGCGTCCAGGCAAAGCGGCTCATATTGCTGCCATCGGCTTCAATCGCCATCAGATGCCAGGTATTGGGAGCATCGCGGATAGGGAAGCCATCCGCCAGACGCCCACGCGCTGGCTTGAAGGTCGCATTCGTGTTCGAATAGACCAGCGTACCATCCGGCAGGCGATATCCGGTAACCGGCTGCTCAATGATGATCGTGCGACTTGCGCTACCCTGCGGCGCGGGAACAGGCGTCGTGGTCGGGCGGACGCGCGGCGTCGGCGTTGGAGGCACTGGCGTTTTGGTCAGACGGACGATGCTGCCGGTTGCCGGATCGATCTTTTCAACAAAGGAAGGCAGACGCATGGTTGGCGTTGGGGTGGGTGCGGCAGGTTGCGGCGGTTGTGCCGGTTGCGCTGTTGCGGTAACCTGGATGCGCTGTTCGACAACAATTGGACGTCCACTCTGATCTCGGGCAATTTCATTGCCAGCGCGATTGTCAATCCGATTATAGATGCCGCGTTCGCTAGGCTGGTTGAAATTGACCCACCAGCGACTGAACACGATTCTGCCATCGGGGAGCGGCGCTGGATGGAATGCAGCAGTACGTTCAGTGGTGAGACGCCGCATATTGCTGCCATCACTATCGATAATATACAGATTGAACGCCCGCCGACCGTCGTAGGGAGAACGCGCCGGATAGCGCGACGAACTGAACACGATCCTGCCGTCTGCTAGATATGCCGGGAAAAGATCATCGTAGAACGCATACGCTTCGGCGTTCCCCGGACCGTCAGGGATGGTAATCTCGCGGTCTGACCGGGTCAGCTGGCGCAGACCGCGACCATCGACTCCGATCTCGAACAGCCGCCACGAATAGGCGGGACGACCACTGGGTTGATTGCGGAACGTCTCCGGTCCGAACGTTCCCGCGAAGACGATACGGCGTGCGTCGAACGATACATTGGGTGACTGAACATCGCGCAGTCCCAGCGGATTGAGCGGATCGCCAGCCGGTCGCGCCGTATCGATAAGCACGCGCAACTGTCCGCTCTGATCGCGGATGAGTAATTTCGAGCCAGGAGCGAATTTTGTGATACCGGTGATCAGGTGCCCCGCCGGACCGACATCGCGGGGGAAGAGGTAATCGCCGGTTGCCAGACGACTACGCGCCACAAACACCAGTGGCGGGAGCGGGGTTTGCGCCTGTACCGGTTGCGCCGCCAGTACAGGCGCAAGAAGCAGCATCAGGCTCAGAATGAACTGCGAGACTCCGACAAACGCGCAACGTATCGGCATAGCGACGAGTATACGCCAGAATCGGCAGTATTGTCCATAATCAAGTAAATGTTCACATTTCTCTTTGGAGCAGGGGCATCGTGCCCTCAGAGCGCGCGACGCCCTTGCTCCCAGGCGCGTGTGTTACCCTAGGTGTGAACCGTTGTGTGATTAGAAGCAATGCAATCAATGAGTCGCCTGCAAACATGTCATTGCAGCGGTGCAGTGGACACGGCGAGCGATTGATGGAACACGATACGCTCTTTGCGCCGCTGTGGTGCGTCTTTGCGGTAGAGTTGCTCGATGTCATACAGTCAGCGTACAGACGAACCACTCTCCAGCGACGTGGCAGGCGCGCTGCGCGACGTACTCAGATAAGCGACGGTAGCGTAAGACGCGCTGCGCGGGTAGACGAAGACGCCGCCTCTGCCCATCCGTGCCGGAAAGTCATCATCTGTGTTCCACCCTTATTGCGTGTGCATGCGTCAGGGCTCCCCGTCGTCCCCTTCCCCACAGACATAGAGTTGTTTAGGAGCGAGAAGTGTTTGCTACGCGCTGATGCCCGTTCTCCCTTGCAGCATGCCCCATTCTCTCGCGCAGGAGAGGGGAATTGGGCGTCCCGATGCCCCCATACGGGAAGTGTGAGGCCAAGAGGACCCAGAAAACGCTCTCTGAGTCTCCCCCTCCTCCAACAAGGGAAGGAGGGGGAAGAGGTGCAAGAGTACGTCAGACCGCAGGAAACTGCTCATCTCTCCCAGAACGCTCTCATCGAGAGACAAACCTGACCATCCCAATTTCCAATAACGTGCTCAGGTTCCTGGCGGGCGTCGCCATGGTGCACGCCAGAGGATCAAGGCGCTCGCACCAATAACAGCGACAATAATGACAACCGGCACAAGCCAAGAGTTACCCGACGACGCATTTCTGGCAGGTGAAGGTGTTGGTTGAGCCGTCTGCAGCGTCGGTTGCGCCAGTTGAACGGCAACTGGCGTGGCTGTCGCAACTGGCGTCGGCGCAGATCCCGTGAGAACAGCGCGACCGTTGCCCAGTGTCACCCGCTGCTGCGGATCGACAATTGCCAGCGTTCCGGTCAGGCGCGCGCGTTGACGTGGATCGATCAACATGATTGTCGCCTGTTCGATACCCGCATCATCGCTCCCTAGCGCAGCGACGACCACTCGCTCTGGATTCCATGGCGCAGCAACCATTTGCAGATAGGCGACGCTGGCATCAGGTGGCACATGATACACAACGGGCGTATCAACTGATCGCGGCACATCGTTGCCAGCATCAAACGGCGCTGGCAGCACATTACCGAGTTCGACCAGAACAGGCAGGGTGCTCGGTCGCCCAATCACAAGCAGATGATAGGATTCGCGCACATTTGCTGGTACATTGTCGGCGAAGACAGCAAGCGGTTTCAGGATGGCATCACGGGTCTGCCGTCCCATCTGGAACGCCAGTAGGGCAGCGGCGTTCCAGGCAGCGGGAGCACGTTGTGGAACAACGAATGCAGTCGTGGCAAGCGATGGGTCCAGAGTAAATGGCAACGGATAACTGCTGAGATTGAAGGAGCGGCGTGGCGCGGCAGTCACCGGTTTCATTGGCAGATGCAGTGCCGACTCGGGCCAAATTGTCGCCCACAGGTCTACATTGCGAATATCGGTGCACAACGAGCGTGGCGCCAGGTTAGTCTGGATCGTCAATACATTTGCGCCAGAACGGGCTGCAGAAGGCGGAATAGTGATCCGGCTGGTTGTCACGCGCGTCGTTTCGTCGCTGAAGCGCACGCTACCGATTGGGATGCCATTCAACCCGACTGAGAGACTCGACTGACCGAAATCGACCGTTGCGGCATGGTTGAATGTCAGATCAAAGTACGCTCCCTCATCGATCTGCTGCCCTGGCGGGAGGGTGAACCTCAGATCGAACGTCCCTGTGCGATCCCGAATGACGCGTGGTTCCAACCCCAGATCGCTGAGACGTTGATCGATTGCCAGTGTCAGATCCGCTGGCGCTTCCGGGAGATCACGAACCACTGCCACATTCGGGCGATTGTTGATCCGCACAGGCACAGCGCTCAACGCGCGGGCCGCCTTCACAACTGCCGCCTCTGATGCACCGCTCACTACCAGAACGACGCGCTTCGAGTTCCAGGGCGATACGATCATCTGGAGAATGCCGTCGTCGGGCGTAGCGCCAGGAGTAGCAAAACCATTCTCCTGTAGCGCTGCGGGAAGATCCAGATTGCGCGCTAGCGGCGCAAGTCCTTTGTGACTGCCGACTAGAATGAGATGACTCCCGGTTCGCGTCTGCGGCGACAATTGCTGCATAGTCGTCAGATCGATCTGTAGCCGCCCTTCAGTCAGACGCCCAAAACTGGCAGCGACAGTCAACGCTGCCTGAAGATCGCTGATCGACGGAGTATCGGGAATGATGATCGTCGCCCGATCAGGGTCAAATGAACCCTGGAAAATGGGACGTGGCAGATTGCGCAGATCGGTATCGAGCGGCGCCAGCGTGTGCGGCAGAATAAAACGTGATGTCGAACGGATGATGACTGCCGTGCGATCACCGGGAGCAACATCACATCCGGTTGGATTGTCCAGCGTCACTTCGAACTCATGACGACCATCACTACGTACCGGTGTGAGCGCCCGATCAGGAATATCAAAGATAACACGCTGGTCACCCGCTTGGGTCAGTTCAAGCGTGCCGATCAACACCCGGTTGAAGCGCGCTTCCAGAAATCCCCCCAACCGTCGCTGCGCACTACCCGCCGGAAAGAAAACTGACAGATCGAGTTGCACCTGCGCCCCTGCTTCCAGTTGCCAGTTCGCAGGAATATTGAACAGATAACGTGTTCCGTCAAAGACGCCACTCAGCGTCTGATCGGTTGTTCCCAGGCGTTCAAACGCAACAACATTTTGTTCATCCGGTTGCGGCGGCTCAGTACGCTGCGCATGCGCCACACTAACGCTTCCGGTCATCAGCATGACCACCAGCGCCCAGGAAAATAGACGCGCAAACAATGTCATCAGATGCATAACCATGCATTCTCCTTGCGATCCTCATCATTCATCGTATCATAACGACAGGCGATAGCGCGGGACTCTCGAAAGAAACCGCTGCAACCGGACAAAAGTCACGTCACTCGCAGCGCCTCTCACTGAACAACGTTCTAGCGGAGCGTTTTTACCGTTTGAGGGAACGCTCCCTCATGGTATAATGCCGGGCGGCAACATCGCGATACGACCAACACGGGAGTCAACAGGCCACGTATGCTTGATACCGGAGAACTGCGCGAGCGTTTTCAGCAGCATTACAGGATACACCCGTATGTCATCGTTCGCGCACCAGGGCGTGTTAACCTCATTGGCGAACATACCGATTACAATGACGGCTTTGTGTTTCCGGTCGCTATTGATCGCGCTACCTTTGTTGCAGCCCGTCCGCGCACTGATCGAATGGTACGCGTTGTGGCGACGGACCTCAATGATGAGGACCTCTTTTCAATTGACCAGATCGAACGTAGCAATCGGGCATGGCGCAACTATATTCGCGGCGTCGCGCTGGCACTGCGCAATGCAGGGCATACACTGTTAGGTGCGGACATGTTGATTGCCAGCGATGTGCCGCGCGGCGCCGGGCTTTCGTCATCAGCAGCGCTTGAGGTGGCTGTCGGGTACACGTTTCAGGTGCTCAACCAGCTTAACATTACAGGCGAAGAACTTGCACTGCTGGCGCAGGGCGCCGAGAATACCTTCGTCGGTGTGCAGTGTGGTGTTATGGATCAGTTGATTGCTGTGTTTGGGCGCGCCGATCATGCATTGCTGATCGATTGCCGCGACCTGACGTATTGCGCAGTTCCTCTGCCGCCATCGGTTGCAATAGTCGTCTGTGACAGTCATATAACGCGAACGCTGGCGGCATCGGCGTACAATCAGCGTCGTCAGGAGTGCGACGCCGCAGTTCGGGCGCTGCAACAGTGGTATCCTGGTATCCGAGCGCTACGTGACGTGAGCGAAGATCAACTTGCAGCACATCAGCACGAACTTCCTGAACCGCTGCGTTCCCGCGCGCGGCACGTCGTTAGCGAAAACCGGCGCGTGCTCCAGGGCGCCGCAGCGCTCGAAGCTGGTGACATAGCCACATTTGGGCAGCTGATGAATGAATCACACGCCAGCCTGCGTGATGATTATCAGGTCAGCCTGCCAGACATTGATCATCTGGTTACAACGGCGCAGAGTCTGGCAGGATGTTACGGATCGCGGCTAACTGGCGCTGGATTTGGCGGATGTACCATCAGCCTGGTCGAGCGAAGCAACGTGGAAGCGTTTCGCCACGACCTGGCGCAGGCATACCATAGCGCAACCGGTCGAACGGCAACCATTTACGTGTGTCGCGCCAGCGACGGAGTTGAGCGCGTCACGGACATTGCACGTCCACAGGAATGAGAGCGTGGCATGCTGGATGGATTATGCACACTATCTTCTCCTGACATGCCAACAATTACGCACGGAGCTTCTGAACTGTGAGTAATGACATGCATATGTCCACCATTTTGCTGGTAGAGGATGATCCGATCCTTTCAGAAACGCTGCGCTACAATCTGGAACGAGAAGGGTACGCGGTCATCAATGCTTCTGATGGCGTTGTCGGTCTCGAACGGGCGCGACGCGATCAACCTGATATGGTCATTCTTGATGTGATGCTCCCCCGTCTGGATGGATTTTCCGTCTGTCGCATTCTGCGCCAGGAGAGCGAAGTCCCTATCCTGATCCTGACAGCGCGACAGGACGAGATTGATCGCATTGCAGGGCTGGAGTTGGGCGCCGACGATTACGTTGCCAAGCCATTCAGCCTTGGAGAACTACTGGCGCGGGTGCGGGCGATTATGCGCCGTTCGGATCGCCGCATCAGTGCACCGCGTGAGGTGCTCGACGCTGGCGCGATCCGGCTGGATACTGGCTCACGACGCGCCTGGCGTGATAATGTTGAGCTGAACCTGTCTCAGAAAGAGTTCGATCTGCTGGCTTGCCTGATGCGCAACCGCGGCATCGCATTGTCGCGCGATGTCCTGCTGGAGCGCGTCTGGGGGTACGACTTCCTCGGCGATAGCCGGACGGTCGATGTGCACATTCGCTGGTTACGTGAGAAGGTTGAACCCGACCCCGGCAAGCCGACCTATATTCAAACAGTACGCGGCATCGGCTATCGTTTCGAGGCGCCAGACTGATGATTCGGCGCTGAGAAAGGGCGAGCGCTTCGATGGAATGGATTATTGCCACCCTCGTGATCGCGCTCGGACTGTTGATCGTCTGGGGATGGCGTCAGCGGCAGATTGCATCACAATCGCCACCGCCCCCCCCACAGCATGACTCATTTTCTCCACTTTTTCACGCTGCCGCCCATGCATTCGATGATGGGGTTGTTCTGGTCGATGCGGATCGTCGCGTTCGCTATATCAACCGGCAGGCTGAAGAATTGTTGAACCTTAGTCACACTATCAGCATCGGTCAGGGACTGATCACGCTTGCGCGTGATTATCAGGTCGATGCTATGGTCGAAGAGGCGATTGCGTCCGCCGAACCTCGCGAAAGCATCTTTCAACCGCTTGGGCGACAGCGAACGCTGCGCCTGCGCGCAATTCCGCTCAACGATGACGAGCGCGGTGCGTTGCTGCTGGTGCGCGATGTGACGCAACTGAGCCTGCTGGAGCGCGCGCGGCGCGATCTGGTCGCCAATGTCTCTCACGAACTCCGCACACCGCTAGCGTCCATGAAACTGCTGGTCGAAACGCTGCAATCAGACCCGCCGCCGCCAGTGGCGAAACGAATGCTGGACCAGATTGCTCAGGAAGTTGATGCCATTACCCAACTTGTTGAGGAACTGCACGAACTGGCGCAGATCGAGTCAGGGCGTGTGGCACTCCAGTTAGTACCCGCGCCGCTGGCGCCGCTGGTGGCACGCACCATTGAGCGCATCCGCCCGCAAATGGACCGAAAACGTTTACTTGTGACGACGGATATGCCTGATGATTTGCCACAGGCGCTGATCGATTGCAATCGTATTGGTCAGGTGCTGCTTAATCTGCTTCACAATGCCTCGAAATTCACCCCTGAAGGCGGGCACGTATCGATTGCCGCTAGGGTGATTACGGTCGGTGACGGTTCACCGCCGCCGCCCGGACTACCACCATCGCACGCTCCAGGTCAGTGGCTGCTCCTGTCGGTCACCGATAACGGCATCGGCATTCCGGCAGCCGACCTTTCACGGATTTTCGAGCGCTTTTACAAGGTGGATCGTGCGCGAACGCGCAATGCTGGCGGCACGGGGCTAGGACTAGCAATCGCCAAACATCTGGTCGAAGGGCATGGCGGGCGCATCTGGGCGACCAGTGTCGAAGGCGAGGGCAGCACATTTTACTTGACATTGCCCGTTGCGTAGTCGTGCCGCTGCGTTATGATAACAGGCAGCGTGGTGTGCGATGTTCTGGCGGAACGCCAGAAAGCCGCTTATGTGACTGCAAATATGACGTTCCTTGCGCGTGATGAACATACGGTTGCACTGTTGCAAGCCGTGATCGAGACGACCTCCGAAGCTGTGCTGGTCACCAATAGCACTGGAAAGATCCTGCTGCTGAATCAACGCTTCGAAGATCTGTGGCGATTGACAACGGGTTGGCTGGAGACGGTCACCTCGCGCGACCGCATTCAGCATGTGGCAACCCTGGTCAGTGATGGAGAACAGTTTCTCGTCCGCGTCGAAGCATTGTGCACTGATCCCGATCTTGAGGCGATTGACTGGCTGACGTTAAGCGATGGTCGAATCATCGAGCGCTATACCTGCAGAATACACCTCGATCCGCAACAGACCATCCGAGTCTGGCTGTTTCGCGACATCACATCACGGGAGCGTGCACAGCACGAACTCAAGGTGATGAAGAGCATCCTGGAAGCGCTCAATCGGATTGTCGAACCACAGCGTCAGTTGCAGGCTGGATTACGAGCGCTGATTCGGGAAACAGGGGCACGTGCAGCGTGGATCTAGGATGTGGACGGAAGCGATTTTGCCTGCCTGCTAGCACATGAGGGCGCACGTGAATTACAGATCGACCTCACGCCGCGCGCCCTCGGCGATCCGTGCGAGTGTCTGCAGCACCTGATCCATCACGAGTTCGCAGCTGCCGCATATCCGATCACCTGCCCTCGTCTCGCGCATCTGCACGACGCAGACCAGGAACCCGCGCAGCATATCAGTATCCCGATCTATAGCCGTGATCGCCCATTGGCGATACTGAACCTGGTCATGCCTGCTGGCAGTTCGTTTGGGGTTGTTGAGCAACGAACGCATGTTTGCTGCCATCGCCAATCAATTCAGCATGGCGATCGAGCGTGCGCGTCTCTTCGAGTCGGCGCGTGAAGAACAGCGCACTGCCGAGGTGTTGCGGCAGACATCGGCAACACTGAGCGCACTGCTGGATGTCGAACAGGTGCTCGATCACGTCCTCGATCAGATCGTCGCCCTCATGCCGTATGATGGCGCCTCGGTCATGCTGGTCGAAGGAATGCAGGCGCGTGTGGTGCGGGTGCATGGCTACGAAAAACTGAGCGATGAGACGGGACGCGCGCTCCGCCAGGTGACCTTTGAGATTGCGCGCACACCAACACTGCGACGTCTGATCGAGACTGGTCAGCCCTGGATCATTCACGAAACGCTCAATAATCCAGCCCGGGTGCGTATCGAGCAGGCATTCCCGATCCGTTCATGGCTTGGCGCGCCAGTCATTGTACGTCAGCAGACCGTCGCCTTCATTTGCGTTGACAGTTTTACCCCCTATGCCTTCTGCCCGGAACATGCGCGTCGATTGGCGACCCTGGCATCGGGCGTTTCGCTCGCGCTGCAAAACGCACAGTTGTACGCCCAGGCGCACGAGGCGCTGGAACGTGAGCGTCGTCTGGGCGATCTGACGCGCACAATCAGCAGTACGCTCGACATCGAGGTCATTCTCGATAGTGTTGTGCATCTGTCGGTTAAACTGGTCGGCGCCGATGCCGCCGCACTGGGGTTGCTCTCCCCCGATCATCGAATCCTTGCTAGAACGCACAAATATGCCAGAGGCGTTGATGACGCTCAAGCAAGGTATCGAGCCGGTATGGGAAGCAATCGAGCGGCAGCGGATCATCATTCGGCATCGTGTGGTTTATGCGCATGCCAGTGAAACCAAATCGATCCCCTCCGTTTTGGGAGCGCCAGTCGTTGCTGGCGACCGGATGCTTGGCGTGCTGGCAGTCTATCATCTGCACGACCACTGCCACTTCAGCGAACGAGACGGCGCCATGCTCGAGATCGTCGGGCGTCAGACCGGGATTGCCATCACAAACGCGCAACTATTTACCGAAACGCAGCGCCTGGCAACCACTGATCAACTCACTGGTCTGTTCAATCGCTACCACTTCTTTGCGCTTGCGCCGCGTGAACTGGAACGTGCGCGTCGCTACCGGCACGATGTCGCGCTGCTGATCATCGATGTCGATCATTTCAAAACCATCAACGACACCTACGGGCATACTGCCGGTGATACTGCATTAAAGCACATAGCCAATCAGCGTGAACTGCGTGACACCGACATTCCGGCACGCTTCGGCGGTGAGGAATTCATTGCACTCCTGCCCGAAACGAACCTGACCAGTGCATTGCGGGTCGCCGGGCGGTTACGCGCAACAATCGAAGCCAACCCTGTGCTTCTGAACGGGCACTCCATTCGTGCAACTATCAGCGCTGGATGCGCTTCGCTCCATCCCGCCACCAGAGATGAACATCTGGATACGCTGATCCAGCGCGCTGATCGCGCACTCTACACTGCTAAAGCCAGTGGTCGGAATCAGGTGGTATCGGATGCGTCATAATGCTGGAAGAGAGCGACGCGCAGAATGATTGAACCACGTGCGTACCAGGTACGCGGGCGTCATACGCGCACGCTATGAGCATTCCCGCCGGTTTATAGCAGTTCTCCCAAAGGTTGAACCTGTTGGACAAGTCGAACACGCCACGTGGCGACTGCAATTACTACCACGCTCCTCACGCGGTGACCGAAATAATGGTCGTTAAGTACATAATCCGCTTTCACCCGCGCAGGCGGGCTTTGCCTTGCATAGCCGAGGGCTGATGGTCTTTGAATACATAATCCGCTATCCGAGACCCACATACGGTACAAGCTTTGACGAACCGGTTGCAAACGACGCGAAGAAGGCGTCCACGCGGCTGCGCACTT
>Ga0272447_1000051_pt1 | contig 79196 bp, 68 predicted proteins | sample YNPCB0133_FD_194589 | JGI IMG/M metagenome (GOLD analysis project Ga0272447, IMG submission 194589) | Hot spring microbial mat communities from Yellowstone National Park, WY, United States - YNP-CB-013-3 | ecosystem: Environmental > Aquatic > Thermal springs > Hot (42-90C) > Sediment | place...
TGTCAATCACGACAAAAGCGGCTATTATCGGGCGAGCGACCGTCGGCTCCTCCTGGCGATGATGTTGGTTGGGCAACCGCGATCGTGCCAGAGGTGTCGGTGGTCGTCAACTAGCAATCAAGGTATCCTATAACAGGAGATGCACATGCCAGCAGTTGGACGGAACGATCCCTGCCCATGCGGCAGTGGCAAGAAATATAAACAGTGCTGCCTGCCACACGAAGAAGCCGCGCGTGCCGAACAGTTACGACTCCGTCGGGCTGTTGATACATTGCTGCCGAAGATTATCGATGCCGCACGCACCATTCCGGAGGTCGTACCCGATGCATTGCAACGCTACTGGAACGGTAAGTACACGCCGGAACAACTCGCCGAACTCGACGACCTGGAGGATCGCGGCGCAGACCGCTTTCTCACCTGGCTTGCATTCGACTACCGCTTTGATGATGGGCAGACCCTGGTCGAGCGACTGGCGACGGATAACTCAGCGCTCGACCTGAGTGAACCAGAGCGGCAACTGCTGCTCCAATGGACAGGAGTCAGGCTGCGCGCCTGGGTTGTTGATACCATTCGCAAGGGGCAGGAGATCGAGGCGCACGACCTGTTAAGCGAACAGTCGTATGTGATAGCCGACAGCGCAGCATCGCGCCGGCTTGCGACAGGGGATGTCATTGTCGGGCATCTGCTGCCAGCTGGAGCGAAGCGGGTCATTGGCGGCGCTGCAGCGCACCTGACCCCCGACACTGCCGGGAAGTTGCGTGAGTTTGCCGAACTGCACCTTGAAGCCTTCTGCCGCGACTGTGTCGATGCTGGTTTCGACGACCTGCTACGCGCGAAATCCGAGATTTTGAACCATTTTGTGATGGCGCTCCCTGTTGAAACGCCAGACCCCTCGCTGCTGGAGCAGATCATTCTGCAAACCCGGATTGCGCTGCATCTTGCCGGAGAGTCGATTGGGTTGGCGGGGCGGAAGAATAATGAAGAACAGGGTTGAATGAGGAACTAATATCAAATCCGGTAGTATGCACGGATGAGATGAGAAGAAGCGGATGATACTGAAGGCGAGCAGACGGTTCCACAGCGAATGCGAAAGTTCGATCTTCAACGTTCAACTTCCTGCGCTCCGGCTGATGCTGCTCTGGTTGCTGACGTTGCCTGCGTTATGGTATAGCCTCAATGCAGCGCCGCGGATATTCATCGAAACAGGTCGGTGGGGTGATCATACTGTGTTGCGAGGTGTGCATGGGAGAGAAGAAAATGCCTTTGAAAACTACCGCTGGACCCATGCAGTCACCACAATCACGCTCCCTAACATTCACTCTCGTTACCGGATACTGCAAATCCGTGCCCATGGATGGCGACCGGAAGGCGTTCCGAACCCAAGTGTGCGTATAGTTATCACAGACCGGGAGTGGGGTGCGTTCCGCACTGCGCCCGTTCTGCGGACGTATGCAATTCTTCTGCCGACCGGAATGGCGGGGTTGACACGCAGCATCACTCTGCATAGCGAAACCTACATACCGCCCGCGGATAATCGTCGCCTGGGAGTCGCAATTGATTGGATTGCGTTGCACGCACTCAGTAGTGGAGAAGAGCTGGCATGGGAACAATTTGCTGGTCAGGCGCTCCTGCTCGGGTTGACGCTCGCGCTGATCGCCCGGTTGATGCTACCGGAGCGTGTCGCGCTGACATGTAGTGTTCTCGCATCGGTTGCGCTGGTGGGTCTGAATATGACCGAACCGCTCTGGGTCAGCCTGGGGTTAATCTACTGGCTGGTTGTCGTTGCTGCTCTCCTGATTGTGACGTGGATCGCTGCGCCGCGCCTGATACGTCTGCTGGAACGGATCCCGGATGCTGGCAGTTCAAGCCGGACGTTGTCGAGACCATGGCTTAGCAGCACCCAGGTGCGCGTCGCGTGGGCGCTGCTCACGGCTGCTCTGTTGATAAGATTGTTGGGGGCGGTCCATCCGCTTTTCGATGCCCGCGATATCCACGTCCATATGCGCTGGTTGCGTACTGTTGCAAGCGGATCCCTCTACCTGTACTCAACCCCTGCCGAATTTCAGAACCGGCAAACATTCAACCCGCCAGCCGGATATGTCCTATTGCTGCCACTATGGTTAACGCTTGGCAATGCGCGTCTCACCGTGCAGGCGGGTGTCGCGCTGCTCGACTCCTTCATCGCCCTGCTGCTGCTACTAATAGCGCGCGAATTCGGGCTGACAGCGCGCGCCGGGCTGCTGGCGATGGCGCTGTACGTCGCGCTGCCGATATCGCTGACTATGATGTGGTGGGGCTTTGCCGCCAATGCAATCGCTCAGGTCTGGTGGGTGTTGATCCTCTGGCTCCTGCTCCGTCTGACCCGTGATCCCACCAGATCGCATCTTGCGCTGTTGACGCCCGTCGCTGTGTTGTGTCTGACAACCCATGTAGGCGCTCTAGTAACGCTGGCAGCACTGCTGGGATTGATCGTCCTTTTCGGAATGCGAGCACTCCCTCGTCGTGAGTGGAACGCGATGGTCGGCGGACTGGTCCTGGCGGTCGTTTTCACGGTACCGGTCTATTTTTCTGCAGCTGCCGCACCGCTGGCTGATGATCCTCGCAGTCCGACAACACTCGACCTCTTCGCGTCCTTTGTCGAGGGACTGACGCTATGGCCAGAGCGGATTGAACTAGTAGCGCGTGCTTTCACCCTGGGTTTTCTGCCCCCGGTTCTGGCGCTTGCAGTCGTAGGGTTGCCGCTGCTGCTCGCTTTGCAGCAACGACATCCCCTGCAACGCACTGTTGTGATTTCAATGTTGCTTGTATGTGTCGTCTTCTTTTTCTCGTATGTCTTTCTCCAGTTATTGACACGCTATATCTACTTTGCCACACCGCTTATCTGTCTGGCGGCTGGCGCGACGCTGGCACGTCTGACGAAGCGTGCCGGCGGGCGCTGGGTAACTGGTAGTCTCTTGCTGTTCGTTGCCTGGAGCGGGGTTGCGCTCTGGTTCTGCGGCGTGCTCATGCGGGTCAAGCCGTCGCTGGTGCCACTGACCCAGTAACAGGTCTGCTGGATCGAGCTGTCGCTGGTTCCGCTGATCCAGTAACAGGTTTGCAAATGATACCTGGCGCCTTCGCTCAATCCAGCTGACGTTCGTCTTTCTTCATCAGGCACCAGACAGTCTGGAAGCATACATGCGCTAGAAACGGTGTCGTTGCTCCCTCGCAGCGCGCAGACCAGAGGTTCTGATCTGAAGAGGAATGGCGAAGATAGAGGACAGGAAGGTCATTATTAATTGTATGCCGCAATGGGGAGCGGGAAGTCACTACCATTTGGAGATATTGCCGGTACGCTAGCATACTAGTATCCTAATGTGCACGTCAACTACTCCCCTTCTCCTTTCCGTTTAGGAATGACAACGATAAATAAGAAGAAGCAACAGTTCAATATCCACCTGCCGCCATCGCTGATCCGCGCCATCGAGCACGCTGCGATTGAGCGAAGTGTATCGCTTTCCAGTCTGGTTGAAACGGCGTTGCGTCGACTTTGGAAGAAGGATCTGCTATTTCGTGAGATCAGCGTCCACCATCTTCGCAGCCGGTCACTCCCACGTCGATATGTGCGATTTCGATACAGCGCCCGGCTTTTACTGGCGACTCGGCTTTCAGGTAGCATTGGAGAATCGGGAGCACAAGTAGGCTGAACTGCGTATGCTGGAGAACGCGCTGTTCTATTTGGTTGAACGGAATATTCCCCTGCTGTGTGCACTGATCGTCAATAAAGCGTATGGTCGACTTTCAGTCTGCGTGATCCTGATAGTCGTGAGATTGAAATCGTCGAGCGCGATCAAGAAATGAGAACACGTCTTCATTTGTGACATACGTGATCGTTCCTCAGGCAATCTGTCTGTTTGCGTTCCGACGCTCCTGCGTCCCTTGTCCCTCTTCTCTCTGGGTAGAGTTCTGGGAGAGGTAAGCAGTCTTCTGCATTCCTGTGAGCTCTTGCTCCTCTCCCCCCAACCTCTTTCTCACCCAGGGAGAAAGGCTTTCAAGGGCGGAGTTCTTGGGAGAGATAAGCAGTTTTCTACATTCACATGCGCTTTTGCTCCTCTTCTCCCAACCCCCTTCTCCCACACGCGGAGAAGGGGGAAATGAGGCGTCCTGATGCCCAAAACGAAAGAAGGAACGCAGGGGCTTGCCGGAAAAGACTCCCTGTAGACGGTTTATGAGTTTCAAGCAGAAATCCGGTCTATCCTGCTCAGGCGGGCTTTGCACTGGAGAGCCAAGGGATGGCGGCTCTCGAAACAGGAAAGATAGCTGCCTTCGTGTATAATTTCTGGTGGAAATAAGGAGGTATGCTGTCTCCAGCGTCCTTCCGTATTCGAACAGAGAAGATAGACACAATGACTACCTTCTACATCATCCGTCATGGTCAGACCGATTGGAATCTCCAGGGGCGCTGGCAGGGAAAAGCAGATATTCCCCTTAACAATGTGGGTCGCTTACAGGCGCAACGCCTTGCGCGACGTCTCCTCGATCAATGCATTCACTTTGATGCGCTGTACAGCAGCGACCTGAAGCGTGCGTGGGAGACAGCAGCGCTGCTGTCTAATCATTTGGGAACTATCCCCGAACCATTGTCTGCGCTACGCGAAATCGATGTGGGGGCGTGGAGTGGTCTAACTCGCAGTGAGGTCAGAGCACGATTTCCGGATCTGCTGGAGCGCCTTGAGTCGGGTGAAGATGTACCACGTGGCGGTGATGGTGAAACCTTTGGGCAGCTCTACGATCGTGTGGTCGGTGTTGTGGAGCGCCTGATCATCGAGCGACCAGGGCAAACCATTGCTCTGGTGACACATGGCGGTCCGGCGCGCGCTTTGTTGCTCCATGCTGCACGTGATAAGATTGGTGCATTGCCGCGCCCGCTCCACATAGGCAATACCTCGCTCTCGATTATTGCATACGAGGCAAACGACTGGCGAATCCTGAGTGTGAACGATATGTCGCACCTCAATGGTATCATCGAAGCGCCAGACATGATGGAGACGCAGGTGGACGACGCAGAGCGAGCGTGATTGAGAGCAGAGAACTGAGGGCTGAGAACTAAGAACCGAGAACTAAGGACTGAGAACTGATGTTCTGCGCTTCATCAGATAGGCGTTCGTTCCTGCTCTGTGATGTCTGCTACGGATCGAGGTAACTGTTCGCACCTGGGGGAACACACGCGCCGGGGGGCACAGGCATCCTTCCGCGTTGCGTCTCTAAGGGCACGCAGCTCGCGCTCTCACGACGGGGCACGACCTGGAGCACGGGCGTCTCGCGGGCGAGATGCCCGCGCTCCCATGAGAAATGTGAACACTTACGGAGCAGGGGCGCTCTGCCTGGGTGGAACGGCTGCAGCACCCGCGCATGCGGGCGTTCTCAGGGGTAGAGTTCTTGGGAGCGATGTGCGATTTTCTGCATTCCCGTGCGCGTTTGCCTCTCATCCCCCCAACATCCTTCCCCCACGAGGAGTTTAAGGGCGGACAGAACATATGAGCCTTCTGACGGTTTCGCGCATTCCAATGGGCTTGCCGCCAGACCGCCTGTCGCCCCACGTCGGCGCCCGCTAGGGCGTGCCGGGCACGCTGCTTGACCGACCAATTGCGCCCATCTAGATTCGGTGCGATCCCAGCGGATGGGGGTGCGATCCCGCCGCCACCGCCGCTGCCAGAAGGCCTCACGACCCAGCGTGACCACGCTCTGGCGGCCACTCCGTGATTGGCGTCGGTGGCAGCGGGCAGGGCAGCGGCGTTCGGCGTCCGCCGCCTGCACGCCCGCCGCGAGCGTGATCAGCGTCGCAAGTCCCAGCCCCGCCACCGGATGCTCCTGATGCGCTAGATCGCGCACCTGGCTGGCTTCCCGGCGCCGCCCGCTCGACTTCCAGGCGCGGAACAAGGCCGCGATCGCGGCGCGCGGGCGATAGATCGCGATCAGATCCCAGCTGCGTGGCAGGCGACTGACCAACAACAATGCACTGGTGCGCGCCCGTCCCCACAGCGCCACGATGCGCGCCGCCCGCCGCCCTGCATCTTTGAAGACCTGGCCACCCCTTTCCAGCGCGCGCCGCGCTGGGCGACCCGCTGCGCACGCTGCGGCACCCGACCCTGGGCGTCTTGCCAGCGGGTCGGGCCGTGCACCCGCACCAACCAATTCCAGCCATGCGCCGCGACCTGGTCGGTGAAGACCGGACCGCCGAAGGCGCGATCCGCCGCGACCGCCGCCGATGCATGGGCGGGCAGCGCCTGCGCCACCTGATCGCGCACCGGTCGACGGCGCTCCCGACAGGATACGGTCTGTTTCGTCCGTCCTGGCCAGCAGACCCACGCGCGCGGGATCGCCCGTCCGCGATGCCGGAGCGTCGCCGTCAAAACCCGCAGATGTTCCGCCTGCGCGGTTTCGTCAAGGATGACCACCCAACGGCGCACCCGTTGCCGCGTGAGGATGCGCCGCACCAGGGGCGCAGCGCTCCGTTCCCAGGTTAGAAGCGGGTCGTTCAGCGCTCGCCGCAGCCGACGTTCATGACTGGCTGCGCACGTCGTCTGGGGCGTCAGGGACGCCTGGGTGCTGGCCATCCGGCGCAGCGTGAGCGAGCCGCTGAGCAGGATGCTCAGGGTAAGCAAGACCGGCCGTTGGCGGGTGCGTTGCGGCGTGTCGCCTATGCTCCGGCGGAACAACGAGTCGACCGCCTGGATGAAATGATGTATGCTGGTGGTCATGCGGTGGTCTCCTGGGGATGCAGTGGTTGGGAATACCAGCATACCAGAACCACCGCATGGTTGTCACCGCTCCCGATCCGCAGAGGGCCACAATTGCTCAAAAACGAACACCTTTTCTGTCCGCCCTTAAACCCATAAGGGGAGAAGAGGGAAAGCGGAGCGTCCTGATGTCCAAAACGAGTGAAGTAATGCGAGGGCTTCCCGAAAAACCCGCCCCTGGACGGCTGTATGCGGGCAAGATGCCTGCGCTCCAAGGTCGGGCGCGGACACCCGCGCGTGCAGGCGAGATGCCCACGCTCCCACGACAGGGGATACCAATGCACGAAGTTAGGATAACCGTGCATCCAGGCAGTGCAGCGACGCTCACTTTTCCAGAGAGCAAGAAACATTATCAGAACAACTATGCGTTGCCCCGGCAGGAATGCATCCTAGTCGATTGAGATTTGGTATCGGCGGAAGAGCGACCGGAAACCACCGGTCGCTCCCGGCTTTCGGCAGAAGAGTCACCCGAAGTCATCAGTAGCCCCTGGCTGTCAGCGGAAGATAGACCGGAAACAGACGATCCACGACGATCAACCTGACAGGAACAGAAACTGGCGCTATGCCAGCAATCCCGATTGCCTGTACCGTGACGTTGCTTGAAAAGATGCTGTTGCTCAGTCCAGCCGGGTTCACGCTGATTCTGGCACCGCTCCCTGTTTTCGCTACATTCAACCAGGGTGCGTTACGGCTGATCTCCCAGGTAAATGCTCCGCATGCCGGTTCCACTCGCAAAAGTGCAGCGGGCGGAGGCGTTCCATCCCTGGCTGCCAGGAATGTCAATTCTGTCGGGGATACGAAGAGTCGCATCGGTGTTGTAGCACCTTCGACCATCCCCGAAAAGCGGACACCGTCCGTGTAGCGCACCCACACGCCCTGACCACGATAATGACCGCCTGGCACGTTCCACGTCAATGGACTGGTTATCGGTTAGGGTTTGGTGAAGATGGTCACTGCGTCTAAGTAAATATTCGGTAGTGCCGCTGCGCCAGAACTGGAAGATGAGAAATAGCTCGTTCGGGTTCGCATGGAACGTAAAATCGATCGCGAACTCCTAATACTGGTTGGGAGCGGCAAAATCGACGCCACGCAGTCGGCGCGGACCGTACTCGACACCGCCGCCTTTGACCGTCACCCGCGCTATTTCCTGATTCGAGACGTTACTGCCCGTCTTCAACCGTATGTACGCCGTCATCGGCGTATCCTTGATGAATGCGGTGTCCCACACCCATGCCGATGTCTCGCCGCGTCCCGGCAAGAGTCGATACGCCGTGCCGCCCCAGGCGTCGGGATCACTGACACGTTCACCGTCTCCCCGCAACCTGCCAAATGTCGGATAGGTATCATCGGCGATCCACCCCAGACTGAACTGCACCATTGGCAGGCCGCCGCCATCGAGATGGTACAGGGTCACATATGGTTGCGTCGTGCTGAGGTGCGTGTCGCTGAGTTCCTGTACCGGCAGCGGTTCTCCCAAGTAAATCGTGTCGCTCACCGTTGCGGTGCGATTGAGCGCATCGCGCGTTTTGACATACACAGTGCGCCAGCCCTGACCGCCTTCCAGCGTCCACGTCTTGTGGCTGGCAAACGGCTCCCATGCACGGTCGGTAAAACAGACATCGTTACTGATCATCACCTGCGTTGCCGGACCCATGCCTGCAAAGCCGATCTGCTCCGTTAGGTTGTAGATATACAGGTTGACGTTGGGGTTGAGAGTGAAAGGCGCTTCATTTTCGATAATGACGGGTGCATAGGCGGAGTCGACACCAAATTTTTGCGCAATATAGCCGCGCCCATCACTAGAACGTCGGTAGTATCCAAGCCCCACTTCGCGCGAAGCGGGATCGAGCAAATTGGCGCGATGCCCGGGACTGTTCATCCACCCCTCAATGGCGCTCTCGGGGGAAACGTACCCACAGAACGCATTTTCTGCGCCTGCGAGTCCCAGTTACCCGAAGGCACGCGCCCGGTAGTCGGGCCAGTTTCCGTTCGTGTCCTGGTGACCACAGTACCCGAAGGGACGATTCTTGGTCGAGTCCCACGCAAACCAGCGCGCCGCAGCGGTCAACTGGCGATTCCAGCGCAACGGCGGGATACCATTGGCGCGTCGGGCAAGATTTCCCAGGTGGACTGTACGCGCTTCATCGTAGAGCAGATCGGCGGTCTAATGTGCGGGCTCGACGTGCGCCAGTACATGAGATGGCGACGGATGTGAATATGGTACATGATGCGCCAGAGCGATCAGAAGACCAGCCAGAATGAACAGGTGCAGAAATCGTCGCATCGCCATACCTCGAAGGCGCTATATAATACTCCCGGCATCAAAAACGCCGCGTTCTGAGTATATATCTGCAAGGGTGTCCTCATCAATGCAGATTAATGACTACATCGTTGAAACCCCAGAACAGATCGAACTGGCATACGATATTGCCGGGATCGGCTCGCGGTTTCTGGCGGCGATCATTGACAGCGCGCTGATTGTCCTTGCAGAAGTGGCGTTGTTTCTTGCAATCACACAGGTCGCCAGCATGCTCCAATTTGCAGAGAGTGTGTGGCTTGCCATTGGAGCAACACTGGGTTTCGTCATCCTCTGGGGATACTTTATCGCGTTCGAGTTGACGTGGAATGGGCAAAGCCCTGGTAAGCGCCTGATTGGTCTGCGGGTTGTATCCGAAGGTGGGCGCCCGATTACTGTCCTGGGATCGATCATTCGCAATCTGGTCCGTATTATTGACTTCCTGCCGTTGTTTTACGGCATTGGCGTGATCGTAATGTTTGTCGACAAGCGCGCACGACGGTTGGGCGATCTGGCAGCCGACACGCTGGTCGTACGCGAACGCACTGATGTGACGCTGGAAAGTCTCGTTGCTGGCGCAGCACCAAACCTTCCACCCCTCTCCGGTGATACGGCTGATCTCATCGATGTCAGTCTGCTGACGCCCGACGATTATGCGCTGCTGTGCGACTTTCTCGATCAGCGCCGCGATCTGGCACCGCCAGTGCGTCGGTGTCTGGCAGCGCAACTCGGCGAAGGGTTGCAGGCGCGGCTAGATCTTCCGCCTGACGATCCGGAGCGTTTAGTCGAGTGCGTCGTCTATGCCTACCGTCGGCAGCGGCGTCTCGAGGAGCGGTAGTAATCTGCTGTGAAGCATAGGGATGACAGGAATATTACAAATGTGCATACCAATACGCTTACAGGAAAGGGCTGGACGTGTGTCGTATGCGACGCGCTCTGCATGTGCTCCCATGCTGCCTGAGTGATCATCACCCGGTGGAGTTGAATTTACCATCCGCCGATGGCTTTTGCCAGACGTAGTGTTCTGGCGTGGATGTCCACCGTATCGGCGATGTTGCGGGCATAGCCGCCTGCCATAGTGATTGCTACCGGAATGCCCGCGCTGCGACAGGTTTCGAGAACCATCCAGTCACGCTCCAGCAAACCGGTTTTTGTCACCTTCAGGCGTCCAAGCCGATCATCCTCGTAGGGGTCAGCGCCTGCCAGGTAAATTGCGAGATCGGCGCAACTCTGCTCAATTGCCTGATCCAATCCTCTCTCCAGCGCTGCCAGGTACGCCGCATCGCCAGTTCCGTCCTCCAGCGCGATGTCAAGATTGCTGCGCTCCTTGTGAAAGGGATAGTTTTTCGCGCCATGGATTGAAAAGGAGAAGATCGTCTTGTCACCAGCGAGGATGGCAGCAATCCCATTCCCCTGATGCACATCGCAGTCGATGATAACAACACGTCGGACGCGCCCTTCCGCCTGCATGACGCGGGCTGCGATCACGCTGTCGTTGAAGACGCAGTACCCCTCGCCGTGGTCGGCAAAGGCGTGGTGGGTGCCGCCCGCCAGGCTCGCCGAGATCCCATCGCCGCTCAATGCAGTGCGACAGGCGGCAATCGTTGCGCCAACCGAACGGCGTGAACGCTCGACTAGTTGCGGCGACCAGGGAAACCCGATCTGCCGCATCTCGCGGTCGCTCATCGCGCCGATGTGTATGCGGTGCAGGTAATCGGCAGTGTGCGCCCGCAGAATGTCGCGGTCGTCGGCAGCTTCGGGGACGATCAACTCACCTAAACCTTCGGCAGACACCCGTTCGCGCAGCATGGCATATTTTGCTATTGGGAAACGATGACCCTCCGGCAGCGGCAGGACAAAGGTATCGGAGTAGAAAAGTTTCATGGTTCCTCTGGCAACATAGCGCGCACCCGTTCCAGCGTGTCGGCATCAGCCGGACGCTTGTCGCGCCGCCAGCGCAGGATGCGCGGAAAGCGCACCGCTATCCCTGACTTGTGGCGATTTGAGCGCTGAATACCTTCGAATGCCAGCTCAAAGACCAGTTCTGGCGTAACGGTGCGCACCGGTCCGAACTTTTCTAGTGTATTGCGTCTTACGAATGCGTCAACCTGCCGGATCTCCTCATCGGTCAGCCCAGAATACGCTTTGGCAAACGGTACTAATCGATCGCCGTCCCACACTGCAAAAGTGTAGTCGGTGTAGAGACTGGCGCGTTTGCCGCTGCCGCGCTGCGCGTAGATCAGCACTGCGTCGATGGTGTAAGGCGCCACTTTCCACTTCCACCAGTCGCCGCGCACCCGCCCGACGCGGTACGGTGAACTGCGACGCTTAAGCACCAGACCTTCAACATTGCGTTCGCGCGATGTGGCCCACTGCGCCGCAAGATCGTCCCAGTCTGTCGCAGTGATGACCGGGGAGATCAGCAGCGTTGGACATGAGGGAGCACAGGTTGCTATCAGACGCTCGAGTTCTGTCCGGCGCCACTCTAGCGGACGATCCCGCACATCGACGCCGTTGAGTTCGAGAAGATCGTACGCCAGCAACGCAACCGGCGCTTCGTCCAGGATAGCCTTCGTCAGGTTCTTGCGTCCAATCCGACGCTGCAATTGCGCGAAGGGGAGCACAGCGCCATTCTTCCACGGCAACACTTCGCCATCGAGGACGACGCCATCGGGAAGCAGCGCGCTCGATGCGACGATCTCAGGAAAACGGTCGGTGATCAGTTCCTCCCCGCGCGACCAAAGGAATGTCCGCCCGGCGCGGCGGATCAACTGACTCCGGATGCCGTCCCATTTCCACTCCGCCTGCCATTCATCGATTGTTCCAAGAGTTTCGGGATCGGCATCGAGCGGGTGCGCCAGACAAAACGGGTAGGGCCGACTTATATTGGCATCGGTTGTGTCACGCGCCAGGAGCGTCCGGTAGAATGCCTCCGACGGGTGCCATTCACCCATCAGGCGATGCGCAATCGTGGACGGATCGATGCCGCTAACACGGGCAAGAGCGCGCACCACCAGTTGTTGCGAGACGCCGACACGAAACGCCCCAGTGATCAGTTTGTTCCATACAAAGCGTTCTGTTCCGCCAAGCGTTGCCCACACCGCACGCACAATGGCGCGCTGCGCCATTTCATCCCGGTCTCGCAGCGGCAACAGCACATCCTCAACCCAGCGATGGAGTGGTTGTGGACCATCAAACGGCAGAACAGAACGGTCGACATCTGCCGTCCACTCGTCTGGCTCCGGCAGGAGCAGTGTAACCGTCTCGGCAAAGTCGCCAACGGCATCGTAACACTCGCCAAAGAGCCAGTCGGGAATACCGGCGGCATCGATTGCCCAGGCGCGCAATGCTGGCAGCGGAACCGCCTGACGGGGTCGACGACCGATGAGGAAGAAGAGCGCCCACGCCGCATCCGCCGGGTCTGCATGCTCGAAGTAGTTCGCCAGCGCCTCGATTTTTACGCTGGTTCGGGTGGTTTCATCGAGAGTTGCATAGAGTTGTGCAAATGTGTGCATAAATGTAGGTTTCTGAGTCTACATCCTCCATGGGCACTACTTATTCCCCAACCTCTCCTTCGAAGCGCGTCTGAATGACGGCTGCATCATGCCCCCGATCCTGAAGCCAGCGCACCAGCACTGCGGCGTAGCCATGCGTGACCCATACCCTTTCCGCTCCGGTGGCGTCAATTGCCGCCAGCAAGCCGGGCCAGTCGGCATGGTCCGAGAGCACAAAGCCGCGGTCGATTGCACGTCGTCGGCGTGTTCCACGAATGCGCATCCAACCGGATGCAAAACCAGTGGAGAAAGGATCAAACCGGCGTAACCATGGGGTGCCATGGGCTGAAGGCGGTGCCAGAATCAGCGCCTGCGACCAGTCGAATCCGCGCGGTGCATCACCGACGTACTGCACTGGCGGCAACGCAACGCCGCTAGCGCGGTAGTCTTCCGTGATACGGACGAGCGCCCCGTGAACGAAGATCGGTCCGATGGTCGGATCAAGACCGGCGATCAAGCGCTGCGCCTTGCCGAGCGCATACGCATACAGAACGCTGGCGCGCCCCGCTTCCTGATTGCGCCGCCACCATTCGCTGATCTGCGCCAGAACGCTGGCTTGCGGTGGCCAGCGATAGATCGGCAACCCAAATGTTGACTCGGTCATGAAGGTATGACAGCGCACCGGCTCGAACGGCGCACACGTCATATCAGGGTCGGTCTTGTAATCTCCGCTGACGACCCATACCTCGCCGCGATACGCCACGCGCACCTGCGCCGATCCCAATATGTGACCAGCTGGATGGAATGAGACATCGACGCCGTTGATCGAGACGCTCTCTCCATAGGCGAGTGTTTCGATGTGTGCATCCGCGCCGAGACGGGTACGCAGCACCCGCTCACTATCGCGCGTCGCCAGGTAGGCTGCGCTGCCAGGGCGAGCGTGATCGCTGTGCGCGTGTGTAATAACGGCGCGTGCAACCGGTTGCCATGGATCAATGTAGAAATCACCTATCGGGCAATACAGACCGGCATCGGTGGGCAAGATCAGCATGCTGGACATACCTATATGATACCATGTTCCTTTCCGAACGTCAGAACAGCGTCTGGTTCACACCAATGGCATATGCAATGGCGCGTATTTCATCCGGTTGCAGTCCATCGGCGGGTTCACCGATGCTCAGGTTGAGCACCTCGTAGCGGGCGCTGGTTTCCAGGTATTCAATCAGGTCAGCGGCGCGTTTCACCGAAACTTCGGAGTGCGCCATAACTCCATGTTTGCTCCAGATGACCAGACGATGGTTCCGCAGCGCCGCTACCGTCGCCATCATCAGTTCGGTCGATCCGGGGATCATGAACGGCAACACTGCGACGCCCTGCGGGAATGCCATAATCATCTCTGGTTGCCAGCGAAATAATCGGCGGTTCAGTTCGACAGGATCGCGGTAACGCGGGATGTGGCTAAGATAGGTCAGGTGCAGCGGTTGCGCATGCACCAGCGCGCTGTAGTTTGTGCCGGTAGTAGCCACCTGATCGTTGTGCACGGCAAGGTGCGAGTTGAGTTCGCTGGTAAGGCGGGTGAACAATCGCGTGGGAGCGGTGTACAGTCTGGCGCGCGTTCCGTCATGGGTTATCTGCACCACGCCAAGGTTATCAGTCGGGTGATCGTACACTTCACGCAACCGTCTCCCCGATCCGGTGACCAGGACCACCCTGCCAGCCAGTGCTGGCGCGGCAACTGGCAGATCGATCTCCTCAACGAGTGGAAAGACTGGTTGGAACTCGATTGGCCAGCCGATATACACCGATATATTGCCAGCGGCACCTTCACTGGCGCCGATGTCTGCCATCCGTCGTCCTGCTTCGCCGATCCGTAGCATCACATCGTCCAGCGCAGGAAAAGGAGGATCGAGTGACATAATAAGCTTCTCCTTGCTTCTCCAATAAGCGCCCGCAATGATAGGCGAATCCATGTATGGCGTCAACAGAATCGTGTCACCGAATGAAACAACGTCGAGATCTTTGCGAGATATGACTCTCCTGCAAAAACGCACCGCCGAGACGTCAGGCGCGCAGAGGTTTTCCTTCATTGCGTCTTTGTGGTGATATGACCTTTTGCAGCAGCGAGTATGATATGATCGGTTGAACAAGCGAACGCCCGCTATGCGGCAGGCAATCAATTGCTAAAGAGAAGCGATATAGCAATGATCATCGCAATCGGCGATCTGGTATGGGATGTTCTGGTCAAGCCGGACGGACTGCTGCTTCCTGGCGGTGACACCACCGGCAGTATCAAACTTGCACCGGGGGGATCGGCGGCAAATGTGGCTGTATGGGTTGCGCGCTGCGGTGCGCCTGCCGGGTTCATCGGCGCATTGGGCGCGGATGTGTTCGGCGATCTCATCGCTGCCGATCTGCAACGCGAGGGGGTCGAGACGCATATTGTTCGCCTGCGCCACAGTGAAACCGGCGTAGTTCTGGCGCTCATTGATCGCTCCGGGCAGCGGAGTATGGTGACCAACCGTGGCGCCGATCATCAACTTACGCCGAATATGACGCCGGAAAGCGTACTGCGCTCGTGCAGCCATCTCCATGTTACCGGATGGTCGCTCTTCAGCGACCCGCCGCGCGCTGCCGCCCTGCATGCTGCGCGCATCGCCAGCGCATCCGGTGCCACTATTTCGTTCGACCCGGCATCGTACCAGATCATCCGCGAGATCGGTCACGATCAGTTCGACCGGATCACCGCCAATCTGCCGGTGGACATGCTGTTCCCCAACCGCGACGAGGGGGAGGCGCTGACCGGTGAACGCGAGCCGCAGGTAATTGCGGCAGCGCTGCGCGAACGTTTCCCCGGCGCGCTGGTAGCACTCAAACTGGATCGGGATGGATGCTTTATCATGACGCACACCCTGGTAGCGCATATTCCCGGACAGGTCATCGGCACGCCGGTTGACACGACCGGTGCGGGTGATGCTTTTAACGGCGCATTTCTGGCGCGTTACCTGACTACTGGTGACGCAACTGGCGCTGCGCGTTTTGCTAACCGGATCGGGGCATGGGTGGCGCAGCGGAGTGGCGCGCGCCCGCCGATCGACGACGAACTCCGCCAGATTCTTAGCGATAGGCAGTAGGCAATAGGCAATAGGCGATAGGCAATAGGCGATAGTCTTTGCGCCATCACACATAACAAGGAAGGGCTATGCCGACACCTCCTGTTCCACCAAAGCGACCGCACGTGGTCTCCGTCCACGGCGATCAGGTGATCGACAACTATTTCTGGATGCGCGAACGCGATAACCCGGAGGTCATCGCCCATCTTGAGGCCGAAAACCGCTACACGGAAGAGATGATAGCGCACACTGCCGGGCTGCGTGAGCGCCTGTACAGCGAAATGCGCAGCAGATTGCGCGAGGAGGATGAGAGCGTTCCTGATCGCTATGGACCGTTTGTGTACTTCACGCGCACTCAGGCGGGACGACAATACCCGATTGTGTGCCGTCGCTCCGTTCACGATGCGCAAGAAGAGATTCTCCTCGATATCAACACCCTAGCGGAAGGACACGCCTTCACTCGTATCGGGGTCTTTCAACCGACACACGAGGGACGTCGGCTCGCCTGGTCGGTCGATATGAATGGATCGGAAACGTATACGCTTTTCATCAAAGATCTGACGACGAACGCGCTGCTGGATCGTCCGATTTCCAATACCTACTATGGCGTCGCCTGGAGCAGCGATGGACAGTACCTGTTCTACACCACCCTCGATGATGCCAAACGTCCCTATCGCGTCTACCGCCATGCCATTGGAAGCGATCCGGAAACGGACACACTGGTGTACGAAGAAACGGATCATCTCTTTCACGTTGACGTTTCCCTGACCCGAAGCCGGGCATATATCCTCGTGACATCGCACAGCAACACAACCTCAGAAGTGCGCATGATTCCGGCTGATGAACCGACGAGTGCACCGCGCCTGCTTCTGCCGCGTCGCCATCGGGTTGAGTACACGGTGCATCACCGCGGTGACCATTTTTACTTTCTGACGAACGACAACGCGCTGAACTTTCGCGTCCTGCGCACGCCGGTCGATGATGTGCGCCTGGAACGGATGGAAGAAATCATCCCACACCGCGACGATGTGATGATCGATGAGATAGCACTCTTCGCCGATCATTTGGTGGCATACGAACGCGCCGATGCACAGGAGCGCGTCGAGATTGTCGATCTGCGCACCGGCGAAGCGCACCTGTTGACATTCCCGGATCAGATTTACACCCTGCAACCGTGGGACAGAGACGCGCTGTGGGAACCAAACCTGGAGTTTGACACTGCTGTCTTGCGGCTCCACGTTATGTCGCTTACCCAGCCGCGCACCATCTATGACTACGATATGACCTCGCGTGTCCTGCGGTTGGTGAAGCGCGACGACATCCCCGGCTACGATCCATCGCGCTACCGCAGCGAACGCCTGTGGGCGACCGCGAGCGACGGCGTTCGCGTACCGATCTCTATCGTCTATCGCACCGATGTGACACGTCCGGCGCCGCTGCTGCTCTACGGCTACGGTTCGTATGGCGCCACCGCCGACCCGCGTTTCTCGCTCGAACGGATCAGCCTGCTGGAGCGCGGCGTTATCTTTGCAATCGCCCACGTTCGCGGCGGTGGAGAGTTGGGACGAGCTTGGTACGAGGCGGGCAAGATGTTGAACAAGCGCAACACCTTCACCGATTTCATTGCCTGCGCCGAACACCTGATCGCCAGGGGATACACCACGCCAGAGCGACTCGCAATCATGGGACGTAGTGCCGGCGGCTTGCTGGTGGGCGCAGTCACAACGATGCGACCAGACCTGATGCGGTGCGTGATCGCCGATGTTCCGTTTGTCGATGTAATCAACACCATGCTCGATCCGTCGATCCCGCTGACGGCAATCGAGTTCGAAGAATGGGGAAACCCGGCAATTGCGGAGCAGTATGCATATATGAAATCCTATTCTCCTTACGACAACACCACGCCGCGTGCGTATCCGGCAATCCTGGCAACTGCCGGTTTGCACGATCCGCGTGTGCAGTACTGGGAACCCGCCAAATGGGTGGCAAAACTACGCGAGGTCAAAACGAACGACACACCAGTGTTGCTGAAGACCGAAATGACCTCCGGCCATGCCGGTCCTTCCGGTCGCTACGATCGCTTGCGCGACACAGCCTTCAAGTATGCGTTTCTCCTCGATCATCTGGGAGTATCATAGCGCCCTGAGCGCGGGGTTCGGGAGCTACATGCGTGTTGATGCCGGAATTTCTCGGAACAGCAACATGAGACATCCCGAATTTTAAGGTTCGGGCCGAGTGACAACGAGACCTCCTGACGTCAGCGTGTGGGTACCACACCAATACAAAGCGTAGGAGGTTTCGTATGTCCCACGCCGCCACGCGGCATCCAGCGCTGCAAGCACAGTCCCTCGCTCGTATCGTTCGAGAGGAGCTACGTCATTTCATCGCTCCGCTGCTTCGCACCCTTGACCAGCGACTCGACTGCCACCCGGTCGTTACGTTTCTCGAAACGCTCCAGCCCTACCCATCTAGCGCCATCGCAACCTCAGCGGGCTGCCTAGCGAGCTCGGCAGCTATCTTGCGCCTGCTGATCATGCTCCAGCTGGCACCAAGCGGCTTAGCAATCTGCTGCGCTAGCCCAGGTGGCAAGCTCGCGGCTTGCTGCCAGAGCCAGGCAGCAAGCCGTTGCGCGGGTCACCTCGCTCTGTTCTGCCAGCCAAACAGCGCTGCTGATTTGGGACGACAGTGTGCTTGAGAAGAGCGAGAGTAAGCGGCACCCCGACCTGTGCAGCGTATGCTCTCCAAAGCTCGCTGCCTCGTGCGCATCCGCGAAAGCTTCTACCGTCCGCCACTTACTGGAGCTCCTATCAGCGTCGCTGACCTGCACTGGGTTGGGCTGCTCGGATGCGGCCTGAGCGGTCAGCCGACCGTAGCCACGATGCAGTGGCAAAGCAAACGCGGTCCCTACGCCACTGACCACAAAACTGTGATGGGCCAACTGCTTGCACAAGCTCGCCAGCAGTGGGGGCGTCAGGTTCATCGCGTCTGGGACTGCTGCTTTGCTGGCACGCCCTGGCTGTTTCAGGCGCTCGAAACCAATTTGCATTTGTGCTGCGCTGGCCCAAGCGCTACCAGCCGCTTGACCCCCTCAGCAGAGCCACGTAAGGCCTGAGAGATTGCACGTGGCAAGTGGGCCTGGTCGAGCCACCATCTCTATGACCCTGAACGCAAGCAGCAGCGCAAGGCTGGCGTACTAGCGATTTCAGTCACTCACCCCAAGCACGCACGCCCACTGTGGCTAGTGGTCGCCCGTTGAAAGGCCGCAAGGAACTGTGGTATCTGCTGACCAGTGATGTGGTCTGCACTGCCAATGATGCCTAGACAGTAATAATGGCCTGCGCTCGACGCTGGCAGATTGAGCAGTGCTGGCGCTCAACAAAAGCAAGCTTGACTGCAAAAGCCCGAAGGTGTGGACATGGGAGCGATGCGAGAAGTTCCTGCTGATGCTGACAACTGTCTACACATTGCTGCTGCGTCTGCTTGTACAGTCGCTCGAACCGCTGTGCAAGGCCTGTCTACGCGGGGGCGCCACCGTACAGGAGAGCAGAGCCGCAATGTTGCAGCTCCGCTCTACCGATTACGTGCGGCTCTCAGCCATCTTTTGGGAGCTCACCCCAGCACGCCGCTAATGCCTTCCTTACATCCAGGATGTTTCATGTCTTGTTCGACTTCGTTTCTACTGCCGAACACGCAGTTCGATCAGTGTGAAAGTGTTCTTGCGGATCGATCCTACGGCGTGGTAAATGACCGTCTCACCTGGACGCGCCTTCACACTGCTCACGCGAACCGGATTGGTTGTGCCTGCCAGGGCAAACTGTACCCGGAAGCGGGTGTTGACCGGCAGTTCCGCTGCTACCTGATCACCGTTGGCAACATTCGGGATCACCGCTAGAGCCGCAGGTGACGAAAATGTTTTGACAATCAGGTCAACAGGAGGCAGCGGCGCCGTATGGCGCGCCACAATCCGACCATTGCCAGAGCTTGCTGGCGTCACGTCGTTCGTGAACTTGGATGCTGTTGGACCGCCACTTGCAGTCAGATGAGCGACAATCGTCGCGTTTTCACCGGCAGCAAACGGAACTGTTGCGGCGACAGCGACCGGACCGCTGCACGGGGGCGTAGATAGCGAAGGCGACAGATGGATCTTAATGTTGTATAAACCAGCGGGCAGTTCAATCGGACCAACGGTATTGGTGTACTTGAAGCGCGTCAATGCGCACGCTCCGTCAACCGATACATCAACCGGCAGGCTTGGCTGAAGCCCAAGATCACGACCAGGAATGCCGTGGACAACATAAACCTTCGCACTACCTGCCGCCTGCGCGGGGGTGGGTGAAATGAACGATGCAAGCGCAACTGCGACGAGTGCAACGAGCACGGTGAACGATCGGCGAATCATGTCGAGTTTCCTCCCTTTCTTCCTTGCTTCATTTCACCGGGGGTGGGGATGCAAGCGCTTGCATAGAAATACACGTATAAATGCCCAAAATGGATGTCTCCAAACACCCATTACTTTTATGCTATACTCTTTTGTGCTATACTCTAGCCTGCGATGAAGCCTGCGAAAGGAAGGAACATGACACAACGACGCGGCGGCATCAAACGTAGTTCGCAACTGACATTCCGACGACGCCTGTTCATCGCGCGCCTATTGCTGCGCGGTCCGGCATCGGCCGAGGACCTGATCGCAGCCGTGCAGCAAGAACTCGGCGCCGAAGGATACCCGTCGGCAGCAGTAGCGGCTCTCAAGCACGACCTCGATGCGCTCAAGTCGTCCTATGGCTGTCGGATCAGTTTTAATCGTGAAGCTGGCGGCTATGTGTTGGAAGATCTCGGAACGCTGGCGTTGCTGAAAGGATCAGAGCCGGTTCGTGAAGCAATCCACGCGATTGAGGCGCACTTTCCTGCCGGGTCTTCAGACGCGAGCGTCGCACATGTGCATAAGACCCTGGATTATCTTCGCCTGCTGGCAGCCCTTGAATCATAATGTCTTCCTGACCGAAGCGCCGAACTGAACGCATTTCGGTTGCGAAAAATCGTCGGTGATCGACCCAGACGAGTTTCTGTGTCGCGCGACTGTCCGAGACTATACCGACAGTTTGCTCGCCTCGTCTGGGTCAACATATGTATCGGAGGACGTTAATGCGGCAGATCATGCTTTCCAGTGGCTGGCAACTTAAGCAGCGCGATCCATCACGCGACCTCGCCACACAGATTAATGAAGATGACGGATGGATACCAGCAACCGTCCCCGGCGTCGTACATCACGATTTGATCGCTGCTGGCTTACTGCCCGATCCCTTTGAAGGACTAAATGAACGTGCGGCACAGTGGGTCGGCGAGGTTGACTGGTTGTACCGCTGCGATGTTGAGATTGCCGATGATCTCGCACCCGACGAAACGGCGACACTCTGCTTCGATGGTCTCGACACCTTCGCAAAGGTCTGGTTCGACGATGTGATGGTGCTGTCCAGCGATAATATGTTTATACCGCGCCGCATTGAGGTAACGCGCCTGATCCAGACGGGTCACAATCGGTTGATCGTGTTGTTCGAGTCGGCATTGCGGCGTGGGCGGGCACGTGAAGCGGAAGGCGGCACACTGCCACTCTGGAATGGCGATAGCAGCCGCCTCTATGTGCGCAAGGCGCAGTACCACTATGGTTGGGATTGGGGTCCGACGCTGCTGACCGCTGGTCCCTGGCGTCCGGTTCGCCTGGAAGTGTTCACCGCCCGGATTGCCGACCTCCACTGCCCGATCGAGGTAAGGCCTGATCTCCGGGTTGCGACGATCCCGGTAAAGGTCTATGTTGAAGCAGGGAGCGCGATTGCGCGCAATGCACAGGAACTGGCACTCTTTTTCGCCAGTCTGATGGTACAGGTCGATCTCTTCGATCCCGATGGCGCGCCAGTCGCCTCTGCCACTCTTCCAGTCGTTGATGGCAGGAGCAGCACTGATCTGATTGTCTTTGCGCCACGCCTCTGGTGGCCCAACGGTTATGGCGACCAGCCGCTGTATCGCCTAGTTGTTACACTCCGGCGTAACAACGATATCCTCGACCAGCGTGCATTGCGCCTCGGTTTACGACGGTTGCGCCTGGTGCAGGATCCACTCGAAGGGGAACCCGGCACGACCTTCCTGTTTGAGGTCAACAATGTGCCGATCTTCTGTGGCGGAGCGAACTGGATCCCCGCTGACAGTTTCGTGACACGCATTACACCGGAGCGCTATCGTGCCTTGTGCGAGCAGGCAGCCGCGGCAAACATGGTCATGCTGCGCGTCTGGGGCGGCGGCATCTATGAGCACGATGCGTTCTACGACGCCTGTGACGAGTTGGGGTTGCTAGTGTGGCAGGATTTCATGTTCGCCTGTGGCATCTATCCCGCTCCTGGATGGTTCCGCGATAGTGTGCGCGCTGAAGCCGAAGCGCAGGTGCGTCGCCTGCGGCATCATCCGTGTCTGGCGCTCTGGTGCGGGAACAACGAAGATTATCAGATTGGCGCCGTTACTGGTCGCTATGATCCTAATCTCACTCCTGAAGAGAATGCTGACCGGTTTCCTGCACGGGTGTTCTATGAGCGACTGCTGCTTGCCATCTGTGCCGATCTCGATCCAACTCGTCCCTACTGGCCCGGAAGTCCGTACGGCGGCGCGGATGGCAGCGATCAGACCTTTGGCGACCGGCATACCTGGGAGATCTGGCATGGACCGGTTGCGCCATACCAGAAATATGCAGCCTTCCACGGGCGTTTTGTCAGTGAATTCGGGATGCAGGCGTTTCCCGATCGCGCGACCATCGAGGCATTTGCGCTGCCAGCAGAACGCTACCCGCAGAGTCGAACACTCGATCATCACAATAAAGCTGCCGATGGTCCACGACGTCTGGCAGTTTATCTGAACGATAATGTCCGCATTCCACCTGATCTGGACGGGTATATCTATGCGACGCAACTGGTGCAGGCGGAGGCGCTGACAATGGCAATCAGCGCCTGGCGACGACGGTGGGGCGGACCAGGACGCTACGCTACGGCGGGGGCGCTGATCTGGCAGCTCAACGATTGCTGGCCCGTCATCAGCTGGTCGATGATCGATTACTATCTGCGCCCCAAACCAGCGCTCTACGCTGTGCGGCGGGCGCTCGCGCCGATCACTCCCGGTCTGTCACGTACTACCGATAGTGTTGAACTGTGGGTGGTGAATGGAACCGTAGCAGCAGCGGATGTCGAGGTTGAACTGCGTACCTGGACTCTCGGCGGTGATTTAGTGGCGCTCGAAAAATTGAGCGTCTCACTTCCCCCAAATCGCACGACAGAACTGGGGCAGTTTGGCTTCGATCCTGGATCCGCGCTTATTTTCGATGCACGCCTGATCGTGAACGACAGGATTGTGGCGCGCGCATCGCTCTGGCCCGAACCGTTCAAGTACCTGACCCTCCCCGATCCGGTGATCGTGCTCGATCTGGCGCCTGGCGATTATCTGCACATACGCGCTGCACGTCCCGCGAAAGGGGTCGTGCTCTCTGCTGGCGACGGCGTTGCCTGGAGCGATAATTATCTCGATCTGATGCCCGGCGATGAACAAATCATCCACGCAGAGGGTCTTGGCAAACGACCAGTCAGCGTGCGCTGGCTGGGGATGGTGTAGACATCATCAAGATTAGACATCATAGTGATATACTATTTTTATACGATCTGAAAATGGAGAAATGTGCAAGTATCGATCCATTATTGAAAATCCGGAGAAATTACGCTCTATGACCGGCCTGACCGCTGACGAGTTCTACACGCTCGTTCCGATCTTCCACACTTCATTTGAAGCGCATATGAAACGTTGAACCATTGATGGTCACTCCGATATTGTCGTCGCTATGTTTCTTATGCAAACTCGCCGCTTCCGACAACAGAAGATAAATTGCTCTTTATTTTGACCTACCTAAAACAAAATCCGACGCAAGTGATGCACGGACACATCTTTCGGATGATCCAGTCGAATGTGAGCAAATGGGTGCATCTTTTACACGGAGCTCTTAATTATGCGCTTTCACAGCAAAATCTCTTGCCTGCGCGTACCGCTGACGAACTGGCGCAGCGATTGCGGGAAGAACAGTCATGTGAAGAACCTTCGCATGAAGAACCGCCCCCTTCGACGGATACGTCCCCCTTTTTATCGATGACGGCATAGAACGTCCCATTTATCGTCTAGGTGATAAAGTTGACCGAGATTTGTATTATAGCGGTAAGAAGAGACGAAATACGCCTAAGAATGTTCTCATCGTCGATGAGCTTGGCTCTCTTCACTTTCTGAGCGATACATACGAAGGAAGGGTGCATGATACACGTATCGCGGAGGATACACCCTTTCTCTCAAGACACCGGATTTCAAGGATTTAACCTGCCTGGTGTGCAGATCACGCAACCGAAGGAGAAGCCGCGCAACGGAACCCTCACACCGCAGGAAAAGGCGGAGAATCGGCGTCTATCATCCACTCGTGTCCGTATTGAACATGTCATCGGCGATATCAAGCGGTATTGGATTATCCATGACATTATCCGTTCCAGTTGCTCCGAATTTCGAGATATGGTCATGGAAACGTGTTGCGGGCCGCACAACTTCCGAATGCGATTGAAACGCAAAGAGTACGCTGAAAATCAAATTGAACCTTGATGAAGTCTACTGTCGATCTCTGCATCATTCGCTGATCGCTAGCAGATCGGCAATGCATCGATGGGAGATCAGTAACGGAATCGACCGATAGAGCCTTTCGCCAACGATAGTAGCGCGAATGAATGCGGGTGCTAATTGTTCCAGGGCTGCTATGCGCTGCTCGAACCCCAGCACCCGTATGCCTGCAGGGCGCTTCCCAGAGTCGCTTGGCGCGACTCCACCTGCCACCGGCGCCAGATGGCTTGAGTATCAGGACGGGAGAGTTCGATATCCACGTTGGTCTCCTGCCGCGTTCTGTGCCGATACGAGATGGCGGCTCACGCTCCCTGTCCTGAAAGCGCAAGGTCTGTGTGATATAATGGAACATATGAGCGTTACTGGCTTTTCAGGTCAGTGCCGCTGATTTCTATGGAATTGCTATTTAGTGCAAATCAGGCGGTGCAATGTGGTGAAAACGCGTACCGTATTCGTCTGCCAGCAGTGCGGTTCACAGCAGTCGCGCTGGATGGGCAGATGCCCCGATTGTGGGACATGGGACAGCCTGGTTGAACAGACCGAGCGACGGGATGTGACACCGCGCAGTCGCAGTGCTGTTCCAGGTGTGCAGAGTCGCCCGGTGGGTCTGCGTGATGTCGCTATCGGTGGCTTTGTGCGCCTGCCGGTGCTGGGGAGTGAGTTTGCTGGCGTGTTGGGCGGCGGTCTGGTGCCCGGCAGTGTAGTGTTGGTTGGCGGTGAACCGGGGATCGGCAAGAGCAGCCTGTTGCTTCAGGCGGCTGCCCATTTTGCGGAACATGTTGGTCCGGCGCTCTACGTCTCGGCTGAAGAGTCGGTCCAGCAGATCAAACTGCGCGCAGCGCGTATGGGGTTGGAACCAGAACACTTGCTGGTCTACTCTGAAACGAACCTGAATGTCATTCTTGATCAGATCGCAGCGCTCAAACCGCACCTGGTGGTGGTCGACTCGATCCAGACAGTGTACCTGGACGAGATTAGTTCCGCTGCTGGCAGCGTCAGTCAGGTGCGCGAAGGGGCATTGCGCCTGCTGCGGCTTGCCAAAGATCACGCCATTCCCATATTTCTGGTTGGTCACGTGACCAAAGAAGGCACCATTGCCGGACCGCGCGTGCTGGAACATATTGTCGATGTGGTGCTGTATCTTGAAGGAGATCGCTTCCATCAGTACCGGTTGTTGCGCGGAGTCAAGAATCGCTTCGGCTCGACAGACGAGGTCGGCGTTTTCGAGATGACCGCGCAGGGGTTGTGCGAAGTGCCCAACCCTTCACAAGCGTTTCTATCAGAGCGCACCGCCGATGCGCCCGGATCGGCGGTGGCAGTGACGATGGAAGGAACGCGCCCGATCCTGGTTGAAGTCCAGGCGCTGACTGCCAGCAGCGCCAGCGCTCAGCCGCGCCGCACCGCCAACGGATTCGATATGAACCGGTTGCTCATGCTGGTGGCGGTGCTGACCAAACGTGTCGGGTTGCCTTTGTTCAATCAGGATGTTTATGTTAACATTGTAGGTGGTCTGCGCATTGATGAACCAGCCGTCGATCTGGCAGTTGCGGTCGCTATTGCATCGTCGTTCCGCAATCAGCGCGTGCATCCGGATCTCGCCATGGTTGGCGAAGTCGGGCTGGCGGGGGAGTTACGCAGCGCAGGGCAGCTCGAACGACGCCTGATGGAGGCGTCGGGACTCGGTTTCACCCGCGCGCTCTGCCCAGAAACGGCACATCCGCCACGGGTGGATGGTCTTGATGTCGTAATGGCGCGCGCACTCGCCGATGCCATCGAGATCGCGCTGCGTAACCCCGGCATGCAGCACGGGTCGGCGCGTGGCGCTCCTGATGCCGGTTCACGAACTGCGGCGCCAGATTCTGTATCTGGCGATCAGTGACATGATAGTCTCTTCTGGTGGCATTCACATTCATGAAAATCAGTCTCAATTTTCTGGTTCGTCTGGCAGGAATGTTCGGATTAGGGTACCTGGGTTTTCGCATTGGTATCGCGTTATCAGGCGAACCGCCAACTGAAATCGAAATACTGGCGACCCAATTGCTGACGCTGGCAGGGGCAGGATTGGGACTGTTAACCACCCATCGCTGGACGGTCGAACCGGTGCGCGATCTGATCCGCCACATGCGCAGCGTGTCGATAGCCGAGTTGACGGCGCTGGTCTTTGGCGCGCTGGTTGGTCTCATCTTTGCTGTACTCCTGTCCGTTCCGCTTGCGCAACTGCCGCCGCCGTTCGGTCAGTTTGCGCCGATCATCGTTGCCGGGGCGCTGGCATATCTCGGTGCGCTCATCTTCTCCAGTCGCAAAAAGGATATTGCCGATCTCCTGCTTGCATCGCGACGCGGAACGTTCTCCTGGTCGCAGCAGGTTGGTGATGCAATCCAGCCACAACGGCGCTACCTGATCGATACGTCTGCAATTGTCGATGGGCGCATTGCAGCAGTGGCGCAGACCGGGTTCATCGAAGGGACGCTCTTGGTACCCAATTTTGTGCTGCACGAACTGCAATCGCTGGCGGACTCAGCCGACGAACTGCGTCGAATGAAGGGTCGTCGTGGTCTTGAGATCTTGAACACGATGCAAAAACAGATGCACAACACGGTCGAGGTGTTGAACGTCGAGGTGCCGGGAACGATGGAGGTAGACGAGAAACTGGTCATTCTGGCGCGCCAGTATCGTTGCCCGGTGATCACGAACGACCATAATCTGGGGCGGGTCGCCGAACTCCAGGGGGTCAAAGTCCTGAGTCTGAACCAGCTTGCCGATGCCGTGCGCCCACCCGTCATCCCCGGTCAGGACCTGCGGGTGACGATCCGGGACATCGGGCGTGAGCGCGAGCAGGGCATCTCCTTCCTGGAAGATGGCACAATGGTGGTGGTGGAAGATGCACGACGCCTGATCGGGCGCGAAGTGGATACAATTGTGACGCGCGTGTATCAGACCCAGACCGGTCGGATCGTATTTGCGCAGTTGCGCCTGGAACAGGTGGCGAAGGGGTGAGGGGTCAACGGCGCACCCGGACGCCCTGCACCCCCTTCTCCCCTTGTGGGAGAAGGGGGCAGGGGGATGAGGGGGCAAAGAGTTCTCAGGACGATGCTCCAGATCACCCGGAACCTGCCTGGCATCAATCCCGTATCATCCCTGCGATAACGGAGAACCACGTGCATCCTGGGTGCGCGGGCGTCTCGAACCGAGAACCAAGAACCAAGAACCAAGAACCGAGAACCACATGCCCCCTGGGTGCGCGGGCGTCTCGCCCGCATGCGCGCAATCCTGCGCGTACCAGGAGTGCGGGCGTCCCGAACCGAGAACCAGGAACCAAGAACCGAGAACCACGTGCATCCTGGGTGCGCGGGCGTCCCGCCCGCATGCACGCGATCCCGGCGCGATGTCGGGTGCGCGGGCGTCCCGCCCGCATGCGCGCAATCCTGCGCGTACCAGGAGTGCGGGCGTCCCGAACCGAGAACCAAGAACCAAGAACCGAGAACCACGTGCATCCTGGGTGCGCGGGCGTCTCGCCCGCATACGCGCAATCCTGCGCATGCTGGGAGCGCGGGCGTCCCGAACCGAGAACCAAGAACCAAGAACCGAGAACCACGTGCATCCTGGGTGCGCAGGCGTCTCGCCCGCATACGCGCAATCCTGCGCATGCTGGGAGCGCGGGCGTCCCGAACCGAGAGCCAGGAACCAGGAACCGAGAACCACATGCCCCCTGGGTGCGCGGGCGTCTCGCCCGCATGGGCGCGACCCCGGCGCGTGCCGGGTGCGCGGGCGTCCCGCCCGCATGCGCACGACCCCGGCGCGTACCGGGAGCGCGGGCGTCCTGCCCGAATGTGCGCAGCCCCAGCGCTTAACGGTTCCGCACCTCGCTGTAGTATCATGACCGCCAACGAAGACCAGGCGCAAGCGTACTGAGCGACGATGATTCCACCCGACCTGCAACAGACCCTGCAACGACTGCACGACGGAACCGACACCCCTGCCGATCTTGAGGCAGTGCGGGCTGCATTGCAGGCGCGTCTGATTGCTCTGGCGCCCGCCGCGCGCGCGGTGACGGTTGGCGGCAACACCGAGGGCACGGTCATCGTGACCGGCGATGGGAACACTGTGCAGGTGTTGCATGGCACTGCCGCTGAAAAATTGCGTCAGATCGAGATCGATGATCTCACCGCACGCTACCTGCGCGCCGTCGCCGACGACTGGCAGTACCTGACCATCACCACCCGCGGCGAAGATCGCCGATTGCCGCTGGAAGGGGTCTTTTTCATGCTCCAGGCTCGCCCGCGCCCCGAACCGGAGCCGCTGGCGCCGCCATCGCCGGATATTGAGTCGTCGGAGCAGCGGCTGGCAGATGCGGGAAACCCTAAAACCGCCAGTCCAGCGCCGCCATCCCCGCCCGTGCCGCTGGACACGGTGCTGCAGACCGATGGGCACCTGGCGATCCTGGGTGAACCAGGCGCCGGCAAGTCAACCGCGCTGCAATTCATCGGTCTCTGCTACGCTCGCGCTGCGGCGGGTCAGGCGGTTGAACAGTTGACAATCAAGCGCCCCGCCATTCCGATTCGCCTGCGTTTGCAGGTCAGCGCGCCAACCATTGCCCAAAACACTATCCGCGATGCCCTGTGCACCGCGATTTGCGACACGTTGCAGTGTCAGAATGAAGACGCCAACCGTCTGCTCGACGCATGGCGCCAATCGCCCGGTCTGCTCATCCTGCTCGATGGGCTGGACGAAGCGCCGACGGAGCTGCGCCAACCGGTGCGTGAGCGGATCGAGCGGGCCGCCCACAGCGGGATCGGTCGGATCATCCTGACGTCGCGCCCGGCCGGGTTTCTTGCCCTGGGCGAGAAGTTTCGGGAATACATGCTCAAACCCTTCGCGGATGCCGAACAGGAAGCGTTGCCCTACCTGAAGGGATGGCTGCGCGTGCTGAAGCCCGAATGGCAGGCGCAGGTCGAGGAGAAGGCACAATCCCTGATCAAGCAGATGCAGGCGAGCGCCGCCCTACGCCGCCTGCTCAACAATCCACTGCTGCTGCGCCTGAGCGCTCAGCACTACGCCGCAACCGGCACAATCGCCCGCAACCGCGCCGACCTGTACCGGCAGTGGGTGGAGGAAGCCTGGCAGCGCGCCCAGCGGCGCGGCGCGTCAGAACAGGACAAATATCTGGCAGCGCTCCAGGCGCTGGCATGGCACATGCACACCGGCGGCGACAACAGTGCAACCGCCCTGCAAATCGCGCTGCGCAACGCGGGCCTGACCACTGACCTGCTGCATCACCTGCGCAAACAGACCGGGCTGCTGGCGCAGCTGAGCGAAGCGCGCACCGAACGGTACGTCTTCAGCCACCAGACCCTGCGCGAGTATCTGGTCGCCATCCGCCTGCGTGAAGCCTGGCAGCAGAACGCACGCCGCACCTGGCGCTTCCTCAAACTGCGCCTGCACTTGCCTGAATGGCGCGAACCGCTCGCGCTGCTGACAGGGTTGCTCGACGAAGCCGATGCCGAACGCCTGCTGACCTGGATCATGCGTGCCCGCTCGCCGGAGGAGCGGTATCTGCACCGCGACCTGCTGCTGGCGGCTGAACTGGCGATTGAGAGCGGGTATGCACAGGTGATGAGGGGAATGCTGGTACGGCGATTGCTGCAGGTGCTGCGTGGGCGGCGGGGAGAGGATAGCGTGCTTCGGGCGGCGGTAGAGGCGTTGGGGAAGATAGGGAATGCGGCGGCAGTGCCGGGGCTGCTGCACGCGCTGCGCAGTGCGGATGCGGAGGTGCGCCGGGCAGCGGCGGAGGCGTTGGGACGGATTAGGGATGTAGGGGCAGTGCCAGGATTGGTGAAAGCATTAGATGATGTGGTGGCGAGGGTACGCGCAGCGGCCGAGGAGTCGTTGAAGCAGATCGACGGGGAAGAGGTAGTGGCAGGGCTGCTGAGAGCGCTGGGCGATGCGAATTGGGAAGTGCGCAGGGCGGCAGAGACGTCAGGGCAGATAGGGGATGCAGCGGTAGTGGCGGGGCTGCTGAGAGCGCTGGGCGATGCGAATAAGGATGCGGATATGCGCGCAGCGGCGGCATGGGCGTTGGGGTGGATTGGCGGGAAAGAGGCAGTGGCGGGGCTGCTGGAAGCGCTGGGCGATACAGAGGCGAGGGTGCGCGCGGCGGCGGCGAAGGCGTTGGGGAAAATCGGCAATGCCGCAGCCGTGCCGGGGCTGCTGGAAGCGCTGGGCGATTCGGAGTGGCAGGTGCGCTGGGCAGCGGCGTGGGCGTTGGGGCAGATTAGGGATGCAGCGGTAGTGGCGGGGCTGCTGAGAGCGCTGGGCGATGCGAATAAGGATGTGGATGTGCGCGCAGCGGCGGCATGGGCGTTGGGGTGGATTGGTGGGAAAGAGGTAGTGGCGCGGCTGCGGGAAGCGCTGGATGATGCGGAGGCGAGGGTGCGCGAGGCGGCAGCTTGGGCGTTGGAGCAGATTGGCGCCCCAGCCGTGCCAGGGCTGCGGGAAGCGCTGAGCGACGCGGAGGCGAGGGTGCGCGAGGCGGCAGCTTGGGCGTTGGGGCGGATCGGCGATAAAGAGGCAGTGCTCGGGCTGCTGCGGGCGCTAGGCGATGCGAATGAGTGGACGCGCCGGGTGGCAGCGAAGGCGTTGGGGCGGATCGGCGATAAAGAGGCAGTGCCCGGGCTGCTGCGGGCGCTGGGTGATGCGAATGCGGACGTGCGCGAGGCGGCGGCGGAGGCGTTGGGGGAGATCGGCGATACAGCGGCAGTGCCGGGGCTGCTGCACGCGCTGGACGATGCGGATGCATATGTGCGCGAAGCGGCGGCGGAGGCGCTGGGGCGGATCAGCGATCAAGCGGCAGTAGAAGGGCTGCTGCGCGCGCTGGGCGATGCAAAGTGGTGGGTGCGCCGGGCGGCGGCAGAGGCGTTGGAGCGGATCGGCGATCAAGCAGCGGTGCCGGGGCTGCTGCACGCGCTGGACGATGCGAATGCAGATGTGCGCGAGGCGGCGGCGGCGGCGTTGGGGGAGATCGGCGATCAAGCAGCGGTGCCGGGGCTGCTGCACGCGCTGGACGATGCGAACGCAGATGTGCGCCGGGCGGCGGCGGAGGCGTTGGGGCAGATCGGCGATCAAGCGGCAGTAGAAGGGCTGCTGCGCGTACTGGGCGATGCGAATGCGGATGTGCGCCAGGCGGCGGCGCGGACGTTGCAAAACCTTCTCCCAGACTCTCCGCCGCGCGACCGCGAGGGACGCCGCACCTCGCAGAAGGTAATGGACGCGATTCGGCGTACAGCCCGGCAACGAGGAGACACTGACCTGCTCACTGCCGTCCTGGAGCGGCAGGCGGCCTGGCAGGCGGCGCTCGATCCCTGGCAGGACCCGCTGCAACCGCCGCCTGTTCCTGCCTGGCAACCGTGGGCGCTGCGGATCGGCAGGGGTGGGCTGGTGGTGCTGCTGGCGGGACTGTCCGGCGCAGTGACGGTAGCGCTGGCCGGCGCCGGGGATGCGGTAATGGCAGCGGTGTTGCCCGTCCTTCAGGCGCAGCCGTGGTGGGTAGGGGTTGGGCTGGTGTTTGTGCTGGCAGTGCTGGCCACGCTACTGGGCTGGCTGGTGGATGCGGTGCGAAAAACGTAGCTGTGGAGATAAATGTGCCTCTGACAGGGACGGGTGAGTGCTGACCAAACCGGCGCTGATCTGTTGTGGCTGTGGCGATGCGAGAAGTCTCGCATTCACCATGGAGTAGGGGCAGATTGGATTACGTAGTTGAACATTGATCCGGCAATTCGCGCTTACGTTCCTTTTCGTCGCCTACCCATTCGGCAGCACCGTCCGCCCAGTATTCCTTCTTCCAGATCGGCGCTATTTCTTTGATGCGGTCCATGATCCATGCTGCCGCCTCGAAAGCTTCGCGACGATGCGGCGCCGCAACTACAACCAGCACCGCTGTTTCCCCGATCTCTAGGCGACCGATCCGATGATGAACAGCAATTCCGCCGATATTCCAGCGTGTGCGCGCTTCCCTGGCGATTTGCTCCAGCACTGCCTCTGCCATACTGGTGTAAGCTTCGTACTCCAGAAATGCGGTTTTGCGACCGCCAAAGTGATTGCGTACTATGCCAGCAAATGTAACGACTGCGCCCATATCGGGCGATTGCACGAGCGCAACCAGTGGCGCAGGATCGAGCGGGTCAGGAGTGACGACGAAGGCACGGGGAGCGCCGCCGCTCACTGGAGGAATGAATGCAACTTCATCGCCGTGGTGCAGAACCTGGTCGGGTGTGGCAAACTCCTGATTGACTGCAAACAGCAAGCGACCACTATATCCCGCCAGGCGCGGGTAGCGTTCGGTCAGCATCGTCCAGAGCACCCTAATGGTTGTTCCCTGCGCGACAGTCAGCGTTTCGTCGTTGCACCCGGTTATCTCTCGGTGCGCGGCAAAGTAACGCACAACAATCGTTATTGTGTCGGTCATACCGTTCAACGTTCCCACGTTCTAACGTTCAACCTTCAACTTTCGTCACCCCAACCTTCAACCCTCACAGTCGCACCGGCACCCCACGTTCTGCCAGATACCGCTTGACATCTCGGATAGTATAGACGCCGAAATGGAAGATCGACGCCGCCAGCACCGCATCGGCGTTCCCCTCGACGAGACCGGCATACATATGTTCCGGCGAACCGGCCCCGCCAGAGGCAATGACAGGAACGTCGACCGCTTCAGTAATAGCCCGAAGCAGGTCAATGTCGTACCCGCCGCCAACGCCGTCTGCGTCCATACTGTTGATCACAATCTCGCCAGCACCCAGTTCCACGCCGCGACGCGCCCATTCCACCGCATCGAGTCCGGTGGGGCGTGGATTACGTCCGGTATGGGTAAAAACCTGCCAGCGGGGTGGTTCATCCGGCGCGTTGATCCGTCGCGCGTCGATCGAAAGAACGATACACTGACTTCCGAAGCGACGTGCGCCATCCTCGATCAATTGCGGATTAAGCACAGCTGCGGTGTTGATTGACACTTTATCGGCGCCTGCACGCAGCATGCGGTACATATCCTCGACACTGCGCAGCCCACCACCAACCGTGAGCGGGATAAACACCTGTGCTGCAGTGCGCTCGACCACATCGACCATAATCGCGCGTTCATCACTACTGGCAGTAATATCGTAGAACACCAGTTCATCAGCGCCTCCGGCGTCGTATGCGGCAGCAAGTTCAACTGGATCGCCAGCGTCACGATGGTTCAGGAAGGCAACCCCTTTGACGACCCGACCCGCTTTCACATCGAGGCATGGAATAATGCGGCGTTTCAGCATCGTGTCTCTCCGAACGACGAGCATCTCACTGATCCTGTGGCGCGCGACCGCGTTCTACCTGCTCAGCATGGATTTCATCCGCCTGCGCGCGGAGCGCCGCCAGTAATGTTTCGATCAGGCGCACATCCCGACGTTCCAGATCGGCGAGATACGCCAGACTCTCGCGTTGAACATGCTCAAGATGGCTGGATGTGCGATTCTGACGCTGTTCCAGTTCACGCAACCAGGCATCAATGCGATCAAGCCATGTGTGTATCTGACGCATATGCTGCTCTTCGGTTTCCGCAAGTGACGCGATCTTTTCGTCCTGCTGCTGACGTATCTCTTCCAATCGTTCCTGATTCATCAGGAACCGTTCAGTCGAGATGCGTTCGACCCGCTTAATCTCGCCGGGGATTGCATTCAGGCGTTCGTTGAGTGCGGCTATCTGTTGCGGTAGTTGCTCGGCAAACAAATCGATATGCTGACGAACTTCGTCGAGGCGGTTGAGACGACTGGCATGTGCCTCAAGGGTGGGGTGAATGTCGGCAATTAATTGCTGCGCTTCGACTACCTGACGGCGTAGACTCTGCTTTTCGATTTGCAGGTCCTCGCTCAACCGCCGCATCTCGTCGCGCAGCGCCTCATCGGCGGCAGTGAAGTCGTTCAGACGAGCCTGGAGAGTGCGATGTCGTTCTTCAGCTTCTTTGATCTGTGCGTTCCAGGACGTGATACGCTGCTCCAGGTCATCGATGCGCGGAAAAAGCGGCGCAATCGCGTCGCGATCCTGACGTCGTGCCTCGCCAAGTTGCTGAATCTGCGACTGCATTTCGCGCATCGGGCGCAACCCTTCGTCGATTTTGACCAGCGCACTGGCCACCTCTTTACGCAGTGCTATAATGTCGCGCCGATAACTGTCGAGCGTCTGCGCCATTTCCTGACGCTGGCGGTCGAGCAGTCCCCCAATTTGAGAGACGCTTGCTTCAACTCTGCGGATCTGTTCCATCGCCCATGCGTATTTGTTGGACTGTTCTTTCAGCAGGCGGCGCAGTTCGTCTATCTGTCCCTGAAGGTAGACGAACTGCGATTGTTCGGCGGCGCGGAGGCGCTCTTCCTCGTATTTGCTGGTCGTTTGAGCTGGCTTGCCGGGGTTGGTCATACAGACTCCTTCACTGCACTGCGGCGAGCGCGTCACTCAGCGAGAGGTCGCCAGTGTAGAGCGCACGACCGACAATCGCGCCCTCGACGCCAACCTCCGCCAGGCGACGCAGGTGGTCGATCGTGCTGATCCCGCCTGATGCGATAATGGCAGGACCGCCAGGACGCACAAGCGCACGAGTGGTTGTAATATTTGGTTCCGAGAGTGTGCCATCGCGTGCGATGTCGGTGTAGATCACGCGCCGCACCCCTAGCGCTGCCATGTGTTCGACCAGATCGACGGCGCTGATAGCAGCAGTTTCAGTCCACCCGGCAATGGCTACCATACCGTCGCGCGCATCGACAGCGATAGCAATGGCATCGCCGAACTGCTGCACCAGTTGCCTGATGAGTTCCGGGTCGTGAACGGCGGCTGTACCGAGGATGACACGCTGGACGCCAAGTTCCAGCGCACGCTCAACTGCCGCAATGCTGCGTAGTCCGCCACCGAGTTGCACTGGCACATCGACCGATTGCACGATCGCATGGATGATGTCGGTGTGGACTGGATGACCGCTGCGCGCACCATCGAGATCGACGAGATGCAGGCGTTGCGCGCCCTGTGTGACCCAGCGACGCGCAACCGCGACTGGATCATCGTCGTATACAGTGACACGCTGAAAATCGCCCCGGTACAGGCGCACACATCGCCCATCGTGCATATCGATGGCGGGAATGATTTCCATCATGACACTCCTGCCCATGCGACGAAGTTCGTCAGCAGTTGCAATCCGCAGCGACCACTCTTTTCAGGATGGAACTGCACTGCTGCCAGATTGTTGCGAATGAGCACACTCGGGAACGAGACGCCGTACTCTGTCACCGCAGCGGCATCGCGTTCATCCACCAGATCGCAGTAGTATGAATGGACAAAATAAAAGTCGCTGCCGTCGTTGATGCCGGTGAACAGCGGATGCCGCGCTGCGTGAGGCGTATAATGCACCTGATTCCACCCGATCTGCGGCACCTTAAGACCGGATGGCAGGCGTCGCACTACGCCGCCGACAATGCCGAGGCAGGAATGCAGTCCAAACTCCTCGCTCTGTTCGCAGAGCACCTGCATTCCCACGCAGATGCCAAGAAATGGCGTCCCTCGTGCAATAACATAACGAATAGCAGCGACAAGCCCCAGGCGTTCCAGGTTCTGCATGGTATCGCGGGTCGCTCCAACCCCGGGCAGTATAACCGCTGGCGCGTCGATCACAACATTCGGGTTGCTGGTGACTTCAAGTGGGGCGCCGATTCGCTGAAGCGCCCGCATGACGCTGCGCAGGTTACCGGCGCCATAATCAATGACTGCAATGCTCATAGGGGTACCATTTTTTGTTTATCCGGCAAGTAGCGGATGATTCTGGCGCATGCGAGCAATCAGCGCCGAAATATCTGGCTCCGGCTCGTTTGATGGTCCGAACGGGTCACCGACAGTATCATCGTTCGCCAGAACTCCCAGGCATGCCAGAACACTTGCCGCCAGCGCTTTCAGGTTGTAGCCGCCCTCGAGCACCAGTACAATACGCCCATGACAGACCTCTTCAGCCGTTTCCTTCAGGCGGCGCGTTAGTGCAGCATACCCGGCGACCGACAATGTCAACGGTCCAAGTGGATCAGCCCAATGGGCATCGTAACCAGCGGATACCAGGATCAGCTCTGGGCGATAGCGATGCAGCGCTGGAATGACGACATCATCGAACAGGCGGGCAAACCCGGCATCGCCAACACCGTGAGGGAGCGGAAGATTCATTGTTGTGCCGTATCCTCTGCCCGAACCAATCTCGCGTTCGGCACCGGTGCCCGGGTAGAGTGGCGAAGCATGGGTTGAACAAAAGAAGACCCGATCGTCATCGTAGAAGATATCCTGTGTCCCATTACCGTGATGCACATCAAAATCGATGATCGCCACCCGCGTGATTCCCAGATGGTCGATAGCATAGCGCGCAGCAATAGCAACATTGTTGAACAGACAAAAGCCCATGGACTCGGCGTGCGTCGCGTGATGACCGGGCGGACGAACTAGCGCAAACCCGTTCTGCGCCGACCCATTGACGACTGCATCAACAACCGCCAGGGTTGTGCCAGCGGCCATGAGCGCCGCGTCCCAGCTTGCCGATGTGGTGTACGTGTCGTGATCAATCCACGACCTCGGGCGTGTCGCCGTCCAGCGCACCAGTTCGATCATTTGCTCGGTGTGGACAGCGCGCAGTTGCGCCTCAGTCGCCGGACGCGCCGGAACTTCAAGCAGCACCGAACGCAGATCACTGGCGTTCAGTGCGGCATTAATCGCGTGCAGACGCGCCGCCCGCTCGACGTGCCGCGGCTCGTCATGGGCAGCATGATGCGGATTGATGGCAATGGCTGTTCTCATGGCTCTGCATTATAGCACAGGTGCTGCGCTGCTTATGGCGCAACCTCTGCCTGTCAAAATGTGCGCGCTTCTTTGTCCATCACCGACGCCTTCACTCCTCCGGGAGTCGCACCCCGTTGCCATGCCACACGACTAATCCATCGCGCACTAACCCGTTGAGGAGGGCTACCAGCCAGGCTTCATCATTCGGAGTATAATCAGGGCGCACTTGTGGTCCAAGTTCTGCCAGATCAAGAGCCGTGCCAGGAGGCAATGCGCGGAGCGCAGCAATAGCACGCCCGCGAAAGTAGCGATTCGATCCGACGAACGGACGATCACGACGTTCAGCAATACGTTTGCGCACCGGCGTCGCTTCAAGACGCTCGTCCGACGCGCGGCGCCCGGCATAGTCGCAGCACAGATCGCGTAGGGGACAGCGCCAGCATGCTGGCGAGTCGGCAGTGCAGATCAATGACCCCAGTTCCATCAACGCCTGGTTCCACATCCAGCTGCGCCCAATCGGGAGCGCTGACTGTGCCAGCGCCAGCAAATCTCGGTCTTTAACCGTTACTGCAGGATCGGTCAACGCACGGCGAATAACGCGCCGGATGTTAGTGTCCATGAACGCCACATCCTGTTCAAAGGCGAAACAGGCGATAGCGCCAGCAGTGTAGGGTCCGATGCCCGGAAGCGTGAGCAGCGTAGCAACATCGCGCGGAAAAACGCCATCGAAGCGTTCGACGATTTCACGTGCCGCACGTTGCAGATTGACCGCCCGGCGATTGTAACCAAGCCCAGACCATAGACGGATGACCTCCGCAGTTGGTGCGTCTGCCAGCGCCTGAAGCGTTGGAAAGCGCGTAATGAACGCTTCGTACTTTGGCAGCACGCGATCAACCTGTGTTTGCTGAAGCATCACTTCTGCAACCATGATGCAGTACGGATCGCGGGTGTGGCGCCAGGGAAGATCACGCGCCGCCTTACTGAACCAATTCATCAGTGCATGATGGAAACTGGTAAACACCGATATATTTTCGTTCTTTTGAATGATACTCTTACGTGTTGTCATAGCGGTATCTTCGTAGTACAGGGTTACCATGAAAAACTTTTGAACTTCCAATGCATCCATTTTCTGCCAGACCGTCTTCCGCTTTCGACGCCAGCCAACCGACTTCGCGGTGGGTCGTTGCGGGGTGGATGGCGATTGTTCTTGTGGTTCCGTCCGCTCTGGCGCTTGAGCGCATATTCCCAGCTCTGGATCGTCCGTATCCTTTAGCGTCGCCGCTCTACTTTGCAGGGATTGCAAGCACTGCGGCGATCATCGGAACGTTGGCGCTAGTCATCGTCATCGCGGCATGGCAGGCGCTCGACAATCGCGCGCTGGCAGTTGGTCTGGGATTGCTGGGAGGTGCTGCAACGTCTCTGGTGCATGCGCTATGGGCGGTATCACAGCCCGATGCAACACCTGAATGTCCCATCATCAGCCTTGCCGTCGTCAGCATATTCATTTTAGCCAGCGCATTCGAGGCATCGTCCGCCGCTCAGGATCGGCGGCGGCGTGCGCGCCAATACATGGCGCTTTTTTCCGTGCTTCTCGCATTCAGTATCGGATGGCTATTCGTCCCTGCACCACCGGGTATCGACGCTCTCTTCCATCTCGCAACCGTGGTCGCCTGCGGTTTTGCGCTCTGGCGGTACATTCAATTATACCGTCGATCATCGATCCGTCTCTCGCTTGCGTTCCTGGCTGCTCTTGCATTGTTGGGAGAAGCAACGACAATCCAGCAGATCGCCGCGCCAGTATACAATCTCTCGTTCTGGTTGTCCCATGCTGCGGGCATTGCCGCGCTTGCATTGGTGGCATACGCTGCATTTCTTGAGTTACGTGATCAAAGGCAGCGTAGCCTTATGGATCGCGCTGCCTTCGAACTGGTGCGTCCGGCAATGGTAGAAGCCATAGATGCGTTGATTGAGTCGCTGGAGCGGCGTGAACCGCTTTCGGAGGAACTGCGCACCCGGCTCCAGCGCGATACCAGCCTGTCTCCCATTCAGATCGATGCGCTGGAGAACCTTGCCATCGCTGCCGCACGCGAGCAACGTCAGCGTGAAGAGTTGGAACAACTCGACGCAATGCGTCAGCAGAGCGAACGCAACGTTACATTACTGGCACAGATGGTCATCCACGATCTCAAGAATCCGTTGACAGCATTGATCGGATTTCTTGAATTATTGAGCACAGGTACGTTGAACGACCCGCAACGCGCGCTGATCGAGAGTGCGTTGCGCACCGGACGCAACCTGGCGGGATTGGTCGACGATCTGCTCGATCTAGCGCGTTACAACGAAGGTCGTCTGCGCCTGCGTCTGAGCGATGTATCACTTCCCGATCTCTGCGCTGAGTGTGCCATCGAACTTTCCGGATGGCTGGCATACGAGTCAAAAACCCTGATCCTTGATGTGCCACAGACACTTCCAAAGATTCGCGCTGATAGTCGTTTGCTGCGCCGGGTTTTGCTGAATCTGCTCTCGAACGCGCTCAAACATACCCCCTACGGAACGACGATTACGCTACGCATCTGGCGTGAGCCGCATCCTGACGGCGGCGAGCAGACGGTTATCGAGGTTACCGATACCGGCCCAGGCATACCCCCCGATCAGATCGAACGGATATTCGAGCCATTTGCTGGGACTGGTGAGAGTCGCCCTGCTCGTCAGAGCAGCACCGGGCTGGGGCTTGCCTTCTGTAGGATGGCGGTCGATGCCCATGGCGGAACCATCGAGGTCAGCAGTTTTCCCGGCGATGGCGCAACGTTCCGCATCAGGCTGCCTGATCGTTGATTACTTGTGATGCTGTGCTGGATCGGGTACAATGCCGACGATATTGCTGTATTTCTCAGGGGCAAGGAAGCACACAGGCGCTCGCGCTGGACGCCTGTGCTCAAGTTTGTTGTGCGTTGCAGCAGGCAGATCATATCGCCTGGGCAACGTAGGTTGGGAAATGAACCCCTCCGGGCTTGTGTCTTCCTGTTCGGATGGAGTGACCGATCTGTGGGATCAAGTATCGATGCTGTGCGCGGTATGCGCGATGTCCTGCCGTCTGAAGTGACGGTATATAGATCAACAGCTGCGGCGATCGAGCGAGTACTGGGTGCGTATGGCTACGAACCTATTGATCTGCCGATTATCGAACAGCGCGACCTTTATTTGCGCAAACTGGGTGAAGAACTGGTCGGCAAGGTCTATGAGTTCACATTCAACGGTCGTGACCTAGCGTTGCGACCAGAGTGGACGGCTTCAGTCCTGCGCGCCTATGTCGCGCGTATGCAGGATCAACCGCTGCCCCTGCGCCTGCGTTATGCTGGCCCGGTCTTTCGGAATGAGCGACCGCAGCGCGCCACCTATCGTCAGTTCACCCAGATCGGCGTTGAGTTGATCGGCGGCGCGGCACCGCGCGCCGATGCCGAGTGTCTGGCACTGGCGTGCGAGGGGTTGGTTGCGGCAGGCGTGACGCGCTTTACAGTGCGCATTGGTCATATTGGTCTGATTCGCTCGCTGCTTGCATCGCTGGGGTTGAGTGAACGAACTCAGGGCAGGCTGGTGTGGCGACTGGAACGCCTCCGTGAGCACGGGGTCGCAGCAGTGCGCGCAGAACTGGACGCGCAACCCGCCACGTTCTCTGTTGATCCAGCGCTTCTCGATGGGATCGACGATCAGCGTGCCGAAGCATTGCTGCTGCATGCGCTGCGTGAAATCGGGGTCAACCTGCGTTTCGGCACTCGACCGCCGGAAGCGATCGTTGGTCGCCTGGTGCGCAAATTGCGACGCAGTGAGTCGCCCGATCAGATTGACCGGGCGCTCGAATTGCTCGACCGGTTGTGTCGTATCGAAGGCGGACCTGACGAGGCGCTGGCATATGCCGGATCATTGCTGCGCGATTATCCTGTGACTGGTCTCGAGGAGTTGCATGCAATCCTGCGTCTGGCTACAGCGCATGGCGTGGCACCAGAGTGCATGAAGCTCGATTTTGGGCTGGGACGTGGGTTGCACTATTACACTGGTATGATCTTCGAGATCTACTCCGACGACGGCTTACAGTTGTGTGGCGGCGGGCGCTACGATGATCTGGTAAGCGCGCTGGGTGGACGTCAACCGACACCGGCAGTTGGTTTTGCATACGGGTTAGAACGGGTCGTGGCTGTGGCATCGCCTGCCGCCCCTCTTCCCTGTCCGCCGGTTGTGATGGTGGTGGCAACCGACGATGGCAGTTATCCGTATGCGCTGGAAGTGGCGCGTCTCCTGCGGGCGCGCGGCTATACAGCGATGACCGATGTGCGCATGCGCGGCTTAAGTAGCAACCTGCGCGACGCTGATCGCCGGGGTGTACGTTTCGTTGCCGTGGTCGGCGCCGATGAGCGTGCGCAGCGGTGCATTTCCTGGCGTGATCTGGAGCGGCGCGAAGAGACGCTCATTGCTCTGACGGATATCCCGCCGATCGAAAGGTGATCTATGTCGTAGCATATGCGTCAGCGGCTTGCAGGGTGGTTGGTCGTTTCGCTTGGCGCGCTGATAGTGCTGGCTGCAAGATCGCCATCGGTGATTCTGGAGGCGGGCAAGCCATTTCCCTACGACCTCTTTGCACCGCCTGCACTGGCGCGCAGCGCTGCAACTGGCGCGCTGATCATCAGAAGGGGACGGCTGGGTGTTGTTTTGCTGACACTGAGACTATTCGTTGTGGTTATGACCGTCTTCTCGCGCGATTTTCGGCGCTGGCTGGTGCGGAATCTTCATAGCGTATCTGCTCATCATGATGACCGCCTAACGTATGGCGAGCTTGCACAGCGGCACGACCATTCACGCTGGCGGTTGGCGCAACGTTTATCTTACTGGCTGAAACAATGGCTGCACGCGAGCGTGTCGAATTGGGTGTCGCTCGCCAGCGTATTGCAACCGGCATGCATGATCGACGCGCTGCAGTATGTTATCGATTTTCTTCGTGCTGGCACTGATTCGCACCGCCCGCGTCGCAGCATATTCCTGCAACGTGGCGAGTCAGCGCTCGATATTGATCCGGATCAGATTGTTGCCGCCGTTGAGCGTCTTGCACGCGGCGATTGATCGTGAGTGAACCGTATGCCAGGGCAGTATACCGATGTCACCCTTCTCGGTCAACGTGTGATCGAACAGGTTGAACATGCTATTGATTGTTGGCAAGCGGGCTGTCCTTGAGCGGATTACGGCGGTGACACTCGCTGGTAGGCATGTGTTGATCGAGGATTACCCCGGTCTGGCAAAGACACTGATTGCACACAGTTTTGCGGCGACGCTGAGTCTTGAGTTCCGGGTATTCAGTTCACGCCAGATCTGTTGGCCAGGGGACATTACTATGCGGTTATGTCTACAACCGTGCTGCTGATCGCTTTGAGTTGCAACGGGGACCAGTATTTGCCAATATTGTTCTGGCGGACAAGATCAACTGCGCCTCGCCGAAGACCCAATCGGCGTTACTGGAGGCAATGCACGAGCGCCAGGTGACACTCGAAGGAGAGACAATGCCGCTGCCGGAACCGTTTCTGGTGCTGGCGACGCAAAACCCCATCGAGCACGAGGAACCTTTCCGCTTCCCGAAGCGCGACTTGATCGCTTTTTGATGAAACTTTCGATTGGATATCCTTCGCTAGAAGAAGAGCGTGAGATCCTGTGGCGGCGACGTGAGCGTTGGCGCGATGACGCCGTGATCGAGCAGGTGACCAGCGCCGAAGAATTGCTAGCAATGTGCGATGCTGAGGTGTATGTCGATGCCGACATTGAGGAGTACATCGTGCGGTTGGTGGCAGCCACGCGCAGTGATGCACGTGTGGCAGTCGGCGCCAGTCCACGCGGATCGCTGGCGCTGCTCAAACTGGCGTGGGTGCGCGCTGCGCTCGACGAACGCGATTTTGTCATTCCCGATGATGTCAAAGTTTTTGTTCGCCCGGCGCCGGCGCACCTCTCATTCTGACGCCCGATCTTTGGATGCAGCGTCGCGCCGCAGAGGAAATCCTGTCCGCGGTGCTTCAGGCGATTCCGGCACCGGTTATGCGATGAGAGCAACACTCGACTACTGCAACCTGATCGCACTCAGTGCGCTGGTATTCAGGTTGGTGCTGTCCGGTCTTGCCACGCTCAACAGTGCGTTGATCGTGCTAGCAATCCCACCGGTCATCTTCATTGGCGCTGCACTGCTCGATATGCCGGACGTTGTACAGTTCAGGCGACGCGTACATTGAGCACAGAACGCGCATCGCCGGGCGCGACAATCAATGTGAGCGTCACGGTTACAAACGATGGAATGCGCACTGTGCCTGTTGCGATCAAAGATGTGCTGCCCGCAGGATTGGAATTGATCGCAGGGTGTCCCACGTGCGTGGCGCTACTCACGCCAGGTTCGTCGGTGACAGTTGCGTACACCGTTCGCGGCGCGCGCGGGTTTCACCATTTCAGCGGCGTGCAAGCGATAGTGAGTGATTATCTCGGTTTGTATCGTTGCCAGATCGAAGTCGCAGCGCCAGGCAAGATTCTGATTGTACCGGAGGTCGTGCGGTTGACCCGTCTCGCGGCATTCACTCTCGGCGCATGTGCATCTACTCCAGGACGATCACGGCGCGCCAGGGCAGGGCAGGAGTCAATTCCTTAGAGTACGCGAGTATCGGGCAGGCGACTCGATGCGCTGGATCAATAATCGTGCCGATGCACGTTTCCCCGGGTCACTCTATGTCAACGAGTTCGAACAGGAGCGTGTCGCAGACATTGGTATCACCCTCGACGTGCAGCGCGCGATAGCGATGTGCAGGGCAACCGTCATATGCTGTTCAAGTATAGTGCAGGCTGCTGTCGCGCTGGCAGATGCCCTGATAGGGCAGGGCAATCGGGTTGGGTTGCTGATCTACGGACATGCCATCGAGTGGACGTTTCCCGGCTACGGCAAAATCCAGCGTGAAAAGATATTACGCGCGCCGGCACAGGCGCGCACCGGAGACCGCGCTGCCCTCGCCTGCCTCGCCGATATTCCAACGCGCCTCTTTCCGGCGCGCTCACAAATCATTCTGATCAATCCGCTGCAACCGGGTGATGCTATTCCTATTTCTGCATATGCACGCGCACAGCTACGAAGTGCTGGTTGTCAGTCCCGATCCGGTTGCCTTCGAAGCGAACGTTTTCGGACCCCAGGCGGCTCTCGCCGCGCGGATCGCACGCATCGAACGTCAGGCTCTGCTGCAACGTCTTTATCTGGCTGGAGTGCGTGTTGTCGACTGGAATGTGGAGACGCCGCTGGCGCAGGCGCTGGCGCGTATGCAGCGCTGATGAATGTCGCAATTCTGTGCTATACTGTGATTCCCGCAATAATGAGCTGATTAAGCCGCAAACCGTGCAGCGGTGCGATGGTTGCGGGCGACGGCAGGAACGAAATGACGCGGGGCGGCGTTACGCTGGAGCATACTCTTGCGCCACGCACGGGAAAGGGGAGCGACGATGAGTGTATCGATACCCACAGCGAATCCAGCGATTACCCGGAAAGCGATGGACAGCCGATAGCGGACAACACGCTGCAATTTCGCTGGATTACGGTGGTGCAGGGCAATCTGGCAGCGCTCTTCGCCGACCGACCAGATGTGTCCGTGGCGGGTGACCTGTTGTGGTATCCGGTGGAAGGGCACCCCGACATTCGTCGCGCGCCGCATGTGATGGTCGCCATGGCCGCCCGAAGGGAGATCGCGGCGCGTATCTACAGTGGGAGGAAGGGGGACAGCCGCCGCAGGTGGTGTTCGAGATATGGTCGCCGGGCAACACTGCGGGCGAAATGGAGCACAAGCACGAGTTCTATGAGCGGTACGGGGTGAGCGAGTACTACCTGATTGACCCGCAGCAGTGCAATGCGATGGGATGGGTACGGCAGGGGGAGCGGTTGCACACGATTGACGAGATGAACGGGTGGGTCAGTCCGCTGTTGGGGGTGCGGTTCGCGGTGACGGAGGAGGGCGTGAGCCTGTTCTACCCGGACGGTCGGCCGCTTCTGACGTTCGAGGAACTGGTGCGGGCGCGGGAAGCAGCGGAGGAACGGGCGCGAGCGGAAGCGGTGGCGCGGTTGGAAGCGGAGGAACGGGCGCGAGCGGAAGCGGTCGCACGGGAAGCGGAAGCGCGGGCACGAGTGGAGGCAGAGGAGCGGCTCCGCGCTCTGCGCGAGCGTCTACGGGCGCTGGGGATCGACCCGGACAATGTTTCATGATGCGTCAGCAGCTTTTCATCAACGAGGATAAGCGCGTTGAACGGAAAACACACGGATGGAGGAAGAATTGCGTCGCCTGCATTGCAGCAAGCGATAGCGCTGCTGCAAATGATGCAACCCATTCGGATGGAGGGAGAATTGCGTCGCCTGCATTGCAGCAAGGGACTGTACATCCAGCGCACTCCAGCGGATCGCTGGCAGTTGTGAGCGCGATTGTCCTGGCAACTGCATTGCTCGCAGGTGGACTGATTGCAGCGGGTGAGACACTCTTTGCACTGGTGCCAGTTGCCTTTGGCGATTTGTGGGCAACCGGTGCGATCCTTCAGCGTGACTGGACGCGCACGATTACCGTGCCTGGTTTGATCGTTGTTGCTGCTGGTGCGACATTTACTCAGGTCGCGCCACTTGTTCCGCTCGCTGGTCTGGTTACGATGCTGGTTGCCTGGCGTCTCGCCGATCTTGATCGGCGTCTGGCGCTGACCGATATGATTGTTGATGAACGATCACTGCGACGTGCCCATTTCGCCCGTTTACTGGCGGGGGTGGCGTTTGTGCCCGGCAGCCTGGCGACTGTTGTGCGTATCGAAATCGGTGCAATCGGAGCGTTGATTGCTGGCGCGCTGGCAGTGGCCGGTCTCAGTCGTCTTGTTGTCTTCCTGCGTCGTATCATGCGCGACGTGTAGTAGGGCGGGATTGTCGGTTTCCAGAGAGATGGCAACTCTCCAGAGAAGTGAAGTGATATGACGTTGCGTTTTGCTATACCGTCGAAGGGCAGTTTGTACGACGGCACAATCGCCTTTCTTGAGAGCGCCGGATTGCGCGTGGCGCGCCCGAATCCGCGCCGTTACACTGCTTCCATTCGCGCACTCCCCGGAGCAGAAGTGCTGCTCCATCGACCGACGGATATTGTCGAAAAAGTGGCGGCGGGTGAAATCGATCTCGGTATTAGCGGTCTCGATCTGGTCGAAGAACTGCGTGGCGACCGTGATGATCTGATCGTTTTGTTTGATGATCTTGGCTATGGCGCTGCCGAACTGGTCGTCGCCGTCCCGGAGACCTGGATCGATGTGACTGCCTGGCACGATCTGGCGGATCTGGCAGTGGAGTTGCACGGTCAGGGTCGGCCGCTGCGTATTGCGACCAAATATCCATCGCTGACCCGCCGTTTCTGTTATGCGAATGGCATTAACTACTTCCGTCTTGTTGAGTCGCAGGGAGCGACTGAAGCAGCGCCGGGGCTTGGGTACGCCGACATCATCGTGGATATTACAGAAACCGGCGTGACGCTGCGCGACAACCAGTTGAAGATCGTTGGCGAGCCGATTCTCCGTACCCAGGCATGTCTGATCGCGAGTCGTCGCTGTTTGCGCGCCAATCCTGCGGCGCTGGCAGCAACCCGTACCGTGCTAGAACTAATCGAGGCGCGGCGGCGCGCGCGTCGTTTCGTGCAGGTGACAGCAAATATCGCTGGTGAGTCGGTGGAAGATGTGGGGCGTCGTGTGGCGGTCCGCTCTGACCTTGCCGGTGTGCAGGGACCGACAATAGCGCCGGTCTGGCCCAGCACGTCGCGCGCTGCGGGTGCACCCGGATGGTATATGGTCACGCTGCTTATACCACAGGATCGAGTGCTCGATCTGACGGCGCACCTCCGTCAACTCGGCGGCGACACCATTACGGTCGTACCGGCGCAGTATGTGTTCGATGCAACCTGCAGCAGTTATCATCGTTTGCTGGAGTTGCTCGAGGAACAGACACCATGACCATTCCTGTCTTCGAAGATCTTTCCATTGCTCGTCGCACCATTCTGAGGCGTGTTCCCTTCGATGAGATCGATGTTCCTGTATCGCTGCTGAATGCTATCGAGGAGCGCTTTGGCGCACGGTTGACTCCTGCCGAAGCAGTTGATCGGATCCTGCGCGATGTGCGCGAACGAGGTGATAGTGCGTTGCGTGATTGGGCGCAGCGTCTCGATAATTACGCCGGTCCGCTGGAGATTGCGCCGGAACATTGTGCTGCGGCGCTGGCTGCGCTCGATCCTGCACTGCGGGAAGCGATCAATCTGGCGATAACCGGACTCACGCGCTTCCATCAACGCCAGGTGCGCACCTCCTGGGTCGAGTTCGATGCCGAAGGTGCGCTCGGGCAGATCATCACACCGTTGCGACGAGTCGGCATCTACGTTCCGGGTGGCGCCGCACCGCTTCCATCGTCTCTCCTGCATGCCGCAGTTCCAGCGCGTGTCGCCGGTGTTGAGGAGATTATCGTCTGTACACCGCCGCAGCGCAACGGCGAGGTCGACCCAACAGTGCTCGCCGCTGCGGCTGCCGTGGGGGTTTCACAGGTGTTCGCCATTGGCGGCGCGCAGGCGATTGGGGCAATGGCGTATGGCACAGCAAGCGTGCCGCGTGTTGATAAGATCGTCGGTCCTGGCAATCTCTTCGTGGTGCTGGCAAAGCGTGCGGTCTACGGTGTCGTCGGCATCGAGTCGCTCCCCGGTCCCACCGAGACGCTGGTCATCGCCGATGCGCACGCCAATCCGCGCCTAGTCGCCGCCGATCTGCTGGCCCAGGCGGAACATGTGCTTGCGTCCGCGATTCTGATCACGCCTGATCGGGCGCTTGCCACACAGGTTCAGGCAGAAGTTGCGCGGCAACTCGAACTGCTTCCGACACAGAACGCCGCTGCCGCTGCTACTGCCATGACCGGACGTGGCGGTGTCGTGCTGGTTCCCGATCTCGATACCGCCTTTGAGATCGCCAATGAATACGCGCCGGAACATCTCTGTCTGTTGATCGATGATCCCTGGCGCCATGTTGGAAAGGTACGTAACGCGGGTGGCGTGTTCCTCGGCGAACGTTCCTTCGAGGTGCTTGGCGACTACGTGGCCGGACCATCGCATATCATGCCGACCGGTGGAACCGCTCGCTTTGCTTCCCCGGTCAATGTGGACGATTTTCGTAAAATCATCTCGCTCGTGGCGCTGAACGACGCAGCATTGCGCCGGATTGGACCGGCTGCGGCGCGTCTGGCGGATGCCGAAGGTCTGGCGGCGCACGCGGCTGCGGTGCGGGCAAGATTGGAAGGTTAAGGGTAAGGTCTGGTATAATGCTGGTGTTCTGAACAGATGCTGCGTGAGGAGGCGGGCAGGTATGCCGTCGAGTTTTATCGAAAGTTTCATCTTCCTCCTGATAGAAGTGCTGTCGCTGGCAATTCTTTTTCGCGTGCTGCTCTCATGGGTCGATCCGCTGGGCAATATGCGGATCACGCAGATGCTTCGCGATCTGACGGAACCGATCCTGGCGCCAATCCGCAGCATCCTGCCACAGACAATGATGTTCGACTTTTCGCCGATCATTGCAATGTTATTGCTACAGGCTATCAGCATGCTGATCCGCTCTGCATTGTGATGATCATTCATTGCCTGATCGGGCAGGATACGCCGGCAGAGGATCAGGTTGTCCTCGAACCGGTCAGGACTGATCCCTGGAAAGTCTGGTCAATGAACCAGGAGGTCATCGTCACATCGTCAGAAATCTCTCGGACGACGTCCTACTCTGCACGTGTGTTGCTCAGCACCGTCTTCCTGTGCGGTGTCGGCACGTTGGGCGTCGAGATGATCGCCTCACGCCTGCTTGCCCCCTATTTCGGCACGTCGCAGCCGGTCTGGGCTGCAATCATCGGTCTGACGCTGGTCTACCTGGCAGTCGGGTACCACTTCGGCGGGCGTCTCGCCGACCGCCGTCCTGATGAGCGGGTCCTGTACTGTATTGTTCTGCTATCGGGAGTTGCGACAGCACTGATCCCGCTCCTTGCCGCCCCCATTCTTGGTTTCGCGCAGCGCGCCGTTGCTGAACTCGCAGTTGGCAGTTTCATCGGCGCGCTGTTTGGCGTGCTGGCGTTGTTCGCTGTGCCGGTCACGTTGCTGGCAATGGTCGGACCATTTGCAGTGCGTTTGCAGTTGCATCGCGCGGCAGCCGGTGTGCAGGTTGCCGGCGCTGCCGCCGGAACGGTCTCTGCCATCTCGACCATTGGCTCAATCGTGGGGACATTCCTCACCGTTCTGGTGCTTATTCCCGCAATTGGCACCACAGCCACGACGTATGTCTACGCTGGTTTGTTGACCGTGCTCGGCGCGGTTGGTGTGCGCAACTGGAAGGCGCTGGCGGCGCTGGCGCTCACAGCAGCGCTCTCAGGGTATGCGCTTTTAAGGCCGGGACCGGTGAAGGAAGCCGGGTGCGCCGGATGCACCCTGATCGCCGAATACGAATCGCCCTACAATTATATTCAGGTTGCGACGCGCCGCGACCCGGAGTATGGGCAGCAGGTCGTGCTGCTGCTGAACGAAGGTCTGGCGATCCACTCGATCTACAATACCGCTTACAATGGCGATCCACTCGATACGCTTACCGGCGGCGGACCATGGGACTATTTTGCGATTGCGCCGTTTGTTGTACCAGGGCGTGATCCGACGACGGTGCGCAGCCTGGCAATGCTTGGCTCGGCGGCGGGAACGACGCCAGCGCAGTTTCTGGCGATCTATGGACCTGAGACGCGCATCGATGCAGTGGAGATCGATCCCAAAATCATCGAAGTGGGACGACGCTTCTTCAACATGCGCGATGCCTCGACCGGTCCGGATCATCCGAATTACCACGTTTACGCCGAAGACGCACGTTTCTGGCTGGCGACGCGGGGCGGCATCTACGATGTGATCGGCATGGATGCCTATCACCAACCCTACATCCCCTTCCATCTGACGACGGTCGAGTTTTTTCAGTTGGTGCGACAACATCTTGCTCCCGATGGCGTGGCAGTCGTCAATGCCGGGCTGGGTCCCAATGGCGACGACCGCCTGAGTCAGGCGATTGTTGCGACTATGGAGCAGGTTTTTCCTCAGGTTTTCGTGATCGAAACGGCGCGTCTCAGCAATCAGATCATCATTGGCGTGAATCGCAATGTCGGCGACGGATACGCCAATCTGCTCGATGCGTATGAGCGTATCGAACATCCAGCATTGCGACGCACCCTTGAACGGGTGTATATTCCAACGCGCCAGTCTACGGCAACCTTCGCGCCTTTCACCGATGATCGCGCACCGGTTGAGCGTCTGGTCGATCTCCTGATTTTCGATACGTTGATACGTTAGTCATCTTTCCGTCTCGATGATGGACGATGGGGTGCGTTTGCGCCCTGCGGGGATTGTTTTGTGCATTGCACCGCCGATGGATGGGTTGCATGTTCATCGTTTCGGCTTTCATAGAAGTCCTCCTCCCGGTGACGGTGATCGTAGTGTGCGGATATGCGCTGCGACGCCGCTTCGAACTGGATCTCCCATCGCTCAATCGCTTAAGCATGTATGTTCTTAGTCCTGCATTGATCTTCACCACGATTGTGCGGATCGATGTGACCGGCGACGAGGCAGCGCGCATCATTGCCGCGTCCGTGGCACTGTGTCTGGGAATCGGGGTCGTCGGGCTGATTGTCGGTGCGCTTATGCGCCTGGATCGTGGCAGCCTGATGGCATTGCTTCTCTGTGTGATGTTCATGAACTCGGGCAACTACGGTTTGCCGACAACGCGCTTTGCGTTTGGTGAAGCCGGTTTTCAGCGCGCACTCCTCTACTTCATCGCGCAGACAATTCTGGCGCAGACGCTGGCAGTGCCGATCGCCAGCGCCGGACGCGGCGATCTCAGGAGCGCGGTGCGGCAGATGTTTGCCATGCCGCAGATCTATGCGGTCGCAGCGGGTTTGCTGGCACGCTTCAGCGGCATCGATCTGCCGTATCGCGGAGATGCGCTAGGCAGTGCGTTTCGTGGCGTGGCGCTGATGGCTGATGCCGCATTGCCGCTCTTACTGCTTCTGCTGGGCATGCAACTGGCAAATGGAACCACGGTGGAAGACGTTCGGTTGACCATGGTGGTTGCCGGGTTGCGGTTGGGGGTTTCACCGCTCATGGCGTATGGTCTGGCGCGCGCGCTGGCGCTCGATGACCTGGCGCTGCGGGTGGTGGTGCTCGAAGCCAGTATGCCCACAGCCGTCAATATGGTGCTCTACTCGCTCGAATTCAACGCCCGTCCGCGCTTCGTTGCAGGGGTGGTGGTCGTCACGACGCTGATGAGCCTGGTGACACTGACGCTGCTGCTGAGCGTGTTGCGTCGATGATGGATTGATGACGTTCAACCTTCAACCTTCAACCCTTCTCTACTCCCGCACCACCAGATACCCGATGAGGAGAATCAATTGAAAGACAACCGGGATCAACCCCCCGCCGATGAGTTGTCCGCCGCGCCATTCGTACAGTGCGCTCCACAACCCTGCCGCCAGCCAGAATGACCACCCGATTGCCCCCAGCCACAGAAGCGCCGCAAGCGGTTGAGCGCCGACAAGAAGCACAACCAGCGCTGTCAGCATGAGGAACAGACGTGGTTGCTGAACCCGTGGATAGAGGTATAGCGGACGCGCTCCCTCCTCACCGCCGCCGCTCATCTCGTCGAGCGCAGCTGTGGCCAGTGATACCAGGGGCCACTCGAGGAGCGCCAGGAGGGTCATAATGAGTGAAGCGACAATCAGGCGTCCATCCGGGGGAATATGCTGAACGAGTGAGCGATCGGCGAGCAACATTAGCGCAGGAAATACTGCGATTCCGAGCGCAGCTGGCAGCGTTTGCAACAGTCGTCCGACGACGATCTGCTGAGTGGTGGGGTCGGCGCGACTCTCCTCGACAAGGCGAGTGGCGGCTGCAGTCGACTGAACGCTCAGCAGCAGGAGATCTGATCGCGCATCACTCTGGAACGGAGGCGCCTGTGTATCGCCGGTTTCCCCGTGATGCCGCATAACCTCCAGCACAATGCGCTGGAGTAACGCATCGGCGTTGCTGATAGCTGTGGTGATCAGGATGCCAGGGGAGAGCGAACCATCGTAGAGAAAACTCACGATTCGTGCATCGACTGGCAATCCACCTGTAACCTGTATCAGCACGACCTGGCTGTTTTCGGAGAATTCGGTCACCTTCATGACGCGCAGACATGACCATGGGAGCGTGTATGTGCGCCACAGGCGACGGATAGTCAATCCCTCGCGGTGCGCCTCAAGCGCTGGCAAAAGATGGTACACAACCGATGCGACGCCGAGCAGGAAGAGCAGGACGATGTGCGCTTCGACTAGCAGCCACCATGGCGCTGGAAGAAGTCGCAGGTCAAGTTGATTGAAGACTGGCAATCGACGTAAGGCAGGAAATGTCATCGCCAGATAGGTCATGATCAGTGTCAGATACCGCAGGATCGCAACTGCTGCAACGAACGCTGCCGTCCCCGTCAGGGTGGCGCGAATGCGTCGCGGATACTCGCCGGTTACAACATCGCCAGAGATGGCAACCGCAGGCGGTGCATCATCGCGCCGGGACGAGCGTTGCGCAAAAAATGACAACGGGCTGAGCAACAGGCGGAACAATGGTGAACTTGCCCCCTCCTGCAACTCGACCTGTCGTCCGGTTGCCATGGTGCGCGCTGCACGGTCAGCTTCGCTGAGGAGCGTCTTGACCAGGTCATCGAACTCACTGATCTGTGATGTGATCAGAAACGCGGGGCGGAAACCCAGGCGATAGATGAAGCTGTACCAGCGATGCCATCCGGTCAGCCAGCCACGGTCGGTTTCGACCAGCAACACATAGCGATCACCGGCTTCGGTGACTTTGATAGTGCGGATATTTTCCCAGGGCACGGGCAGCCAGTCGTTGACAAATGCCACCAGCATGCCGCGTGCGCTGGTGCGCACCATCGGCAGACTGTTGCGCAGCAGAAGCGCCGCCAGCAACGCCAGCGCCAGCCAGAGCAGTGCGGGCAAGAGGTCCGCCGGTGTGTTCGGCGCTGGCGGATCGGCAGTGTTGATCGCCTGCACGAGATCGTCGAGCCAGGGAAGTTGAGCGAACAGCGTCGTATCGACTGAATAGATCGACCAGAGCAGGCGCAGCACATCACGCCCCAGACGCACCAGCGCCAGGGTGACAGCAACCGCCGACAGGAGTTCTATGGCAACGATCAAACGGAGGGGGTAGCGATGAACTTTTTCGATATTCACACGTCCGCCTCCGCAGCGGCAGGCGACTGATCTCCCATCAGATTGCGCACACGCAGCGCTGCCTGATCGAGCAGACGTTGACACGCTTCGGCAGTTGCGACGCCTTCTTCGTAGAGCGCCAGCGCCCGTGCGAGCGGGAGATCGCCGGTCTCAAGCTGCTCGACAATCTGTTGCAGACGGATGTACAGAGTCTCGTATTCTTCACCTGGAACAGGTTCGTTTGCGGACATAGCGTTTGATTCGGGATTATCAGGCGATTCTATCTCTACATGAACGATGAGCAGAACAGGAATTGCATACAGGCGAGAGATGTACTATTTGACACGGGCGCGGAAACTGCCACGGCGCACTGTGACCTCGATGCAATCATCAGGTGCAACCAGAGACGCATCGGTGATCAACGCTCCGGTTGTTGATTGCACCACAGCATAGCCACGGTCAAGCGTCGCCAGGGGGCTGAGCGCCTGGAGGCGACCGCGCACGCCATCAAGATGGGCGTGCGCCAGCGCGATACGTCGTTCGAGCATGATGGTTGCGCGGCGGATCAGGTCATCGATATACTGGCGGTCGCGTCGGATTCGGCGTTCAGGCGAACAGAGAGCCAGGCGCCTGTTCAGATGGGATACTTCATCGCGTGCACCGGTCAATCGCTGCGTCATCGCCGCGTCCAGGCGGTTGCGCAACTGGCGAATATCGTCGATTAGTTCAGTCATATCAGGAGACACCAGTTCGGCTGCTGCGGAGGGGGTTGGTGCGCGTACATCGGCGACAAAATCAATAAGCGTGGTATCGGTTTCGTGCCCAACACCGCTGACGACCGGCACTGGACTGGCAAACACAGCGCGCGCCAGCCGCTCGTCGTTGAATGTCCAGAGATCTTCGGCGGCGCCGCCACCGCGCGCCACAATGATAACATCGACATCAGTCTCATAGAGCGCATAGAGCGCCTCAATAATTGTATCGACAGCGCCAGCGCCCTGCACCTGGCAGGGCGCGAAGATCACTTCAGCGAGCGGATAGCGACGACGCAGAATGTTGAGCATATCCTGAAGCGCCGCGCCCGTCGGTGATGTGACAATACCGATCCGGCGCGGCAGCGACGGTAATGGGCGTTTCCGCGATTGATCGAACAGACCTTCTGCAGCAAGACGCTCCTTCAGGCGTTCGAACTGCGCCTGGAGCACGCCGATGCCTGCCGGTCGCAACGTATCGACATACAGTTGCACCTGACCACGCACCTCATAGAATGCCACCCGCCCATGGGCAAGCACAGCATCACCGTTAGCAGGCAGCGTCGCCATACGTGCCGCGACCGACTTCCACATCACTGCCCCGATCTGCGCATCGCCCTCTTTCAACGTGAAGTAACAATGACCGGAAAAGTGACGATTAAAACTCGAAACTTCCCCCTCAACCCACACATCGTTTAACAGATCGTCAGCGTCGAGCAAGTCGCGCAGGTACGTGTTGAGTTGCGAGACAGTCAAAAACCGCATGGCAATAAACTGACGGGCGTTCCTCGTCGACGTGTGTTGAGGGATAGCACGTTCGTTACAGCGGCTCGATAACCATTAATGGCTGCCCATACTCCACTGGTTGCGCGTTCTGAACCAGAATACGTACGACCCGACCAGCAAACTCGCTCTCGATCTCGTTCATCATCTTCATCGCCTCGATAATGCCGACCCGATCACCGACATTAATGATGTCGCCTTCCTGCACGTAGGGCGGATCCTTCGGTGACGGTGCAGCATAGAATGTTCCGACCATTGGCGCGGCAATGATTTTGCCTGGTGGGAGAGCGTCCGGCTCTGGTGCGGGTGTTACTGGCGGCGGCGTCTGCACCGGCGCCTGAACAATACCGATCGGCGGCGCCGAAGATTGCACGTTTGCGGCAATCGATGGTGTAACGAACATCGGCGCTGGCGTATGGGGATGCAGCGATGGACCTCGCTTGATATGCAGGCGTGTCGTGCCGCGCTCAATCGAGATCTCATTCACATCCGTGTTGCTGATCATGCGCAGTAGTTCGCGCACTGCGCTCAAGCCGAACTCGTCCTCGATCGACTGCACAGTGTGATCGCGCTCACCTTCGCTCATAGTGCTGCTCACTTCCTGCTCTGGCGGTGCATATGAGAGACTTTTCACAACGCATTATAACATGCAGCGGTACGATGGAATGCACGCATCATCTCTCCGGGTTTTGCGGTACACTCATGATGAGGGTGCACACAGAATGGCAGGCGCCAATTGTCAAAAGAACTTTTTTCATCGATGACTTTGCTGCAAAAACGAACCGCTGAGACGCCGAGGGCGCAGAGAATCCAAAAACGAATCGTGACGGATCGTGGTGAAGCGTGTGGGGGCATGACGCGCTATGGAATCCGTCTCTGCGAACACTGCGCCTCTGCGGTGACATCCCCTTTTTGTAGTGGATTCAACGATCTATCCGGGGAGGACAGTTCATGATTGTCGACAAGTATCTTGCTTCGCTGGCTGAAACGCTTGCAGCCGTTCCCCGTGAGCCGCTGCGCGCGATCGAAGAGACATTGTGGCAGACGTATCTCCGCGACGGGACGATTATTATCTGTGGGAACGGCGGCAGTGCCGCCACTGCGTCGCATTTTGCATGCGACCTAGCGAAGTGGACGATTTCCGACGGGCGCCGCCGTCTGCGCGCGCTTGCGCTGACCGACAATGTGCCATTGATGACGGCATGGTCGAACGACACAGCGTATGAGCGCGTGTTTGTTGAGCAGGTCATGTCGCTCTACCGTTCTGGCGATACGCTGGTAGCCATTTCAGGGAGCGGCAATTCACCGAATGTGCTACGCGCGGTTGAATGGATGGCGTCGCAAGGCGCCGCAACGATTGGACTGACCGGCTTCGACGGTGGGAAGCTGGCAACGCTGGCGCAGATTGCGGTCGTTGTTCCCAGCCATTTTATGCCCGAAGTTGAAGATGTGCACATCGCTATTTGCCACAGCCTGGCAGTGGCATTGGGTGAGCGGATTGGCGCCGAATGTCTATGACACTCGTCCTTGGTCTCGATTTTGGTGGCACGAAACTTGCCGCCGGGCTGGTTGATCTTCAACAAGGCAGCGTGCTGGCGCGCCGCTCGATGGCAACGCCGGTGTCCGGCGGCGCGTCTGCCAGTCTCCAGGCAATGCTGGCGCAGGCGCAGGCGTTGATCGCAGTTGCGCCTGCGCCTGTGCAGGGCGTCGGTATCAGTTTTGGCGGACCGGTTGCGGCGGATGGGCGCACCGTGCGTCTCTCGATGCACGTTGCCGGATGGGATCAGGTCCCGCTGGCGACGCATGTCGAGGAAGCGCTTCAGCTGCCTGCTATCGTTGCCAATGATGGTGATGCGGCAGCGCTGGCGGAGTACCATTTCGGCGCCGGACGGGGCGTGCGCAATCTGCTGTATCTGACCGTCAGCACCGGTATTGGCGGCGGCATAATCATCGACGGGCGCCTGCATCGTGGCGAACGCGCCTGGGCAGGCGAGGCGGGGCATCAGGTGCTGAAGCCCGACGGTCCACCCTGCCCGTGTGGGCGCAACGGCTGTCTGGAGGCGCTAGCGTCGGGATTGTCGATCGCACGCGAGGCACGGTTGCGGTTGCGGGGACCCGATGGCGCAACCAGCGCGCTGGCTACCATTCCGCCCCACAAGTTGACCGCGCAGCACGTTGCAGAAGCGGCGGCGGCCGGCGATGCTCTAGCGCGCGCAGTGTGGAACGAGGCGATGGGATGGTTGGGAATCGGCATTGCTTCAGCCGCGAACCTGCTCAATCCCGGGCGTGTCGTGCTTGGCGGCGGGTTGACCCGCGCTGGTGCGCTCCTGTTCGACCCCGTGCGCCACGTGGTTGCGCAGCGCGTGATGGATCCAGAAGTAAGCGTTGTACCTGCCGCGCTTGGCGATGATGTCGGCGTCCTGGGGGGTGCGGCGCTGCTGCGCGAACCTTGACAGCGCCCGGCGTGGGTGCTAGAATGCGAGTGGTGATGGCCCCGTAGCTCAATTGGATAGAGCGGCAGCCTCCGGAGCTGCAGGCTACTGGTTCGAGCCCAGTCGGGGTCACCAACAACACGTTCAGCCCCGCTTCAGCAATCTTCAGGAATCTTCGGATCTCTTTACGACGCTGTCTTTGTCCGCAAACGTCGCAGGATGTGCGCCAGCGTCAGTAGCACCTCGCGTCGGTACCCTGCGACAGCCTCCGTATCCTTGAGTTCCAGGCGATCATAAATAGCATCAATATATTTGCGCACGGTCGTTACCCTGATTCCGAGTTGATGGGCGATTGCCTCGGTGGTGCACGCCATCCGCTCCGCGACCGCGCGTTGTTGCGGTGTCAGGTCGTCGAAGCGGTGCGCCAGTTTGACGACGATTGCCGCTACCGCCGGTTCAAGCGCGTCCAGAAACATCTGATCCCACGAGTCGGTCGCTGCGTGGTCGATGCCGGGCTGGAAAAACACATCCTGGCGCAGCGCGTGGGTGATCGCATTGTGCAGCACCTCTTCCGGACTACCTTTCGCCACATACGCCAGACCGGTATAACCGCTGGTCAGCAGCGGCAATATCGGTGCAATCGTGCCGCCATAGGCGCTCCAGATCACCACGGCCACCGCCGGATCGCGGCGCTTCAAGGCATGCACTAGCGTGATGCCGCGTGAGCGCGATTGAGGGATTGATTCCGCCGGATTGTCGCGGAGCGCCAGATCGACAATGGCAAGCCGGGGTGGCGGATGCCGGGCAATCAAGGCAGAGGCATCGGTATAGGTCTCAGCAGCGAGCACCGTAAACCGGAGCGACTCGAGGTACTGACCGAGCGCCCAACGGGCAAACGGGTCATCTTCGATTACAAATGCCGTTGCAGGTCCTGAAATGGGCACAGACATACAGTGCTCCATAGCGATCTAGGACCAGTACGAGCGTTCGAGCGCCGGAACTTTCCGTGATGGTCAGAGCAACCAGAGCAGAAGGATTGCGCACTGTCTCACCAGCGCTGCACAATCATACCATAACCCGGCGCCCTCGTATGCAGATGAACCTGCCGGCATCGCCGGATCCCTGTCTGACATTCCGTAACGCTCTCGTATGTGGGTACACGAAGCAAGCAGGGGCGTATCCGATCGGTGATCACGGCAATGTTGCCATAGAAGAATACCTCATTTTTAGGATTGTGGTGAATGGGGAGATGCGTATGACTGTCTAGAGGAAGTAAAAACAAGTGCGTGCTCTCTGTGCGAGACTTGCAACTTCGTGAGCGTGCCGCACATCTCAGCAGGAAAGAGTGTGTTTACCCGTTTTGTCCCCGGTGGTTGTTGGGACACTCCTCCGCTTCCAGCCACCGACGCCGAACCGGTACAGGCAACGGCGCGATGAACACAGAGACGCGGCAGCGTCCCAACTGCCGACGCGGTTGAGGCGCATTGCTGCTGTACTGCTTGTCGCTGCACGGGTGATATTCCTCATCTGATTATGACAAGTTAACCGAAAAAGAACCGAAAGTGGGGTGATATACTGCAGGTAGGGGAAAGACTGTGGCGGAGCATTAGTGATAATATCAAGCCTTATAACGAGTGTATCAAGTCAACAGCCTTCGAGCCTTCGGCGCGCGTTCATATGGGTGGGTTTGTCTGTGGTGAATTCTTGTGAGGCTTATCATGACAGATATTGCTAGAAAAGAGCCATCACAAGCTAAAGGACCGTCTCAAGCTAGAGAAGCACCATCACAACGATCTAGCGACTTCCGTCGGTCAGTTCTGTTGATCGAAATTCCGGTCGGCTTTTTATTTTCCCCGTTTAACTTTGATGGTTTTATGCGTTTTGTGGCACGTCATTATGTGCTTGACGTCAATCAGTCTTTATCAGAATGGATAATCGATTTTTCTTATCTTCTCCGTTACATCTATGCTATGCTACATCAAACAGAGGTCGACCTTTTTATCTTCCTACTCTGTCTCGCCTTGTGCAGTCTGTGTATTTACTTTGCTTTATTTCTTCTCTCTTCATTTAGAGAGGAGTATTCGATGGTATTTTTGGTGGTTCGGGGAGATTAATCGTCGGTTCTTTAGTTTGCCTATTTTAGTCCGGACTATTTTCTCATCCTTGCTTTTCGTGTTTACAATCATCAATTTCTTTGCTGAGTTACCGGCGAAGCTATTCGAATGGCTTATCCCACTCCTGACCATTTTGTACTACATAGGATTGATATTGTTGGTGCTCTGGTCGGTTTTGTTAACTGTTCGAGCTTTATGGGAGCGTTACGAATGGAGTGCAGTCATTACAGCGGTATTGATGGTGATAGTTGCTTATCTGTGGGAAAACCAATTTTCCGTTTTTATTAACCGACGTTCTCCAGCCCACCCCTAGTTTACTGATGATATAGCATCTTTAGGCGCCATTTTAGATTCTTCGGCAAGTTTTCTCGGAAAAAATGTTGCTTATCCTCGTTGCTAGAACGCTTATCCTCGTTACCGGAATCGGTATTATTGCTTTATTCGGGCACCTGCTTATTGACCAGTACAAGGCCGCTTGGGAGAGCGGTAGTGGTAGCAAAGGTTATTAGTAAGGAAGCTTTAGTTTTGGTTCTCGCGGCACCTATAGGCATATTTCTGCTTTTTTTCAGGCAATTGCACCAAAGGAGGATTAGAATGCTATTATAGGAATATGACCAGAAACTGTATTCCTAGCTTGTTGATGCTATCGCATTGCGCGGGTATCGCCATACGATGAGGATTGAGCGGTTATGTGCGTAAATAAACGCAGAATCTGAACTGAAGGTGCCATCACCTGCACTCTTAACGCTCATCTGCCGAGATGCCTTGACTTAGAGAATGTATGGAGTGCATAATCCATCCGTAGACAAGATACCACATTTCAACTACTTGTCTATCTAGATAGATAGCATCACGGTTGAAACATACAGAACAACTCACCCGGAGTATGCACAAGGGAGGTATCCAATGCCACGTGTTGATGTCGAGCCCGAAGAGTTGCTGCGCTTTGCAGCCGAGCTGAAAGCGTTTAACGAACAGCTCCGCGAACGTACCTCTCGTCTTCGAGTAGGTTTTAAGCAAATTGGGCGAAAAATGGCGCGACCAGGAACGCAAAAAGTTCGCCGGGGAGTTTGAGAAAACAAAAGGCTCGTTAGAGCAATTTATCCGCATCGCCGACGAGCACGTTTCTCACCTTCAAAAGAAAGCCAGGAGTCTTGATAGATATTTTCAGTCTTGATGGATATTTTCGACGAGATGCTCTTGTTCTCGTCGAAGTATCATGAACACGTATCAAATCCCGGATTCTACCGAGCAACTAACTACGCTCGTTGCGTAGAGTGTGGTATTTTTGTGCAAAAGTTTCCGGGCAGGCTCTAGAGTGCTTTAGACGAGAGGATAGCTTGAATGACTCCTGCACGTGTAAGATCAATCGATAAACTGGAAGAGTTCAGGGTAAACCTGATCCGTTTCAAAGCCCAGATGCTGGAGGTGCTTGATAGTCCCGAAACCGCAATCCGCTTCATGGAGGAGTTGCTCCAGGATCAAATGAATTACCGGCGTAGGGAGGTGCTCCGACGGAGGGAAATACTTGATCGGAGCTCACGAGAGTCGCGCTTAACTGCACAACGTGATCTGAAAAGGGCAGACGCCGATTTACTCGAGATCATGAAGTGGAGACGCCTGGTATTGGAACAGGCCAAGGAATATCGCCGTCAGGCACGGCAGCTCAAAGCGTGGCTGGAAGATGAATGTCCGACGGCAAACGCATTTCTGGAACGCAAGATTGACACATTGCAACGCTATGTGGCAATAGGGGCGTCCTCTAGCGGCTATGCCACGGTATCGCCGACGGTCGCGAGCGTAACCTTTGCTGCTCCTGTCGGTCAAACAGGGGTGAATGAAGCCCTGTCTGCTGCTGTCGAACTTGCCCGCCGATTGGTCAACGACATTTGTGGCAAGCTAGACGCAACCAGGACAGACCTTGCGGCGCACCTGATAAGTGGTGAATACCCCAACTTTCAAGAGCGACCTCATCCAAATATGGCTTTCATCGTGTCTTCACGGCGCCTGACGTGCCGCTTATTGTACTGGAGGAATCCAACCTGTCTTCAACCGGGCAATCCTACCGCGGCCTAACCTGGCGCGGCGAGCGGGAAGCTCCAGGACGGATCGAAGCTCGGGTGGAGAAAAAGGAAATTCCGGCCTCGACTCAATGGTCTTCAACTGAAGAGCGTATCGCTTCGTTGGTGAAGGATGTGGGTTTTGACCATCCTCCTGCGGTTGCTGTCGTCATTCATCGTGAGCGTTCGCAGGCTGATGTGTATGTGCATTCTGCCGGTAGCAATACCTGGCAGCTTCCGTCGCAGGAGGTTGTATCGACGGAACAACTGCAGACACCTTCCCTGCTGGAGTCAAAAGTGTGATACCCATATCCCAGAGTGCACCAACGAAAGGTCTCTTCCAGGATATTCCACTTGATCAGATTGATTGGGATGACGTTGGCAAGCTAACGCCTGCGGATTATCGCAAGGTTTCTTGTGAGGAGATGCAAGAAGGTTTGCACAAACTTATCCATGTTGTGTGACTGGCAGTTGAGAGAGGGGCAACTGCAGATTATTTCGACCAGATGGATCAAGCGCAGGGATTAGACTTCATCAAGGTTCACTTTGATTTTCAGAATACTCTTTGCGTTTCAACCGAATTCGGAAGTTGTTCAACCCGCAACGCGTTTCCATGACCTTATCCCGAAATTCGGAACAACCGGAACGTATGATCTCACGAATGATTCGATACCGCTTAACTTCGCCGATAACATGTTCAATGCGCACGCGAACCGATGATATACGCCGATTATTCGCCTTTTCTTGCGGCGTGAGCCTTCTGTGGCGCGGCTTCTGCTTCGGTTGAATCACCAGCATGCCATGCACGTCAAATCCTTGGAACCCGGCGTCTTGATAGAGCAGACTTGCTGTCGGAGGGGTATACTTCGCTTCATCCGCGATACTCTTGTCATGCACTCTTCCTTCATACGTATCGCTCAAAAAGTGAATAGCGCCGAATTCATCAACAATAAGAACATTCTTGAGCGTATGCCGTTTCTTCTTGCCGCTGTAATACAATTCTCGGTCAACTTTATCACTTGGACGATAAATGGGACGTTCTACGCCGTCATGGATAAAAGGGAGGTCGGAGCCGCCGTTGGCGGCGGTTCCTCCTGCAATCGCTGCGCCAGTCCGTCGGCAGTGTGCGCCGGAAGGAGATGTTGCCGTGATAGCGCGTAGTTGAGCGCTCCATGCAACAGATGCACCCATTTACTCACGTTTGACTGACTCATATGGAAGATCTATCCGTACATCGCGTGTGTCGGATTTTGTTTGAGATACGTCAAAATAAAAAGCAATGTATCCTCCGTGGTCGGAAGTGGCGAGTTTGCATAAGAGACGGAGCGACGGCAATACCGGACATGACCATCAATCGTGTGACATTGCATATATGCTTCAAATGCGGCGTGAAAGATCGGAACCAGTGCGTGAAACTCGTCAGCGGTCAGTCCAGTCATAGAACGTCATTTCGTCGGGTTTTCGATGATGGATCGATACTTGCAATCGCGTCTCCCTCTATTTCAGCTCGTATAAAAATAGTATACCAATTAAACCTTGATGAAGTCTACTGCAAATGGTTGGAACTCGTTGATTATCATGCTGAAGCGCGCCGCGCCGAAGCGCAGCAGGCGTATCAGCAAGTGGTTGATGCAGCCCAACGACAATAAGATGAAATTATACAGCACGTGCAACCCATTCTGCCTGGCCACATCAGCCTGGCCGACCAGCTCGCCCCTCCCTGGCAGAGCGACGTCTGGCAACACTGGCAGCCTGGAACGCTAACACCTGGTCGGATGGGTACATTCGCGCTCGGTTCCATACCCGCACTCTTCGCTTTCCCAGCGGGAAGACCGCTGGTCTTCAAAGACTCAGGTAACGGGAGGGCCTACGGCATTGCCAGCATTCAGTCTCTCCTGCTGCGCCTGCTCGCTTCCGTCCCGCCCGGCAAACTCCGCTTTATCTTCATCGACCCTGTCGGTTTGGGGCAGCATGTCGCACCCTTTCTGCATCTGGCAGATTATGACGATCAACTGATTACCGGCAAGGCCTGGTCGGATCCGAGGCACATTGAACAGCGCTTGGCTGAGCTGACCGAACATATGGAGAACGTCATCCAGCAATATCTGCGCAACCAGTACGCCACTATTGAGAACTATAACGCTCACGCGGGCGAGATCACTGAACCGTACCGTGTGCTGGTCGTCTTCGACTTCCCGGTCAACTTTAGCGAGACGGCGGCACGACAGCTGGTCAGCATTGTCCAGAACGGTTCCCGCGCGGCGTTTATACCGTTATCCTGATAGCCTCTGATAAACCCCTGCCCTACGGATTCAATCTCAACGACCTGACGCAGCACACGGAGGTCATCAGGTTCTTGCATAACGAGCATTGGTGGGGTTGGTCAGATGGGACGAAAGAATACTGGCTGGCATTAGATAAACCGCCAGACACTGCGCTCTTCAACCGTATCGTATTCGACGTCGGCGCGGCGGCGAAAGCTGCCAGCAAGGTGGAGGTGCCCTTTGACTGTATCGCGCCAAAGGAATACTGGAAGGGCAATAGCAGTGACGGCATCCGCGTGTTCTTGGGTCCATCCGGCGCCCGCACGTTCCAGGAACTGGTGTTGGGCGACGGTACAAAGCAGCATGTTTTGATTGCCGGACGAACCGGCTCCGGCAAATCGACCCTCCTCCATACCCTGATCATTAACCTGGCGCTCACCTGCAGCCCCGATGGAGTGGAAATCTATCTGGTCGACTTCAAAGAAGGTGTGGAGTTCAAGATTTACGCCACCCATCAACTGCCCCACGCTCGCGTGGTGGCGATTGAGAGCGAGCGCGAGTTTGGTCTGAGCGTGCTCGAGGCGCTGGAAGCCGAACTCAATTATCGTGGCAAGCTCTTCCGCGAGGCTGGCGCAGCGAATATCTCTCAGTACCGCGCAAAAACCAGGCAGAAACTGCCGCGTATCCTGCTGCTGGTGGACGAATTCCAGATCTTCTTCACTGAAGACGACTCCATTGCGTCTAAGGCTGGGCGAATTCTAGATCTGCTAGTACGGCAGGGGCGCGGTTTTGGCATGCACGTGCTGCTCGGTTCACAAACCCTCGCCGGGGCGTATACGCTGGCGCGCAGCACGATAGACCAGATGGCTGTGCGTATCGCCTTGCAGTGCTCGGAAGCCGACTCGCGCCTGATCCTGGCGGACGACAACCCTGCTGCCCGCCTGCTCTCCCGCCCCGGTGAAGCCATCTACAACGACGCTAACGGGCGGGTGGAGGGTAACAGCCGTTTCCAGACGGCATGGTTGCCCGAGGACCAGCGCAACGCCTATCTGACGCAGATTGCGGAACTGGCAAAACAGAATGGGTATCGCCCGTCGTGGTCACAAATCGTCTTTGAAGGCAACGCTCCGGCTGAGGTGAAGAAGAACGACAGGTTACGCGATCTGCTCACGGCTCCGGCATGGTCAGCGCCGACACACCGCGAGCAGTTTGCCTGGCTGGGCGACCCGATTGCCATCCGCGATCCGGTTGCCGCTTCCTTCTGCCGTCAAAGCGGGAGCAACTTGCTCGTAGTCGGTCAAGACGAAGAGGCGGCACTGGGCATGATGGCAGCGGCGCTCATTAGTCTGGCGGCGCATCTCCCGGTCGGAAGCAGGAGTGAGGGTGAGAATGGTGCCGACTTCTACGTGCTGGACTTCAGTGCAGTGAATACTCCCTATGCCGGGCTGTGGTACACCCTGGCTGGCATCCTGCCCCACACGGTCAAAGTAGGACGGCGCATTCAGTTGCCTGGATTAATCGCTGAACTGGCTGCCGAAGTACAGGCGCGGCTCAATAGCGAACGTTCGAGCGTCTCGTCACGTTACCTCTTCCTCTTTGGTCTGCACCGGGCGCGTGATCTGGATCAGGATGACATGGGCTATAGCAGCTATGGTGAGGACTCAACAGATTCCAATCCAGCCCGGCAATTCATGACAATCGTGCGCGAAGGGCCAGACCTGGGCATCCATACCCTGGTCTGGTGTGATACGAAGGCCCATCTGGATCGCAGCCCGGATCGCCGTACCCTGCGCGAGTTCACGATGCGCGTTGCCCTGCAGATGAGTGAAACGGACTCGGCTGATCTGCTGAATTCATCGCTAGCGAGTAAACTCGGGCCGTACCGGGCATTATTCTATGATGAGGGAGAAAATCGGTTGGAGAAATTCCGACCGTATCGGTTACCGTCGGCAACGTGGCTGGAACAGGTGAAGCAGTGGTTCAAAGCCAGAAGCTGATACTGTCCGGTATGTTCATCGTAGCCGGCGCTGCCTGAAAGCGTGATTCGGAAACTACAGACTTCATCAGGAGGCTCGATTTTCTTCCCATCAGAACGCCATGTCCACCATCGATAGATGCCACAAATCCGGGTTTCTGATCGCGCTTCTTCATCACCCCCACGACCAGAGCGCCCAACCTTCACCCGGTGTGCGGCAGCGACCGGTGAGGCGTTTCGACCGGCGTCGCCTAGCGTGTTTGTCGTTCGAGGGCGACGAGGAGCAGCGCAACATCGGCGGGGTTGATCCCTGCCAGGCGCGCCGCCTGCCCGATGGTCGCCGGTCGAAAGCGCTGCAATGTCTGCCGCGCCTCGTTGCGCAGCCCGCGCAGCGCGGCGAAATCGAAGTCGGGCGGGATGCGCCGCGACTCCATACGGCGCAATCGTTCGACCTCGCGCTGTTGTTTGAGCAGGTAGCCGCTGTACTTCGCTTCAATTTCGACCTGTTCGGCAACATCAGCTTCGCATACTGGCAGATCGAGCGTCGACTGGAGTTGCCAGTATCGTACCTCAGGGCGGCGCAGCACTTCTTCGGCGCTCATCTCACTGGTGAGCGGCGCAATTCCGGCAGCGCTCAGACGGGCGTTGATCGCTGCTGACGGGTACAGGCGTTTGCCGCGCAACAGGGCAAGCAGGCGCTCCACTTCTTCGCGTTTGCGCTCGACGGCTGCCACACGTTCACGGTCGACCAACCCCAGCTCGCCTGCCAGCGGCGTCAGGCGCAGGTCGGCGTTATCGGCGCGCAGCAGGAGGCGATGCTCGGCGCGCGAGGTGAACATACGGTACGGCTCGCGGATCTCTTTTGTGACTAGGTCGTCGATCAGCACGCCGATATAGGCTTCATCACGACGAAGAAGAACAGACGGCTTCCCCTGAACGAAACGCGCAGCATTGATGCCGGCCATCAACCCCTGCGCAGCCGCTTCTTCGTACCCTGTCGTACCGTTGATCTGACCTGCGAAGAACAACCCCGGAGCGCGGCGTGACGACATATCGGCGGCGATCTCGCCGGTTGCGAGCGCATCATATTCGATGGCGTACCCGGCACGCATCAGTTCGACGCGGCGGAGCGCCGGGATGCTCCGCAGCATCGCCCACTGCACATCTTCCGGCAGCGACGTGTTGCATCCCTGCACGTAGACCTCGTGCGTCGACCAGCCTTCGGGTTCGAGGAACAGCCCGTGACGCTCCTTGTCGGCGAAGCGCACGATCTTATCCTCGATGGAAGGGCAGTAACGTGGACCGACCCCTTCTATGATCCCGCTGAACAGCGGCGCGCGATCCAGGTTGCGCCGTACGATCTCGTGAAACTCCGGCGTCGTATGCACCAGGTAGCAAGGCAACTGCGGTCGCCAGGCATCGAGGAACGGTTCAGGATACGCGCTGGCGGGAGGACCGCCGAATGCCGGTTCGGGAGGCGCTTCGTTCAGGGCGCGATAGTAAAAGCCGAAGAACAGCGGGGTTGAACTGCCGTGCTGCACGCTTGTGAGCGAAAAATCGATTGTGCGCGCATCGATGCGCGGCGGCGTACCGGTCTTGAGCCGCACCAGCGGAAAGCCAAGCGCAGCGAGATCTTCACCGAGCGCAGTGGCAGGCGCTTCGCCCGCCCGCCCTGCGCCCCAGATCGCGTCGCCAGTGATCGCCCTGCCACGCAGAAACGTGCCGGTTGTCAGCACCAATGCCCGACACTGGTAGATCCGTCGGGTATGGGTCACGACTGCGTAGTGACCGGGGCAAAGCGCTTCCGCATCGTCGGTATCGCTGCCATTGCGATTGATTGGTCGCGGAAGAATAATACGCTCGATCATCGCCTGGCGGAGATCAAGGTTGGGGATCGTTTCGAGCGTCTCTTTCATCACCTTCGCGTAGAGGCGCTTATCCGCCTGAGCGCGCGGCGCCTGCACCGCCGGACCCTTGCTCTCGTTAAGCAGACGGATCTGGATGAAGGTGCGATCGGTCACGCGCCCCATCAGTCCGCCCAGCGCGTCGATCTCACGGACCAGATGCCCCTTTGCCGGGCCGCCGATCGACGGGTTGCACGACATGTGCGCCAGTTTATCCAGATCAATCGTCAGTAGCAGGGTACGACACCCCATGCGCGCTGCGGCATGCGCCGCTTCGCATCCGGCGTGCCCTGCACCGACAACAATGACATCGTAGATATATGGATGGATACTGTGCATAGATATGTTGTGGAACGGTTATCCGACAATACCGGTCAAAAGCACACGTTTTGTTGCTACGAACGCTGGTTTTGCCAGCCTGTTCATCATTGCAGTCGCTGTGAAGACGCTAGCTCAGTTATCTGGATAGACCTTTTCAATTATACAGCGTTTTGAAGAGAAGATCAGGGTCATATGCTACAATGAGGACATGATGAACCACTGTGCTTCGCAACCTACCGGCGTGCTTCTGCGCGTTCCACTGTGTGTGGCATGCGTCGTACTCATGCTCATGGGATGTACAACTGTTCCCGCGACGGAGGAACCGCAGGCGGGCGGCGGATTTTCGCCAGAAGTTGTGACCGAGAGTTTTTTCGAGGATCTGCAGCGCGCATTGCAGGACCCGAATCTGCAACAGGAAGAAACGCGCAGTTTCTGGGCGGAGCGTTTATCGGGGTACTTTGCCCCGGCGGAGCGTGACACGCAACGCCTCGCCTTGCGGCGTGCGCTTGCATCGTTTGCAGCCGGCCTGCGTCAACTGGCGGACGATGAGACTGCCATATTCGAGTTTCGTGATTTTGAGCCGGTGGAAAAGATCGCCGACGATGGTGAGCGGGCGCTGGTGCGTCTGCCGTCGGCTACGATTTCAATGATGCTGATACGCACCAACGAACGCGGTTCATACGTTTTCTATGAGCAAACCATTAGTCTCAGCCAGGTCATCGGGCGTCCTGATGGCACCGTGCCGGTTATCAATATTGATGGACGGTGGTATTTGACCGAGGGATGAGTAGCAATGGGGGCAAAGACTGCGCCATTTGATCAGCAACGCAAGCCTGCATCTTCGAGCGATACGGCGGTACGTTATCGAGAACGGCGTCAACAGCAAATGCAGGCGCTGGCGCAACTCGACTGTCTGAAAGGCGTCACGCCCGATACCCTGGCGCGCCTTGCGGCGTGCGCAACATTGCGTGCATTCGTGCCGGGCGCAATCATTGTGAATGAACAGCGTCCCATCACGTTTCTCTCGTTCATTCTTCGGGGTTCTGTCAGTCTGACGCTCCATGATCGGGCAGGGCGTCAGGTGTTGATTGGCGTTCTCAGTCGTGGTGATTGTTTGGGGGTTGCAACGCTGTTTGGCGACCGTTTTCGCGGAGCGACAGTACGTGCTGAAACCGTCTGTTATCTGGTGCAGGTCCCGCTGACAGAAGTTCGCGCGATGCTGCCCGGTTCACCGGAACTGGAACGGGCATTGCGCCAGATCTATCAGCAACGCCTAGTCGAGAGCACGCTGGGTCGCGTACCGCTCTTCAGTCGTCTGTCGCCGACTGAACGCACCCATATTGCCAGAGTGTTGCGCCCGATGCAGTATAGTCGTGGCGCAATCGTGCTCCGGCAGGGGGCGATCGGTGATGCGCTGTATATCGTCATGTCGGGTCAGGTGGTTATCGAGCAGAACGGTCATGTGATCGCCTATCTTGAAGAGGGCGATTTCTTTGGAGAGATGTCGCTGCTGACCCATCAACCGCACAATGCGGACGTGCGGGCGCTGACGCCGGTAGAGGCACTGGCGCTGCCGGTCCAGGATCTGGAGGCGCTGCTGGCGAGTCGTCCCGAACTGGCGATGCAACTGCGCGAAGTCGTCGAGCAGCGCAAAGCCGCGAGTCGGGCGATCCGCAGCGATGCAGAGCGTCAGGCGCAATTATCGGCGATGCTGGAACATGGATTGCGCCGGGGAACCCACATTCTGGTGCGCGACCTGAGTCTGTGCAAGCCCGAGTGCAGGATTTGCGAAGATGCCTGTGCATCACGTCACGGCACCGGGCGCATTCACTTTTCCGGTTTGACCCTGAACGGTATCGAAATTGCTGATGCATGTCGGCAGTGTCGTGTGGGAGCAGAGTGTGTCGAAGCCTGTCCCGAGGATGCCATTATCTGGAATGAGAGTGGCGCACTGTTCATCAGCGATGCGTGCAACGGGTGTGGCGCGTGTGTGCCAGCGTGTCCTTACCATGCTGTGGACATGCGTTCCATCGCTCCGCCGCATCAGTCGCCGCTCTGGGGATTGTGGCAGCGATTGCAGCGCTGGCGCACGCCGGTCATTCCGCTGGAAACAGACCGTCAGACGCAACAACGGGCAAACAAGTGCGACCTGTGCCACGGATACAACGATCTGGCATGCGTCAGCGCCTGTCCGACCGGCGCCCTGCGGCTTGTGTCGGTTGAGGAAGTGTTCCCATTATGAGCCGGGTTGTTCGCTTGACATGACCATACCGGCGCGTTATGATGGCGCTGTATCTATCCATGACACGGTAACGGTGGTGCTGCATATTAGCGCATAACTCCTTGAGGAGGCGCGATGGCGACTGGAAGCCAGGGTGTGTCCGATCTGGCACAGCGCGTGAGTGGCTGGTTCAGCGATCACCAGGCGATTGCCTGGTGGATGAATGTACTACGTCTCGGCTTGTTTCAACTGGGCTTGGGGGTCGCACTGGCACCGATCACCGGCACGCTCAATCGTGTGTTGATCGGCGATATGCACATTTCGGCTGCTCTTGTCGCTTCATTAATGGCGATCCACTACTTTGTCTCACCAGTACGCGCAGTCTTCGGTTATCGGTCGGATGTAGAACGGGCGCGAGGGCGCTGGCGCATGCCCTACGTGGTATTGGGCCTCATGCTGACCTATGGCGGGCTGGCGACTGCGCCGTTCTCGTTGATCCTGCTGGGTCCCAATGACTCGATGCCGTTCACAATCGCGCTCATTATCTGCACTGCGATTTTCCTGGCGTATGGCGTCGGCGTCAATATCGTCGAAACCACCTATCTGGCACTGGTCAGCGATATTACTCCACCGCGCGATCGCGGGAAAGTGCTGGCAGTGCTGTGGATGATGCTGGTAGTTGGCACTATCGTCAGTTCGATCATCATTGGTGCAATCCTCGAACGATATTCGCCAGTGCTGTTGATCCAGGTAATGCAGGGTTCGGCGGTCATCTTCGCTGTGCTGGCGACTATATCACTGTTGGGACGTGAGCAACTGCGTCCTGATGGAACCCTTGTCAACCATACCGATGATATTCGTGTGCGTTTAACGCTGGTTGAGCAACTCCGTGTAGTCTGGCAGCAACCGGGGTTGCGTGCGTTGTTTGTTGTGCTGTTTGGCGGCACGCTGGCGCTCGCCACGCACGATGTGTTGCTCGAACCGTATGGCGGTCAGGTACTCGGCATGAGCGTCGCTGCCACAACGCGGTTGACGGCGTTGTGGGGCGTGGCGATGATCATCGGGATTACTGCCGCAGGTCTGGCGTTGTGGCGTGGATACTCTCCTATTGGAGTGATCATCGGCGGGTGCATTTCCGGCGCGCTTGGGTTCCTGGTAGTCATTCTAGCAGGCGGAAGCGTCGATGTGAATATGTTCCGCAGCGGTGTGATGTTTATTGGTATCGGTCGCGGATTGTTCATCGTTGGTTCAGTGGCGTTGATTATGGCACTTGCCGATCGTGCGCACGCTGGATTGTTCATTGGTCTATGGGGTGTGACGCAGGCGCTGGCGCAAGGTTTCGGCACAGTGGGCGGCGGCCTGGCGCGCGATATTGCGCAACAGCAAACCGGTAGCATCCTGCTCGGATATACTGCGGTTTATGTCGCAGCACTGGTTATTCTGCTTCTTACCCTGGGGTTGATTATAGTGTTGCGTCTCGGGCGTCAGTTGCGCGAGGGCACCGTCCGCTCACCCTGGTCGGGGTTGCAGGATCTGCCCGGTGATCAGATACTCTTCTAACATCAAATCCTGATAATCTCGCCTGCCCATGGATGTTCTAGAATGCTCCTGGCTTGCTGAAACAGAGCACGTCTTCGCACTGCCTGGGCATACAGGTGTCTCACCTGCACGCAGCGATATTGACCTATCATGTCATGGGAGTGAGGACCTTGCCCTTGGCCGCTGCGCGACGGCAAGATGCCCTCGCTCCGGGTAACCGGCTTGGATGGTGAACAAACACTGGTAGACCGTATGTCGTGTTCTACCACTGTTTGATAGAAGATATGCGATCCACGTCATGCTCTGATCCTAGATAGAGTTGCTCCATGATCCGCTATGTTGTACCGCTGATCTACGCGCTGGTTCTCTGGTGGGTGTCGACTGCTATTATTATTCTGCTCTATCGATTGCCGCAGCGCACCTATCGCCTGAGTTTCGCTGTGCTCACGGCAATCGGGCTGGCGTCGCTCTACGGAGTGTGGCTAGCGCGTGACGACACCAGTATACTGGGAGCATATCTGGGATTTACCTGTGGAACGCTCATGTGGGGGTGGCAACTTGCCGGTTTCTACATGGGGTTCGTTACGGGACCGCGTCAGGAGCCATTGGTCTGGCACCCTAACAGTTTCGTTCGGTTCGGGCAGGCGGTGCATGCGAGCCTGCATCACGAACTGGCTGCCCTTGCTGGCGCTGTCGTTGTGGCAGTGCTCAGCTGGAATGCTGCGAACCAGACAGGCTGGTGGACGTACCTGTTGCTCTGGCTCATGCATCTGGCTGCCAAGATTAATATCTTTCTAGGTGCGCGCAATTTTCACGTCGGATTACTGCCGGATCACCTGCGTCACCTCGGCATTTTCTTTCGCTATCGTCCAATGAATCTGTTCTTCCCTCTTTCCGTCACTGCTGCTATTGTGGTGGCGACGTTGCTGGTGCGATGGGCGCTCCGCCCTGATGCGACCGATTTTGAAGCGGTTTCTGGAACGCTGCTCAGCTTTCTTACCCTGCTGGGCTTGCTCGAAATCTGGTTGCTGATGATCCCGCCAGTGGGTGCCATGTGGGGCGAACGCTGGTTGGACGTCGGGTAGGCGTATTACCAGTAATGAACCAGTGGTATATCGGTCATACTCAGCAATCCGGATTCGGCTCTGCGAATGCTAGCAATTGCATTGACCGCGATAGCAGCAGTCGCACTATCTCCATGGATGCCGCCCGGAATCGTCATACGCAACGGAGGATCGCCGTCGATCTCAACTGTATCCTGCGGATCGGGCGCACCGACGTACATCTGCAATTCGAGGGCAATCACCTCGCGCTCACCAACGTAGCCGCGCGCAATCTGACGCACGCCAGCAACCTGCCCGACGGCGACGGAAACATGTTCAGTGGCAATTGCGTGTTCAGCAAGGACGGGCATAATCGTGTCATCGCCAGCGTCGAGTTGCCACCCAAGTGCCGCTGCGATCATGTGCAGAGACTCAGGCAATCCAATGTGGCGCACTGTGCCTTCATGCACACGTTGGGCGAATTCGTCGGGTGTCAGCCCGGCGCCAATCTTGCGCTGCAACGGAGCGCGTCGCTGCGCTGCATCAACAATGCGCAGCACGCGAATGGCGCGCACCTCAGCGCACGCCGCCGTCAGCATAATCGGCAACGCATCCATTGCATAACCAGGGTTGACCCCTGTACCGAGCACGGTAACGCCAGCAGCGCGCGCCGCAGCGTCCAGATCCGCTGCTATCTGTGGTTGGGTGCTCCACGGGTAGGCGAGTTCCTCGCACGTCGAAATGACATCAGCGCCAGCGGCGATACATTCCTGCAACTGCGGTACAGCGGCAGCGAGCGACGAAAGAGTGGCATGCAACACAACATCGGGGCGTGTGTTTCTCAACGTCGTTGCAGCATCAGCACCGACGAAAATGCCGGTCGCGCCAATGCCCAACAATTCGCCCAGATCACGACCGGCTTTCTGCGGGTCGATGTCAACGGCGCCGACGACCTGAATGCCAGACCGTGCGCATGCGAGACGTGCAATACTCAGACCGATTGGGCCGAGTCCGTAACAAACGACGCGTGTCGCCATACGTTTCTTCCTTATGCAATGGATACTGGTCATGCTATAATAGCGCGCCGTTAGAAGCAATGTCAATTTCTCATGAAAACTCCAACCATCCTGATTATTGATGATGATGTCACGTTGCTGGCGCGGCTGGCGACACAACTCAAAGATGCCGGATATGAACCCGTCCAGGCGACGAGTGTACATCAGGCGGAATGTGTCCTTGACAGTGTAACAGTTGATCTGGCGTTACTGGAGCCAGCTATTGATCGCCAGGCTGGCTGGGAGTTTCTGCCCCGCCTGGCAGCACGTACACTAACCATTGTGATCAGTGGCGATGGTCTCGAAGAGGATGTTGTGCGTGGACTCGATGCTGGCGCCGTTGATTATCTGACCAAGCCGTTTCGCACCGGTGAGTTGCTCGCTCGCTTGCGTGCACATTTGAAATCGCGATCGACTCACGAGATTGTTCCTTCCCAGGACACGTCTTCTACCACTTCTACCGCGTCTGTAGCATCGCTGGCAACCGCGTCCAGGGTGATCGATCTGGGTGACGATGACGACACTGCCGATGATGCAACTGCTGCTGTCGCAAACACGCACGACCGCCATTCAGAGTCTGGGGGTTCTACGAAGCGCCTGAGTCGTGCACATCCTTCCGACGACGAAGAAGAGGCAGTCTTTATCACGCATGCCGAAGAGCGTGGCCTGATCGCCGATCACACGTCAATGCCGGTCGATGAGTTGCGGGTCGCCGAACTGGAGCGGTTGCCGCTTGGCGCACGCCTGCGCGCAGCGCGTCAACGGCGGCGCATTACACTGGTGCAGGCGGAACTCGATACGAAAATCCGCATGTCATATATCCAGGCGATGGAGGAGGAGAAGTTTTCCCTGCTGCCGCACGGTGCGATGACCGAAGCGATGGTGAAGACATATGCCGCTTACCTGGGATTGAATGTGACACATGCGCTCGAAGAGTATCGTCAGCGCCACTACATTGCACCGGTCGAGCCTCTGTTCGCCCTGGGAGGATCGTCGCTGCCGCGCTCTGCGCCACCCTGGTGGGCCTGGGCTGCGGTGGTGCTGCTGGCGCTGGTGATCGGCATTGGTAGCATTCTTGCGATCGACCCGGCAGGTGTTGCGGCGCTTGGCGAACGGGCACGCATCCTGCTTGCTCCACCGACTGCGACCCCAACGCCAACCCTGACGCCAACCTTCTCGCCAACAGCAACATTCACGCCAACTGCGACACTCAGCCCGACGCTGACGAGCACTGCGACGCCAAGCCTGACTGCTGAACCAACGGCCACGCTAGAGCCAACTGCCACGCCGTCTCCAACGAAGCGTCCGACGGTACGCCTGCAACCGACACCCGCGCCGCCGACGCCTGAACCGCCAACACCCGAACCGCCGACACCCGAACCGCCGACACCCGAACCGCCACCGGCTCAACCGTAATGTGTCCAGTGCTTGCTTTCTCGGCACAGTCGAGCAAGATCCGGTACAATGACACCAGAATCTTGCATTGGCAGGATGCATTCCCGCTGGAGTAGCCTGGTTCTGTTGTATGCTGTATGACGACACAATTGCAGCCATTGCTACTCCGCCTGGTGAGGGCGGTATTGGAATTGTGCGCATAAGCGGAAGAGATGCGCTAAGGATTCTGGAGCGCATCTTTGTGCCAGTGCGACCTGGTCGGTGGAAACCCTACCAGATGCGTTATGGTCATGTAGTTGACCAGAACGGCGCAGTCGTGGATGAGGCGCTGGCAGTTTTCATGCGCGGTCCACGAAGCTTTACTGCTGAAGACACTGCCGAGATATCAGTTCACGGAGGTCCCCTGGTCGTCGAGCAGGTGCTGAAACAGGCGCTGGCAGCGGGCGCACGGATGGCCACTCCCGGCGAGTTCACCATGCGCGCTTTCTTGAATGGGCGGATCGACCTTGCTCAGGCGGAAGCGACGCTTGATATTATCACAGCGCAAACGACGACAGCACTGGCGCTTGCAGAGGCGCAGTTGGGTGGATGGCTCTCGCAAGAACTGCGTCGCATCCGTGACCTGTTGATGGATCCACTGGCATACTGTACAGCACTGGTCGATTTTCCCGAAGACGAGGTCGAGCCGCAGGACATTGACCCCCCCCTGATGGCAGCGGTTCAGGCGCTCGATGCGCTGGTTGCGTCAGCACAGCACGGAATTGTCTATCGCCAGGGCGCACGCGCTGTGTTGATCGGGCGTCCGAATGCTGGAAAGTCGAGCCTGTTGAACGCACTGCTGCGCGTTGATCGGGCAATTGTGACGCCGATCCCCGGCACGACGCGCGATACGCTTGAGGAAACTGCTAGTCTGGGAGGCGTGCCTGTGGTGTTGACGGACACCGCAGGGATCGTAGAAAGTGACGATCCGGTCGAGCGTCTTGGCGTGGCGCGGAGTCGTCGGGCGGTGAGGCTGGCAGACCTGGCGCTGCTGGTCGTTGATGTGTCACTCCCGGTTGCTGACGATGACCGCGAGATTGTAGCGTTGACCGAAGAGAAACGCACGATTCTGACGCTCAACAAAATCGACCTGATTGACGCCGATCAGTCGCTCATCGCAGCGCGGCAGCGTGAATATGAACAGATCCGTGGCAAGGCATTCGACGCGATAGCAGCTGTCTCGGCGTTGACCGGGCAGGGTCTTGAAGAACTCGGCGCAACAGTAGCGCGTCTATTACTGGGCGCGCCATTAGCGACGGATGGGCGTCTGGTAACCAATGCACGCCATCGTGATGCTCTGGCGCGCGCAGCGGATCATGCACGCGACGCGCTCACTGGTTTCCGGCGGGGTGTCTCTCCCGATCTGCTGACGGTTGACCTGACAGCGGCAATCAACGCTATTGGTGAGGTGACTGGCGAGTCGGTTGGAGAGGATCTGCTCCACGCCATCTTCAGCCGGTTTTGCATCGGAAAATGATATGCAGTGGCAACGCCTTGAACGAGCCCTGCGTCCCTTCAGTCTTGTGCTGCTGGCGGCGTTGACCTTTATTGCAGCGCAGGGCACGGGGATCGAACTCTTCTTTCATCTCAGTTATCTGCTGATCAGCGTCGTAGTGGTGGCATATCTGTGGGCATGGCTCAATCTCCATGGTCTCAGTGTACGACGTGAGACGTTCTCGTACCGGGCGCAGGTCGGCGACATGGCACGCGAGCGCGTGACGCTGATCAATCACTGGTTTCTGCCTCGACTCTGGGTTGAAGTGCTGGATCACTCGAATCTACCATTCCACAGTGCAGGGTTCGTCGCCTATCTGCCGGGCAATGATCAGCAACGCCGGGTCATGCGAACTCCCTGTACAATTCGGGGAAAGTTCCACCTGGGTCCGATGACGCTAGCGAGCAGCGACCCACTCGGATTGTTTCGCCTGCAACGCGATGTTGCTGGCGCAACTGATATTTTGGTCTACCCGCGAACCGTTCCGTTGCCGGAGTTTGTACTGCCTGGCGCAGAATTGCCCGGTGGTCAGAATCTTAGGAGACGCACGCACCATATGACGCCGAATGTTGCTGCGCTGCGCGAGTATCAACCAGGTGACAGTTTCAATCGGATCCACTGGCGCAGCACGGCGCGTCTTGGCAGATTAATGGTGAAAGAGTTCGAACTTGACCCAACTGCCGAGGTGTACATTCTGCTTGACATGAACGAGCACGTACAACAAGCGCTGCGTCAGACGGAATCAGTACCCGTCGCGCGTGATCAACGGACTGCTGAGTCTACCGAGGAATATGCAGTGCATGCCGCAGCGTCGATAGCGCGGCATGTGCTGGATCAGAACCGTGCCGTGGGGTTGATCGCCTGGGGGCAGCACCGTGAAGTTATTCCGCCAGAACGCGAAGTGCGGCAGTTGTACAAGATCCTGGAGGCACTAGCGGAGCTGCGCGCATACGGCGCGACCTCGCTGGCAGAGGTGCTAAGCGCGGAAAGCGCGCGCTTTGGACGCAATTGCACGCTGGTGGTGATTACTCCCTCGCTCGACGAGCACTGGGTGACCGGTGTGCAACGTCTGCTCTGCCGTGGTGTGCGTATCGTTGCTATCCTGATCGATGCACATTCGTTTGGCGGCGGGCGCAGCAATCAGACGATCCGTATGCGTCTGGCAGAACTGCGTGTGCCGACCTATGTGTATGGTCGCGGGCAGACGCTGGCAGCGGCGCTTGCTCGACATGCTCCTGGCGGTCGGCAGCATGTCAATGGGATGACCTAGTGCGCTCTCATCAGGCAGGATAAGGTGTGTAGTGCACTCTCCTAACATCACGCCGGCACTATACCTGATAAGGGACGAGGTGAACCGACGCTTCCGCAAGGGTAACGACCCAAACGAGGCGCGCCGCCAGCATGTCTTCTGGCAGTTTCGCGGGTCGCTGCCTGGATGGCAGAGCAATAGGGTAGGGCCAATCCCCAGGCAACGTGGTCGGGTGTATCTACGGTCGTTGGGCTGTACCCTCCGTTGCTGGCAGCCGTGCCACGTCATAGCCGCTGCCTCTGAGGAGCATGCAGCCTGGAAAAAACTTGAGTGACGCAGGGACTGCAGCAGCGATGAAGGGCAGAGAGGTCACTGCCATTTCAAGGTGTTAGCATACTGGCATGCTGGCATCCTATCCTCACGTTAACTGTGTTCTTCCCCGTTGTAGAGTAGTGTGGAGCGACCGGGATAAACAACGAGAAGCAACATCGTCTGCCTGTTGTCATTGCTGATTTGCGCTATAGAGCAGCGGCGATTGTATCGTGGCATAGCGCTTTGCAGTCTGATTGAATCGGCGGCGCGCCTGCTGTTCTCTTTGATCTGGCAGAACCACAGGCATTGGCATATACCACCGCTCCACGTGTGCCGCACGAGGGTGCGCCGCTTCCGGGGAACGAGGGCGTCCTTGAAAGGGTGGGTTTTTCCGGGAAGCGCTGCATTCCTTTTCTCGTTTCTGGCTTTAGGACATCCAAACTCCCCCTTCTCCCACAATGGGATAAATGAGGGTTGGGAGGATGGGCGGCGAAAGCGCACAGGAATGCAGAAAATCGCGCATCTCTCACAAGAACTCTACCCCTGAGATGCGGGGTGTTTGAGGGCACGATAAGTCTGATGAGATTCGGTCTAGCCTGCGCAGGCGGGTTTTTGCCTTCATAGCCGAGGGCTTATGGTCTTTGAAGTGTGATACACCATCGCTACGGCTGAGCCACTACCGGAAGTGGAAGTCCTGCTCAAACGACTGGCGCCTCTTGAAGCCCAGATTGTCCGTCTGCAGCCGAAA